>Ga0210406_10000007_pt1 | contig 339538 bp, 280 predicted proteins | sample IncBWC30MmetaG_FD_155454 | JGI IMG/M metagenome (GOLD analysis project Ga0210406, IMG submission 155454) | Forest soil microbial communities from Barre Woods Harvard Forest LTER site, Petersham, Massachusetts, United States - Inc-BW-C-30-M | ecosystem: Environmental > Terrestrial > Soil >... | reverse complement strand
CGAGATTGATAAGCGCGGCCGAGAAGCCGACCTGCTTCGGGGGAGTACCACCATCGGTCCAGCCCGCCGAATTGTAAGCGACTTCAGCGGTAACGATGGTGCGCATGGAACCAACAGCCGAAGCCTCATTGGCCGCAATCTTGGCGCGCAGCAGGTTAGGAATTGCGATAGCCGCGATGATCAGAATGATCGCCACGACGATCAGAAGTTCAATCAGCGAGAAACCTTTCTGTTTCTTCATTTTTGCTCCTTTAGGGTGGCCAGCAAGGCCGTAACTACGTTCTTCCTAGCGGGCAACCCCGCTGGTTGACAACGTCTATAGTCGCAACCGGTGTACCACTCCCGCGACGCGCACCAGCATCGCAATTACTCAACAAAATCAATGAGTTACAGGAAACCATACCAGGAAACCCTTTGCCTGGCCGGTCTTAAGCCGTGCGATTCTGACAGATTGTGTCAAGTCAAGCGGACGGAATTTGTCAGTTGGAACCCTGATATTCTCCCATAGCCCAAGGCCTGCCGTCTTGAGCGATCGAAGCTCCCAGCCCTCTACAGGCAGGATTGTGGAAGGCCGAACAGCCCTATTCCTGATTCGTCAAGACTCGAATTGGCTCGCTTGAGTACCTCATCCTCAACATGCCCGAGTTACTTCCGTTATCCCGCCTTGCATCTTGAACTTGATACTCCGCTGAGAATCACTCGACTATGAAACGCTAGCAGCAACATTCCGAATAAAGTGAGTTCCACGTTGAGCGCTACGTCTATCCCCGCACTCGAGCGGATGGCAGAACCTAAATCCAGCCGGTTCCAAGCCTGGTTTCAGTGGTTTATGCAGCCTGCAGTTCTGATTCGAATCGTACTGTATGCGACTACTCTGATCTACCTTCGTAGCGTTCTGTTTGACTATGTTTACGACGACTCCGCTCTCATCACACTGAACCCCTGGATGGAATCCTGGAAGCAGGTTCCAGAGCTCTTTACCCATTCATTTTGGGGGTTCCTGGATGTCCCACGAGCGATCGATTTCTATCGACCTCTCGTGTCTCTGGTCTTCATGACGATCCTTCACCTGTTAGGGCCGGCACCGGGATGGTTTCACCTGGTAGCTGCGGGGCTCCACATTGCTGCGACTTATCTCGTTTACCGGCTTGCGTGCGAGACCACAGAGAATAAAATTGTCGCGGCAATTGCAGCAGGTTTTTTCGGACTTCACCCAACCAAAGTTGAAACCGCAGCTTGGATCTCCGGCATTAGCGATTCTCTTTCAGTTGTCTTCTTCCTCGGTTCCATAATCTCGTACTTCAAAGCACGGAAAAACGTGGAGCATAGGCTCAAGTATCAATGGACTTCCAATGTACTGTTGCTCTTGGCTTTGTTCTCCAAAGAAGCCGCAGTATTCGCTCCAGTTCTGATCGCTATATACGAATTCAGCTCCACAAACTCCCGCTTTCGCGATCGCTGCGTGGCCAGTCTTCGAGCCGCGTTGCCTTTCCTCACCGTGACTACCCTTGCCCTCCTTGCCAGAAAGGCACTGATACATAATGAACTCGACCTGGGCCTTCTGCAGAAAATACCTCTCAAAGCCACAGTCCTCACCGCGCCAAAAGCAATCCTTTGGTACCTGCTTAAACAGTTATGGCCGGGCGAACTTAGTGTGCAATATCCGATTATGCTGGTACGCACATTTTCGTTTCGGCAGTTCGTATTACCGCTTGTCCTTACATTGGCAGTTACCACAGCCATCGTGTGGGCTGTTCGAAAGAGACCGACGGGAATCTTCTTCGCAAGCTGGTTCGTGCTGATGCTCGCTCCCGTAATCGTCTACTTCATTACTTTGCAAGAACATGATCGATACTCTTATTTACCTTCCGTTGCTTCGAGTATTGGTATCGCGTATTTATTGGAGCGTCTGCGGGTCTTTAGTGCGAAGGTCCATGCAGCAGTTATCCTCATCGTCTTTGCGGTAATGTCAGTACTGACCGTCACCTATGAATCTTATTGGGACAACGACATTAAGCTATTTGAGCGGGCTGTACGAATCGCTCCCGACAACTGGAATGCGCAAAACTATCTTGCAGGCGCCTATGTTGTCTTCGGACAACGGGAAAAAGCGGAAGCTTTTGCTCGCAGCGTAATCAATAGAGATCGCGGCCCGAATAGTTGGTACCTGCTTGGCGACGTCTTCCTTGCCGAATGCAAGTACGAAGAGGCGCGCGAGGCCATACAAACGGGCTACAACCTTGAGAGGGAACACCACCTGGTGGCCAACCTTGCGTTAGCGAATGTGGATTTGCGTCTCGGCAGAAATGAAGAGGCAGTTCAGATTTACCAAGAACAACTCAAGCGATTTCCAAACAGGGCCTTTCTTCATGGCCATCTTGCAACCGCGCTCAAAGCTATGGGCAGGTCGGAAGAAGCCCAACGAGAATTAGCGATTCAGAAGAGTTTGAACAAACATTAGTTTTACACACTTAAACAAATAACTCTCAAGACTTCGACGAAGAAATACAAACATGATTGTTAGCACTACAACTCTCAGAGATTCTTCTGGTGGGCCCCAGATTTCTGCGGCGCGCATTGCATTTGGGATCTTCCTTATTGTGCTAGCTATCTATGTCGTCTCCAGCCCTGGCCGTATCGACATCATTGACGGACAGGCTCGGTTCGATGTGGCCTATAACTGGCTGCATTCGGGACAGCCTCTCCTGACAGATCCATGGATAAAGCCTCGGATGGCAGTCCCGGGCCGCCACAAGCTTCCATATTCCTATTATGGGGCGCCCGCCTCTGTACTCCCGATGCCGCTCATGGCGATAGGCGCCTTGTACGACAAAGATATGGGCGTCGGAGCAAGCCAGTTTTTGTTCTCTCTAACCTCTCCAATACTCGGAGCCACAATCTGTACTGTGTTGTTTCTGTTTTACATTGAACTGGGAGTAGAAGTACGCCATGCGTTCGCCTGGGCCTTAGTAAGCGCATTCGCGACGATGATCTGGCCCTTGTCGAACTCCACATTCGACAATGCGCAACACGCTTTCTTCGCCATTCTCAGCGTTTTCCTTGGATTTGTTAGCTCTCGGCACAACTCAAAAGCTCTGGCTATCGCCGGCGGACTCTCCGCCGCTGTCTTGGTTCTATATCAAGAGTACTTCTTGATCATTATTCCGGCGCTTGCTATGTCGACGATCAGATGGACGGCTACTACGAGTCCCGCTGAAGAACCTTCGCCGAGCAGTTCTTCACTTCTGTCGAGTCTCATTTCGAATCTTCGCACCTATGCGCGTCGAGTAGGCAATCTGTTGAGGGCTGCAGTGAACGGTCCTGGTGAAGAACGAGCATCGTGCGTGCGTTTTGTCCTTTGGTCGTTGACGGCGGTTACTGTCGGCTTAACACTGTGCTTCTGGTTTAATGATCTGCGGTTTGGATCTCTTTTTCGCGACGGGAAACTCCAATTTCGCTCACGACGAGGATTCCCGATGTTTGGAAATCCTGTCGCCGGACTTGCAACGCTGATTTTGAGTCCAGGAAAAAGCATCTTCCTGTACAGCCCCACTCTTGTTATTGCGGTAATTGGAATGCGGCGCCTTTTCCGTGAGCAGCAGGCTTTGGCGCTTGGACTGTGCTCTGCGAGCATCGCTTTAGTTCTATTCATATCCTGTATTTCATTTGCAGGTGGCGATTGGTGCTGGGGCCCACGGTATCTTGTCCCGCTCCTACCGCTTTGGGCGTTGGCGTTTCCTTTTGCATTAAACCGCTTCAGGTGGAAGAGACTCGTCCCCGTAATTGTAGGAATCAGCTTCGCAGTGCAACTAATGGCCGTGAGCGTTGAAAACCAGCGCTTTTTTTTCCAACGCGGATTCAATGACTTCTTTTGGGTGGAAGATCCGTGGGTTTATTTCAAAGACAGTGCGTTGTTGGCTCGCGCGGGAGAAACGATTTCGCTGAAAAATGGTGCCCCGGTGACCGCCGAGTTTTTCAATTCGATTCCTGCTCCAAACTGGTACACCTATACCATTCTTGGACCAAATCCGAATACTCCACGGCGCATGGCGCCAGTATGGATGACGCACTTCAAGATCTTCTATCTTCCAAAGCCATGGCCGCTGTGGATGTCAACAACCGATCCTGGATCACGTCCGATTAACCTGCAGGCCTGGCTCTGCGCCTTAATAGGAATGGTAGCGATTAGTCTAACAGTTCTCTATCCGCTCTATAAGGGTTCTCCAACTCGACAACTTGCAAAGTACAGCGGAGTAGAACAGAAGGCTGCTGTATGAGTCAGTTACTATTTGAAAACTCGACCGTTTCAGATGACCTGCTGTTTGATCTTAGTCAATTCGAACGGCCCACTCCGGATCTGGAGTTAACCATCCTGTTGCCATGTCTTAATGAAAGCGAAACCTTGGAGACATGTATACGAAAGGCCCAGACGTTTATATTCGACAATCACATCCGAGGTGAGGTCGTAGTCAGCGATAACGGGTCCGAAGATGGATCACAAGAGATAGCCCGCAACTTCGGGGCTAGAGTAGTCGATGTACCAGTGAGGGGCTACGGTGCTGCTCTTATTTATGGCACCCTTGCGGCACGGGGAACCTATATTGTCATGGGAGACTCCGACGACAGCTACGACTTCTCCAACCTTCTGCCTTTCATCTTGAAGCTGCGCGCAGGCTTCGACCTGGTTATGGGCAATCGTTTGTTGGGTGGGATCAAACCCGGGGCGATGCCGTGGAAGAATCGCTGGATTGGTACGCCAGCACTTTCAGGTATCGGCCGGTTATTCTTCCGTTGTCCAGTCGGAGATTTTAATTGTGGCTTGCGAGCTTTCTCCGCGGATGCATTCAGGCGAATGGGCCTGAGAACAACAGGTATGGAATTTGCTTCCGAGATGATCGTCAAGGCCACGCTGATGGGAATGAAAATCACGGAAGTACCGACCACGCTGAGTCCGGATGGCCGCAGTCGTCCGCCTCACCTTCGACCGTGGCGCGACGGATGGCGGCATTTGCGCTTCATGCTTCTTTACAGCCCACGATGGCTCTTTCTGTATCCCGGGCTGTTTTTGATGCTGGCTGGCCTGTCGGTCGGGGCATGGCTGACGCCTCACGCCCGGATGCTGGGAACGATCACCCTGGACATCCATACGCTCTTTTTCTCTGCAATCGGTGCTCTGGTCGGCTTCCAGGCTATCCTCTTCGCAATCTTTGGTAAGACTTTTGCCATCACCCAAGGCTTGCTACCACCAGATCGAAAGATGAATCAGGTGCATCGTCTCTTTCATCTCGAGTCTTGGATAGTCATCGGTACTCTGCTGGTCCTTCTTGGCTTGTCGGGCGGCATTTATGGGGTCATGTTTTGGGAACGCCACGGCTTCGGCCCCCTTCTCCCGACGCACGTGATGCGGGTAGCGATACCATCGGGTTTTTCGTTAGCTTTGGGCTCCCAAATTGTTTTGTCAGCTTTCTTCCTAAGCCTGCTGCGAATGGGTCGAAGATGAGTGTTCTTGATATTGCGCACGGAGGCTTCATTTATCCTCGAAGGATTTGTCAGCTGGGCCAGACCATCGCGAACCTTCTTCCTGCCAACGCTCGCGTCCTCGATATCGGCTGTGGGGATGGACTGCTCTCATCACAAATCGTGAAAAAGAGAAGCGACCTCGTAGTACAGGGTATCGATGTTCTAGTCCGGAACAAAACTTTCATTCCAGTTACTGAATTTGATGGTGCCGTCATTCCCTACGCGAATGATTCCTTTGATGTGGCAATCCTGGTTGACGTTCTGCATCACACAGATGACCCAACAGTTCTACTTCGGGAAGCGAAGCGAGTTTCGCGCAAGGGAATTGTCATCAAGGACCACACCAGCAATGGCCCGATGGCTGATTTGAGACTGCGCTTCATGGATTGGGTCGGCAATTCCCGCCATGGAGTCATTCTCCCTTACAATTATTGGCCGCTCGAAACCTGGAAGGCGCAGCTGACAAGGTTAAATCTCGAAATTGAGACCTGGGTGAGCGAACTCCATCTCTATCCTTGGTGGGCCAACTGGCTATTCGGTAGTTCCCTGCACTTCATCGCCTCTATCCGCTGAATCACAAGAGACGGCCAATATTCGCCGCGAACATCAAACCTACGGCTCCTGACACCATGAGTGTGAGCACCTTAAGCTAGATGGGAAGCCTCTTGAATAGGCGTTCGGGGACAAGCTTCAACATTGCCATTATCCAGCGCCACTGACGGGGTGTGTATATGACGTCAGAGTTGGAGCTCTCGAGAGCGTCGTAGATGTCTCGAGCCACCTTTTCAGAATCAGCAATCATCGGCATGTTGCTTTCGTCTGCCGTCATGGCGGTGACAACGGGCCCCGGTTTGATAGTAAGTACGCGCACCCCATATTGGCACATTCGGTTGCGCAACCCCTGTAAGAAGATACTCAGCCCACCCTTTGCTGCGCCATACACGTAGTTGGACCGTCGTCCTCGATCCCCGGCGACAGAGGTGATTCCGGCGATCACGCCCGAGCGCCGTTGCTCAAAGTGCCTCGCAAACACAGTAAGCAGGACCACTGCGCTGATCAAATTCGTCTGCAGTTCACGCGCAGCAAATTCGACATCTGCTTGGCAAAGCCCTTGATCCAACATCGTTCCATACGATAGCAACAGGGTGTCAAAGTCACAAAAGCACTGCTCTGCGAAGGAATAAACCAAATCTGGAGAAGCGGTTAAGTCCGCCTCAAAGGTGAGGACATTCGCCGCGCCTCGGGCCCTCAAGTCACTGCGCACAGCGTCAAGTCGCTCTTGCGACCTGGCCACAAGTAGGAGCTCCTTGCCATCGGCAGCCATCCTGCGCAGCAATGGCTGGATCATCGTGGACGTCGCACCAAGGATTACGATTCGCTTCATTACCTACTCTGCCGTTGCCCGTCGCCAGAACGAGGACGAGAATTTGGGATCGATATAGGGCACAAGACTCGCCCAGTTCGGGAATCCGCTCTTAAACATGGTAGACGACATTCGCGCGTCTTTTGCTGGATAGAGCGCTCCGCCGTTGGCCAACACTAGCTCGTCGAGTCGAGAGAGCAATGCCAGCGTACGATTACCGCGCATGGGTAGATCTAGGGCCAGCGTCAGGCCTGGCCGAGGAAAGGAGAGCAGTCCTGGTGACTGGATTTCGCCAAAAGCTTTGAGCACAGCGAGAAAACACGCCTCTCCGGACTTTGATACAGCCTCAATGATCGTCTTCACGGCCCCGGCATCGCCAGCCGGCAACACGCATTGGTATTGAACTAGTCCTCGTCTTCCGTAGAGAAGATTCCAATTCAGGATCGAATCGAGTGGGAAGAAGAAGGGATCGTAGTGTATGACTGCCGAACCAGGCTTGCGGGCCTTGAGTCCGAAGTAGGCGCGATTGAAAAGCTTAACCGCCGGTCGGTTTAGCCCGAATTCCGGAAACGCAAACGGAACCGTTATCTTAGTTGATCGACAGGAGACGTTCTTTTCCGCATGGCTACCGCGGAAAAAGATTCCGCGCCCACCGCGCGACAAGCAATCAACCCAGGCAACTGTATATTCATGGCTCTGATCGCTTGCTGCCGAAAGATCGAGAAACTGATTCAGATCGCGGAATGTAAGAGTTTCGACTTCGATGGCGTTGCCGGCAATGCGCTTGAGTTGTATCTCCGCGGATCCGATAACTCCGGTCAGGCCCAAGCCTCCGATGGTGGCTTGAAGCAGATCAGAATTTGTTGCCGGAGAACACACCACCGGAGATGTATCCGATCGGTGCAGTGTGATCTGCTTGACGTGACATCCGAATGTTCCAGCGCGATGGTGATTCTTTCCGTGGATGTCGTTCGCTATGGCTCCGCCCACAGTCACAAACTTCGTGCCGGGAACCACTGGCATGAACCAGCCTCGGGGGACTATTACTTCCAGAAGATCACCGAGCGTAATTCCAGCTTCAACGCAAACGCGTCCAGCCTCCCAATCACAATCGAGTATGCGATTGAGAGCTTTGCAATCCAACAGATCGCGATCTGAATTCAGACACGAGTCGCCATAGCTTCGTCCCATGCCATAGGCTAAGAGCGACTCCGGTTCGGCCTTCCGCAGAGCCTCCTCCAGTTGGTCGCGCCAGTAGATCTTTGAGACATTCCGGTGCGCCGCCTTCGGATATCTGCCCCAGGATTGATATCGTTCTATTTTGGAACCGTTGGAACGATCCGAAACGATTTCTCGGACCGGAAGCGTAGATGCAGTGGTCATCTTGTATGAAATCCACCAATCATAAGCACGGCCACTGCCAGCGTAGCAAGTACCCAACTGGTGCGATCGCGCACCGCGAACATCACAGGATCATGATCAAGCTCTCCGCGTCCGGCGAGGAGCCACACTCGAGTAAGCCAATAAAGCACTAAAGGACACAGCCACAGCAATTCAGTTGAGCTTCCGTACAACGAGTTCACGACCGGACTGCGAGCGTAAAGACAAAGAATCACTACCGCGGCAAAGCTGCTGGCAGTTCCGAACATCGCAAGCAGCTCACGGTCCTTTATGACATATCCGCGACCAGAGTTTCCGTCTTCCACCAGCTTACTTGCGCGCTCCAACTCCGAATGGCGTTTAGCCATTGCCAGACTCAGGAAAAAAAACAAAGAGAATGCCATGAGCCAGTCCGATACCGGAATACCGGAGATCAGGCTCCCCGCCCATATACGAACTGTGTAGAAGCTGGAGAGAACGAACACATCCAGCAACGGCACTCTCTTCAGCTTCCAGGAATAGGCAACCGTGAGTACGGCGTATCCGAGCAACGCTGCGGCAAATCGGAAATCGAGGAACACAGAGATGAGCAGTGAACAGCCGACTAGCAGTGTTGACTCCAGCACTCCAACCCACAACGGAAATTCTCCTGCAGCAAAGGGACGTTTGCTTTTGGCTGGATGTAATCGATCAGAATGCAGGTCGAGCAGGTCGTTGAGGACATAGAGACCTGAAGCACATCCGCCGAACAAGGCGAATCCAACGAGACTGTCTCTCCATGCGGCCCAGGCGAAGTTATGCGCAAATAAGACCGGCAACAACACCAACAGGTTCTTGGTCCAATGCAAGAGACGTATCGAGTGCAGCCATGCGCCAAATGAGGGTTGAGTAACTTCGAAGAGTCGTGCAACCGGCGTCTTGCGGGAAACTCTCTTGGCCATTCGCGGACTTCCCACTACATATGCGAACCTGGCTACGCTCCAAACCGGCAGGTCGGCATGAGAATCCCCGATGTAGTCGAAGTTGCCCCTCCCGAGCATGCCTGCTAGAAATCCGGCCTTCGCTCCTCCCTTTAGATTCACCGCTCCGTCACTGCCGTAAACGCCGTCGAATTGGCCTAAATGAGCCGCAATTGCCTCGGCCATGCTTTGATCCGCAGCCGTCACCAGCAGCGTTTGCCGCCCAGATTCGCGCTCGCTACGAACGAACTCCACAACCTCTTGACGATACGGAAGCTTCTCGACCGCCAGCGGCGTCTTGGTTGCTAGCTGACGCTTTAGGAACGAACGGCCGCGAAGGCTCCACCACAGGATCAGCAGAATGGACCATGGCTTTTGTTTGAGGAGCAGGAGAATCGATTCAAAAAAGAGGTCGGATTTGATGAGCGTCCCGTCGAGATCAACGCAAAGAACCGGCGGCTTGGCCGGATCACGGAGTGAACCCTCATGAAATCCAGGTTCTACAAGCTCGGGGACGCCTTGGTGGATACTCATGTGAACGTTGTCGCCAAATCTACGGATCTTCCGAGCTTGGTGAGTTCCTTAAGTTCAGCCTAGTCATGAACGGAATGCAAGATGTCTTAAGGACGGGGCCTCCGGAGTAATCCCTGTCCTGCGCTGCGAAGAACATTTTCCCAAATCAGGACAAAAATTCCCTGCTAATTCCCTGTTCTTTTCTTGAATCCTGCAGAAAACAGCCCTAAGACCTTTATTGCTGGTGGCTTAAAGAGAAATCCACAGAATTCGCTGTTAATTCCCTGGTTTTGAGCGAAATTTACTGATTTTGGGCAGAATTAGACGATTTCGCGATCGAATTCGAGAACGTCCCTGTTGTTCTCCCTATTCTTTGCCCTTGCCCGATCTTTACGCCCGCCTCTGCAAAAGGAAAAGAGACCGGGCTTACGCCCGGTCTCTTTCTGGCTGGTACCCTCCCCCAGGTACTTCGCCAAACTTTGACTATTGAAACGGTGGGCCGAGTGCTGCCTTCCGGTAAGGGACACCGATCAGCTTTGACGCTTTGATATGTGCAGCTTTCCTACCATTGCCCCAAAAAGACCACAATCCACTCTCTCTATGTGGATAAAGACCCTAAATAGCTAATTATTTAGTTACTTACGAGACAAAGTATGAGGAAGGGAGGCACTAGTGGATGGTGCCGACTTCCCCTAAAGGACTGCCAAAGTGCCAAAAAATGTCACTTTCAGTAGCGCGAAGTGTCAGCAGGCTAGTTGCTCGGGCACAATCTTCAAACCGTCCAGATTCCCGAGGACGGTTACGGCGATTTTGTTCTGTTGGAACAGGTCTTGAGCCATCTCCTGAAGCTGGTCGGCCGATACGCTCTCGATCCGCTCAATAATCTCGTCGAGCGAAAAGAAGCGATCGAAGTACATCTCCTGCCGCGCAAGATTTGACATACGCGCAGTGGAGGACTCCAAACTCAGCATCAGGCTCCCTTTTAATTGCGCTTTAGCCCTGCTGAGCTCCTCTTCAGAAACCGACTCTGTCTTCAAATTGCGGAACTCTCCGACCACCGATTCCACGACTTTTGGGGCCCATTCCTGGGAGGTTCCCGCGAATACGGACAGACAGCCGGTATCGCGATATGAGTTCAAATCGCTGTAGATCGCATAGCACAGCCCCTGATTCTCGCGAATGTTCTGGAACAATCTCGAGCTCATTCCGCCGCCAAGTAGCGTATTCAGCACGTACGCAACGTAGCGGCGGTCATCGGCGATCTGCAGCGCCGGCACTCCCATGCAGATTTGCACTTGCTCAAGAGATTTCTTGTTACGCGCAATAATTTTGGAGAAAGTCTGCGGCGCAGTTTGTTTAAAACCGTTCTGCTTGGCCTTCAACTGGGAGAATTTCTGGCGGACCAACTCAGCAAAGCGTTCATGATTCAAGCTTCCCGCAGCCGCAATGATCATGTTTCCGGGATAGAAAAAGCCGCCGTAGTAGTCGAATAACATTGTCTGTTCGAACTTCCGGACGGTTTCTTTTGTTCCTAGAATCGGTTTGCCAAGCGGGTGATCCTTCCAAAAACTCTGGGTGAAGATCTCGTGGACGAGATAATCCGGGCTATCTTCGTCCATTTTGATTTCTTCCAGGATCACACCCCGTTCGCGGAGAATATCTTTCGCGGCGAAGACGGGGTTAAGCACCAGGTCGCTGAGGATATCCATCGCGATGGGCAGGTGCTCATCGAGGATTTTGATGTTGAAGCAGATGCATTCCTTGGCCGTGAACGCATCCATGTTGCCGCCGATTGAGTCAACCTGGCGCGCAATATCTTGGGCAGAGCGGCTGGTCGTGCCCTTAAATAACATGTGCTCCACAAAATGAGAGATGCCATTGCGCTCAGATTCTTCGTGACGCGAACCGGTCTTTATCCATATCCCGATGGACGTAGAACGAATCTGCTGCATCTCTTCGGTCAGGATCGTGAGGCCATTCGGCAACACTTCCCGACGCACGTTTCTTAGCTCTTGAACCATTAACTTGTAAGGACCTTCTAAATGACGGAAAGACGTATTCTAAATGCGCGGAGAGGCAATTAGCAGGCACGAGATGAAGTATCGCTCCAGTCAGCCCGCGCTAATTACCTGAGTCACACGTATTAGATGCCCGGCATGTCCATGCAGAACGAACTATTAAACCTCTCGAATCAAGAGCTTACGGCTCTGGTTACGAGGCTTGGACATCCTGGATTCCGGGCGCGCCAGGTAGCAGACGCCATCTTCCGACAGCGCCGAGAATCGCTTTCTGACGTGTCCAACCTACCGTCGGCTCTTAAGTCTCAGATTGCCGAAGAAGGACTGTCCGTCGGATTTCCACGAATCGATCAGAAATTCACCTCTGTCGATGGAACGACCCGATATCTGATGGCATTTACCGACGGCGAGTCTGTGGAGACCGTCTGGATGCCGGAGGGTGACTCTGGCGAGGCCGGTGATGGCACCGAGGCTGGTCAGGAGGAGCTTGTCCAGCTGAACTACGAAGGGATTCCCCGCCTAGCCCGTCACGTCTTGAACTCGAACGCTGAATCTCGGCACCGAAAGCCCAGGTCTGCGGCGAAGAGTTCGGTAGGAGCGAGCAGATCGAGGGCAACGATCTGCGTTTCTTCCCAGGTTGGCTGTGCCGTAAATTGCCAGTTCTGCCTTACGGCCTTGCTCGGCGTGAAACGCAACCTAACGCCGGGCGAAATTGTCGGACAGGTTCTCGCCGTTCTCCGCGATCACTCCGTCAGCTTAGACCGGGAGCGGATGAACATCGTCTTCATGGGAATGGGTGAGCCGTTTCTCAACTACGACAACTTTATGAAGGCCGTTCGTCTGTTGGTCGAGGAGGTTGGGTTCCCGGAATCGCGGATGACAGTATCTACGTCGGGTATCGTGCCGAGGATTCTCGATTTTGGAAAAGAGACGATTCGTCCGAAGCTCGCCATCTCGCTGAATGCGCCGGACAACACGATTCGAGAGCGCATCATGCCCATCACGCGAAAATGGAACGTTGAAGCCTTGCTGGATGCAGCTCACCAATTTCCGCTGCGTCCACGCGAGCGCCTTACTTTCGAGTACGTGCTCCTTGAAGGTGTGAATGACGCTCACGAGCATGCTCTGGAAGTCGCGCGTCGCGTAGAAGGTATCCGCTGCAAAGTGAACCTCATTGCCTTCAACCCAGGACCTGGCGTGAGCTACACCATGCCTGTACACGAGCGTGTACTCGCCTTTCAAAGCGTCCTAGCCGACGCAGGTGTGCCGGTGTTTATTCGGCGTCCTCGCGGTCGAGACATCTACGCCGCATGCGGGCAGCTGAAGCGTACAGTTTCCTGAGAACAATTCATCTGAATATCGCTGGATAGCTCATTGGGCGCGCGTGGTCTTGTGAATCACGACTCGAGATTGGCCGGCAACTTGAATCGACGCGATTGGTGTGAGACCAGTTGGATGGTTGAGTATGGACCTCGCAACTGGATCATCATCTGCGGCGATTACATAGTCTGCTGCTGCTGCTGGATGCGCTAACGAGGCATCCCAAATGAACTCGATTCCCTCATTGATGGTCCTGCGTAATGGGATGCCAGCAAATTGGAAAGCTCCACCGTGCGCTCCGGTATAGGCCAGAATCGTAGAGTCCGGTGGCAACGACGCGAGCGCATTAGCTAGACGACGATCAAGTTCCATTCGCGCACTGCCGTTCGCGCGCACTTCGCGCAGGCAGATCGGAACTGTTCGCCACGTTTCGAAGTACGATACTGTCATCAGCACGAGAATCGAAGCGACACTTGCTCGCCGCGCCCATTCTCGCTTCCAACTCGCGCTAACCATCGGTACCGAGAGACCGACGCCGGCGGCGATTGCTGGAAGCAACTCGAGCCCGTATCGCACGTTGTAGTAGGAAAAGGGCCACCACACCGGTACAAAAATGGGAACCGAGCCGTACGCGATGGACAGTGAGTAGAAGGCTAGCGGCGACCAGAGCAGAACCATTGGCATCCATTCTCGTCGGATCGCGAAGCCAAGGCTTCCAACTACAGCAATTAGGAGCAGAATCTTGCCTGTTCGGTGTTCTCCAATGTTTAATTGCGCAGCTTTCACGAAGTAAGTACCGGCGGTAAATAAATGACCCTCCCCTGGGTAGGTTGGAGAACCTTGCTCAGTTGTGCGCTGCGCGATTGCCTTCGCCGAGTACGGACCATTGGCGAAGTTCAATGGATTTTTGTACACGCCAAAGTTGTAGGCCATCCAAAGAGTTGGACCCAGCGCAGTGAGCAGCAAAGGCTTGTAGATTGCTTTCCGTAAATTGATCAGCCCTCCGGGCATCCGTCGCACCGCCGAAACCGCGCTAACCAGGAATGCAGCCCAGCAAATACACGCGAGAAACCAACCGTCGTAGCGGGTAAAGATCGCCGCAGTTAACGCTATCGCGCCTTTTTCGAGTGATCTCGCCGCAATCTGTGAGCTTCGGACCAGATGCCGAGAAGCCTCCACAAAAAATACGGCGGCCCAGATGAAGCTTGCCAGATAGAGCGGCTCGTTCAGCGCTGTGCTCTGAACATAGAGAAGATTGGGATTTGCCGCGAGAAATGCCGTTGCAATCCAAGCAGCAACTCGTGACGAGGGACGGAGAAGCCGAAAGAGTCCGAGGCCAGCGAGAACAGATGAGACCACGGAAACAATCGAGCCACCAATTCCCGATTGCCACATCGGCTTGATAATGATGAAAGGAATCGTCAGCAAGTGCGGAAGAGGGAGCCAAACCGATCCCAACTGCAGCGGCCCCGGCGTTCGCGAATCGAACACTCGTCGCGCGATGCTGATGTGCGCGACCGCATCTCCTGAGAGAAGAATCTCATTCCGGGAGTAGAAGAAACAAAGGGCTGCGATCCCTAACAGACTGAGCGGAGTTGCCAGGATCCAATAATCTCTCGTGTTGACGCCCAAATCCCGATCGGACACTAAGTCTGCAGTGACTGTTGTATCTGTCTCAAATCGGGAAGCACTATCCGATGTGCGTGAGTTCACGGAAGACCTGGTAGCGCGCATCGATCTCCTCGCGTGTGAGTGACTGCAGGCGTTCTGTGCCGAACCGCTCGACAGCGAAAGATCCCATTACGCCGCCGTAGAACATTGCACGCTTGAAGGTCTCGCGGTCCAGCCTTTTCTGCGAGGCCACATATCCCATGAATCCCCCGGCAAAGGAGTCACCGGCACCCGTGGGGTCGCGAACTTCTTCCATCGGCAGCGCCGGCGCGCGAAAAGGATGACGTCCACCTCCGAATTCGCCTTCCTTGAAAAACACTGTGGCGCCATATTCACCATGCTTGATCACCAAGGCACGCGGGCCCATCCGCAGCACTTTCTGTACGGCGCGAGGAACGCTCGTCTCTGCTGCGAGGAGCTTTGCTTCGGTATCGTTAATCAACAAAACATCAACGCCCTTCAATGTCTCGAGCAAATTCTTGCGATGATTGGGATCGGTGATCCAGTAATTCATCGTGTCGCCACCGACAAGCTTCACCCGTCCGTCCATTTGGCGACGAACATTGCCCTGTAGAACAGGATCGATGTTGGCAAGAAAGAGATAGTCAGAATCAAGATACTCGGCTGGAACTTGCGGGTTGAAGCTTTGGAAAACGTTTAACTGCGTCTCCAGGGTTTTGGCTTCGTTGAGGTTCTCTCCGTACTCGCCGCGCCAAAAGAAACTCTTGCCTTCCGTATGCTCGATACCGCGTGTATCGACTTTGCGCGAACGCAATATGTCTTCGTCTTGTTTGCTGAAGTCTTCTCCCACTACGGCGACTATCCGCACTTGCGTGAAGTAGCTCGCTGCCAGCGAAAAGTATGTAGCGGCGCCTCCAAGACACCGATCTACCGAACCAGAGGGGCTTTTGATGCCGTCATACGCTACCGATCCAACAACGACAATCGACATCAGGCTCTCGCCTCCTGCGTCTTCAAATACTTGTCGAGCAGCAGGCTCAGCTTGCGACGGACTTCTGCAGGAATTTTCGACCTGTCCGTCAGGATCGCGTATTCGAGAGCCGACCCGCATTTGCAGCCGCGTGTTTTCGGGATATTCGCCACCGTGTATTTCACGACCTTGCACGCATTTTCAGCATTCTTATTCAGATAGGAGATCACTGTCTCGACTGTCACCGCGTCGTGTTCAGGATGCCAGCAGTCATAATCTGTGACCATTGCCACTGTGGCGTAACAGATCTCTGCTTCGCGGGCGAGCTTGGCTTCCTGAAGATTCGTCATACCAATCACGTCCATTCCCCAACTTCGGTAAAGATTCGATTCGGCGCGCGTCGAAAACTGTGGCCCCTCGATGCAGATATAGGTTCCACCACTCTTGCCGGTCACACCTGCCTTTTTGCATGCACTCGCAGCACTCTTCGCAACTTCCGCGCAGATCGGATCAGCAAGCGCCACGTGCGCAACCAGTCCTTCGCCGAAGAATGTCGATATACGTTGTCGCGTACGATCCACAAACTGATCCGGGATCACGAAATCCATCGGCTTATGTTCTTCTTTGAGCGAGCCGACAGCGGAGACCGAAATAATTCGCTCTACTCCGAGCTGTTTCATGCCGTAGATATTTGCACGAAAGTTCAACTCAGTAGGCATGATGCGATGGCCGCGTCCGTGGCGCGCGAGAAAGGCTACTCTACGACCTTCGAGTGTACCGAGTACGTATGCGTCCGATGGCGTTCCGAAAGGGGTTTCCAGTCTTTCTTCATGGACATCGGAGAGGCCAGGCATCGCATACAGTCCACTCCCTCCGATGATTCCTATTTCAGCTCTTTGCAATTGCACGACTCCGGTGAGGATGGTTGAAGTAAGAAAAATTATACAGAACTCAAGCACTCAGCTCGGTGTGCCGTACGAACTGGTATGCCGCATCGTGACGAGTCACTTCTCGTCAAAGGCACTAGTTCACAGGTCGCGACGAATTCTTGATTTTTTCGCTGATGCGGGCGGCGAGAATGCGTCCAACTGCGTCTTGAATGACGGCTGATGTTCGTAAAGGTGACATCAACGAGCGCATTTGCACCTGAACTAGCCTTGCGGGATTGGCGGACAGAACTTGTGCACGCAGCTTCGATCCGGTCGCAACGTCAAAGCCTTCGCTGACCAAAACACCGGCTCCTTCGACTCGCTGAATCCAGACCTCGCCTTCCTCAGTACTGAAAGCCCGAACACTTTTGGCATCACAACTCTCAGGCGGGACACACTTAACTTCCTTCACGTTAAGTGGAATCGCCTTGGCATAACGCCTCGGGAGATAATCGCCGTAGATCTTCGCAAACTGATCGGCCGCATCTTCCGTCTCCCACCGCGACAAATAGACCAACCCGATGCGCGCCGAACCTTTTAGCTTCGGGTCCTTTTTCCCGGCGGCGTAATAGACTCCACCCTTCCATGCTTCGGCCATCTTCGCGGCGGTCTCCTTGTCCGAGTATTGCTGAACGAGGATGCGAGTATCGAGTTGGCCGATAGATCCCTCGTCGTATTTCTCGTATGCGGAGCCGAGCTCGTTGCGGAGATCTGGCAATACTAGCCACCGCGCCGGAGCGGCTTTCAAGTAAGAGCCGACGTCGAGTATTTCGTGAGTATTCTGTGGCGGCCGGCGAAACGCGCCAGAAAACGCAGTGTCCTTTCCTTTTTCCAACAGAGCTGCCTCAAAGGCGAGTCCGTCCCCATAGGGGAACACGAGCGACTCGCGGATCATGAGCGGCGCCTTTTCAAGCAGTGGGAATCCACTGTTCCCGGTCATTGACGAGCGCATCATCGTTGCCACCTGAGGAGCGTCGGCTAGTGTGTGCCCAGTGCCTCGCAGCATGAAGTCGACCAGCGTGACCATTCCCTGCCCTTCTGCAACAGCGCTGCGGGCCGTCGCAGCCTCGTCCTCATCGAACGTGAACTCTTCCCTGTCGCTGCGCTTGGCGGCCTTCGGCGTCTCCCACGTCTTTAGATCGAAGTTCTGATCCTGGAGAGCGTGCGTGAGTTCGTGTGCAAGGACAGGCTTCTGGGAATCAGCCGAGAGCCAATCGAGCAGATACATACTCTTCGACTTCACGTCGTAATACCCGGCGACCTGCTCCTGCAGAAGTTGAATGAGGAACGCGTGCAAGTCGAAGTTGCGTGGCAATAGTCCGAACTTCTTAAGCACAATTTCCGAGCGTTCCAGACGCTTGGCATCTTCATCATCATTCAGCCGGTCATCAACATACTTCGCGACCTGCTCGCGACTTGCCAACTCGCCCTTGACCTTTTGCTTGATGGCGTAGCCGGTATCCTTGCTTAGCCACGTCAACGTCTCATCTATGGAGGCGAAGAGCTCTCGCGCTTCCTCAGGAGTAATCTTTCTCTCTGCGGGCGGGGAGGCTGGTTGTACCTGAATTCCGATATCGCCTTTTCCTTGTTGTCGGCTGGACGGAGAGGCCGTAGCCGGTTTCTTGTCCGGCGTATCGGTATGCTGGGCGATCAAGACTGCTTGTACTTGTTGGGCGGCAGCGTAATTAACGCCGACAAGAAACGGGCTGCAAAGCAACAGCAGCGGTGCACGACTCGCAGAAAGGCAAGAGCGAAGATAGGCGCCCTTCATCCGGGCTCGATTCAATCCGGTTACGACGAACATGAGGTTAGTTGGATAATATGGCAAAGAGCGCCCGCGTCGCCAGCGAAGCGGCCTGAGTTGTGTCGGTATGGCGGATAGCAGCGAACTTCGGCAACGAGCCGGCGAGTACTTCCGCCGAGCTTATGAGCACCAGCAAAAAGGAGAGTATGAGGAGGCCATTGAGCTTTACTCCAACTCGATTGAGGCCTTCCCTACCGCCGAGGCCTACACGTTTCGGGGATGGGCGCACTCATTCCAATCCAACTATCGGCAGGCGATAGCGGATTGCCGGCAAGCGATCAAGATCGACCCTGACTTCGGCAACCCGTATAACGACATCGGCGCATATCTGATCGAGCAAGGCCAATGGGATGCGGCCATTCCCTGGTTCCAAAAAGCTCTTGCTGCGGCTCGTTACGAATCCTACTGCTTTCCTCATTTCAATCTTGGCCGTGTTTACGAGCAGAAGCGCGAGTGGGGTAAAGCTCGAGAGCACTATCTCCGCGCTCTGCAGTTGAACGGGCAGTACGTTCTGGCATACCGCGCCCTGAGAAGACTCCAGGCGATGTGGAATTAGCCGGCTACTTTTTCGGCGATCCAGTCTCCACACTCGCGTGTTCCGAGTGTTCCGCCGACATCCTTGGTAGTTTTCTTCTGGCGCACGGCCGCGAGCACGGCATCATTAATTTTCCTGGCTTCAGGCGCAAATCCCAGATGATCGAGCATCATCGCTGCCGTTAGAATCGCGCCCATCGGATTCGCGATGTTCTTCCCGGCGAAAGGTGGTGCAGACCCATGCACGGGCTCAAACATCGATGTCTTACCGGGATGAATGTTCCCGCTGGCCGCCATGCCAAGGCCTCCCTGCAGCGCCGCCGCAAGATCTGTGATGATGTCGCCAAACATGTTGTTGGTTACGATGACATCGAATTGGCTGGGATCCCGAACCATGTGCATGCAGAGCGCATCCACGTACATGTGAGACGACTGTATATCGCGGTATTCCGCGGAGACTTCCTTGAACACTCGTTGCCAGAGGCCATGCCCGTAAGTCATCACATTTGACTTGTCCGCCATCAGAACTTTCTTGCGGCCGTTTCTGCGCGCGTAGTCGAAGGCATAGCGAATCACACGTTCCACACCCTTGCGCGTATTCACGTCTTCCTGGACTGCAACTTCATCTGGAGTTCCCTGCTTAAAGACCCCGCCAACATCTACGTAAGGACCTTCGGTGTTCTCGCGCACGACCACGAAATCGATCTGTGCTGCGGATGCGTTCTTTAGCGGGCAGAGGGAATCGTCCAGGCACTTAACGGGCCGAACGTTCGCGTACAGGTCCATTTTGAAACGCATGCCCAGAAGGATGTCCTTGGCGTGAATGTTGGAAGGCACGCGCGGATCTCCCAATGCGCCAACGAAGATCGCGTCGAAGTCGCGGGATAGCATGGCAAAGCCATCCGCGGGAATCGTTGTCCCGTCTCTTAGGTAGCGATCGGCAGACCAGTCGAACTCGACAAATTCAATCCTGGCTTTGCTCGCCTTAACCACACTCACGGCCTGCGCAATGACTTCCTTGCCGATGCCGTCACCAGGAACCACGGCGATGCGCTTGGTTGGTGTTTGGTTCACGATAGAAAACATAGCAGACCGCTATAATCAAGAGTTCGGCCATGTACAAGACTCCTCTCTATGAAGCGTTCCTTGCTGCCGGCGCGCGGATGGGCGAATACAGCGGCGTCGAGACCGCTGCAGCCTTCAAGGATGTTGCCGGCGAATTTCGTGAGCTGAACTCTGGCTGCGCTCTATACGACTTAGGATGGCGGTCTAAGGTCTCCATTACCGGCGAGGAGCGTGCGCGCTGGTTGAACGGGATGGTCACAAACAACGTCAAAGACCTGCCGCTCAATCGAGGGAACTACAGTTTCGTTTTGAATCCTCAGGGACGAATCCTCGGCGACCTGTACACCTATAATCGCGGCGATTCCCTGCTGATCGATACCGAACGCTCTCAGCTTGAGGGCTTGCTGAAGTTATTCGAGCACTACATCATCATGGATGATGTTGAGGTAGGCGATAAGAGCGACTCGCTGACTGCGATCGGAATCCAGGGGCCAACTACGGCCGAAGTCCTAAAACGAGCCGGAATTGATGACCTGGGACTCGAGCCGATGCAGGTTGCAGATCTCAGATTCGGCGGCGTTGGGCTGTCGCTTACGCGCATAGCAAGTCCGGAATTTCTCACCTATGAAATTTGGGCTTCGCCCGCGACCGTGCCACAGACATGGAACCTACTTCTCCGAGCCGGCGCCACCCCAGTCGGTACTGAGGCATTGGAGAAATTCCGTGTCATGATCGGATTTCCCAAGTACGGGACGGACATCCGCGAGCGCGATCTGCCGCAGGAAACCGATCAGGAGCACGCCCTCAATTTCACCAAAGGGTGTTACGTGGGACAGGAGATCGTCGAACGCATCCGCTCACGGGGGAATGTGCATCGCAAATTCCAGGGGTTTGTGCTCGAAGGTGAATTACCCGGACAAGGCACTAAGCTCCAGGCTGATGGGAAGGAAGTGGGCGAGCTGACGAGCATTAGTCGCATACCGACGAACAGTGGCGACCAGTCGGTGGCCCTGGGATATATCCGGCGCGAGGCGCTGGAACGCGGGGCAAAGATTACTTACCCGGGAGGAGAGGCTAGACCTTCCGAAGTTCCATTTTCAATAGCCTCTTAGGAACGTTATGGCAGAAAAGAAACCGGATTTTGTAGTTAGTGATCGCCGCAAGTTTACGGATGAGGGCGAACTTCGTACTGATGTTCGCGAAGAGGCCAACGCCCCACCACCCTCGTCGGTGCAGACAGGAACCATCGAGAGCGATCATCCGCCTGAGCCACCTTCGCGCGCAGAGCAAGAAGCGCAGCACAAGGAGTATCGCGCCTCAGGCAAAAAGCTCGACGATATGCTCGCGGCCGGCGGTCACGGCAAAGCAGAAGATTTTGAGATGACTTTCGAGCGCCTCGTACAGTCGCTGTACGTGAGTGCACTCTTCCAACTCGGCGTGATGCACCCCGAAGGCGAGGCCCCGCGGCCGGATGTTGTAGCCGCCCGGCAGACGATCGACACGCTCGGAGTATTAAAGGAGAAGACGAAGGGCAATCTCACCCCTGCGGAGGAGAATGTCCTGCAGAACGTCCTCTTCGAGCTGCGCATGGCGTTCCTGGAGATCACTAACGCAATTACGCGCGCTCCGGGTCCTGCAGCGAACAAACCCGTAGCGAAATGAAGGCGACGATTACCGTTTTGGGTAGCGGGACTTCGATGGGCGTACCCACCATCGGTTGCGACTGCCAGGTTTGCACTTCACACGATGCGCACGACCGGCGCACTCGACCCTCGATCCTGATTGGATATGACGGGCACTCCGTGCTTATCGATTCGACGCCAGATTTCCGCGAGCAGGCCCTGCGAGAAAAGATCAGGCGAATCGACGCCGTTCTCTACACTCATGGTCATGCGGACCATATCCTTGGCCTCGACGATCTTCGTCCGCTCACGTTCAAACGCGAGCAGAAGCTCCCGCTCTACGCCGATGAGCAGACCGCGAAAATCATCGAACGCATGTTTGCCTACGTCTTCGATCCGGAATCGACCTACTCCACACGCCCTCAAGTAACACTGCACCGGCTGAATGGAACCCTGGAACTTTTCGGCGCCAAGTTTCAGCCGCTGAAGGTGCTGCACGGGGATACTGACATCACAGCATTCCGCTTTGGAAGCGCCGCATATCTCACAGACTTCAGTTCCATTCCGGAATCGACCATGGAAGTCCTACATGGGCTGGACATCCTATTTCTTGATGCCCTGCGGCGCCGGCCGCATCCGACACATTCTTCGCTCGACGAATCACTTAAGATTGTGGAGAAACTCAAGCCGCGTCGATCTTTCTTTGTGCACATGTCCCACGATCTCGCTCACGAGGAAACCAATCGCATTCTGCCATCGAACGTACGCCTCGCGTATGACGGTCTAAAGCTGGAGTTCGAGATCTGATGCACGTCTTCCGCAGCCTCGACGAACTTCCTGCCGACTGGAACACGACCGTCATCAGCATCGGAAACTTCGACGGCGTGCACCGCGCGCACCAGCATGTGTTGGCTACAGTTGCAGAACAAGCACGAGAGCTCGGTGCCCATTCTCTGGCAGTCACATTCGATCCCCATCCTCTGCGTGTGCTTCGGCCGGAGAGTGCTCCTGCACTGATATCTCCTTTGCCGCAGAAGATCGCGAGACTAGCAGAAACCGGAATCGAGGCTACGCTCGCTTTGCCCTTCACTCAACAGTTATCTGTGCTCTCGCCGCGGGAATTCGCGGAGAAGATTATCGTCGAACGTCTTCACGCAAAAGAAGTACATGAAGGAGCAAGTTTCCATTTTGGGCATCGTGCTGAGGGCGACTGCGCGACATTGAAGGAGCTTGGACAGGAATTTGGATTTGGAGTAACAACCTATCCGGAAATGCGCTGGCGTTACGAGACAGTCTCAAGCAGCCGCATACGTGAACTGCTCGCTGCGGGCAATGTCACGCGCGCTCGACATCTCCTCGACCGCCCGTTCTCGATAGTCGGCACGCCAGCAAAAGGACGCGGCTACGGGACACGCTATACCGTACCCACCATCAACCTGGAACCTTATCCGGAGTTGGTACCCAAGAACGGCGTTTACATTACTTGCACGCGAGTCTCGGGTGAGCACTTCGAATCAGTAACGAATGTTGGAACCCGCCCAACCTTTGATGGCCAATCGTTCGCAATTGAAACTCACCTTCTGAACTTCCATCCGATCTCGCTTGAGGAGCAAACTGAAGTTGAGGTCGCATTCCTGAAATGGTTGCGACCGGAAATCAAGTGGCCGAACCCAGAAGCTCTAAAGCAGCAGATAGGCAAGGATATCGCTCGTGCGAAGCGCTTTTTTCGGCACTGTCGAATTCCAACCTGAGGCCTCTTTGGCAAAATCGTCGTAGTCGGAGGATCGAACTATGGTTTCAGGCGTTCACGCGATCATCTACAGCAAGCAGGCAGAACGTTTGCGCGAGTTCTTTCGCGACGTGTTGAAGTACCCATCAGTCGATGCAGGCGGTGGATGGTCGATCTTCGCCTTACCGCCCGCGGAATTGGCTGTGCATCCTGCTGAGGACAGCTATCACGAGCTTTACCTCATGTGCGATGACGTGCACGCCGTGACCAAGAAATTGCAGAGCAAGGGAGTTGAGCTTGCGATGCCCATTTCGGACCGGGGCTGGGGACTTGTGACCCGATTAACGTTACCGAGCGGAGATCAGATCGGGCTCTATCAGCCGAAACATCCCACGGCACTGGATTTGAAAGGCCCAAGCCAGCGAAGATCAGCATCACCAAAAGCCACGAGGCGGCGACCCGCGAGCGGGACTAAGAATCGGCAGACAAAGAACCGGAAATCAAAGACTCGTCGCTAATCCGAAGAGTTACAAAGATTTAAGAAAGCTCACCAATTGCCAGCGCTGCGGCTCAGGCAAACGGCTCCACGAAGGCATCCCGTTCTTCAGACTTCCGTTCTTCAGAAGCCATTCCAACTCGCCTGGGGTAGCGTTCTTCACCCGCTCGGTATGGAGATCCGGATGCGTCGCGAGCCCCTCGGCCTGCTTCCCATGGCAGCTTGCGCAATTTCTCTGAAATAATTTCGCACCCGCGGCTACCGCGCTCGACTCATTGGCCATAGGATTCGAGCGTTGTCTTGCAGTCGCCGGCACCTTTGTTTGCCAGCGACCGTCGCCAACTTCGATTGAAATTGCCAGCGCCGGCAGCGCGACGCAGAGACTGAGTGCGGCCACTCTCCACGCCCGCATCAGTGCCCCCTCAGCCGTGAGACGATTTGATCGATTTCGCAAGAGACGCCAAAGCGAAAAAGGAAACGTTCACTGTTATCGTTTAGACCGAAACCGGGCGAGAACTTGAAAGTCGTGCTTCCTGGAATTCGCCATTCCACAACTGGAGCCAGATAGTGAGAAGTGTCGTGCAGCCCGAAGCTGTAACGGTCGCCTAAGCCGCCATACATCTCCGCTCCCGCAGAAAAATTTTCGCGGCAGAAAACGCATTGTTTCGCACTGGCAAGCAGCGCCAGAGGACGACTCACGCCTAGCGCATAACCAAACTCCCAGGGCTCGCCCGCCAGGTTCTTCTCGGCGATCATGTTCTCAGAGAAATTCCAACCCTTGACGTTGCTGGACAGAATCAGCTTTAGCTCCGCTTCCCTTTTCTTCTCGTGCCGGTCATTGCGTTCGCTGAACTCCTCACGCGTGTCATGACCGACGACCTCGAGCAACGACTTGTCGGCGCCATTAATGTTTTCGAATTCGACGTAAAGCACTGGGTTGATCCAATGCTCGCGAAGCAGAGGTCGAAAGCGGTTTTCCCAGCGGAATCCAGTAAATACGGAACTCTCGTTCGCCGTGTACTGAGAATCGAGGTAGACTTCGGACGTCCACCATGTCTTCACGCCGTATTCGAATTCCCAGGCATTGGCGAGAAAAGCGTTGCCGTCTTTCGGAGATGCAGTTACCGATTTCACTCCTACTTCCAAGTTGCCTGGCTCTTCCATCTGATGGGAATAGGTAATGAAGTATCCCTCCTGCGCGAAAGCGCATGAGGTGAACAGGAATGGAACGGCAAAGATTGCAGTACGAACAAGTCTGCTGAGCGGTGTAATCACAGATGAGGCTTTCTAATTGAAAATGAAATTGAAATTCATTTTCAATATCAAGACTCTAAATTGCAGCTGAAGGTTCGTCAAACACCAATAGGTGAACGGCGCTCAAGAGACTCTCAGCGGATTCTTACGAGTGGCGAGTGGAGAAATTCGGTTGGGCAAGATCCGGCAGAACCTCACGCCTCTTTGTGGCTACTTGGTCGTTCTAGCGATCGCGCGCACCGTAGATCGCAGGATTTAGCTCAGGATCGTTGTACATCTTGAGCTGGCGATAGAGCTTGAAGTGACGCCTCCCTGCTTGAATATCTTTCCAAAGCGCAGTCAAACATCCCGCAAGATCCTCTCGCTGCCTGACGAGCACATCAAGACGTTCTCGATTGCGCTCAATGTGTGCCGATTGCACGTCCTCACGCTCGATCTGTTCTTGTGTGTGGAAAATTTTTAGCGACAGGATCGACAGCCTGTCGATGATCATGCCCGGCGTCTCGGAGTGAAGTTCTCCGCCGGACTTAACTCCCGCTGCGTTCAGCTTCCGCAGCAGTTCCCTGTCAATCGACTCAACTAGATCGTTGCGCACCTGATTCAAGGCATCGATGGCCCGTTTAGTCTGAGCAATCTGATCGGGAGACGCATTCGGATCGCGAGCTCGATCTTCTTCATGCCACAAAGCAAAGTTCTGGCGGTGCTGTTCGATTACCAGCGCTTCCAGTCCGCTGCCCGCTCCAGCATTTGGATCTCTATGCCACAGCGTGGTGAACTCGTCGTGCTTTTTCAGGATTGGAGGTAATTCCATCGCAGAGGTACGGCGATTCTAGCGTGCCGAGTTTGGATTTCGCCCGCTTGTCCCGCGTAAGTACCGTCCCTTCCGTTCGTTGACACTCCGGAGCCCCTGAAACAGACTGAATCCACCCCCCGAACAACGAGGATCCAATGGCCAAGTGCCCTCGCTGCACTCATGAAATCTCAACACCCTCCGTATTCGACTTGCAGCGGTGGGCGCGTCTCGCCTGCGACCAATGCGGATCCAGGCTACAGGCCAAAGGCCCTCGTTCACTCGCCTTCGCCCCACTAGTTGCGAGTTTGCCTGTGCTTGGCATGCAGGGGCGCCCGTTCGCGGCAGTGGCAGTCGTCCTCATGGTGGTTGTTAATGCCGTAATCCTCACCGACCTCATGCGCCCGCGGTTGCGCCTGCGCAAACACCAACCTCAACCAGAAGTTGATTTAACCTCAGCGTTTCCAAGTAGCTAGCGGACGCGTGTCGCTCCGACGTTTGACCCTATTTTTTGCACCGTGTTATAAACAGGAGTTTGCCTCGCCCCGGTTTAAGTGTCTGTGCTGACAGGGCATGAGGCAAAAAGTAGTCCCACCCTGAGTACGGGGTCCCCAGCAGGCGCCGCTGTTGCGGCTGATGGGGTGCAATGTTCTATCCGGTTGGCGGATAGAACGGGAGACGCGGCCAAGCTTCAGAACACCATTCGAGTGGAAGCGCGGGTTCCGGGACTGCGACGTCGCCTATTTCAGGCGATGAGTGTGGATTGATCCCTTCAACTCGAAAACTGAACTCTAAAAGTTTGTTCTGGAGGAATTTTATGCTGACCTCGCAAGCCGTGGCTTGTGCGATGGCCCCGTTGCGTCGAATTATCCCGATTTCCAAGCTTGTGCGGCGTGGTTTCGTCGCCGCGTCTGCTGTGTTGATGCTGCTTCTCCTGCAAGGCCCAATGGCCCTTGCCCAGCCCGCTCCTGAGGCGGGCGGCGAAGCCAGCCTTCATCTGCCCGATCTTTCTAGCGTGAATTTCTTTGGAATGAACGGTCACGCGCTTCTGCTGATCGGATTAATCTTCTGCGTCTTCGGCCTTCTCTTCGGACTTGCAATCTATCTCCAGCTGAAGAACCTTCCGGTCCACAGCTCGATGCGCGAGATCTCCGAGCTGATTTATGAGACCTGCAAGACCTATCTCGTGACGCAAGGCAAGTTTCTTGCCGTGCTCTGGATATTCATTGCCATCATCATGGCGCTCTACTTCGGAGTTCTCGCGCCGATTCCGGGACACCCCGTCGCCTTCACACTGACCATCATTCTTGCCTTCAGCGTCGTGGGTATTCTCGGCAGCTACGGCGTGGCGTGGTTTGGTATCCGCGTAAATACTTTTGCGAACTCTCGCACGGCGTTCGCCGGGCTGGGTGGCAAGCCGTTCCCGCTCTACGCGATTCCGCTTAAGGCGGGCATGAGCATCGGCATGCTCCTGGTGAGCGTTGAACTGCTCATCATGCTCTTCATCCTACTGTTCGTGCCGGGAGATTACGCGGGACCCTGCTTCATAGGATTCGCAATCGGCGAATCGCTCGGAGCCGCGGCGCTGCGAATTGCCGGCGGCATCTTCACCAAGATCGCCGACATCGGCTCTGACCTGATGAAGATCGTCTTCAAGATCAAGGAAGACGATGCGCGCAACCCCGGCGTAATTGCAGATTGCACCGGCGACAATGCGGGCGACTCCGTCGGACCCAGCGCGGACGGCTTCGAGACCTATGGCGTAACTGGCGTAGCTCTTATTACCTTCATCCTGCTTGGCGTGCCGAATTCGACCGTACAAGTGCAGCTGTTGGTATGGATCTTCGTCATGCGCATCATGATGCTGGTCACCAGCGCCGTCTCGTATTTCATCAACGACTTTATTGCCAAGGCACGCTTTGCCAACAGCGATCACATGAATTTCGAGACGCCACTCACGTCGCTCGTGTGGATCACTTCGATTTTCTCGATCATCGCCACATTCATCATCTCCAAACTGATGATTCCCGTCGTGCAAGGCAATGACACGCTGTGGTGGAAGCTTTCGTTGATCATCTCCTGCGGAACCCTCGCCGGCGCAGTGATTCCTGAATTGGTCAAAGTATTCACCTCGACAGACTCGCGCCACGTGAAGGAAGTCGTAACTTCATCGCGAGAAGGCGGAGCTTCCCTGAACATCCTCTCCGGACTGGTCGCGGGAAACTTCTCCGCGTACTGGCTGGGACTCACGATGGTTGCGCTGATGGGTCTGGGCTACTACTTCACGCTTGGACTCACCTCGGACTTGATGTTGGCTCCGGCGGTCTTTGCATTTGGTCTGGTCGCCTTTGGCTTCCTCGGCATGGGACCGGTAACCATCGCCGTCGACTCCTACGGACCGGTTACGGACAACGCCCAATCCGTGTACGAACTCTCGTTAATCGAGCACGTGCCGGTAGCAGACATTCAGCGTGAGTACAAAGGCACCGTCAACTTCCAGCGCGCGAAGGACCTGCTCGAGGAAAACGATGGAGCGGGCAACACCTTCAAGGCAACGGCAAAACCGGTGCTGATCGGAACCGCCGTAGTCGGAGCGACCACGATGATCTTCTCGATCATCATGGCACTCACACATGGTTTGCGCGACAACCTTGCCAATCTTTCCCTGTTGCATGCGCCGTTTGTGCTGGGACTCATCTCGGGTGGCGCGATTATCTACTGGTTCACCGGTGCTTCAACGCAGGCTGTAACCACCGGCGCTTATCGAGCGGTGGAGTTCATCAAGGCCAATATTCGCCTGGAGGGTGTTGAAAAAGCTTCGGTCTCCGACAGCAAGAAGGTCGTTCAGATCTGCACCCAGTATGCACAGAAGGGAATGTTCAACATCTTCCTCGCTGTCTTCTTCGTGACTCTCGCTTTCGCGTTTGTGGAGCCCTTCTATTTCATTGGCTACCTCATCTCGATCGCAGTCTTCGGCCTGTATCAGGCAATCTTCATGGCCAACGCAGGCGGAGCCTGGGACAATGCGAAGAAGATCGTTGAAACCGAGCTTAAGCAAAAAGGCACGCCTCTGCACGATGCCACCGTCGTGGGCGACACCGTGGGAGATCCGTTCAAGGACACTTCTTCTGTGGCGATGAACCCGATCATCAAGTTCACCACGTTATTTGGATTGCTAGCGGTTGAGTTAGCGGTCCATCTGACGAGCGAACGCGGAGCACAACTCACGAACGGCCTGGCAGTGCTCTTCTTCGCGATCTCGATGTACTTTGTCTGGCGGTCGTTCTACGGCATGCGCATCGGGAGCCAGAAGGCAGCTTAGCTGGAAGCGTTCAAACGATTCAGATGCCGTCTCGAAATGGGACGGCATTTTTACTTCATTGCGAGATATCGATCGGGGTGGCCGTTTGTTCATCTCTGATTCGTTCTGCTACCCTGCCAGCAATTCAGTTGTAACGAGGATCACCAATGCAGTCATCATCCCGATTCTTCTTCCTCTTACTCGTTGGCTTCAGCCTCTCCGCATTTGCAGCTGACAAGAAGTCTGTCCCCCAACCTGCTGACTCATCGCTAGCGATCGCTCAATCGCAGCGGGAAAACCTTGACTACGGCATGTATCAGCGCATCCGCGACGAGGCGATTGGGCACTCGCACATCATGGAATACGCCTCCGGCCTGATGGATGGAATCGGCCCACGTCTCACAGGCTCCCCAAACGCCAGGCGAGCAAACGAGTGGACTCGCGATCAACTTACAGCGATGGGCTGCAGCAACGCCCACCTCGAAGACTGGGGTGAATTCGGCATGGGGTGGCAGCAGGTAAATACCTGGGCTCGTATGTCTTCGCCCGACACTGCAGTTTTCATCGCACAAGCATCGCCGTGGTCACCCTCCACCAATGGCGCAGTAAGCGCTCCTGCAACCTGGGTAGACATCAAAGACGAGAAAGATTTTGAGAAATACAAAGGGAAGCTGGCAGGAAAGATCGTTCTTTACGGCGAGATGCGCGAGGTGAAGCCGGTCGACAAGGCTCTCTTTAGTCATCTGGAAGATGACGATCTCAGGAAGCTGGCCGACTACCCCTTAGCCAGGCGCGAAGGCGATGGCTTTCAAACGTTCCTCAAACGCCTCGAGTTTCGCGAAAAGGTTGGAAAATTCTTTGCCGACGAGAAGGCCGTCGCGGTAATCGTTCCAAGCCGCGATGGACGCAACAACGGCGGTTCCGGCGGAACCATCTTCGACGACACCGGCTCCACCTTTGGCTGGTTTGTCTACCGGCGCGAACATGCCAGTCCAATTCCGAGCGCAGTAATGGCAATCGAGAACTACGGGCGCGTTTACCGACTGCTCAAAGCGCATGTGCCGGTGAATATCGAAATGAACATCGATGCCAAGTTCACCGGTGACCACGAACATGGCTTCGACACTATCGCCGAAATTCCGGGAGCTGATCCCAGGCTCAAAGATGAAGTCGTGATGGTCGGTGGCCACCTTGATTCCTGGGCTTCGGGAACAGGAGCTACCGACAACGGAGCCGGCACGGTAGTGGCGATGGAGGTGATGCGCATTCTCAATTCCCTCCAGGTGAAACCGCGCCGCACGATTCGCATCGGTCTATGGACTGGAGAAGAACAAGGCGAATTCGGATCCTACGGCTACGTAAAGCAACACTTCGGATTTGTTCCTCGATCTACTGAGGCAGACCAACTTAAGCTCACCGAATTTGACCGCAAGCCGGCTGGCCCCGTGGAGACCAAACCCGAATATCAAAAGATTTCCGCATACTTCAACCTCGACAACGGCAGTGGACGTATTCGTGGAGTTTATCTGCAGGAGAACGCCGCTCTCGCTCCTATCTTTGCGCAGTGGATGGAGCCGCTAAGAGATCTTGGGGTTACCACCATTACTATGCGCAACACCGGTGGCACCGACCACGAGGCTTTCGACTCCATTGGTGTGCCCGGGTTTCAGTTCATTCAGGATCGCCTGGACTACGGATCACGGACGCACCACTCCAATATGGATACCTATGAGCGCTTGCAGGAAGAGGATCTGGCCCAGGCTGCTGCCGTGGAAACAATCTTCGTCTATAACGCCGCGATGCGCGATCAGATGCTGCCGCGTAAAGCTTTCCCTCATCCAGAACTTGAAGAGCAACGCAATGCGCCCCTGAAGAGCGCTATGCCCGGGGCGGAGATTCAGGAAAAGGACGCCAAAGAAAAGGCGGAGAAGGCAGAACAAGGCACACCCTCCCGATCCCAATAAGATCAAGACACACGTAGGTTTTTGCTGGGTTTTGGAGTAAATTGACGAAACATCCCCGCAACCCCCAGCATCCAATGAAGTGAAATCGCAAGGCTAAACGGCCTTTGGGCAGATATGCCTTTGTTGGGCAACAAGGAAGCGAAGGAGTAAGAGTCGTGAACCAACGGCTGAAACAACTCATGAAAGAGCTGGGAGAGGCGATCAACGAATCGCTCTCCGAAGCAGAACCGATTGCGCAGGTGATCGGCCGGATTAAAGGCGAGGGATACGATGTGTTCCTGGTAATGGAAGCCACGGTCGGCTTCAATCGGCGCGAAGACGACGAATCGGCGTCAGCAACTGTGCGGGGAAACAAGTCTTTGACGGCCGTTCCAGATCTGCAGATCAACGCGCAGGATCTTCGTTTCCTAAAATCGCTGCGTATCAGCCTCTCGGAAGCTCGCGACGTAAAAGATTCCGCTGCTTGAGTTCCTTTTAGGTTCTATCCAGATTTCAGCAACCCGGAGCAGAGGCTCCGGGTTTTGCTTTTAGCTGTTATCATCGTCTGTTTTCGGGTCGCTGTCCGGCCCGCCTACAAAGTCGCACTCGGATTCGCAGCACATTCGCTAGATCATGAAGGACACACTCGGAGTCTTACTGGCCGGAGGCGCGGGCGAGCGTCTCTTCCCGCTTACGCGCGACCGCGCCAAACCTGCGGTGACCTTCGGCGGCAACTACCGCATTATCGACATCAGCCTATCCAACTGCATCAACTCAGACCTGCGCAAGGTCTATATCCTCACGCAATACAAGGCGCTGTCACTCAACCGTCATATCCGCGAGGGCTGGGGCACGATCGTCGCGAGCGAACTTGGCGAGTTCATCGAGATCCTGCCGCCGATGAAGCGCGTCAGCGAAAACTGGTACATGGGCACGGCTGACGCTGTGTATCAAAACATTTACTCCATCGGAAGCGAGCAGCCGAAGTACGTCCTCATCCTCTCAGGCGACCACATCTACAAGATGAACTACGACCTGATGATGCGGCAGCATGTCGATGCAAATGCAGACGTTACGCTGGCTACGATTCTCATCGATCCAAGTGAATCGTCGCGCTTCGGAGTAGTGGACATCGACCGCGAGAGCCGGGTAGTCGGATTTGAAGAGAAGCCCAAATCAACACAGCTCCGCTCTCCCTTCAATCCGAATATGTGCTCGGGATCGATGGGCGTCTATCTGTTCAACACTGACGTGTTGTTGCCCGCGCTATTGAAGGATGCCGAAGATCCCGAATCCTCTCACGACTTCGGCCACGACATTCTCCCCAAGCTTCTGGAGGAGTACCGGGTTTACGCCTTTAACTTCATCGACGAAAACAAGAAGGAAGCGCTCTACTGGCGCGACGTCGGCACACTCGACGCCTACTTCGACGCCAACATGGACGTGGTCGCGGTATCGCCGGTCTTCAACCTGTACGACAAAGCCTGGCCGATCCGCACGCATCAACGCCAATATCCTCCGGCTAAATTTGTTTTCAGCGAACCTGGACGCACAGGAATGGCAGTGGATTCAGTCGTCTCGTCGGGATGCATCATCTCCGGCGCGGCAGTGCGGAAATGCGTAATGTCGCCGGATGTGCGCGTGAACTCCTATGCTGAAGTGGAGTCGTGCATTATCTTTTCGCACGTAAACATCGGGCGCCATTGCCGCATTCGACGGGCCATCGTTGACCGCGACGTCCACATTCCTGAAGGCAGCGTGATCGGCTACGACGCGGAAGAAGATAAGCGCAACTACTTCGTCACCGACAGCGGGATCACCGTGGTGACCCGCGACTACTCCCTCTTCGAATCGCCCGTCGCGGTGGATTACTTCACGTCAGAATAGCGGGCAGATGCTCAATCGCTTTCTGAATACCCGGATACCCTCGATCCTCTCGGCGCTCGCGTTCATCGTTTTCTCGCTATTGTTTATTCGCGCGCTCGTCGGAGCGCGTGAGCCAGCTACAGCTACCCCAGAGGTGCTTCACGGATTGATTCTGTGGGGCATTCTTGCACTTGCAGCCATGCTGGCCTTCTGCCTGTCTCTCATGAGGGTGACCCGCTACCGGCGAAGCCTGCCGGACAGACCACGGCGACAAAGCTCATGAAATGTGGCACAGCCGCCCTCGGCTGTGGCAGGCTTGTGAGACGCCAACACCGGCCAGCTGCTTACGGCGATTTCCGGCAGCGCTGAGTAAGTCAAAACCCACAGCCGAGGGCGGCTGTGCCACCGGGCCGAAAAATTCGTTGGATGTCGATAATACGTGCGTCAAACGTCGCTCTATCAGAGGCAGGAACATAAGGAGGGGGTTGAATGCGCTACATGTTGCTGGTCTACTCACGAGAGGAAGCTCCCGCCTATCCGGAATCGATGCAGCAGATCGCCGAAACCCACCGGATGCTAATGGCCGAGGCAACGGCGAAAGGCATCCTTGAGGGAGCTGAGCCTCTCAGGCCCACAACGACGGCGACCACGGTTCGGCCGCAAAACGGCAAGTCCATCGTCCTTGACGGCCCATTTGCCGAAACAAAGGAACAGCTCGCCGGATACTACATCCTCAACTGCAAGGATTTGGATGAGGCCATCGAGTGGGCGCAGAAGATACCCACCGGATGCGCGGGAGCCGAAGGATGCATCGAAATTCGTCCGCTGCTGGAAAAGCCTGCGCACCTGCTGGTAGAGGCCGCGCACCATTGACCACGGATTGGGAGGCAGCGGCAGAGTCCGTTTTCCGCGAGGAGTCGGGGAAAATCATTGCGACACTGATCCGCCTGTCAGGATCGTTCGATCGCGCCGAGGATGCGGTCCAGGAGGCTTTCACCTCTGCGCTGGCGTCGTGGCCCAAAACAGGAATCCCAACCAATCCCGCCGCGTGGCTGATGACCACCGCCCATCGCAAGCTGATCGACCAGGGAAGGCGGGAACGCACTCAGCGGGAAAAAGAAGATTCGGTCCGCTATGAAATTGAAGCCTTTCGCCCTGCCAGCGAACCAGAACTCGAGACCGCTATGCACCTGCCCGACGATCGTCTGCGCTTGATCTTCACCTGCTGCCACCCTGCGTTGAATCAGGAAGGGCAAGTAGCATTGACACTGAGGACGCTAGGTGGGCTCAGCACTCCGGAAATCGCGAAAGCGTTTCTCCTTCCGGAACCCACGCTGGCTCAGCGCCTGGTCCGCGCCAAGCGCAAGATCCAGGAAGCGCACATTCCGTACGAAGTTCCACCCCCCGAACGCCTGCCTGAACGCCTCGAATCCGTACAAACCGTGATCTACCTGATCTTCAACGAAGGATATGTTGCAACCGCCGGCGAGCAGCTCGTGCGTACCGACCTTTGTGCTGAGGCGATCCGCCTGTGCCGTGTGCTGGGCGACCTGATGCCGGGGCAGGCAGAGAATCTAGCTCTGCTGGCGCTAATGCTGCTCCATGATTCCCGCCGTTTCGCCCGTGTTCGAGACAGCCAACTGGTCACACTCGAAGACCAAGACCGCACGCTGTGGGACCAGAACAAAATTGCAGAAGGACTCGAGCTGGTGCACAAGGCAGTGAGGCGAGGCCCCGTAGGACAATACCAACTGCAAGCCGCCATCGCTGCCCTGCACAGCGAAGCCAAGATACCTACAGAAACAGACTGGCCACAGATCGCTGCGCTGTACGAAAAGCTTCTCGAATTCAATGCCTCTCCAGTAATCGCGCTGAATCACGCCGTAGCAGTGGCAATGGGCGCTGGTTTGGAAGAGGGACTCAAACAAATTGAAGTAGTCGGAGCCTCAGGGGAGTTAGACCGCTATTACCTATTTCACGCAGCCCAAGCCGACATCCTGCGCAGAATGGGACGCAGGAAAGAATCAGCCACCGCATACACAAAGGCGCTGGAACTCGCGACGAACCGGGTCGAGCAACAGTACTTGCGTCGGCGCCTAAAGGAGGTACAGAACCACTTGCGGTAGCGCGTGCGGGCAATTCGTGTTGATGTGTGCCATCCGGCGCGTTCAGAACGCAAAAGTCCCAACGGCAACTACTCACGCAGAAGAACGCAGATTTACGGATGCACACAGATCGCTAAGGGATTTGGGCTATGATGTCTCGCCCTATGGCGGATCAAGATTATAAGCATGCTGAGTTGACGGAGAAACTAATCGGAATTTTCTTTGAGGTTTACAACGAGCTTGGCCATGGGTTTCTGGAAAGCGTATATGAGCAGGCTTATGTGCTCGTTCTGACCTCGAAGGGAATACAGTTTCAGCAACAATGTCCGGTGAATGTCATGTTTCGCGGCGCCAATGTCGGGGAGTTTTGTGCCGACCTAATCGTCGAACAGGCCGTGATCGTTGAAATGAAGGCCGTTCAGAAACTCGATCTCAGCCATGAAAAACAGTTACTCAATTACTTGCGAGCAACGGATCTTGAGGTAGGCCTTCTACTCAATTTTGGTCCAAGCGCTCAAATCCGCCGACTGATTCTCGAGAACGAACGCAAGCGTCTGCGCAGAAAGGCGGTAGGCTCCAGCCTCTAAGCAACAATCCCAAAAATCTGCGTGCATCCCTAAATCTGCGTTCATCTGCGTGAGTAGTTGATTTTTCGCCGAGCTGCCTACTCGTATCGCAACGCCACCATGGGATCCACGTGGCTTGCACGGTGAGCCGGTATGTAGCTGGCTATCAGGGCTACCGCCGTCATCACCACCGACACGACGACAAACGTGCCTAAGTCTGTAGGCTGCACGCCGTAGAGTAGGCTCCGGATCAGGCGAGCGCCAGCTAGAGCGCCGACTAGGCCGATTACGACACCGACGCCGGTCAAGAGCAGTCCGTGGCCGAGCACATCGCGCACGATCGCCGATTGGCTCGCACCCAATGCCATCCGGACGCCAATGTCTTTTGTGCGTTGCACGACGGTGTACGACAGCACGCCATAAATTCCTACCGCGGCCAACAAGAGCGCAGTCGCGGCAAAGGTCGTCAGCAAAAAAGTGTCGAAATGGGACTGTTCGAGCTGGCTTGAAACTCGTTCCTGCAGGGTTGAGACACGATAGATAGGCACGCCAGGCGCTGCCTTGGCCACCGCCGCGCGTAGTTCGTTAACGGGAATCACGGCTCCCTGCGTGCGCACGACTATGTCCATGGTGCGGCCGATCCAGTCCCAGGCTGAGGGAGGCATCTGCGCAATGGGCATGTAGAACTCGGGGAAGATTTGCCGGTCGAGTCCCCAGGCACGGACGTCGCCGACAACTCCTGCGACTTCGTGCCAAACAGGATCCATGCGCCCTCTGGGCCCACTCTCACAGCAGGCGAAGCGTTTCCCGATGGGATTCTGATTGGGCCACATGGTTCGCGCGAGGGTCTCATTCACCAGCACCACTAACGTCCGGTCGCGAGTGTCTGCGGGAGTGAAGTCGCGGCCCAGCCTCAGAGGGATGCGGGTGGTGGTCAGATATCCGGGAGAGACGATTCTCACCCTTGCATCCACCAGGTTTGACGAATCGAGAGCCTTGCCTTCGGCCAGCAATCCGTTGCTGCTTCCGCCGCCCATCAGCGGAGCTCTTGAAACGACTGCGGCGGAGGCGACGCCGGGCAGCCCTTCAATGTTGTTGAGAACCCCCTCAAAACCTTGGCGCGCCTTTGCAGGATCGCTGTAGGCGGCTTCGGGCAGGCCAACTCGCCCTGCCATGAGATTGGAAGTGTCGAAGCCGGGCTGCACTTTAGCGAGAACCATCGCGCTACGCACCAGCAGTCCCGCGACGGCGAGGAGCATTAGGGCGAGTGCAACTTCGCCGACTACGAGCAAGCTGCGCACATGATCGCGGCTGGAGGTGGAGCGAGCGGCCTGGAAAGTTCCGGTCAGGCGCACGGATGCTGATCGCAGAGCCGGCGCCATGCCGAAGAGCAGGCTGGAGACTACGGCGATGGCGGCTGCGAAGCAAAGCGCAACGGTGTCAACGCGGGCTTCCTCGATACGTGGCACTCCCGGAGGAGCGCTTGCGATTAGCCAGCGGACTCCGGCAATAGCCAGGAAGATTCCCACAATTGCACTCACACCAGCCAGCAAAAGATTCTCTGCGAGGAGCTGCCGCACGATGCGCTTGGGTGTTGCTCCCAAGGCTGCGCGGACGGCGATTTCGCCCTGGCGTCCGCGGGCTCGGGCTAGCTGCAGGTTCGCGATATTGGCACACCCGATCAGCAGGACGAATCCCACCGCTCCAACGACAGTGAAGAGGGTTACTCGCTGATCACCGAGCAGGACTTCGGTCAGCGGTGTGAGGCTGAAGCCACGATCTTTGTCGTCGATGGGGTAGCGCTGGGCTTGCCGCGCGGAGAGGACGTTCAGCTCGGCGCGGGCTTGCTCTACGGAGACTCCATCTTTCAGCCGCGCGAAGATCTCGAGATAGTGATTGTCGTGGTCAGCAAGCTGGGCGGCCGTGTAGGCCGCAGGGATCCAGATGTCGGACTTGCTCAGCAGCGGATCGAAGCTTCGTGGCATGACTCCAACAACGACTAAAGGCACGCCGTTGACGTGGATCGCCCGTCCCATGAGCCCGCGATCCTCGTGAAAGCGTGTCCGCCAGAGCCGTTCGCTGATCACCGCTACTGCATCTCGCCCGGGAGCATCCTCGGCTGAGGTAAACACCCGTCCCAAGAGGGGGCTAACCTGGAAGGTGTTGAAGTATTCGGCGTCGACGCTCTCGCCGTCGATGCGTTCGGGAGCCTCTTCGGTCGCGAGATTATAGGCGGCGGAGGCGGAAGACGAAACGCTGGAGAACGAGGAGTTCTGCTGGCGAATGTCGGCGAAGTTGCCGACTGATACTCCGCCACCCCCACGGCCTTGCCAGATCTCCTGCAACAGCATCACGCGCTCCGGCTGGGCCATAGCCAGAGGTCGAAAGAGCACAGCGTCGACGATGCTGAAGATTGCGGTGTTCGCTCCAATGCCAATAGCCAGCGTGAGAATGGCAACGACAGTGAATGCTGGCGTCTTGCGCAGAATGCGTGCGCCGTAGCGGAGATCCTGAATCCAGGTGTGCATGCGTTATTTCTTAGTCCTCTTGATAGCGGTGCACTAGCGAGGCCGTTTTCAGCCAGGATAGGGTGCTGTGTACTCATGGACATGCCGCACACGAGCTATACCGTGGGAGGACTGCGCGGCTCCGAAGTCGGAACGTGGTGTTCAAATTCGGACAGTAAGCTTTGCGGGGGTCACGACCGTCCCCTGGCTGTGATTCTGCGTGAAGCAAAATCGCTGTCAGCTGTTTCCAGAATCGCGTTGATTTTTGCTTTTTCTTCGTCTAGGATGGAGCCGAGGTTGCGCCGAGGATGGCGCTGAAGTCGTCGGCCGGCGCACTTAGTCGTTCGCGAGTGATCATGCATAGAGAAATTGATCTCGGGCGCGAATTCCCTGTTATTTCACTGTTAATTCCCTGCCCGTTTTCGGAGTCCCCTGTGTTCATGCGGGTTTCAGGATGAATCCACTCGCGCGAAAAAATTCGCTGTTTTTTTCGCTGTTATTTTCGCTGTTATTGCCCTGATCAGTGAAAGAACAGTGAATTCGCAATCAGCATGAGCACGAAGCCGGCGGCCAGGAGAGGGATCGCTTTCGCTGCCGGGCTGCACGTCGCGCAGTGCAAATGTCGCCAGGAGCTTGTTCCAGCCTTGTTAGAATCCCTGAACTCCAATAATTTGTTGAACTTTCGTCGCCAAGGCTGCGTATCTCGCTGGCAAGTTGAGACATTCAGCCCAAACCGCAAAGAGAGCTCCGGCGGGACGGATACCGGCGTGCATGGTACGGTCCGGTTACCGCACCAAATCTGCAACGGCGCGTAAGCTGGTCCGTCATCCTTCTTTCGGGACTTTCGCTGTATCGGCCCAGGGCAAGATAGCCGCAAGATCGCAGGCGGGAACGATTGTTCCATTTACTGCACCACAGCCAAGACCGGCTGTGCCAAATGAAAGAAGCCTAAACCGGTTGGAAGAAAACGCGCTAACAGCTGCCCTGGTTCGACGATGCATAGCAGGCGATGCAACCGCTTGGGAAGACCTCGTCAAGCAGCAGAACCGGCGTATTTACAACATTTGCTACCGGTTTACGGGCTCGGCGAGCGACGCCGAAGACCTCACTCAGGAAGTCTTCATTCGGCTTTATCGAACAATGGGCAGCTATGCGGCGGATCGGGGATCCTTCAATACCTGGCTTGCGACCCTCACGCGCAATATGCTGGTCGACCATTTCCGCCGCACGCGGCAGGAGCGCATGACGGACTCCATAGACGCCGCTCCCGCGGCCAGTGAGGATGCTCCGACGCTAGCGGAGCGCATCGAAGACGAGGCTCCCTCGCCGCAATCCCGATTGGCCAGCAAAGAGACCCAAAAGATGGTGCAACAGGCCCTGCAGAGAGTCTCCCCAGACCTGCGGGAGGCAGTGATTCTGCGAGATTTACAGGACATGGACTACAAAGAAATTGCGGTCGCTCTAAAGGTTCCGGAGGGTACCGTAAAGTCCCGAATCAATCGCGGTCGGGCGGAACTGGCAAGACTTTTATCGCGTATTAATAAACAGGCGGTCTAGTGTGGACAATCGCAGCCAATTCGAGAGGAAAGAAGGCACGTCAGGGCTGACCTGCGCCGAATTCGACGCGCTGATGACCGACGCTTTTGACGGTCTCCTCACCCCGGCTTCGCAGCAGAGCTTTGACGCTCATCGCCTGCAGTGTCCCACTTGCGGTCCTCTCTTCCGCGAGGCCGAAGCGGGGATGTCCTGGCTTCATACGTTGGCAGAAGTCGAGCCTCCGGCAAGTCTGATACACAACATCCTCGCAGCCACAACCGTTCAGACGAGCGCAGCGATTGCAGCCGCTCCCAAATTGGGCTGGAAGCAGCGACTTTCAGAAGTGTGGGCCGATGTACTTGCGCCTTTCCGGGCTCTGGTAGCTCAGCCGCGAATGGCCATGACTGGAGCAATGGCGCTTTTCTCAGTTTCGCTTTCGTTGAATCTGGCGGGAGTGAAGCTCGGCGATCTGCGTCATATGGACTTGCGACCAAGCGCTCTGAAAGAGCAGGTCACGATGAAGTACTACGAAACCACGTCGCGGGTAGTGAAGTACTACGAAAATATTCGGCTGGTGTATGAGGTCGAATCGCGGCTGCAGGAGCTGAAACGCGCCACTACCACCGAACCGGAGCCGGAGCAGCGTCCACGCGACCGCAACAAGACAGAAAACGAGAAGGACAAGGAACGCAAGCAGAATTACTACAGTATGGACAGGCCGAAAGTTCAGCTTGCGAAATGGAGTACAAACGAATTGAATCTGTGCAGTAACTTTGAACCAGGCTTCGTGCTGCAGAAATCCAGCGACGAAGTCGGCATCTACAGCAACGCGCATTTCGCGGTATCCGTACTCTCCCAGGGTTTCGAGCACAGCTACGAATCGACTAGGGGCTTACTCGCATGACTTGCGCAGTTCACACTGATCAACCTGCAACCTCCTATTGCCGCACCTGCGGAAAAGCGCTTTGCCAGAGTTGTCAGCGCGATGTCCGCGGCGTGATTTATTGCCAGGATTGTCTCGCAGCTCGGCTTGAAGGCACCGTTCCTCCGGCCGCGGCGAACGCTCCGAACGCGGTCTACGTGGCTCCGGCGAGTTCTGCCAGCCCGGGCCTTGCTGCCGTGCTTGGTTTCATCCCCGGCGTCGGCGCGTTCTATAACGGGCAGTTTGCCAAGGGCTTCGTGCACGTTTTTGTCTTCGCCGTGCTTTGCCATCTCGCTAATAGTGCAGACTTTCTCGGCTTACTGGTGATGGCCTGGCTCTTCTACATGGTCTTTGACGCGTACACCACGGCCAAGGCGCGGCAACTTGGCCAGCCATTACCCGACCATCTTGGACTCAACGCGCTGCTGGCCAGTTTCGGATTGGGAACAGCGCTTGGCCATCCTCAACCGGCTCATGCCGGCGCTCCATCGACAACAAGTACCACGACGCCAGCTGATGTTGCTCAGGCGCAGGTTGCGAACCTTGCGCCGCTCGATCCGAGCACTTCGTCCGAATCGACGCAACCTTACGCTCCCGATCCAGGCGGCCCGCAGGGTGGTTTTGGTCCTGGAGGTGTGCCGATGGGAGCGATCATCCTGATCGCTCTCGGTGTACTGCTGCTGCTCGAGAACCTCGGCGTGCTGGCGTTTCGCTGGACCGCACAGTTCTGGCCAATCATTCTGATCGTGTTGGGAATCTGGCTGGCGTTCCGCCGCATGAGCATGACGCAGGGAAGGAACTAGACGTGGCGATCTACGATCACGACGATTACTACGTTCCCAACCGCGCCTGTCACTGTCTGCGCTGCTCTTCACGGTGGCTCATGGGACCAGCCGTGCTGATTACAGTCGGTGTGCTCTTTCTTCTGCAGCAACTACACATCTTCAACTTCGGCAGCACGTTTCCAGTACTGCTGATCGTGATTGGCTTAGTGAAGATTGCGCAGCGATCTGCGCCTGATACCGGGCATATTCCACCGCCTCCGTACTACCCACCGGGAATGCAGGTTCCACCCGTACCACCCGCATCTCCCAGTAACCGGCCTGACTCGGAGGTGAACCGTGGCTAGTCCTCCGCAGATGCCCTACGATCCTCGCTATTCGCGGTATCGTCGACCGCGCTCGATGGCCGGTCCGATCATCCTGATCGGAGTCGGCGTCATGTTCCTGTTGATGAATATGCGCCTCGTGAGCTGGCCCAGACTGGGTTGGTTTTTTGCCACATGGTGGCCGGTGCTGCTCATCGTGTTCGGGCTGATTCGCATTGCCGAATACACGATTGCGCGCAGCCGTGGAGGTCCTGCTCCGCGCCTCGGCGGTGGCGCGATTTTTCTCTTGATACTGCTCATCGTGATGGGACTCTCTGCTTCGTCGGCCCGGCACGTGAACTGGCAAGCGATTGGCAACAACGTCGACGTGAATCCCGGATGGGATGGCATGTTTGGCGAGAAGTACGAGTTCACTCAGGAACTCTCGCAGCCACTGCCGGGTGATGGAAGAATCCAGATCGACTCAGACCGCGGTTCGGTTACAGTCCACGTCGCCGAGAACGGTGATTCGCCGGTGAAGATGGTGGTCCATCGCCACATCTCGGCAGACTCGCAGGAAGCCGCCAACAAATTCAACGACCAGCAGAAGCCCGCCATGAGCGTGGATGGAAACATTCTCCGCATCAATTCCGGAGAGCACGTAGCCCACGTTCAGGTTGGGTTCTCAATGGGACCGCGCATCGTCACCGATCTGGAAATCTGGGCTCCACGCAAGGCTCCGGTACAGGTGAATGCCGGCCGTGGAGACGTGAACGTTTCGCAACGCGACGCTGACGTGAAGATCACAACCACGCGCGGAGATGTTCAGGCCGACCAGATCAAGGGCAATGTAGAGATTATCGCTCGCCGGGGCAACGTTCAGGCCAGTCAGGTCACTGGCGATGTCCATGTGGAAGGCAGGGCGGACGATGTTACGCTAAGCGATATTTCAGGCGTCGCCCTGCTAGAAGGCGAATTCTTCGGCGACACCAAGCTCTCGCACATCGGCAAGTCGGTGAAGTTTCACAGCACCCGTACCGATTTGGAACTGGGAAGACTTGACGGCGATCTAAGCATGGATTCTGGCGATCTGCGAGTCAGCTCAGTCGCTGGTCCTTTTGAAGTCCGCACGAAGGCTAAGGACATCCGCCTGGAAGACGTGTCAGGACCAATCACTGTCGAGAACAGCCACGGAGAGATTGATGTTCGTCCCAAGGCCCCGTTTGGCGATGTGACCCTCAACAATCATCAGGGCGCAATCCACATCGTGTTGCCGGAGGCGGCGGGATTTACTGTGGCAGCTCGCAGCAGCCGCGGAGAGCTGGAGAGCGACTTCCCACTCAATGTCACGAAGAATGGCGACGATCACGTAGCCGAAGGCAACGTCGGGAAAGGCGGCAAGAAGCTACAGCTCACTACGGATCACGGGACGATTGAGATTCGGAAGGGATGATAGAAATCGGGTGATCGGGACATCGGGGGATCGGCTGAAGTAAACAAAACCTTCCTTGTCGGAATAAATCTCAGTCGCAATCTGCAGAATTTAAGAAACTCACTTGAATCTAGGTCAGTGCTGGCGCTAATAGCGTCTCGCAGTTCCTTCGCCCGATCACCCGATCACCCGATCACCCGATTCTTTATTGGCCGGATCAGCCAATGACCCGATTGTTTCCCTCACGATCTGCTCAGCCCGCTCAATCACCTCATCGAGAGTCATGCTGGTCGAGTCGATCACGACCGCGTCGTTAGCTGCTACCAAGGGAGACACTGAGCGCGTCCGGTCGCGCTCATCGCGGGCGCGCATCTCCGCGAGTACCGCTGCTGAAGGTTCAACCACGGGATTCTGGTGAAAACGGCGATTGCCGCGCACTTCGGGTGCCGCATCCAGGAAGATCTTCACATCAGCATTGGGAAATACCGCAGTGCCGATATCACGGCCCTCCATCACAACTCCGCCTTTTGAACCTAACTCCCGTTGCTTGTGAACCATCCATTCCCGCAATTTCGGGTGTACCGAGACCCGTGATGCCGCCTCGGTAACATCTTTTTCGCGAATGCGGGTAGAAACATCTGCGTTGTCGAGCTTCACTCGGTTGCCGTCGATCTGCGGTTCGAGAGTGATCTTTGATCCTAACGCGAGATTCACCAGCGCGCTTTCGTCGTCTACGTCGACATCATTCTCGATAGCTTTGAGAGCCAGCGCCCGATACATGGCGCCGGTTTCGATGTTGAGGTAATTCAGTTTGCGCGCGAGGCGCGAAGCCAACGTGCTCTTCCCTGCTCCGGCAGGTCCATCGATCGCGATCACTATTGCACGCCTGCCTGGCGCGTCAACCATTGCGTCTCCTCGGCTGCAAAGTTGCACCATGCTCACGAGTTGCCCGCGGCGTTTCAGAGCGGACGTTGCTGTGGGACACGGTAATCAAGGCTCTCGACTCACTGGGAGTGTACGAGAACTCGCGTGCCGCCAGAAGAGCCTTTACGACTTCAGCAACGCGGGCGCGTGATGTGAACGTGGAGAAGAAGGCCTCGATCTCCTCCAGCGTAGCCGCAACCGTGCAATCGAGATACTTAGATATCAGCGCCGACAACGCCTCGGCATCGGAGATGCGCACGCCTTCGTTCACCGCCTCGGGAGCCCAGCGATAGTAGACGTCCCAGCTATCTCCTGCTTCGGGATGATGATCAACGCGAGTGATCTTCAAAGCCGCGGATAACTCCTGCAAGGCGCGATCGAGGACAGCTTCGGACAGACCACGTCCCAGTTGCTCCTGAAGCTGCGCTCCTGAGAGTGGACCTTTCGCATCGAGCTTTTCGAATACGTGTTCGGATAGCAGCGAGGCCTGGCCGCGGGCCCGGCTCCGCACAAGCTGCTTAGGCTTGCGATCGCTGGCCAGAGTGTAGTAGTACGGAAACACCGCGGAAGAGAGAAACAAGCCCTCGCCATGCAGCTGCGCTTCGAAGACAAACTTATTTCGCACTAGCTTCTGAAGTAACTCTTCAGCTCTCTTCGCTCGCGGATCGTTGAATGCGTTTTGGCGCGTCGGCAGCTTCTGATCGCTTCCGAGCGTCGCACCGATCAATGTGGGCAATAAGGTCGCGTGGCGCGTGGGATAAAAAAGACACATTCCGACAGAATCGACGAACTCGCGAGCTTCCTCCAACGTGCGGATAGGCTCTCCATCCAGCCGCCACTTCTCACGCCGAAGATGTTGGAGTTCGAGTTCAGTCATGAGTCGCCTCTGTCATTCCGAAGCCGCGCCTTGTGCGGCGAGGAATCCCTACTGTAAGCACACAGCATCGGCACGGTAGAGATCCCTCACGAAGGTTCGGGATGACACCTCCGATTTCAAATCCGTTTGAACGCTCTTTGTATGTCCTTCACAGAATAACGCAGGACGACTGGACGCCCGTGAGGGCACGACATTGGGCATTCAGTTTGGGCTAGCTCCCGGAGCAGCCATTCCATTTTGTTCTGCTCCAGAGGCATGTTGACCTTAATAGCCGCGTGACACGCAATCGATGCCGCTATGCGGTGGCGGATGGCGTCGAGGTTCAGCATCTGCTGTTCGCGTTCAAAGTCACCCAGCAGCTCGCTGAGCATTTGTTCCATATCGCAGCTTTCTATACCAGCAGGCACGGCCTTGACGACGACCGTCCGCGATCCAAACAGCTCCACCTCGAAGCCGTTACGTCCGAGTTCATCGGAGATTTCGGCAAAGACAGCCTGCTGACCCGGAGTAAGCTGTACCACAATCGGCATCAGCATCTTCTGGACGGGAATGGATTCGGTCTGCCTTTGTATCAGCACACGTTCAAACAGCACGCGCTCATGCGCCACATGCTGATCAATGATCCAAAGGCCTTCCTGATCGACGGCCAAAATGAACGACTCGCGTATCTGCCCGAGCGGCCGCAATGAAGCAAGCTGCGGAACAACACCCTCTTCAACTTCGGCCCGGTCGTCGATCACTGCGCTGCAAGCACTGCCTCCGGAAACTGACTCCCAGTTCGGGACTGCCGCGGTGATGGCTGCGATCTCTGACCTCGCTCCTGGCGAGGACTGGATCACGAAAGCATTGTCGAACGCTAGCGGTGCTGTCTGGGCCGGAGGTGCGGTTGCTGTGAGCACGAATCCCGCAGCTTCGTCTTGTGCTTCTCCGCGCAGAGAGGCTCCGGGAGAGAGTGCTACAGCCGCGGTCGGTTGCGCAGAAATCTCGCGTGTGAACTGCGGCACCGGACGCGCCTTCATCAGTGCGGCGCGAACCGAGTCACGCACAAAATCATGCACGAATCCTTGCTGGCGGAAGCGAACTTCAGTCTTTGCCGGATGCACGTTGGCATCAACTTCAGTTGGCGGCATCTCCAGGAACAGCAGTACCACGGGAAAAACGGTAGGCGGGATGATGTTGCGATATGCCTCCGTAAGCGCGTGCTGTACTAGGCGGTCACGCACCAATCGCTGATTTACAAACACGAAGATCGAATTGCGATTCAGCTTTTGCAACTCAGGCTTTGACACAAAACCACGCAAGCGCACCTTGCCCGGAGTTGGTGGTTCATAATCCGCAGTCCTGCGCCAGGGCGGAGGCTCCGGAATTCCCACGCGCTCGAGGTCGCTCTCGGCTGCGACTGAGATGAGTTGATCGAGAGTATCGCGGCCGAAAATCTGGTACAACCGCTCGGCATGGGTAGCCACTGGCGATGCAGTCAGGATGTTGTGCGTCGCCGAGTGCAACTCTAAATGTTTGTCGGGATGAGCCAGCGCGTAATGTGTTACGAGTGAAGCAATGTGTGAGAGTTCGGTAGATTCCGCTTTCAGGAATTTCTTGCGCGCCGGAGTGTTGAAGAAGAGGTCACGGACGGTGATCGCGGTTCCTGCTGGTGCTCCCGTCTCTTCGACTTTCAAAAGCTTGCCACCGGCGATCTCGATCCGAGTGCCAGATGTGTCGGCATCCTGTCTGGTTTCGAGGGCGAGCCGCGATACGGACGCGATCGATGGAAGCGCCTCGCCACGAAAGCCCAGAGTATCGATATTCAGCAGATCGTCCGCGTCGTGAATCTTCGAGGTCGCGTGCCGCTCGAACGCGAGCATGGCATCGTCTTGCCCCATGCCGCAGCCGTTGTCCATGATCGCGATGAGCTTCCTTCCGCCAGCCTCGACCTCGATGCGAATACGCGTCGCGCCCGCATCGAGCGAATTCTCGAGAAGCTCCTTCACCACCGATGCGGGCCTCTCGACAACTTCGCCTGCGGCAATTTTGTTGGCGACGTTATCGGAGAGAACGCGAATGCGGCCCATTGGGCTGATTTAATCACAGAACGGAGGAAGAGCGAACACGAAGGTCACCAAGGCAGACAGAGAAGGTCACGACGAATTCTTCCTTTATTTCGTGACCTTCGTGTTCGCCTCTCGGCTTTACGCCTTCACCGCAATTCCCAACTCCTTCAATTGCGTCGCGCTCACTGGAGTGGGTGCATCGACCATGAGATCCACAGCCTTCGCAGTCTTTGGGAATGGGATCACTTCTCGCAGACTGTCCGCACCTGCGAGAATCATCACGATACGATCGAGACCTAAAGCAATACCTCCATGTGGAGGCGTGCCATACTCCAAGGCTTCCAGGAAGAATCCAAATCGCGAGCGCGCTTCCTCATCGGTCATACCGAGCGCGTTGAAGATCTGCTTTTGAATGTCCTGGCGATGAATACGAATAGAGCCTGAGCCCAACTCGGTTCCGTTCAGCACAATGTCATACGCCAACGCCCGCACTGCTCCCGGATCTGAGAGCAGCTTGCCGAAGTCTTCCTCATGCGGCGACGTGAAGGGATGGTGCGCAGCGTTCCAGCGACCATCCTTGTCGTCATATTCGAACATGGGAAAATCGGTGACCCAGAGCAAGCAATAGTCGTTTGCAGTACCTGTCTTGTTGAAGGCTCCATGCTTCTCTTTGTACTTCTGCCCAAGAGTTAAACGCAGCGCACCGGCCGACGCGTAAACAGCCTCAGCCCCCTTACGAAATGCTACGGCCGAGCGGTCCTCAGATGGAGCTCCTGCGACGATCACGAGCAAATCGTCAGCCTCTGCCTCCGCCGTGGCGCGGAGCTTGGTTACGGCATCGGGAAAGCTCTTCTCCAGACGCTTTACGTCATCGATGACTTTGACCCCAGGCTTCGGCGCGGCGAGCTGTTTGTTGTCGTCGCGTTCCTTGCGCGAGACTTCGCCCACTTTCGGAATACGGACTGCAACCACCGGCAGCAGCGGATCAAGACTCAAAGCATTTAGGTTCTCCTCGGTGAACGCCTCACGGACATCGGTCATCTCTGGCAGACGCATGTCAGGCTTATCGATCCCGTATTTCCGAATAGCATCGTCATACTTCATGCGCGGAAACGGCGGCTTTAACTCAACTCCTGCCTCGCGGAACGCCGCAACCAGAAATGCCTCGACTACTTCGAAGACCCGATCCTGCGTAGGAAACGAAGTTTCAAGATCGACCTGCGTGAATTCAGGCTGACGATCGGCACGCAAGTCTTCGTCGCGAAAGCAACGCACGATCTGAAAGTATTTGTCGAAGCCGGAGATCATCAAGATTTGCTTGAACAATTGCGGCGATTGCGGCAGAGCGTAAAAAGATCCTGGATAGACGCGGCTCGGCACCAGGTAGTCACGCGCACCCTCGGGAGTGCTACGCGTCATGAACGGCGTCTCGATCTCCAGGAAACCACGGCTCGAGAGTTCTTTGCGAATCGCCAACGAAACCTTGGAACGCAACTCGATGTTCGACTGCATCTCGGGACGACGCATGTCGAGATACCGATACTTCAAGCGCAATTCTTCGTTCCCGATGGCCTGCTCTGAAGGCGAAAACGGCGGTGTTTTTGAGTCGTTAAGAACGCGCAACTCTTCGGCGATGATCTCGATCTCGCCCGTGGGAACATTCTTATTGATGGTCGGGGCATCGCGCCTCTTTACGCTGCCCACAATGGCGAGTACATATTCGGACCGGACTCGGCTCGCCTTTTCGTGCAAAGCTGGATTGCTCTCTTTGTCGAAGACGATCTGCACCAGGCCGGTGCGGTCCCGTAGATCGATAAAGATCAAATTGCCGAGATCGCGGCGGCGGTTCACCCATCCCATGAGAGTGACGGTTTTGCTGGCATCGCTGGCGCGCAGCGTGCCGCACATGTGGCTGCGTTGCAAACTGCCAAGCAAATCGAGCTGAGTGTCGGGCAATGTCGAGTCCTTGAAGCTGAAAGTAATCCTTGATGATAAATGCGATGGGTACTAACACGAATAAAGCATAGGGACCGAAGGCAGCAAAAACAAGAATCGGGTGAATCGGTCGTTACACCGCCCGATCACCCGATCGCGAAACTACCTATCTCTAAACGCTCACTGGCTGCTTTACCGGCACTTGTGTGAACCAGCCATGCCGGTCGGCCACGCGGCCTTCGACGATGTCGAAGAATTCCTTGTGCAGGGCGCGAGTGATTGGACCTGTCTTGCCATCTCCGACCGCGATCTTGTCGACCGTGCGAATCGGCGTGATCTCAGCCGCTGTGCCGGTGAAGAAAACTTCGTCGGCAATGTAGAGCATCTCGCGCGGAATCATCTGCTCGACCACTGGGAACCCCAGCTCGCGGATCAGATCTATGGCGGTGGCACGGGTAATCCCGGGCAGTACCGAGTTTCCAAGCGGTGCGGTGAACACGGTGCCCTTGCGTACGACAAACAGATTCTCACCCGAGCCTTCGCTAACGTAGCCGCTCACGTCGAGAGCAATACCCTCAACGTATCCATTAAGGATGGCTTCCATCTTGATGAGCTGCGAGTTCATGTAGTTGGCGCCGGACTTTGCCATGGCAGGCAGGGTGTTTGGTGCGATTCGCGTCCACGAGGAGACGCAGACATCGACTCCCTCATCGGGCGAATCATGTCCGAGGTATTTGCCCCACGCATAGTTGCAGATGTAAACGTCGATGGGAGAGTTAAACGGATTCACACCCGCCTCGCCATATCCACGCAGCACGATCGGCCGTATGTAGCAAGGATAAACACCGTTGTGAGCGACTACTTCAACCATGGCTTGAACAATCTCTTCCTCGGTAAAGGGCACTTCCATGCGATAGACCTTGGCGGAGTTCAGAAGCCGTTCGGCGTGCTCCTGTGCACGGAAAATCGCGGCACCCTGAGGATGCTTATAGCAACGCACGCCCTCAAATACTGACGAACCGTAATTCACCACGTGCGACATTACATGCAACTTGGCATCGTCCCAGTTGATGAGCTTACCGTTGTGCCATATTTTTTCCGTCTTGGGTATCGCCATGAATGCTCCTTACCGAGATTGGGACAGCGCAAACACTACATTATATTCAGATGCTTTGGCTGCACTCAACGATTTCGTTGATTGCGGGGATAAGCGGACGACCATTTCACCACGGAGACACGGAGGCACGGAGAAGACTTGGGGAGCAAAACCGAACGGTGTGCATACCCTCGATTTGAATATAGTCGCTCAGGGATTGCTAGAGAGCATCGTCGCGACGCTTTGGACCCACTTCCATCTTTCTCCGTGCCTCCGCGCCTCCGTGGTGAATCAGCTCTCTCGCGCGTTCGAAGATTCGCCGAAACATCTCGGCTGTCAGCTTGCCCGTGTTGGTGTTTTGCAGTGAGGGATGATACGTCCCAAGCAACACCATCCCGTTAGGTATCTGGTATTCCGCTCCGTGGCGAAACTCATATGGCGCGCGTGAAGTGATGACTCCGATCCGCCGCAGGTGGTTGAGGTAGGCGTCGAAGCCGATCTTGCCTAGAGCAACTACAACTCTCAACTTCCGCAGCAATGCAATATCTGCATCGAGGAAATGGGCGCAGTTGGCAATTTCCTCTGGCGCCGGCTTGTTGCCCGGAGGGGCGCAGCGCACGGCCGCTGTGATGTAGGCGTCGGTCAGTTTCATACCATCACCGCGGTTGGTCGCCAGCGGCTGGGAGGCAAAGCCGGTTTCATACAGGACGGGGTACATGAAATCGCCAGAGCCATCACCGGTAAATGGACGCCCTGTTCGATTCGATCCGTGCGCTCCTGGAGCAAGACCAAGAATGAGCATGCGCGCGTTCCCATCTCCGAAGCCCGGTACAGGCTTCGCCCAATATTCCCAGTCCATGTAGGCACGTCGTTTGACCCGGCCAATTTCCTCGCGGTACGCAACCAGTCGCGGACAGAGTGTGCAACCGACGACTGCGTGATTCAATTCAGCAATTGATGAGTTGATGACTTTGAGAGAAGAGTTACGGGAGCCGTTCAAAGATGCCGATGTGGCGTTCGGAGCTTGTGAGGCTCTCGCACTCCTCGTCGATACTCGCGTAATCGCCGGCAAAACGATCCTTGAAGCCGAGATAAGAATCTTTATCTTCCCACACGTCGATGGTTAGATAGCGGCCGGATTGTGCATTGTCTTTGACGAGGATGGTTTCGCGATATGCAGAATCGCGACGGAAGAGACGAGCCCAGACGCCCTCGGTCCCGTAGGCGGTTTCAAATTCGTCGCAGTGTCCTGGTTCGACCGTGAATTCCCACAGAATGTAGATCATGAGCGACAAAAAGCCAGCGCTTCGCGCTGGCTTTCTTTAGCGCTTCACCACGACCTGAGCACCGTCAGAATCGTAGCCTTCATCGACAATCGTCTTCTGCGCGGCAGCGCGGATCTTCTGTTCATCGGCATCTTTCGGTGCATCGCAATAGCGGCGGACTACTTCTTCGCCCGCCTGAATTCGCACCAGCCATTTCTTCTTGTCTTTGTCCCATGAGGCTTCTACACGATCTGCTCGCATCATCCCCACCTCGGCACGGCAATATATCACTTCGGATGATCAATTCGATCCTTCCGGGACCGGACGTGTTTCCAGGCTCTCCAGATACTTCTGCGCCTGCTCGACCGAAACTGCCAATTCCTGATCGGAGCTGATGCTCAATCGCGGCCCGCTTAGCGGCTCACGCTCGAAATCTTGCTTCTTCTCCAGGTAGAGCTCTACGGTTCGATTGGCGGCAAAGTGGCTTCCCGATTCGAGGTCCCGACGAATGCGCGCGAGTGCGGTCGCCTCGTCGGCAACACATTCGATCACTGCCAGCGGCGTCCCCATCCGTTCGGCAGCAGCCCGGACGCTCTCTCGTTGATACTGCCGGGAAAACGGCCGACCATCGAGAAATACACGTAATGTCGGCTTCCGCCTGAGCAGATATTCGACGGTCTCGAGCATCACATGCTGGCAGAAATCGTCCTGCTCGACTGTGTATTCAATCTGCGATGGACCAAAGAGAGCTGGCCGGATTAGGTCCTTATCGATTACGAAGCCACCAAAGCGCTCCACCAGAGCACGCGAGAGCGTGCTCTTCCCGGTTCCGGGCAGACCAACCATGAGGATCAGCATTCATGCAGGTTAGCGCAGATGACTAACGAGTCTCACATTCTGAAGCCAGGAGCTAGCAGCAAGTAGCCAGCAGCTTCTTCTGGGTTTGACCGCATTGTTTCGCGGGTCTTACACTTGAAGTTCCGGCCGCTATTGCTGCGCCTCACAGGGTGCTCCGGCTACTTCGAAAGCGCTAGGAACACGGAAATTGACCGAAATAGAGAGCACCACGACCGAACAAAACACAGGCGAGACTCACAACCACGAACACACACAAGAGCCGCGTCCGCTCGGGGAATGTGAGCGCGAGATCTCGGTCGAGATTCCCGCCGATACCGTCTCCCATGAACTCGAGTCGTTCGTTGCCCGCTACCAGAAAATGGCGCGAGTGCCCGGCTTCCGTCGCGGTAAGACGCCGGCAAGTCTGGTGCGTCGCCGCTTCGCGGACGAATTGAAGCAGGAAGTGGTCGAGTCGCTGGTACCCAAGTACTTCCGAGAAGAAGTTCAAAAGCTCGGCTTTGCCCCTATCTCTCAGCCGAAAATCACCGACTTTCATTTTGAAGACAGCGAGCCGCTGCGCTTCAAGGCGGTTTTCGAGATCATGCCAAACATCGAGGTAGCTCCCTACTCGGATCTGAAGGCTGAAAAAGGTGATGTCTCGGTAAGCGAGGACGAAGTCGAGCATGAATTGCAGGCTCTCCGCGAGAACCAGGCTACCTACAACTCCGTCGAAGAAGATCGTGGTCTTCAAGACGGCGACTTTGCGCAAGCCAGCTTCACCGGCACTCCAATCGAAAAGCAGGAATCTAGTCTGGTAGATCCGTCAGGAAATCCCGTCAGTTCCGGACAGCAGGAGACAAAGCCTACAGGGTCGCAGCCCGTCCACATGGACGATGTGCTCGTCGACATCGGTGGCGCCAACACCGTCCGGGAGTTTAGTGAGAACCTTCGCGGAGCCAAATCGGGAGAAGAACGCACGTTCATCATTACGTATCCCGAAGACGCGCAAGACAAACGCCTCGCCGGCAAGACTCTGGAGTATAAGGTCCAGATCAAGGGGATTAAGAAGAAACAGATTCCCGAATTGAACGACGACTTCGCAAAAGGGCTTGGAGACTTCAAGAGCCTCGAAGATCTGCGCACCCGGATTCGTGAGCAGCTTGAATCTCAGAAGCGCCACGAAATCGAGCACACCGCGAAGGACAAGCTGGTGCAAGAGCTGGTCAGCCGAAACAACTTTCCGGTTCCTGAATCATTGATAGACCAGCAAGTGACTTCGCGCCTGGAGCGTGGATTCCGAGCTCTGGCTGCCCAGGGAATGCGCCCCGAGGACATGCGTAAGATGGACTTTGGTCGTTTGCGGCAGGCGCAGCGTGAGGCGGCTCTCCGTGAGGTGAAGGCATCTTTGATCCTCGAGAAGATCGCCGACAAGGAGAACATTCAAGCCAGCGATGCCGATCTCGACCTGGAAGTGGAACGCTTCGCGCAGCAATCGCGGCAACCGGTGGAGGCAGTGCGCAAAAAGTTGACTGATGAAGGCACGCTTGAGCGCATGCGCGAACGGATCCGCTACGAAAAGACTCTGGACTTTTTATATCAACGCTCTGCCTGAGCGCTCGAGCCTCGGCTTGAAGCTGACGAATGGCAGGCAGTAACCCTCGCCCGGACACAGTTCCGGGCGCAGGTGTATGTGAGTGAAGAAAGGATTACCTGCAATGGCCCTGGTTCCAATGGTAGTCGAGCAGACCAGCCGCGGAGAGCGCGCTTACGACATCTATTCGCGCCTGCTGCGGGACAACATCGTTTTCATCGGCACGCCGATCGACGACATGATCGCCAATCTCGTTATCGCGCAAATGCTCTTCCTGGCTGCGGAGGATCCCGAAAAGGACATCCAGCTTTACATCAACTCTCCCGGTGGATCGATTACTTCCGGAATGGCCATCTACGACACCATGCAGTTCGTCAAGAACGACATCATGACGATCTGCATTGGGCAAGCGGCCAGCATGGCGGCTGTGCTTCTCGCGGCGGGCACCGCCAAGAAGCGCTTTGCTCTGCCTAATTCGAGAATTCTGATCCACCAGCCTCATATCATGGGCGGTGGCATCTCCGGTCAGGCGACGGATATCGACATTCACGCGCGCGAGATCCTGCGCATGCGCGAAATCATGAACAACATCATGGCCAAGCACACTGGCCAGAAGCTGGAGAGGGTGGAGAAAGACGTAGAACGCGACTTCATCATGAACGCGCAGCAGAGCAAGGATTACGGCATCGTCGACGACATAATCTACAAGCACAAGTAGTGCTGCAGGTGTTGAACGGGATTTTCGGAGTTTCTTACGTGTATTGCACAAAAGTCACAGGCGTTCGTTACTTTTGAACCGGGGTGGTGAACACTTTTGCACTTGAAATAACGTTAGAATGTGGCCAGTGCGATAACAACTCCAGGTCCCCCAGCTTGGTTTGCTCGACGGAAAAGGGTGCTTCGCGCGCCTTAGTCCCAACGTAATCGGTTCTTCGCAGTATTGATCGGTCGCAGTCGATAGGGTAGACAGTGGTTAGGGTAGACAGGAGTACATCGTGAAAACGCGTTCCGGATCTGAAGATAGCCTACGTTGTTCGTTCTGCCACAAGTCTCAGGACGCAGTCGCCAAGCTGATCTCCTCACCAAGTGATTACCCGCGCGCTTACATCTGCGATGAATGCGTTGCGGTCTGCAATTCGATCCTTGAAGACGACCGAACAGAGACACATTCCACTGCTGCTCCCAATCATCTGCCAAAGCCTGCCGAGGTGAAGCAGTTCCTCGACGAATATGTAATCGGGCAGGACCAGACGAAGAAGAAGCTCGCAGTAGCGGTTTACAACCACTACAAGCGCATCCACATGAACCGCAATCGCAACGGCGAAGTGGAACTCACAAAATCGAACATCATGCTGATAGGGCCGACCGGCAGCGGCAAGACGCTGCTGGCTCAGACGCTCGCCAAGATGCTCGATGTGCCCTTCGCGATTGTTGATGCCACTACACTCACCGAAGCCGGCTATGTTGGTGAGGATGTCGAGAACATCATCCTCAAGCTGCTGCAGGCGGCGGACGGCGACGTAGGACGCGCGCAGACCGGAATCATCTATATCGATGAAATCGACAAGATTGGCCGCAAGGACGAGAACCCTTCAATCACTCGCGACGTTTCGGGTGAGGGCGTGCAACAAGCATTGCTGAAGATCCTCGAAGGTACGGTCGCGAATGTTCCGCCCCAAGGCGGCCGCAAGCACCCGCACCAGGAGTTCACTCCGGTTGACACGACTAACATCCTTTTCATTTGCGGCGGCGCGTTCGTTGGCCTGGAGAAAGTAATTGGGCGGCGAATCGGGAAGAAGGCGCTGGGCTTTAAGGCAGAACCCAAAGAGGGTGAAGCCCCGGTTCCAGCCATTCCCAAACGCGACACCGAGATGCTGGGCAAGGTTGAGCCGACCGACCTCATCAAGTTTGGTCTCATTCCTGAATTTGTCGGTCGGCTGCCTGTCGTAGGAGTTCTCGATGAACTCGACGAGAATGCACTGGTCGAGATCCTGACCAAGCCGCGCAATGCCATAATCAAGCAATACCAGCGGCTGTTTGAGTTCGAGAACGTCCGGCTCAAGTTCAGCGAAGACGCTACTCGTGCCGTTGCCCGCGAGGCCCTCCAAAGGAAGGTCGGCGCTCGAGGATTACGCATGATTCTGGAAGACCTGATGCTCGACCTGATGTACCACCTCCCCAGCCAGAAGCGGCTCAAGGAGTTCGAGGTAAGCCGTGAAATGGTGGAAAAACGCGACGTATCCATCCCAATGATGGAAAAAGCTGGGTAAAACGGGTCTCAGAGCTTGATTTGGCTGGGTGAGTTGAAGAGAATTGGCGATTTGAGCATCAGTTGTATAAGCTTAGGTTTTAAGCCCATAAGCTTAAGTTTTGGAAGTACAAAGGGGACCGAGTGACCCAAGCCAGGGAAAAGTTCGAAACGCGCAAGCTGCCCATGATGCCCATCCGGGACGTCGTCATCTTCCCGCATATGATGACGCCGTTCGTTGTCGGACGCGAATCGAGTGTCCGAGCGTTGGAAGAGGCGCTTGCCGGCGATCGGAAAATCTTTCTCGCTACGCAACACGACGCCAGCGTAGACGAACCCAAGCCGAACGAAATCTACCAAGTCGGCACAATCGTCAATATTGTTCAAAGCCTCAAACTGCCCGATGGCAACATCAAAGTCCTGGTCGAAGGTGTCGAGCGCGGCAAGATTCTCCAAGTTGTCGATACCGACGGTTTCTTCCATGCCAGCGTTCGCGTAGCCAAGTACACGGTAGAAGCCACGCCTGTAATCGAACAGGCGATGCAACGTGTCACCTCATTATTCGAGCAATACGTAAAGCTGTGCCAGTCGCTGAATTACGAAACGATGATTGCAGCGGTTCGCATGGAGGACCCCTCCAAGCTGACCGACGTGATCGCCGCCAACATGCAGCTTGCGATCGAAGAAAAGCAGGAGCTGCTTGAGATCTTCGATCCGGCGGAAAGATTGAACCGGGTCGCCGACGTTCTCGAAATAGAAATCGAGAAGCTCAACATGGATCGCACCATCCAGACTCGCGTAAAGCGGCAGATGGAGCGCGCTCAGAAAGAGTACTACCTCAACGAGAAGATCAAGGCCATCCAGAAAGAGCTAGGCCGCGGCGAGAAGAGCGAATGGGACGAGCTCAAGAAGAAGGTCGATGGCGCCGGCATGCCGAAGGAAGTGCACGAGAAGGCGCTTCAGGAGCTGAAGAAGCTCGAAGCCATGCCTCCGATGTCGGCCGAATCGACGGTCTCGCGCAACTATCTTGATTGGCTGCTCGCTGTACCGTGGCGCAAGAAGTCGAAAGAGATTCGCAACATCGAATCGGCAGAGAAAATCCTTAATGAAGACCATTACGGTCTGGAGAAGATCAAAGATCGCATCCTTGAATTTCTCGCCGTCCGCCAGTTGGTGAAAAATCCGAAAGGCTCGATTCTGTGCTTCGTTGGACCTCCGGGCGTGGGAAAAACTTCGCTCGGCATGTCGATCGCGAAGGCCACTGGACGCAAGTTCGTCCGCCTATCACTCGGCGGTGTGCGTGATGAAGCAGAAATTCGTGGACATCGCCGCACTTACATCGGCGCATTACCTGGGCAGATTATTCAATCCATGAAGAAGGCCGGCACGAAGAACCCAGTCATCATGCTCGATGAGATCGACAAGATGGCTGCGGACTTCCGCGGCGATCCGTCGGCCGCATTGCTCGAAGTTCTAGATCCAGAACAGAACTTCATGTTCCAGGATCACTACCTCGACGTCGAGTACGACCTCTCGCAGGTCTTCTTTGTCGCTACCGCTAACGTGCTGCACACCATTCCGGCTCCACTTCAGGACCGCATGGAAGTACTTCGGCTTCATGGCTACACCGAACTCGAGAAGCTGGAAATCGCCAAGCAGTACCTGGTGCGCAAACAGCGAACCGCTACCGGTTTGACGGAATCGAACCTGGTCTTCACCGATGACGCGATCACGGAAATCATTCGCTCCTACACACGCGAGGCCGGCGTTCGCAATCTGGAGCGCGAGATCGGCAATATCTGCCGCAAGGTAGCGCGGAAGGTCGTGAAGGAAGGTCTGGAATACGCGGTAAGCGTGAACGCTGAGACGGTGTCCGAGTTCCTCGGGGTCGCGAAATTCCGCGACACGCTGGCGCACGAAAAGAGCGAAGTCGGACTCGTAACTGGCCTTGCCTGGACAGAAGTTGGTGGATCAATCCTCTCGACCGAAGTCACGATCGTCGACGGCAAGGGCAAGACGACACTGACCGGCAAGCTCGGTGACGTAATGCAGGAATCAGCGCAAGCGGCGATAACGTACATCCGCTCTCGCGCACACAGGCTTGGCGTGCCCCGCGACTTCTATCGCAATATCGACATTCACATCCACGTGCCCGAAGGCGCCATTCCCAAGGATGGCCCCTCCGCTGGCATCACGATGGCCACAGCCATCGCCAGCGCCCTCAGCAAGATCCCAGTGCGGCGCGACATCGCGATGACTGGCGAAATCACCTTACGCGGCAAGGTCCTTCCGATCGGCGGACTCAAAGAGAAGCTGCTGGCCGCTCATCGCGCCGGCATCTTCGAAGCGATTCTGCCGAAGGACAATGAGAAGGACCTCTCCGAAGTACCTGAGAACCTTCGCAATGCCATGAAGCTCCACTTTGCGGACAACATGGACGAAGTGTTGGCAATCGCCCTGGAAGGCCCGCTGCCGCAATATAGCGGGGAGGCGGAAGGGCAAGGCCTGCCGACCGTCACGCCAACGCCGACTTCGCAGCAGCTGCCGGTACAGCATCAGTAGGGCAGTTTTCTCAGCAGTTAGTTTCAGTGAGGCCCGCGTAAGCGGGCCTTTACTTTTCAATTGGTGCTGTGGCACAGCCGCCTCGGCTCCAACCAGAAGTCAGATCATCACCATGAAAGTCCACGCCCGCTTTCTGAAATCTGCTGCTGCTCCCGAGCACTTCCCTGCTCCAGACGTACCTGAAGTAGCGTTTCTAGGACGTTCGAATGTCGGCAAATCAAGTCTGATTAACGCACTGCTCGGAGTCAAGATCGCGCACGTGAGTTCCACTCCGGGAAGAACACGGACCATCAACTTCATCGAGCTGCGGCAAAAAACCGACACATTGGAGCCGGACCTGATGCTTGCCGATCTGCCGGGTTATGGCTACGCAAAGATCTCGAAAGAAATTAGCGCCGAGTGGCCAAAGTTCATTGAGCCTTACTTGTCTGAACGCGAATCTCTGCGCTTGTGCGTATGTTTGATTGATGCAAACGTGGCTGCGCAAAAGAGTGACCGCCAACTAATTGATTGGCTGCAGCACAACGATAAGGAGTTGCTGGTTGTAGCGACAAAGGCGGATCGGCTCTCGTCGAATCAGCTCAGTAAAGCGCTTGCGCAACTCAGGCGCGAGCACCAGGTAGAACAGATTCTTCCGGTGTCAGCGAAGACTGGAGCGGGAATTAGTGAGCTATGGCGGCACCTGAAGCTAACGTAGAGACGCAGCATGCTGCGTCTCTACCATTAAAAGTTGGGGCTAGTTGCCGGCTCCCGTTCCGGTACTGCGCGCTACCAACCACCCTTGCAGGTTCGATCCTTGCATCTTCTTCAAATCTGCACAGGCGTTAATGCGTTCCACTGACTGCCGCAGCGTCCGCTCTGTTGCGGGCACGGTGTGAACCTTGAAGAAGGCGCTCACGGTGGAAGCTGCATCGGTATCACAAAAGTTTCCTGCCCCTGCGACGAGTGAGGAGCCGCTCGAGGTCGTAAACGTTTTTTCGACATCCCCCCAGTGGCCCTGAATGAATTTCCAGGCTTCCGTTCGCGTATACGGGTTCCGCAGGAAATCGCTTATGTATCCCGTAGAGTCCTGATTGCGTATCGCTCCCGACACACCCAATGCTAGCGCCTGACGTGTAAGCTCTGGCTTCTCGAAATGCGCGAGCGCATACATGAATCGGCCCCGCATCACCTGGTCAGTACTTCCTTTCAGCCGCTGCACGATCTGGTCATAAAGAGCCTGATCACCCTGAGCCGCGGCGATCTCGAGTGCGGGACGGATCAGCAACGGGTCTACCGAGCCTGGATCCTCCAGAACCTTCTGTGCCAGCTGACGAGCCTCCGCGATCACCGCAGGATCGCGCCCGACGATCCCGAGCACATCAAACAGATCCGCACGCAACGCTTTTTCCTGCGGGTCCCGAGTGTCTGCCAGCAAGTCATATGTCGGATGCAGGATGCTGCGAACCAATTGACGGAATGAGTCGCGATCACCTGGGCTGACGAGCTTGTCGTCGATATATGCGAGATTTTCCAGGACATCCTTCCAAACCTGTCGCAGGCGCTCGCCCTTGAGTTGCGAAACCAAGTCGAGATAATTGCTGATCGAGATTCGCCCAACGCGCATCAGGGCCCATTCATCACTGACCATCGAAATGCGATCAGCCGGAGTGAGTTTCGTCTGGAGACCCTTGGTCAGCTCATCGCGAAGCTTCTGTTCGTACTCCGTGCGGTAGTAACCGTGTCCATCCAGATTCGCGAATGCCGGTCCACTAGCGGAAGACTTGGCCTGCTGACCTCGCTCCGCAAGGACAAAACATGAGCTGACGCTTTCAGGAGAAAGATTCTTGTGACATACCGGCACGGTCCATACCTGCGGGCTTGTCCCTAATAGCTGACGATCATTGAAGAAGCGCTCCTGTGACACCGAGAGTTGACCGTCCGACTCCTGTGAAACATGCAGCAAAGGCGCACCGGGCTGTACGATGAAGCTCGACATGATCTTGTCTGCCGGCTTGCCTGACGCCTGAGTAATCGCGCTCCAGAAATCTTCCGCAGTCGCATTTCCGTACGAATGCGCCAGCAAATAATTGTGCACGCCCTTGCGGAAGAGCTCAGGATCGACGTAATGCTCCACCATCCGCAGCACGGCGGCGGCTTTACCATAGGCGATACCGTCAAAGAGCTCGTTGATCTCGGCGGGAGTCTCAGCCTTCTGCCGGATTGGACGCGTATTCTTCAGCGCGTCCAGACTGAGCGAGCGAGTGGTTTCTGCAAGCTCGCTCAAAGCTTCGTTCCACTCCGGCTTCCACTTCGCCACTGGCTTCGATTCGAGCCAGGTGGCAAATCCCTCGTTGAGCCAGAGGTTATCCCACCACTTCATCGTCACCAGATCGCCAAACCATTGGTGTGCCATTTCATGGGCGGCAACAGCAGCAACTAGCTCGTAGTTGTCGACATTCGCGACCTTCGGATCCAGCAGGATGAAACTCTCGCGGTAGGTGATCGCGCCTGCGTTCTCCATCGCGCCAGCTTCAAAATCGGGAATGGCTATCAAATCCAGTTTTCCGAACGGATACTTGATGCCGAAGTAATCGTTGTAGTAATGCATGATGTATTCGGCGGCTTCGAGTGCGAACTTTCCTTGATCTGTCTTGTCGGGAGTAGCACAGACGCGAATAGGAATGCCGTCGGAAGATCCGCTTACGCATTGAAAATCGCCTACGAGCAGCGCAACCAGATAGGTAGAGAGCTTCTTCGTCGTTGCAAACTTGAGAGTATGTTTGTCTTCGGAAGGACCTGGCGTATCAGCAACGAGTCTCTCGTTCGAAATGGCTGTATCGCCCTTGTCTACAACCAGAGTGATGTCAAATGTCGCCTTCCTATCGGGCTCATCGAAACAAGGAAAAGCGCGACGGGCATCCGTGGACTCAAACTGTGTGACAGCATATCGGCGCTTTGGCGTTTCACTCAAGTAGAAGCCACGCAATTTGTCGTTCAGGATTCCCGTAAAGACGATGTGCAGACGAGCTGGGCCTGCCGGGATCGTTCGCGGAGCGATGATGTTGGCCTGTTCGCGGTCGTCATCGATTGTGACTTTGGCATTCAGCGTTGCGCCATGCGTCTCAACGGTTGCTGAGGCGAACTTGATCTCTAGGGAATTAATCGTGATCATCGTCGTCGGCTTCAGCACGCGAACATCGATGATCTCGTCACCGGAAAAAGTCGCATCTTTCAGGTTAGGTGTGAAGCTGAGCTGATAGTGCTCTGGTACGACCCCTTGTGGAAGCCGCTGCGCCTGCAGATTTTTAACCGCGATGAGGCTTAGGAAAAACAATAAGAACTTCTTCATGCGATATTCCTTAATGAATTGCGAGCTGGCCGTTCAGCACGGTTGCACGACAAGTTTCTCTTCCGAACCAGTAACAGATCTCGCGATAGTCTCTTGCGTCGAAAACGGCTAGATCCGCATCTTTCCCCACTTCGATACTTCCCTTTTTGCTTCCAAGGCGCAGCGAGTGCGCAGCATTGATGGTTGCGGCACAGATCGCTTCTGCCGGACTCACACGCATTTGCGTGCACGCGAGTGAGAGCACCAACGGCATGCTGGTTGTTGGCGACGTTCCCGGATTGAAATCCGTAGCCAGGGCGATTGCCGCGCCCGCGTCGATCAACCGCCGCGCTTTAGGGTACGAATGAGCCAAGAAGTATGAGGCTCCGGGCAGCAGTGTGCAAATTGTGCTCTGCTGCGCCATGGACTGCAAATCTTTGTCGGTCAAACAATCCAGATGGTCATAAGAAGCCGGTTCGAATCTGGATAGCCTGGATAGATCCTGCGGAGTGAATTGGCAAACATGCGCTCGTGTTCCTAGGCCGACTTTTTGTGCAGCGTCGAAGACTCGTTCCGTTTGCGCGATCGTAAACGCTCCACGTTCGCAGAAGACATCGACGAACTCGGCGAGCTTTTCCCGAGCCACTTTGGGAATCATTTCGTTGCATACAAGATCCACATAGGCATCGGGTCGTTGCTGAAACTCGGCAGGCACAACATGGGCGCCCAAAAGGGTGGAGCTCACAGTCCCGGACCATTGCTGCGCCGCTCGGCGGATCGCGCGCAGCGACTTTAGCTCTGAGTCCGTCGAGAGCCCATAGCCGGATTTCGCCTCGACGGTTGTGGTTCCCGAGCGTTCCATATCCTCGAAGGCGCGCAACACGGTGCTCGACAACTCTTCCTCGCTCGCCTTACGCACACCTTCCATGCTGGAACGAATACCGCCTCCGGCCTTGGCAATCTCCTCGTACGTGCTTCCATGAATCCGCTGCTCAAAATCGATCAGGCGAGGCAAGACAAATACAGGATGTGTGTGGGAATCCACAAATCCCGGCAGGACCGTACCTCGCCTGCAATCGAAGACTCGAAGATCCGCTCCAATCTCCTGCGTCGCCCGCGCTCCAACTTCGACCTCGGAGCCAACAGCAACAATTTTTCCATCACGACAGAAGACGGCGGTGTTCTGAAGAATTCCCAGCTCCAGCAGCTCTCGACCGCGAAGCGGTTGGTTTCGACCAGCGACGTCCTTCAACGTAAGCAACTGGCCAATATTGGTTAGCAGGAGAGGTTTGGCTACGCCCTGCGCAGGAATGGCGCTCACTCGTGTCGGCCACCCGTGACTGAAGAATTCGGAATCGAAGATCCAGTCGTATCTTTCCGCGGCCCTGAACCCCGCTGCATGGGGATGTGAACACCCGTGCGATCGGCGAAAGACTGCGCCTCTTGATAGCCAGCATCAGCGTGCCTGGCAACTCCGATGCCCGGATCGTTGGTGAGGACCCGCTCGATGCGCTTTGCCATTATGTCCGTGCCATCGGCAACCGTCACCTGGCCGGCGTGCTGCGAATACCCAATGCCCACTCCGCCGCCGTTGTGGATAGAGACCCAGCTTGCGCCGCTGGCAGTATTCAGCAAGGCATTAAGAAAGGCCCAGTCTGCGATGGCATCGCTGCCATCCTTCATGGACTCGGTTTCCCGAAATGGAGACGCGACAGAACCACAATCAAGATGGTCGCGACCGATAACGATTGGAGCTTTAAGTTTGCCGCGCTTCACAAGATCGTTCATCGCCAGTCCGAACTGGGCACGTTCTCCGTAACCTAGCCAGCAGATACGCGCAGGCAATCCCTGGAATCGAATCCGTTTGCGTGCCAAATTGATCCAGCGACTGAGAATCTGGTTTTCAGGAAACATCTCCAGGATTAGGTCGTCGGTTACAGCAATGTCTGACGGCTCTCCTGAAAGGGCAACCCAGCGAAATGGCCCGCGTCCTTCGCAGAAGAGCGGACGAATGTATGCTGGAACAAATCCGGGAAAATCGTAGGCATTCTTGACGCCACGCTCGAACGCGAATGTGCGAATGTTGTTGCCGTAGTCAAAGGTCACCGATCCCGACTTCTGCAGTTCCAGCATGCCTTCTACGTGGCGAGCAATGGAATCCAGCGAGCGCTCCAGATAGCCTTTAGGATCATTACGTCGCAGCTCGTCGGCAGCATCGATCGTTAAACCGGCGGGAATGTAACCGTTCAGTGGATCGTGCGCGGAAGTTTGATCTGTGAGCAGATCGGGCTTAACGCCGCGAGCGGCCAGCTCCGGAATTACCTCCGCACAGTTCCCGACCAGGCCAACCGAGACTGCTTCCCTCTTGCGAATCGAATTCTTCAGAATGCGCAGAGCCTCATCGAGGCTGTTCACCATGAAATCGCAATAGCCGGTCTTCAAGCGCTTCTTGATGCGCTCGGGATTGACGTCAATACCGAGGAAACAGGCACCAGCCATCGTGGCGGCCAGCGGCTGCGCGCCGCCCATGCCCCCCATGCCGCCGCTTACGACTAACTTGCCTGCCAGGTCACCACTGAAATGCTTCTCACCCGCTGCTGAGAACGTCTCGAACGTCCCTTGAACGATTCCCTGCGAGCCGATGTAAATCCAGGATCCGGCAGTCATCTGGCCATACATCGTCAGTCCAGCGCGTTCGAGTTCGTTGAACTTCTCCCAATTTGACCAGTGCCCGACGAGGTTCGAATTCGCAATGAGCACGCGCGGCGCGTAGTCGTGAGTCTTGAAGACGCCCACTGGCTTACCCGATTGCACGATCAGCGTCTCGTCACCTTCAAGATTCCGAAGAGAGCTAACAATCGCGTGATAACAATCCCAGTTGCGCGCAGCCCGGCCAGTCCCACCATAGACGACTAGATCCTGCGGACGCTCTGCCACCTCGGCATCGAGGTTATTCATGAGCATCCGCATAGCGGCTTCCTGTTGCCAGCCCTTGCAGGAAATCTGCGTGCCGCGGGGAGCTTTGATTCCCGTTTCCGTGGTTGGAGGCGCTTCTGTTTCAACCGGCATAAGGCGGTTTCCTCAGGCAGAACAAAACTCTTTAGCCTACGGCTTGAGACTGGCTGAAGCAAGTGCGGCAGCAGCGTGTCCGCTTCGGTTGAGAGCGCCGGTTCGCCCCAACCTAATCACGAAAGTGCTCCTCCTCCGGAGTGATTAGTTGTCTTCGAGTCCTTTACAACGACTGAACAGTTGGCGTATCCATGAACTAAGCAAAGCGCGCTCCATCGTCCGAAGCCATGATTCAACGAACTTCTCACGCAACGCGCATTGCGGCAGTTATTCTTGCCGCTCTCATTCTCGGAAGCTGCGGGGGCGGCTCTTCATCGCCCTCTCCGAATCCTACGCCCACTCCGTCCGGGCCTCCTCCGATGCTTGCGCTGAGTCTTGTGGTAACGGGACTTACGTCGCCCCTCGATCTTGAATCGCCTGATGACGGAAGCGGGAGGCTCTTTGCGGTGGAGCAGGGTGGCCGCATCAAGATCATTCAAAACGGCTCCGTCTTGTCTCCGCCTTTTCTTGACATAAGTTCGAAGATTGCGACTGGTGGTGAGATGGGGCTTCTGGGCGTCACCTTCCATCCCAACTTTTCGGTGAGCCGCAAGTTCTACGTCAATTATGTACGCACGCAAGCAGGGCAGATTCAGTCGGTGATCGCCGAGTACTTGCTTGCGAGCGCAACCTCGAATCAGGTTGACGCGACCACCGAGCGCATTCTGCTCACCGTGGACCAGGTTGGGAACTTCACCAATCACAAAGCCGGCGAGTTGGCCTTCGGTGCCGATGGGTTTCTGTACTTCGGACTCGGTGACGGCGGAAGCGGAGGAGACCCAAACGGGAATGGCCAGAACAAGCAGACTCTGCTCGGCAAGCTAATGCGCATCGATGTCGATGGCACGAGCGGGGGACTACAGTACCGAATTCCATCCGACAATCCGTTTGCGAGCGGCGGTGGCCTGCCAGAAATTTACGCTTACGGCTTCCGCAATCCCTGGCGCTTCTCCTTCGACAGACCATCGAACCGCTTTTTCGTTGCCGACGTTGGCCAGGGTTCTTTCGAGGAAGTTGATGTCGTGCAGAAGAGTGGTAATTACGGCTGGAACACGATGGAAGGCAATCACTGCTTCAATCCCGCAACGGGATGTAACATGACAGGACTCGCTCTACCGATTGCTGAATACGATCATTCGGTGGGCATCGCAGTCATCGGCGGATATGTCTACCATGGTGCCTCAATCGCCGCCTTACAGGGCACGTACGTATTCGGGGACTTAAACGGAAAAGTCTTTGGCTTACAAGAGACCAGCCCCAATAACTGGACGCGCACTCTATTGGCCACGACAAGCACCCAGCTTAGCTCCTTCGGCCAGGATCAATCTGGAGAGCTGTACGTGGTGGACCTCTCAGGAAGCGTCTTCAAGATTCGAGCTCAGTAGACAAGCGGAGAAATAAATGCGCGGCGTGGGCTGGCCGTAGGTCCCGACGCCCGCCCTCTTGCGGGTTTTTTGCGGTTACCCCAAGCAGCGCTGTTCGCCCACGTACGCTAAGTCCAGAATCGAACACTTCAGTTCCGCTAAATTCATCCTAAGCGCCTCAAATTGAAGCTGTTACTCCTAGCCTCGTTGGCAGCGCAATTGCCCATCACTGAAATGGAGGCAAGATGCAGACTTTGGCGCAGGACATTCGTTACGCGCTGCGGCAGTTGCGCAACTCGCCGGGATTCACTATTACAGCTTTGCTGACGCTGGCGATCGGCATCGGCGCAAACACGGCGATTTTCACCCTCGTGCATGGTGTTCTGATGAAGTCGCTGCCTGTAGCCAATCCAGCGCAGCTGTACAAGCTGGGCAATGAATACAACTGCTGCGTCGAGGGCGATCTACAAGACAACTGGTCAATGTTCGCCTACAACTTCTACGAGTACGCGCGAGATCACACGCCCGCCTTCGAGGAACTTGCTGCTGCGCAAACCAACCGTCCCGACCTCACTGTCCGGCGTGCAGATTCAAATGCCGCTGCTGAGGCGCTTTCAGGTGAGTTTGTCTCTGGAAATTACTTTTCAACTCTCGGCGTCCGTGCGTATGCGGGCCGGACAATTGCTCCCAACGATGACAAGATTGGCGCGCCTGCAGTTGCAGTGATCAGCTATCGCACTTGGCAGCTGAAGTATGGCTCCGACCCATCACTTGTCGGAGCGAACGTTATGCTCAACGGCATCCCAGCCAACGTTATTGGAGTGTCTGCTCCGGGTTTTTTCGGCGATCGCCTGGAGAGCGATCCGCCTGATTTTTGGATTCCGATTTCGCAGGAACCCGTCTTTCGTCGGGAAAACTCGCTGCTGCGTCTGCCGGCGACCGCGTGGCTCTACATGATCGGCCGACTTCGTCCCGACGCTAATCCCACACAGGTATCTGCTCAGCTAACAACTGAACTGCGGCAGTACTTGATGACCCCGGGCAATTCCAACCAACACATGGATCTCAAGAAACTCGACAAACAGATGATCCATCTGGCTCCGGGTGGCGGCGGCATTAACTCCATGAAGGACGACTACGAGCAGGGCCTGCTCCTGTTGATGTCTGCCTCGGGTGCAGTCCTCATCATCGCCTGTGCCAACTTGGCGAACTTACTCTTGGCGCGTGGAGCTGCAACTCGGCTGCGAACTTCTCTTCAATTGGCCATTGGCGCAACTCGCGGACGCATCATTCGCGCACAGGTGACCGAGAGCCTGGTTTTGTCGATCGCCGGAGGTGCTCTCGGATTGTTGATTGCGATGTACGCAAGCAAGGCAATGCTGCTGATCGCTTTTCGTGGATCGACGAACGTACCGATCTCGACTGCCCCATCCCTGCCCGTGCTCGGGTTTACGACTCTCGTCGCGATTCTCACCGGAATCATCTTCGGCGTTGGGCCGGCATGGATGGCCTCTCACACCGATCCCGCGGAAGCACTTCGCGGCGCTACTCGCGTAACGGGAGACGCCTCCGCTCTGCCGCAACGCTCACTCATTGTCCTGCAGGCGGCGGTATCGCTCGTGCTCCTCACCGTGGCGGCGTTGCTCACGCAGACACTGCGCAATCTCGACAATCAGGATTATGGAATCCAGCGCGAAGGCAGGCTCCTGGTTCAGTTCAATCCGCAGAGCGCGGGTTACACGCAAGAGCGATTGGTGGGGCTGTACCAGCAAATGGACAATCGATTTTCCCACTTGCCGGGAGTAATCACGGCAAGCATGTCGCTTTACACGGCGCAACAAGGGAATAACTGGGGAGAGAGTATTCACTTTGCCGGCAAGACCGGGGAATTCGGTTCATCGTGGGACCGCGTGAGCGCACATTACTTCGAGACAATTGGCACTCCGATCGTTCGCGGCCGTGGCTTTAGTGACCAGGACACAGCTACTTCACAGAAGGTGGCAGTGATCAATGAAGCATTTGCTCGCAAATACTTCCCGAATGAGGATCCAATCGGCAAGCACTTCGGCAAGGATGAGCAGAGCCACGCCGGCGACTACGAGATCGTGGGAGTAGCAAAGGACGCAAAGTACCAGGATGCATCCCGGCCTGCACGTTCCATGTTCTTCGTGCCGCTTCCACAAAAGATCAAATATGACGTGCCGGTGGACAACATGGTCGAGGACTCCTCTATGTACATGGGCACCATCGAGCTACATTTGCAAGGTGATCCTGATAGCTTCGCTCCATATGTCCGTCGAACCCTCGGAGAAATTGACCCGAATCTCACGCCCACGTCCATACGCAGCTTCGACGAGCAGGTGAAGATTCAAGCCAGCGCTCACACGCTGATAGGCCGCCTGAGTAGCGCATTCGGCTTTATCGCACTCCTCCTGGCTTCGGTGGGACTCTATGGAGTTACGGCATATCGCGTGGCGCGTCGCACCAGCGAAGTTGGTCTACGGATGGCACTTGGGGCAAACCGAACTGACATAGTCTCGTTGATCCTGCGCGGAGCGTTTTCCCAAGTCGGAATCGGATTGCTGATCGGAGTCCCGTTCTGCTTTCTTGCCAAGCGCTGGCTGCAGCATCAGCTCTACGGGATCGGCAAGTTCGATCCGACGAGCCTGATTATTGCGATTGCAGTGCTTGGGATCTGCGCATTCGTCGCAAGCTTACTTCCCGCCGGCCGTGCGGCGGCGATTGAGCCAATGAAAGCATTGAGGACTGAATAATCTTACAGGGCGCGGCCATCCCGATTCACCAAGTGCTATATCTAGTACCGTCGGAGCCGACGAGGTTGGAGCCGCTGTGGACGTTCGAAATACCAGGCTCAGTCTGGTCGAGGCTGATCAGCGTGTCCGAATTCTCAACCTGCCATGTCTCGGCCGAATCCGTAAATGGGTCCTTAGGAATCTTTCGCAGATATCCGGCGTCGACAAGGTCCTGCAGCGACTGGGGAGCCTTTTCTTTGTCCATTGCGTAGTTGTTGATCTGATCACGCAAAATCTTAAGATCCTGTCGCAGCCTGGCCTCTTTGCATTTCGTAGGTGACAACCAGCAGCAGCCAGTCAAAGTGATCGATATCAGGATGATTACAGTCGAGCTTAGAGAAGAGCGAAGCATCACCAACTGCTATAAGCTGTGCCGTCGCTGCCGATCTGATTTGAGCCGCTGTGCACATCGGAAATGCCGGGTTCGGTTTGATCGAGGCTGATCAGCGTGTCTGAGTTTTCCACTTGCCAGGTTTCCTCCGAACCGGTAAACGGGTCTTTCGGAATTTTTCGTAGATATCCCGCATCAATCAGGTCTTGCAGCGATTGCGGCGCCTTCTCTTTGTCCATGGTGAAGTTATCGATCTGATCACGCATGGTTTTGAGATCTTGCCGGAGTATAGCCTCTTTGGCGCGGAGCAATGATTGCTGGTACGCAGGCACAGCGATTGCCACGAGAATCAGGATGATCGAGATAACAATCATTAACTCGATCAGCGTAAAGCCGCACAGGCCCGCAGTGCTGCTGACCCTCGTTTTTGTACGATTCACCATGTGTTGTACTTCGTTCCATCCAGCGCTGTGCCTTCGCTTTTGGTAAACACGTCGAAGACATTTTGCCCACCCCAGGAGGTGGAATCTGGATCATCCTGGTTGGAGCGCATTCCCCATTCGGTACTTCCGGTCATCGGATCAACTGGAATCCGCCGCAAAAAACGCAGTTTTTTGCCTTGCACGTCTACACCATCCACGAGCGTCTGCATGTCCGGCGGATATCCCAGGCTATCGACCTTGGTTTGGAAGGCACCGCGATCCGCGGCATCTTTGTAGCGATCAATCGCGTCTCGCATCTCCCACAGATCGCGTTTCAATTCGATTTCCCTATCACGCTTCACGCGAACCCGAACGATGGGCACCGCCGCCCCCGCGAGCAAACCAATGATGGCAATCGCGATGATCAATTCGATCAGCGTTATACCGCGATTGCCTGCAAGGACGTGACGCCGCAAAGCTCGATGCATAAATCCGAAAACCCTACTGAACCTTCACTGTCATCTGCGAACCCAGCACTTGAATGGGTTGCTGCTGGCTGTTTCGCGCCCCCGGACGAGTGATGCTGATCACGGTATCGCCCGGTTGTTTCGCTTGAAGCGTGACAGTGAATACAGTGCCCTGCCCGCTTACTCCTCCCGAACCTGGTGGTCGCGAGGCTGAAGCAACGAGGACGCCCGTGTTTACGTCGTCACGATTCACCAACGCTACAGGCTGCCCATCTTTGGTCAGGAAGTCGCCATTGTCGATCTTCACAACTGAGAGATGTTTCGGATCATAAGTGATCTGAAGGGGCACCGAGGCCACGTCAGCACCGCCGTTCATCGTTACTCCTACCGTGAAGGTGCCGCCATTGGTCGTAGTAATCGATGCAGGATCGAAGCGCAAAACAGCCTGCCCGGAGGGCGTGGCGGATTGTTGCCCAGAGGACGTTGTCGCCGGGCTCACGGACTGCGGGGGAGGCACCTGGACTCCCCCAACTGTCGGAGCGGGAGCCGCAGCAGGGTTCGACAGAGCCGCGGTGCTCGACGGCGCCGCAGTCCTTGGCTGTTGCTGTTGAAGCTGACCTTGCGGCGACGGCGCCTCGCCTTGCCCACCACGGCCCGGACGATTCGGTGTGACTCTCAGTTCAATGCCCGTACCTGTCCCCACGTCGATCGGTCGCAGGTTCAAATCGGTAACGTCCTGATCGCGTACCAAATGGGGAATCAGGACAAACACTACTTCATTCTGCAAGTGATCGATTTTCTGACTGCCGAAGATGTACTTCAATATGGGAACTTGACCCAAGCCGGGAATGCCGGTGTAGTTCTTTTGGTCTTGATCCTCGAAAATTCCCCCCATCAGATTCACTTCGCCTTCACGCAGGCGAATCTGATGATCGATCTTGCGCTGGCTGATGACGGGCTGGTCAATCCCTCCGATTGAAACGGTATTAGTCTGCGAGGAGATGTCCATTGTCACCTTCAAAGTGACATCCCCGTTTAAATGCACAGTGGGCTGAACATCGATGTTTACGCCAACATCGAGATATTGAAATTGCGTGTTGACGAGCGGGTTGATGCCAACACCACCAATGCCGGGCTGAAACGATCCCGTGGCAATCGGAATACGCGAGCCGATCTTGAGCGATGCCTTCTGGCCGTCCGAAGCTCGGATTTCCGGGTTCTGCAGCAGTTTGGTATCAGAATCGCTGAAGAGAGCGTTCAGTTGCGCCTGGGGGACACTCACCGCGAAATCCGTGGCATTCAAGTGTGCAAACGTATTCAGCGTCAGTCCGTTGTTTGATGTAGTGGTCGACTGCTGCTGCCCGTTGTTGGCGTTCGGATTTGTGGTCGTCGTCTGTCCGGGTGGGATAAGCTGAATTCCAATCGGTCCATTCGCCAGGGATGGCGTAAATCCCAGGTTGCGCATCTTTTCCCGGGAAACTTGGAGAATGGCGACGTCTACAACCACTTCAGCGCGAGATTTATCGAGATCGCCCACGATCTTGGACGCAAGCGCAACCTGGTCTGGAGTGCCACGCACGACGAGCGCGTTCTCAGCTGCAATCGGCTGCACGCGCGTGATGTCCAGAATTGTGCGGAGTGTATTCGCGATGTCCTGGAACTCGGTTTGGCTGTTCGCGTTGGTGAGATAAAAAGTCTTCACCACGCTCTGATCCAGGTCCTTGCGCTTTGTTTGTGTATTCGGTGCAACGAAAATTGTATTTGGCGTCACTGGCCGCCAAAACGTGCCTGACTGGATCGAGACAATGCTCAGTGCCTCCTGCAATGTGACACCGTTCAGCTCAAGCGCCGGAAGCTGCCTCGCAACATAGTCCGGATCGAACAGGATATTGACGCCGGCGAGCTTGCCGATCGTTTGATAGATCGTCTTGCTATCGCCGGAGATATGCATATTGATCGAGAGATCGTTGATCGGAGCAAGGGCTACTGGTCCCTGTGCCTGCTCGATGCGCTGCCGCAAAATGTCATCGCGCTTCGGCTCTTGCTGACTCGTGTTCCCTTGCCCGGTAGCAGCTGCAATTTGAGCCTTGGTACGAGTAATCTCCTGCTGAGCAATGAAACTAGAGGGATCGATCTGCGCTGCCGTTTGAAATTCCTGAAGGGCCTTCTCGAGCTCGCCGTTCTGACGCAACTGCTGGCCATGCTTAACGTGAACAGCTGCAGCTTGGAACTTCATTCGCTCAAACGATGAGCGATAACGTAAGTCGGTCGGTTTTTCGTCGTAGGCCGCTTTGTAAGCCTCATAGGCCTCGAGATAGTTCTGCCTTGCCTCCGCTTGTTGGCCTTTGTGATAAAGAGACTTTGCTGATTCAGCATGGCTTGTGGAAACCGCCAGGACACACGCCAGCAGCAAGAGAGTGCTTCGGTTGGAGATTCTCAAACCTACTCCTTCAAGCAAAGTTGTTGGACACACTCGTCCAACACCGGTCGTGAGCGGCAGCTAAAGGAATCTAAAATACCAGACTATTGTGGCGCGCAAGCGGTGAGCTATTAGCCCCGAAATTCCGCAAGTCACTGTGACTAAGCCACTTGAGACCTGCAGAATCGCCGATTATAGCATTGGAACGACGCGCCACTTCCAGCTTGCAGCAATTCTTGCATGTTACGATTCGAGATTGCCCTTCTCACGGACTTACGCTCATGGCTCGCTCCGCTACGCAGACAAAACCCGACAAACCGGAGAACGTAAAGCGGGACCCAGTGGCCTCGGGCGAGCGGGACGCGTCGGTAAACCGGGGGGCCTCGCACAAGTACTTTTTGCTCGAAAAGTTTGAAGCGGGCCTCTTGCTCCGCGGCACTGAGGTCAAGTCCATCCGCTCGGGCCAGGTTCAGCTCAAGGACGCTTATGGACTAGTAAAGGACGGTGAGGTTTGGCTCCTGAACGCCCACATCGGTCCGTATGAGCACGGTAACATCTTCAATCACGAGCCGCTCCGTACCCGCAAGCTGCTCTTGCATCGCGAGGAGATCCGCAAGCTCATAGGCAAGACGCAACAAAAGGGACTCACGCTGGTTCCCACCCGCGTTTACTTTCGTAACGGCAAAGCCAAGATTGAGCTAGCACTGGCTCGCGGAAAGCAGGAGTGGGACAAACGCGAGACAGAGCGTCGCCGAACAGCTGACAAAGAAGCACGCGACGCCATCGCTCGCAGCCGCCGCGCCTGAGGCGGCAAAGTATAGACAAGCGTGCTGCGTCGTCGGAGCCGCCTAAAAAGTAAACTTTTGCGAAATTAGATATTCGGAGAGAAAGAACGAAATAAATGAAATTTGATCTGGCAATCAAGAACGCTGCGGAAGTTGAAACCGATTGTCTGGTACTCGTAGTAGTCGACAAAGGGGACAGGGATAAGCCTCAAGCCTCAGTACTCAGCGCGGAAAAGGCCCTTCAAGATGCTGCGCAGGAACTCATCTCATCAAGCGAGCTGACTGGCAAGGCTCTCGAATTAGCGATGTTGCATCGTCCAGTCGGTGTTAAGGCAAAGCGCGTACTCTTCGTTGGCGGAGGTAGGGAGAACAAGTTTAGTCCCAACGATCTTCGTAAGATCGCCGGAGCCGCAGCCCGCCACCTGAAATCGAAAAGCATTCGCAACCTAGCGATCGCGCTTCCCTCTTCCGTTCACTTTCATGCCGACAATGCAGTACGCGCTGCTGTGATCGGCGTGCTCATCGGCGACTTCGACCCAGATACTTACAAGAGCGACCGCAAGGATCAGCGCATCGACTCACTCACAATTGCGGCGCCGGTCGGAAGTGACGAAAAGGTCCTGCGTCCTGCCTTAGAAGAAGGGCGAATCATCGGCGAGTCCCAGAACTTCACGCGCGAACTGGTCAACGAACCCAGTAACCGTCTCACGCCGACAATCCTTGCGGATCGCGCGCGAAAAATGGCCAGTGAGACTGGCTTGCAATGCGAAGTACTCGGTCCTGATGAGATCAAGGCTCTGAAAATGGGAGCATTCTGGGGTGTTGCCCAAGGCTCCGACGAACCGCCTGCATTGATCGTGCTTAAGTATGCTCCTGCCGGAGCGCCGGCGGAGCCCGTTTTGGGACTCGTAGGTAAGGCGATCACATTTGATACCGGCGGAATCTCGATCAAGCCAGCCGATGGCATGGAGAAGATGAAGTACGACATGGCAGGCGGCGCCACCATGCTGGGCGCCATGCGAGCGATCGCCCAGCTTAAACCGAAAGTAAAAGTAAATGCCGTAATCTGTGCTTCGGAGAACATGCCCTCAGGCAAGGCTCAGAAACCAGGCGATGTCCAGATAGCTATGTCCGGCAAGTCGATCGAGATCATCAATACCGACGCTGAGGGACGTCTCGTCCTGGCCGATGGTCTGACTTATGCCCGTACCAAATTGGGATGCACGCATCTGGTTGATGCTGCCACGCTTACCGGAGCGTGCGTAGTCGCCCTCGCGATGGTCAATGCCGGCATTTTTGCGAATGATGACACGATGTATGAGCGGTTCGAAAAGGCCCGCCATCAGGCAGGCGAAAAGATGTGGCGTCTGCCGCTCGACGATGAGTACCGCGACATGATCAAGTCCAGCATCGCCGATATCGTGAACAGCGGCGGCCGCTACGGCGGAGCAGTTACCGCCGCGATGTTTCTGAAAGAGTTTGTCGAAGACAAGCCTTGGATCCACCTCGACATAGCAGGAACCGCTTGGGTAGATGAGGCGAAACCCTTCATTGCCAAAGGACCGTCGGGCATCGCGGTACGAAGCTTAATCGAGTTTGTGCGGGGCTTCGCGGCGTAAGCGTTCCGGTAGAGACGCAGCATGCTGCGTCTCTTCGACGAAGATCGAAGCGGCCAAATTTCTAAGGCTTCTTGGACTTTTTTGCGGCGACTTCTACGTCACTCTTGAAGTCTTCAACCAACGGTGGATTCTTCCCAGCCAGGCCCTCATCCTCGGTCTTGCGCCAGAGCCGAGGTCCTTCCCGCCCCGCGTTGGCTTGATATACGGCTAAGTAGTCACTGGGCGGACCTGCTTGCGCACCAAAGACAGGGCCGATTCCAACACCAGGCATTCGGCTTGTCCTTCCGGTTGGATCGATTGAACCAGTCTCAACATGAATTCCACCGTTAGCTGAGGCAAGGCGCCCTGAGCGCACCGCAATCAAAAGCTCGGCCTCACGAGGATCAATGGTGATCGCATATCGATTCCACTTCTTGAGTGCATCGCTCACGTTTGCGAGAGCCTGACGGTCTTCTAGCAGAATCTTCGCCGAGACAAAAGATTCGGTTTCCCACTCGCCGAGAAAGCCGTTAGCAGTCTCATATCCCAAGGCGACGTACCTCGCTTGAAGAAGCAGAGCTGGGAGTTTTGGGTCTTTTGCATTGCCCTGAATAGCGAAAACAAAGATTGAAAGAAGCAGAGCGGCGCTCACCCTACGCATAGAGAAACTCCGTGGGCACAAGAGTATCGCAACTTCAGATCAGAACCGATCCTTCGACGAAAGTTTCGGTCGAACACCCTAATGAGACTTGCCGGCGTGGGCTGCAGGTCTGCGTGAGCCTGAATTCGAAGTCCAGCGACAACTCACATCACTTCTGGCGCTTCGATTCCCAAAATAGATAGTGTCCGCACCAGCTCGCGCTGAACGATCGCCGCCGTCGCCAACAGGAGAGACTTGCGACTTGGGTTCTCCTCGGTGAGGATGTGATGCCGATGGTAGAAGTTGTTGAATAGTTGAGCCAGCTGAAAGGCGTACTTCGCCAGGTACGCGGGCTCAGTGGTTGAGATACATTGATCTACCATCAACGACAGCTTGCCCGCCGTGAGCCATAGCTCCCAGATGTCATCTTCCCCTTCGAGCAGCCGTACCCATGCCGGATCGAAGGTCTGCAGGCTGTCCTCGGTAGTTGTCCCACCTTTGCGGAAAATATTTGAGGCACGCACGATCGCATACTGGACATATGGTCCGGTTTCGCCTTCAAAGCTGAGCGCATCTTTGAAGTCGAAGGCAATCACCGCGTTCTTCGTGAACTTCAGCATGAAATAGCGCAACGCTCCGATGGTGATCTGCGTCGCAATTTGGCGGCGCTCGGCATCTGACTTGTCTGGCTGCCGCTCATCGACTTCCACGATCGCCTTCATGATCAGAGTGTCCAGCAGATCGTCTGCCTTCACTCCAAAGCCTTTCCGACCCGACACCTCGATGTAAGCCCGCTTGCGATCTTCTTCGGGAACGTCATACCCAAGCTCGATCGCGCAACGCGGAGTAAGGGCCACCATTTCGTAGGAAAAGTGTGTGTAGTGAGCTGCCTGATCCGTGTAACCTAGCGCCCTCAGAGCCTCGATGACATTGTTCTGCGGATCGGATTGGCGCGAGTCGATCACGTTGTAGATTTCTCTCACACCGCCGAAGTGGGGATGATCTTTCTCGCCGCTCTGGGCTGAGATCCAACAATCGTGACCATCGGGATATCGATAGAAGCGCCGATATCCGAAGTCGCGACCCAGCAATCCAAATTTCCAAAGGTGATACGCAATATCCTTACCGACGTAGGTGACAGTCCCATTCGAGCGCACAATTACCTTGTCATCTTCCGCGCTCTCGCCCGCCGAAGCTGAGCTCCGCTTCATCACCCAGCAGCCTTTGTTCTTGCCCTCGGTCTCGAAACGCAGCACGCCTTTCTGCTTCATTTGTTCAAATGCCAGATCCCAGAAGTGCAGGTGAAGAATTTCGCTTTCCCGTGGCAGGAAGTCATAAACGATGTCCAGCCGCTGCATCGTTTCCAGATGGCGCTTCAGGATCGCCGTTGAGATCAGATCGGCGAGACGCCCGGTCTCATTGCCCCCTTCTTCGAGCTTGTGCAGAGTATCCAGACGAACCTGCTTGTGCGCCGAATCCTCTTCGTACCACTGCGAGACACGCGCGTAGAGATCCCAGCAGTAGTAATCGAAGCGGGGAGCGCGGGTGAGCGCCTCTACCTCGTCATATGACTTGTGCTCAAGGTGCTCGAAGCCAACAACTACATCTGCCACCTGCACTCCGGTGTTGTCGATGTAATTCTGTACATCTACTAAATGCGCCGCCTCCCGCAACAAACGCACAAACGTATCGCCGAGAATGGCGTTGCGCAGATGTCCGATGTGGGCCGCTTTGTTGGGATTGATACTGGTGTGCTCGACCAGAACTTTGTCCTTCGGAGTGACGCGACCGCGATCTGGCGACAACATCTGCCGGGCGAATTCACCGCGGTCAAGACGAGCATTGATGTAACCTACGCCCGCAAGATCAAATGCCTTGAATCCAGGAACTCTCCCAAGCGCGCTGACAACCTCCTCAGCGGTCTTGCGCGGAGGCTTGCGCAGACGCTTCGCAAGGTCAAAAGCCAAAGGCAGCGCGAACTCGCCGAAAGCGATCTTCGGCGGCTGTTCGATGACTACATTTGGAAGATCGAGTTCATACTTCTCACGAAGAAGTGCGCGGACGCGTTCGGCGAGAACTTGTTGGAAGTGAAGGTACAAGAATCCTCACTGGCGATGGCGAGCAGGTGCATCGTCCGAAATGTCTCTCAGCGTGGACGATAAAATCGCGATTATAACAATCGCTCACTGTTCGCAACTGTTTTGTCGCACGGCACCCTCGCAGCGTTGAAAGGTTTGTCACAACATTGTGCAAACGAACTGGCGCCGCAGTTTGACGCTGCCCAATGCACCCCCTATGATGAAGAATTCCTGTCTTCATCGCGTCGGTAGCGATAATCGCTAAGCGCCGGAGACTCTCAGAACAGCCGACAGCGGCTGTGCCACAAGATCTGGTCAGAATGGAAAAAGGCGCAAAGTTCTACATCACTACTCCGATTTACTACGTGAACGCGCGGCCTCACATTGGCCACGCGTATACGACGATCGTGTGCGACGTAGTGGCGCGGCGCCAGCGCATGCTCGGATCGGACACCTTCTTCCTTACTGGCACTGACGAGCACGGACAGAAGATTGAACGCTCTGCGGCGGCAGCCGGCAAGAGTCCCAAGCAATGGACAGACGCGGTCGCAGGCGAATACCGCGCGCTTTGGGACCGTATGGGCATCACGTATGACGGCTTCATCCGCACCACAGATGAGCGCCATGCCGAGGGAGTACAGCAGCTCTTTCGCCAGATCCGCGACAACGGACACATCTACAAAGGTTCGTACACAGGTCAGTACTGCGTATTTGACGAACTCTATGTTGACGCTCCTCCAGGCTCGCCGTGTCCCGATTGCGGGCGTCCTACAGAAACCATCAGCGAAGAAAATTACTACTTCAAACTCTCGGCGTTTCAGGACAAGTTACTGAAACTCTATGAGGAGAACCCAGACTTTGTCTGGCCGGAAACTCGCCGTAATGAAGTAATAGCTTTCGTACGCAGCGGATTGAAAGATCTGAGTATCAGCCGTACTTCAGTCCGTTGGGGGATTCCGGTTCCCGACGATCCCAAACACGTGCTGTACGTGTGGTTCGACGCCGACGCGAATTACATCACCGCCATTGGCTACGGTTCCGATGACGCCAAACTGAAGAAGCAGTTCGAGCGCTACTGGCCGGCCGACGTGCACATGGTCGGCAAGGAGATCGTGCGCTTCCACGCGGTGTACTGGCCCGCGTTCCTGATGGCCGCAGGACTACCGCTCCCCAAGCAAGTCGTCGTGCATGGCTGGCTGCTCTTCGAGCAAGACAAGATGTCGAAGTCGCGCGGCAACATTGTTCGTAGCGAGACCGTGCTCGACGTGCTCGGCTCCGACGCGCTGCGCTACTTCCTGCTGCGCGAAGTCGTCTTCGGACAGGACGGCAGCTTCTCGTTCGACGCGCTGGTGCAGCGTTACAACTCAGATTTGGCCAACGATCTCGGCAACCTTTCCAGCCGGACGCTCTCGATGATCGCGCGCTACTTCCGCGAGCAGATTCCCTATCCCTCGCCGAAAGCCTCACGCACGGCGGGTGATGAGGCCATTGCTGACCTCGCGACTGACGTGATCAAGAGTACCAACGAACTCTTTGCCAGCTATCAGTTCTCCCGCGCTCTGGAGAACGTCTGGTCACTCGTGAGCGGGGTGAACAAGTACATCGTCGAAAACGAGCCATGGCAGCTCGGCGAGCACAAGGACGAAGCCAGTCTGTCGCGTCTCGCTACGGTGCTGTACACGAGCGCGGAAGCGCTGCGCATTATCACCGCGCTGCTGCATCCTGTCCTGCCAAGCGCAACCTCACGCATCTGGCAGCAGCTCGGACTTGGTGACATCGCGAAGTTCGGCCTTGACGAACTCAAGTGGGGACAGCTCGGGCTTGGCACTAAGCTGGGCAAAATAGAACCTGTCTTTCCGCGCGCCGAGAAGAACGCCATCGAGCGCATGCAGCAGGCGGAACTCGATCGAGCATCTGCCGCTGCTTCTATCACCACGGCACCATCCGTTCCTGCTGGAGTCGGCGCCAAAGCGGGACAGCCGGCCACACAAGCTGCGGCCGCCACTGAAGCTCCGGCGAAATCTGTGGGAACCAGCGTGTCAACTCCTCATGGCGCCAGTCAGGGAGTCACACCTAACGCCCTCGACGGCCGCATCTCCATCGATGACTTCGCCAGAGTCGAACTTCGCGTTGGCCAGGTGAAAGCTGCTGAGAAGGTTAAAGGCGCGGACAAGCTGCTGAAGCTCGAAGTCGACATCGGCAGCGAAGTTCGCACCATCGTTGCGGGGATCGCCGAAAAGTACTCGCCAGAGAAGATTATCGGCATGAAAGTCGTGATCGTTGCGAATCTCCAGCCACGAAAGCTGCGCGGAATCGAGTCGAATGGCATGATTGTCGCGGCTTCTATCGGGGACAAAGGCCTGCCTGTGCTCGCCAGCTTCCTCGAAGACGTTCCCATTGGCGCCCGCCTCAAGTAAATGCTGGTCGATTCCCACGCGCATCTGGAAGGTCCCAGGTTCGACGTTGATCGTTCTGAGATGCTGGAGCGCGCCCGAGCAGCCGGAGTCGTAAACATCCTTGCCATCGGCAGTGGCACTGGGCCCGGCACTCTCGATTGCGCTATCCGCATCGCCGAGCAGCACGACTGGATCTACGCCAGCATCGGCATTCACCCGCATGAAGCCAAGCTGGCCACAGAGAACGATTACGCGGAGCTTGAATCGCTGGCGCGCCATCCCCGCGTAATTGGATTCGGCGAAATCGGACTCGACTATTACTACGATCACTCGCCGCGCGAGGTGCAGCAGCAAGTCTTCGCTCGCCAGATGGAGATCGCACGCGCAGCCAAGCTCCCGATCATCATCCACTGCCGTCCCTCGGACAATTCCGAAAATGCCTGGGACGACACCCTTCACCTCATCCACGAGCACTGGGCGTCAACCGGCTTCGGAGGAGTGCTGCACTGCTTCACCGGTGAGCAGAAGCACGCAAAGGCGGCGCTGGATATGGGCTTCATGATCTCCTTTTCCGGTAATGTGACCTTCCCTAAAGCGGAAAACATTCGCGAGGTGGCGCGTACTGTCCCTGAAGATCGTATGTTTATCGAAACCGACTCGCCCTTCCTCGCCCCAGTTCCCTACCGCGGCAAGCGCAACGAGCCTGCATTTGTCGCTAAGACTGCAGAGAAAGTCGCGGAACTGCGAGGCAAGAGCGCCGACGAGATCGGCGAAATAACGGCCAACAATTTCTTCCGATTCTTCCAGCTTCGGCGGCCCTGAAAAGCCAAAGCCAACCACGAAGGACACGAAGGATCACTAAGGGAAACCGAACCTGAGCTCCTGTTTCCTTCGTGCCCTTCGTGTCCTTTGTGGTTAATTAATTTGACGGCGCTGCTCGCGCCGCGCAGGAAACAGAAGATGCATCCCAGCGCAGAACCAATTAAGCTAAAAGGCTACATACCATGGCCAGCGACAATTCATTCGACGTGGTAAGCAAGATCGACCTGCAGGAGGTGTCGAACGCTATCCAGCAGGCGATCAAAGAGATCCACACTCGCTTTGATCTAAAGGACTCGAAGTCCGACATCGCTCTCGAAGGCAAAGAGGCGATCGTCCTGTCGTCGATCGACGAATACAAGCTCAAGGCCGTCAACGACATCTTGCAGAACAAGCTGGTGAAGCGCCACGTTCCATTGAAGGGACTCGAATACGGCGCCATCGAATCGGCGGCCGGCTCAACTGTGCGCCAGAAGGTCAAGCTGCAGCAGGGCATTTCCATCGAGAAAGCGCGGGAGATTGTGAAGCTCATCAAGGACACAAAACTCAAGGTACAGGCTGCGATCCAGGGCGATACTGTGCGCGTGAGCAGTAAAGACCGCGACACCCTCCAGCAGGTAATCGCAGCTCTCAAGGGCAAAGACTTCGGCATCGACATGCAGTTTACGAACTACAGGTCCAACTAGCGTGACCACCTCTACCAGCGCCAGCGCAGCCGCTAAGGAAGTCTTCGATCTGTTGCGCGACGACCTGCTCGCAATCGAACAGGAGTTCCAGCGCGATGCCGTTTCTGGCGTTGAGGTCATCACCGAGATCGGCGAGTATCTGCGGGAAGGCGGCGGCAAGCGCATTCGTCCGGCACTGCTTCTGCTCGCTGCGAAATTGTGCGGATATGAAGGTCGGGGCGCGGTGCGGCTTGGCTCGGTCGTTGAGATCGTCCATACCGCGACGCTCGTGCACGACGACATCATCGACGAAGCGCTCACTCGCCGTGGACGTCCTTCGGCCAATACCAAATGGGGAAACTCCAAATGCGTCCTCGCCGGCGACTGGCTCTACATGCAGGCGTTCAAGGTCGCACTCGAGGAGCAGAACTTCAGAGTGCTCGATCTACTCATCGGACTTACACAGCAGATGGTTGAAGGCGAGCTCATGCAGATGGAGCGCCTCGGGCGCATCATCAGCCAGTCTGAACACCTGGATCTCATCTATCGCAAGACGGCGTGTTTGTTCTCGGTGTCGATGAAGCTAGGCGCAGTCCTGGGTCGCGCAAGCGATTCGGATGACGATCGTCTCGGCGAATACGGGCGGAATCTTGGGCTGGCCTTCCAGATCGTCGATGATGTTCTCGATCTCACGGCGTCAGAAGATGTCCTCGGCAAGCCAGTAGCGAGCGACCTGCGCGAAGGCAAGGTCACCATGGCCGTCATTCACGCCCTCGATCGCTGCAGCCCCGAAGAGCGCAAGCTGATCGAAACGGTTCTCGATGAACGCTGCTTCACCAGCGTTTCCCATCGCGACGTGCTCGCCATCCTCGAACGCTATGGCTCGGTCGATTACGCCATCGCCTCCGCCAACGAACACGCCGAGCAAGCCCGCCGCGCCATAAGTCACTTCCCCACCGGGGAAATCAAACGTGCCCTGTTGTGGATTCCCGATTTTGTGGTGGGTAGAGAGAAGTAATTTCACCACGGAGACACGGAATCACGGAGAAAAGCACCTGCGTGCTCTTTTGCTTTTCTCCGTGACTCCGTGACTCCGTGTCTCCGTGGTGAAAAGGCCTTACGCCAGATTCAACGCCCGCTTAAACGATCCCCGCTCGTTCATGATCTTCTCCTGCAGCAGCGTGATCGCGTAGATCAACTGCTCCGGACGCGGCGGGCAGCCTGGAACGTAGATGTCCACCGGAATCACCTGGTTCACTCCCTGAACCAAAGCGTAGTTGTTGAACACGCCACCCGACGTCGCACAGGCGCCCATCGAGATCACCCATTTGGGCTCGGGCATCTGCTCGTGTAGGCGGCGGATTACTGGCGCCATCTTCCATGAGACGCGGCCGGCGATGATCATCAGATCCGATTGCCGCGGTGAAGGACGGAAGACTTCAGCTCCGAAACGAGCGATATCGAAGCGCGAGGCGCCCATGGACATCATCTCGATAGCGCAGCAGGCCAGGCCGAAAGTCATCGGCCAGATGGAGCTCTTGCGCAGCCAGTTTACAACCTTGTCGAGAGAGGTGAGCAGCACGCCTTCAGGGACATCCTCGCCGAAGTTCACCTCTTCCACCCGGTGACGGTTGTCCTGCATCTTCAGAGATTCTTGATAGCGCTCGAGTTCGCTCATGGCTGTATTCATTTTACGCTGTCGTACACGGCAACACCAAAACCAGACACGGATCACACGGAAACAGCACGGATTCACACGGATATTTCAGAGTTCCTTGCGTCGATTGTGGCCCTGGGTTATCCGTGGAAATCCGTGCCCGAAGGGTCCGTGTAATCCGTGTCGTGTTTGGTGTTGTAGTTTGTCTGGCGCTATTGGTGAACTGCCTGCACCACTCCCAAATTCGCAAGTCCATTGACAATGAACTGTACCGCGATGGCAGTTAGGAGGAGTCCCATCAGCCTCATCAGGATTCGTATTCCCGTCTCGCCAAGAAACTGACGCACCCGATCGGCAGCTGAGAGGATGAGAAACGACGCTACCGATGTGATCGTGATCGCGATGAAGATCGTCACCGTGCGCCACCATCCCGGCGACGGCCCCATCAACACCATCACCGTCGAGATCGCGCCAGGGCCCGCTAGCATAGGAGTGCCGAGAGGAATGATTCCGGCATCTTCCTTGGCGATACCTTCTTCAGTTTCTCCCGGAGTTTCGTGAGTACCGGATCGACGGCCTTGAAGCATTTCGAGGCCCATCAGAATGAGAATGATCCCGCCGGCGATCTGAAAAGCAGGGAGGGTGATGCCAAAGAAACGAAAGATCAGACTGCCCATCAGCGCGAAACTGGTAAGGACAACGAAGCATGTGACTGAAGCTTTCATCGCGAGGCGTCGTCGTTCGTCGGGGTTCTCGTCCGCGGCAATCACCAGAAAAGTCGGCAGCGCGGCGAAGGGATCGACGAGAAAAAAGACAGATGTAAGCGCAACGATGAAGTACTGAATGCTCGGCGCCGTAAAGAAGTTGTGCATGGGAGTATCAGGACACGAATTCTGATGCTGTGTTCATCGTGTGTCCCTCGTCATTTACTCCTGAGATTGAATTCAAAGGTCTGTCATCCTGAGGCCAGATTTTGGCCGAAGGATCTCCCGGAATGTCTCAGCTGTGTCTGCTCCGTCGCGGCTCTCAACCCAGATCCTTGTGAGAGAGCCAGGATAGTGCGAATAAGCCTCAAGCACCACGCGAGATCCTTCGGCCAACAGCGGGCCTCAGGATGACAGTCTCCAATAAATTCCGTACTACCCTGCTCTCCTGGCCCGCAAATACATCCATAGCAAAAACGCCATAAAAACTAACCGGAACGCAAGCGCGATGACGATCGTCGAAGTCTTCAAACCGGCTGAGTACTGACTCCAATGCGCGAGTTTCCACGAGAGATCAACGCAATAGAGGACGAACAGAATCAGCGCGATCCACTTCGCAGTTCGTCGCAGATTCGGATCGATTGCCCGCTTGCTTTCCTCGCTCATGGATTGAGCACAATCTTTCCGAATTGCTCGCTCTTTTCCAGACGTTCATGCGCGGCGCGCGCCTCGCTCAGCGGAAAGGTGCGATCGACTACGGGTTTGAGCTTACCGCTGAACACGTGCTTCAACACCTCGTGAAGGTCGCCCATCGTTCCCATATAGGAACCCAGGAACGAAAGCTGCCGGCTGAAGAGCACGCGCAGATCGAACTTGGCCTCGGGTCCTGTTGTCGCGCCGCAGGTCACCAGAGTTCCACCCGGGCGCAGCGAGCGCACGCTATCGTCAAACGTCGCCGCACCGACGTGCTCAAAAACGATATCTACTCCAGCTTTCGCAGTAATCCGGCGAACTTCGTCCGCGATCTTCTGCTTGTAGTGATGAATCGTGTGGTCAGCGCCGAGTTCGCGCGACTTCTGGAGCTTCGCCTCGTCTCCAGCGGTTGCGATAACTGTTGCCCCCAGCATCTTGCAAATCTGGATCGCGGCCGAGCCTACACCTGATCCGCCGCCGAGCACTAGCACGCTGTCGCCAGCTCTGATGTGGGCGCGAGTAACTAACATGTGCCACGCAGTTAGAAAGACTAGCGGCACGCTGGCAGCCTGATCGTACGAAAGGCTGTCGGGAATAGGGATCACATTCACTTCGGGAACCGCGATGTACTCTGCATTCCCTCCGTCGTTCAAATATCCAAGGACGGTAAACTCGCGGCAGAAGCTTTGTTGTCCAGCAGTACATTGCGCGCAGTGATTGCAAAAAGTCATGGGCGCCAGCAGCACGCGCATCCCACGCTTCACACCAGCAACGTAACTGCCGACCTCAACCACGTCACCGGCAACATCGCTGCCGTTAATGTGTGGCAGCTTCACGCCCGGCAAGCCCTTGCGAACCCACAGGTCCAAATGATTCAGCGCACAAGCCCGAACCCGCACCAGCACCTGGTCCTCCCGCAGACGCACGTCGGGAGCGTCCTCAAACTTAAGAACCTCAGGCCCGCCGAATTCGTGGAAGCGAATTGCCTTCATAAATCCTTTTCACCACGGAGACACGGAGTCACGGAGAACGGCAGGGGAGGTCATAGTACTTTCCGCACAATGCCTCTCGTCATAACCGAGACGTGGAAATTGAGGAGAAGTCCTACTCGTTTTCCGCTCAGCTTCAGGTAGGTAAGGAGTTGTGCTTGGTGAACACCGAGTACTGACTCCACACACTTCAGTTCTATGACAACACGGTCTTCGACGATAATGTCCATCTTGTAGCCGCAGTCCAGCGCGACACCTTTGTAAACCACAGGCAGATTGACTTGTCGTTTGAAGGTCAGGCCGCGGAGCTGGAGTTCGTGACAGAGACATTCTTCGTAAGCAGATTCGAGCAAACCGGGACCAAGATGGCGGTGCACTTCGATGGCGGCACCGATAATCTGCTCGGTGAGAGCTTCATCAATGAGATGCTTCGGATCGAGGACACTTGGTTGTGCTCCGGCATTCATCAGCCCATCCCTGCCTTTCTCCGTGTCTCAGTGTCTCCGTGGTGAAAAACCCTTTCCTAACACCCCAGAATGTACGCAAAAATCAACGGCGCAACAATCGTCGCGTCCGATTCGATGATGAACTTCGGTGTGTCCTTGCCCAACTTTCCCCAGGTGATTTTCTCGTTCGGCACTGCGCCCGAGTATGAGCCGTAGCTCGTGGTGGAATCGCTGATCTGACAGAAGTACGCCCAGAGCGGAACATTCTCGCGCTGTAAATCTTGGTGCAGCATCGGCACTACGCAGATGGGAAAATCCCCGGCGATGCCTCCGCCGATCTGGAAGAAACCTAGCGGCGTCTTCGCCGTCAGCTCCGTGTACCATTCCGCGAGCATCATCATGTACTCGATGCCGGTGCGCACGGTATGCACGTTCTTCACGTCACCGGAGATGCAGTGTCCGGCATACATATTGCCCAAGGTTGCATCTTCCCATCCTGGGACAAACATCGGCAGGTTCTTCTGCGCGGCGGCCATCAGCCAACTGTCCTTGGGATCTATCTGGTACGCGCTGTTCAGTTTGCCGCTCAGCAGGATCTTGTACATGAATTCGTGCGGGAAGAAGTGCTGTCCAGCCTTGTCGGCCTTCACCCATTCTTCCAGGACGGCGGTCTCAATACGCCGCATTGCTTCGTGTTCAGGGATGCACGTGTCGGTCACACGATTCATGTGACGCTTGAGCAAAGTCTCTTCCTCCGCAGGAGAGAGCTGGCGGTAGTGGGGCACGCGCTCGTAGTGATCGTGCGCGACCAGATTGAAGACATCTTCCTCGAGATTGGCGCCGGTGCAGCAGATAGCGTGAACTTTGTCCTGGCGAATCATTTCCGCAAGCGAGAGCCCAAGCTCGGCCGTGCTCATGGCTCCGGCGATCGTCATAAACATCTTGCCGCCATCGTTCAGCAGCTTCTCGTAGGCCTTGGCAGCATCCATCAGCGCAGCGGAGTTGAAGTGGCGATAGTGGTGCTCGATAAAGCGCGAAATCGGTCCTTTCGGCAAAGTACAGTCCTCTCGGCGAATGACGGTGGAATCTTTCAAAATATCACTTCTAACGAGCGCGTGGCACTGGGATTAGAATTGAAACAGTTTGTTCACCACGGAGACACGGAGGCACGGAGAAGAGCCACAAAAGGTCCAAAGGCTAAACTCCTCCGAGGGGAAATTGAACGTCTTTGGCTTCCCGGACTAGATTCAGCTTCTTCGTTGTTCTCAGTATCTTGTCGTTCTCCGTGACTCCGTGTCTCCGTGGTGAAATGGTTTTTCGACGTTGGACATCTTCGAAGAGATCGTCGAAATAAGACGTGCCGGTAGGCGCGGGGCTCTCGCCACGATCATCAACGCGCGCGGATCGATTCCTTCATTTGAGTCCGCGAAGATGTTGGTGCGCGACGATGGCACGATCAGCGGCACGGTTGGCGGAGGCTGTGTCGAAGCTGAAGTTTGGCAGGCTGCGCGCGAGGTAATGGAGCAGGAGAAGCCGCGCACGCTGACGTTCAATTTGAATCACGATCCCAAGTACGACACGGGGCTTGTGTGTGGTGGCACGCTCGAAATTTACCTGGAACCAATTCTGCCGGTGCAGACTGTCTATCTATTCGGTGCGGGCCATGTCTCGGTCAATGTCTACCGCGCCGCACGCATGGCTGGATTCGAAGTCGTCGTCGTCGATGATCGCGAGAACTACGCCAACCGTGAGCGCTTTCCCGAAGCGAAGGACGTCTACGCAGAAGACTTTGACCATGCCTTGTCGCAGCTTGCGCCAAACCATTCTTCCTACCTCGTGATCGTCACCCGCGGACACCGCGACGACATGCGCGTCTTGCGTTGGGCGGTCGAGACTCCGTCGAAGTACATCGGGATGATCGGCTCGCAACGCAAGGTGATCGCGATCTACAAGCAACTGGAGAAGGAAGGCATCGCTCCGGAGAAACTCGCAAGAGTCTACGCACCAGTCGGACTCGACATCGGCGCCATCACCCCCGAAGAGATCGCGATTGCGATTGTGGCCGAAATGATCGCCATTCGGCGTGGCGCAGGCTCCCTGAATCACAAGCGCAGCGTAAAAGCCTCAGAAATACTTCAATCAGCAAAGCAGACTTCGCCAGAAGATTAAGTTTTCCCGCTTGCGTGGTTCCGGCCGCCCTCGGCCGGGCTTTGCGTGACCCGTTCGGAAGTGGGCGATTTTTTCGTAGAGCAACGGATTACGAAAATATTCTTCCTAATGCCCGCAAGTTCCTGATTCGCCTAGCTCATAAGATTTGGCGAGCAACGGATGAACCTTGCGTTCTTATGCTGGTCGCGCCATCATGCGAACAGCAATGCTGCATCCGGTTTCCATTTCGGGAAGCGCACGCGCATCTTGGACGGCTTCCGCTCGTACCGACAGCACAGGTACGAATCCTGCGCTGGCTGCGAGTGGGACGAATCCCATCGAAATCCCATCTGTGGCCATGGGATTATCCCATCCTGATCCCATCATGATTGATGGGATATCCCACTCATATCCCATTAACCACATGGGATTCCCGATGGGATCACATGGGATCTCGTCTCGTAAGTCCTTTAGATCATGGGATCAGCTCGAAATGGAGTTTTTTGATGCGGCGAAGGTAGGGGTATAGCAGCGATCAGAAGCCCTGCCGGGGCGGCCGGAACCATGTAATCTGCGAGTATCCTAATTGGCATGCCGCGCTCTTCCTCACTTGCGGGAGTCATCCTCGCTGCCGGCGCCTCCTTGCGCATGGGACAGGACAAGGCGCTGCTGCAGTATGCCGGACGAAGTTTTCTGGCTGGAGCAATACAGCTGCTTCAAAGCGTCTGCGACTTCGTAGTTGTCGTAGCCGGAAAGAATTTCGATGTGCTAGGACCAGTAGTTTATGAAAACTCGGGCTACCTGGTCCTCAATCCGCAGCCAGATCTCGGGCAATTCAGTTCTCTTCGGCTCGGACTTCAGGCCGTGCTCAATCGAGGACGCGATGCTGCGTGCGTCACTCTGGTGGATCGCCCTCCGGCGGAACTGAAGACCGTGCAGAAGCTGAACGCGTATTTTCTGCTCAGTTCGCCCGAAACAACCTGGGCAGTAGTGCCGCAGTTTGACGGCAAGCACGGGCATCCGGTGATCTTGGCCCGCGAGATGATCGAAGCTTTCCTGCGCGCGAATCCGTCGAGCAATGCCCGCGAGATTGAGCATCAGCATCAGGACCGCATTGAGTACCTCGACGTCGATGATCCCCGCGTCGTCCTGAACATCAACACTCCCGAGGATTATTCGTCTCTCCAGGCTGCCCGATGACCCCTTCTACATACGGCTGTTTCAATAGCCCAGAGGACTTCGTGGATACAGTCGCCAACTTACGGCCGCAAGTAGCTGCCTTCGACTGCGATGGTACTCTCTGGTTCGGCGACTCAGGAATGAAATTCCTGTATTGGGAGATCGAAGAAGGATTAATCCCCTTGGATGTCACGTCATGGATCTTGCGTCGTTATGACGAATACATGGCCGGGCGCGTGAGCGAGGATGATATTTGTGGCGAGATGGTCGAAATTCATAGCGGGATTCCGGAAAAGAAGATCCGCGAGTTCGCTGCTCGCTTCGTGAATTCGAACGTAATGCCGCATTTCTTTCCCGAGATGGTGACTCTTGTCGAGAGACTTCGCCGTCAGGGATGTGACATTTGGGCGGTGTCTTCGACGAACAACTGGGTGATCGAAGAAGCGGTCAAAACAATCGGAATACCTGCTGAGCGAGTATTGGCGGTGCGCGTGGAGATTGAAAACGGGATTGCGACGGACCGTCTGGGAGAAATGACGTCGGGTCCAGGTAAGGCGCATGCCTTGCAGCGCGTGCTTACACGATCGCTCGACGTAAGCTTCGGAAACTCGATCTTCGATCTGGAGATGCTGGAGTTGGCGCGGAATCCTTTTCCGGTAAACCCGAACGAAGACCTTCAAAAGATTGCAGAGCAACGGGGCTGGCGATTTTACCAACCCACGGTGGCGAAGCTCAGCTCGTCAACTGTTTAAGCGCGAGCTTTAAACAGTCGATTGCCAGATGGCTGGCATGGACGCTCTCGTTTGGCAACCCGCCGAGCGTCTCCAGCAGTGATTCGCGCTTTATTTTTTTTGCCTCGGAAACACTCTTTCCTGTGAGTACTTCGGTCAAGACAGAGCCGCAGGCAATAGCAGCGACGCACCCTCGCACCTGATATTTTGCCTCTGCAATCATCCCGTTCTGAACACGCAACATGAGCCTCATCACGTCGCCGCAGGCGGGATTTTCTGCCTGAACGCTCACATCGGGTAAGTCCATCGCACCGGCGTTGCGCGGATGCTGGAAATGGTCAAGAAGTTGAGCTGAGTGCATGTCTGAATCTGGAACGCTTCAGAAAACTGCTGTTCCTGAACCGATACAATCACCTTATCGCATTTTCCGCATGCCAGTTCTCTCCCAGCTCGGCGACTTCACTCCACAGCGTGTGGTCTCACTGCAGCCTTCGATTACCTCTACAATGGAGCGCCTTGGGCTGCTGGATCGCGTGGTCGCTTGCACGAAGTATTGTGCTGACATCTGTCCGGAAGTGAAGGAACACGGAATCGCGATCATCGAAGATTCCTGGACCGCTGATTCCGAGCAGATTCGCGCAGTAAATCCCGATCTAGTTATAGCTTCGGTCCCCTACCAGGTCGAAGCAGTCGCAGAGATCCTCAAATCCGGCGCTCAGTTTCTCGCTTTGGCACCACACACGCTGCGCGATGTTTATGCCGACATCGCCGCGATTGCCGGCATCATGAACGAGCCGAATCGCGGACACTACTTGATCCGCGAGATGCAAATGGAGATGGAACGCGTTCGATCACGGAATGCGGGCGGCGAGCATCGACCGACTGTTTATTGTGAGGAGTGGGGTAAGCCGCTGATTCATTCGCAGCCTTGGGTTGCGGAGCTTGTGGAGGCCGCCGGTGGCCGATTTGTCGGCGAAGCGGGCAAACAAACTAGCGTAGAGATCATCCAGCAGTTCGATCCGGACATCATGATCGCCGCCTGGTGTGGCGCGGGCGATCGCGTGCCGCTGGAAAAGATCATCGCTCAGCGGGGATGGGAGTTGCTCAGGGCACCTCGCGAGGGCCGCGTTTACTGCATCAACGACGAGTACCTCAACACTCCCGGGCCAACTTTACTAGCCGGCTTGCGCGCGCTTGAAGCCGCTATTAGCAATCGCGAAGCTCCTGGATTGCGTCGCATCACTGCCGCCGTCTCGGCGAAATGAACTGTTATGATGTCTCAGCGGGCGGCAAACCAGGGACACTCTCCCCTAATTGGTCCTTCGTGAGCACTGCGTGCCCGAGGTGTTCGCACTTCTGAGGGACATGATTACATTCATTGCGCTGCAACATCGTTCTGTCACGATTCCAATCGATTGGATGCCTGCGTGTCGAGTGTGAAGCAGGTGGTAGCGGCACTCATCGTCCGCAATGACAAGCTACTGATCTGCCAGCGCACAAAAGATCAGCCGATGGCCCTGAAATGGGAATTTCCCGGGGGAAAGATTGAGCCCGGGGAAGAACAAGTCGCCGCGCTGCGCCGGGAACTGGATGAAGAATTGGGAATCTCGGCAACGATTGGGGAAAAGGTAGCGTCGGTGCAGCATCAATACAAGCGTGGCGGAGCGGTGGAGCTGCATTTTTATCGCGTACGAGAATATGAAGGCGAGATGGAGAACCGCATCTTCGAGCAGATCCGCTGGGTGGATCGCCAGGAACTTCCCCGCTTCGACTTCCTTGACGCCGACCGGGACATCATCCGGCAGCTGGCCAGCGGAAAACTGCTGCAAAACTGACCCGGAGACCGATCTGGAGTGCCGCAAAAACGCAATATTTCGCCTTCTAAGTGCCGCAGTTTTGCCTCTAATCCTGCTTGTTAGCCTGCCATGCGGCGCGCAAACCGACCAATCAACAGACGCACAAGTCACTGAAAACCAGACGGATAACGCAAATTCGGAGTCTGATCCGACTGTATTTCCTCACCCGGCTGCCTGGCCTTTCTACATTGGAGGCCAGCTAAACATGATTTTCCAGGCGCATCCCCCCTTCCACGCCAAGTATTCCGGCCCTAACAGCTTCAGAAATGAAGGCGAACATGCGCTCTCCCGAGTGGCAACGCTTTACCTGGGATGGCACGCGACGAGCACAACTGAGCTCTTGTTCGACGTGGAAGAGACTGGCGGACGCGGGATCAGCGACGCTTTTGGTCTTGGTGGCTTCACAAACCTCGACGTTGTGCGCAATCCAGACCTCGGCGCAGCGCCTTATATCGCGCGCGTAATGCTGCACCAGATCATTCCGCTGACAAGAAAGCAGGTCGAAACTGATCGAAATTTTCTTTCACTAGCCACTTCTCTACCGGAAAAACGCCTGGAATTCCGGATTGGGAAGTTAGGAATGGCAGATTTTTTCGACGTTAATGCGGTCGGAACCGACAGTCATTTGCAGTTTACAAACTGGACTATCGACAACAATGGCGGTTACGACTACGCGGCAGACACTCGCGGCTACACGTATGGAGCCATTGTCGAGTACCAATCACCACGTTGGGGAGTGCGCTTTGGCGAGATGTTGATGCCGAAGGTCGCAAATGGCATTGATCTGGACTTCAATCTGCAACGCGCACGAGCCGAAAATCTGGAATTTGAGCTGCGTCCAACGCTGATCAGAGGCCGGAAAACCACGATCAAACCGCTTGCGTATCTGAATCATGCCAACATGGGTAGCTATCGAGAGGCGATCAATGCGTTCCTTAGCGGCCGCGATCGCACGCCCGATGTAACCGCGCAACGCCATCAGGGAACCCTGAAACAAGGCTTCGGACTGAATTTCGAGCAGGAGCTTCCTGCTTCTTTGCGTTTCTACTTCCGCGTCGGATGGAACGAAGGCAAGCACGAGTCGTTCGCATACACCGAAGTGAACAACACGTTTTCGGCCGGAGCCGACATCTCGGGCGAGCGTTGGGACAGAAAATTCGACCGGATTGGCCTGGCTGGAGTGACCAACGGCCTCTCGCGCGACCATCGAGAATATCTCGCACTTGGAGGACTCGGATTTCTGCTCGGCGATGGGAACCTGAATTACGGACGGGAAAAGATTCTCGAGAGCTATTACAACGCTCACGTATGGCGCGGAGTGTATCTCGCTGCACTACTCCAGTACATCACCAATCCTGGATACAACCGCGATCGCGGGCCCGCAATAGTCCCGGGAACGCGTCTGCACGTCGATTTCTGACCACTACGTGCGCGGCTATTTCTGCGTAAACGGATAAGCCAGCGACAACAAAATCAGCACAACTGTGGTTGCCCAGGCGATCGTGTTGAAGAGCCGAGAGTTCGTGTGACTTCCCATAAGCTCTTTCTTGTTGATCAGCAGCAGCATGAAGATCAGCACCGCTGGAAGAGCGACGCCGTTAATCACCTGCGACAGAATCGAAACTTTCACCAGCGGAACGCCAGGAAGCAGGACAAATCCCGCTCCAGCGGCTAGAAGAATCGTGTAGAGCCAGTAGAAGACCGGAGCTTCTTTAAAGCTGTGATCGACTCCAGACTCGAACCCCAGGCCCTCGCACACCGTGTAAGCAGTGGAGATGGGCAAAATCGACGCGGCGAACAGCGATGCATTGAACAATCCTGCAGCAAAGAGCAAATAAGCGTAGTTCCCGACGAGCGGCCTCAGAGCCTGCGCCGCATCTGTAGGATCGTGAATGTCCGTGTGTCCGGCGGCAAAGAGGGTTGCCGCGCAGGCGATGATGATGAACCACGCAACTACATCGGTGAACACACATCCTACGATCACGTCAAGCCGCGAGGCAGCGTACTGCTTGATGTTGACTCGCTTCTCTGCCACAGAAGCCTGCAGATAAAACTGCATCCAGGGAGCAATGGTTGTGCCTACGAGGGCGATGATCATGTACACGTATGCAGAGTTGCGAAAATCCTGAGCGTGGGGCGGACGAAGCGTGTTGACGAACGCTGTGCTCCAGTCCGGACGAGCGAGCACCCCCGCGATGATGTAAGCGACGTAGAAGAACGAAGCGCCCAGAAAGACTTTTTCTACGCTCTGGTATGTTCCCTTAACCACAATGAACCAGACGATCACCGCACAAACTGGAACGCTGATGTAGCGGTTGATACCGAACAATTCCAAGCTGCCAGCGATTCCAAGGAACTCTGTGATGACATTGCCGAAGTTGACAATCACCAGCGCAAACATCATGAGAAACGTTGCGCGGATGCCGAATTCTTCGCGGATCAGGTCGCTCAAACCTTTGCCGGTGGCGGCGCCCATGCGCGCACACATCTCCTGGATCACAATCAGGGAGATCGTGATGGGAACCATGGTCCAGAGCAGCGAGTATCCGAACTGCGCCCCCGCCTGAGAGTAGGTGAAGATGCCGCCCGCATCGTTGTCCACGTTGGCCGTGATGAATCCCGGGCCAACGACGGAAAAGAACAGCAGGAGTTTGATCCACCATCGAGACAGTATTCTCTTAGGTCTCACTCAGACGCTCACATCAGAATGTCGGGATTACACTTCGCGAACGCGAAGCAATCCAGAATAAATGGGGAATGGGATTCGGTCAGCCGGAAAAATCTTTTTCACCACGGAGACACGGAGGTCACTGAGAACAGCCGGGAAAGAATGTAAACCTACGCCTGGGATCGTGTTGCTCAGAGCTTTTAAAGCGCTCACAATGCAACCGCAATTTTTTTTGGCTGTTCTCAGTGGTCTCCGTGTCTCCGTGGTGAATACGCTTTTGGTTTCACCGCTGCTCGCGCAGCAGCGTGATCACGTCGTCCGCCGTGATAATTCCCCGTAGGCGTTGCTCGTTATCGACGACGGGCAGCGTGTAGAGGTTGTACTTATCCATGAGTTCAGCAACTTTGTTCTGCTTCTCGTTCTCCTTAACAAAAACCAGCGGTTTGGCAGTGAGTTCCTTTAGAGGTTTTGTTGGCGAGTTGAGCACGATTCGCTGCAATGGGACTGACCCGGATAACTTGCCGTCGGCGTCCACCAGATAAATTGTTGCTACGCTCTCGACTCCGCCTTCAAAACTCCGCAGAAGCTCGATGGCCTGACCGGCAGTGGCATCCTCTGGAGCAGCGAGGAACTCGGTCGTCATACGACCGGCCGCGGTCTTCTCGCCGTGTTCGAGCAACTCTGAGACCTCTTCGCGCTCCGCGGGCTCCATTTCTTCCAGGATCTCTTCAGAACGCTCCTCAGGAAGCTGGTCTAACAGGTCAGCGGCGGCATCGGGATCCATCTCCTCCACGATGTCGGCGGCACGCTCGGGATCAAGCGATTCGACGATCGATGCCTGAATGTCCCGATCAACTTCTTCCAAGGCCTCGGCAGCAACTCCTTCGTCCAGAGTCTCAAAAACAGCTTCACGCTCGGCGGGAGCCAGATCTTCAACGATATCGGCAATGTCCGCGGGATGGAGCTGCGACAGCCGCTCGTGCTCGATTCGCAGTTTTACTCGACGCGCAGGATCGGTCTCAATGAGATCAACAAATTCCCAGGGAATCACTCTCGGTTTCAATCTTCTGACCACGGCCTCGATGGCGGCAGCAGGCGCCACACCCTTCAGCAGTCGCCGGACGGCACCGCGCAGACCTACATCAACCTCAGAGATCTTTATGTTCACCCCACCGTTCGCGGGTTCAGGGTGCAAGTCAACGTCGTTCACGCGGACGACCTTGCGTCCGTGGACGTCGATGATTTGCTGATCAAGAAGGTCACGTTCCAGCAGAAAGAAGTCGTCGAGAGTCTCTGCGTGAGGCCATTCCGAAGCCGGAGAAGAGGCGCGCACTTGCGCGTCAGCCCCGATCTGAATCATGCTGGGCACAAGGAAGCGGTCGCCCGTCGCAGTCTTGATTACCAGCCCGGAAACTCGGTTTGGATCTTCCTGAGGACGCATGGCTACTTCTCTCACCTTGCCTCCGACTGCGCCGCTGGAGTCGGTAACACGCGTTCCAAGAAGTCGCGAAAGTGCTAAACCGTGGTTCACAATCGCAGAATAGCGCAAAAGATTGCGTACGAATGAATCTTCCGCTTTCAAACAGCGCAACACGGCGGGAATGCTGAAAATTCAGATACCTTGATAGGCTGTACACAGCAATCGATTGACAGACTCGCAAGTGACAGGCAAACTACCGATTTCACTTGAGCAGGCAAGGCCAACGCAGCTTAAGGGGTGCGGAGGTGCGATACGGTCGGCTCGGAAAATGAGTTCATGACCTTAGAACGGGTCTCATACACGCTGGATTCCACGCTCGACAGCGTAAATAAGGCAGAACAAACGGCTGAAGCATTGGCTGCGAAAATGCCTTTTGAAGAAGAAGATTGTCATCGGATCGCTATGGCTGTTCGGGAAGCGGCGGTGAATGCCGTCTTGCATGGGAATGCATACGATCCAAAAAAGAAGATGACGGTGTCTTTCGAGAATACCGGCAACTCTTTGGTCATCAAGATCGCCGACCAGGGCCGTGGGCTCCGGGATGAAGACATTCCCGATCCCTTGGCGGAAGAAAACCTGCTCAAGCAGTCCGGGCGAGGTATTTTTCTCATCCGCTCATTTATGGACGAGGTAAAGATTCGGCAACTGGAGCCCGGCACGGAAATCACGCTGGTCAAACACATCGGCCATTCAGGAACGGCCACGGAGGAACGACAGTGACGATGAAAGCAACAAGCCGACGCGTTGACGGCGTCACCATTCTGGACTTGAGTGGACGCATCACCTTGGGTGAAGGCAGCGTCGTGCTGCGAGATCAGATTCGCGATCTCCTCAGCAAGAGCGAAAAGAAAATATTGCTGAACCTCGGGGATGTGACCTATATCGACAGTTCAGGAATTGGCGAGTTGGTTAGCGCCTTCACCACCGTCCGCAATCAGGGCGGTGAGCTGAAACTTCTTAACCTTACGAAGAAGGTTCACGATCTACTCCAGATCACGAAGCTCTACACCGTCTTTGATGTAAAGGACGACGAAACTTCGGCGGTGAAAGCCTTCACCCGATAGTCTTTTGAATTACAAGTGCCCGGCCGGGAAAAGGCCGGGCGCAAACCTCGCCCCTCCCGAACCAGCCGACTGTTGTGACTCGGAACCATCAGAAGCATTGTCATCCTGAGCCTTCGTTTGGCGAAGGATCTCCCGAGATGCTTCGAGCATATTTACCGCGTCCTGGCATTTTGGCCGAGATCCTCGCCAAGGGGCCGCGATGCTGCAATTCAGCCTCAACTATTCCGGGAGATCCTTCGCCAAACGATGGCTCAGGATGACAGTTTAGTCAGTATGTGGAAGGGAAGCACGCCTCTTCCCATTTCGGGCGTGCAGGCAAACTTTTCGTCTTAGGTCGTTCCGCGTTATCTCGCCATCGCCACGAAATCCACCTCGTCCGCCACACTCTCGTGACGAAAGGCTCTTAGGACTTCGGAGTGGTGAACGAGGAAGACGCCGGGAAGCTGGAAAGAGTCGCCGATGATTTTGCCAATGCCGTAGGTAAGCATGATCCGGTCACGGAATTCCCGCTTCCAGACCTTCAAACCAAATAACTGGGTCAAAGTGCCTCGAGAGAGTGAAAAGGTCTTGTAGAGCCTTTGCTGCGGATCGCTCACGCGAGCTTCCCCATTCAGCGCAAATTTCGAAAAGAACTTCTGCGCCTGCTCTTCAGACCCCATGTGCACGAACGCTAACTGCGCTCCCGTCGCCGCAATCTCCGAGCGCCTCTTGCGGATCTCGGACATCTCGGCTACGCAGAAAGGTCAGCCAAAGTGACGTAAAAAGACGAGCAGGACAGGGCTCCCGTCGCTCAGGGCGGCCAGAGTAGCTCCGTTCTGGGTGACGGCCTTCGTGAGGGCCTCTGGAATGGTGGTGGGTGCTGCGGTCTCGACCATTTCGGTTAGAAACATTTGAACACGGAGGACACTGAGGACGCTGAGGAAATCAACTGCTGGAACACGGATTGAACGGATCAAACGGATCGGACGGATACACTCAAATGGTTCGATTTGTCGTTGCGCAGTCGGGATTACATGATTCCAATTCGCGGAATCGCCAAATCACGAAATCACAAAATTCTTTTTCCATCCGTCTGATCCGTTTGATCCGTTCAATCCGTGTTCTAGTTTTTGACGTTTCCTTCTTTCCCTCCGCGCCCTCCGTGTTCAGCTTCGGGTTTTTACAGCGTGCACCCGCAAGGCGGAGCTGGCACATACTTCTTCAAGAACTCGGCAACGCGAGTGTATGCATCAATCTGGTTCTCCACGCGCGCGAAACCATGGCCTTCATTCTCGTAAACCTTGAACTCCACAATCCCTCCGCGCTTCTTGATCACATCCGCCACCTGCTGGGCTTCCGATTTGGGACACCGTGGATCGTTTCCACCGGCGAGCAACAGAACCGGGGCTTTCACGCGGTCGACGAAGTTGATCGGGCTGCGATCTTCCCATAGCGCTTTGTTCTTTACCGGATCGCCCATGGTCGCCAAGTCGTATTCGCGCAGCAACGGATCTTCGTTCTGCACTTCGGTAAACCAGTTTACGAACGGAACAATCGGAACGCCCGCAGCCCATGTCTCGGGCGACTTTGTGAGAGCCATCATTGACATGTATCCGCCGTAGCTGCCTCCCATGATGACCATCTTCTTGGGATCGACGTAGCCAGTTTGCTTCACCCAGTCTGCTGCGGCCAACACATCCTGAAGATCTCCGCCACCCATGTCGAAACGGTTGGCATCCATGAACTCTTTCCCGTAGCCTGTCGATCCGCGGTAGTTGGGCGCAATCAACAGATATCCCTGATTGGCGAGATATTGCACGATGCGGTTGAAGCTGTTTACCGTCTGGGAAGTAGGGCCGCCATGCACATACACAATCGCCGGATGAGTCTGATCGCGCGGGGCATTGTGCGGTACGTAGACAAGAGCCGAAATCTGCCACTTGCCGTCTCGACTCGGGTAATGAACGAGAAACGGTTCGACCATGTCATCCACGCTAAGACCGGCCAGCAGTGAATGCGTGAGTTGCTTCGACTCCTTTGTGGGGAAGTCGTAACTCCACACATCGTTAGGTGACGCTGGACCGTTATGGTAATAAAGCAACCGTCGCCCGTCTGACGAGAACGCTCTTACTCCACCGGCCAATCCGTTGACGCCTTTCGGCAAAGGTAGAGAGCTGGTCTGTTTGCTGGAAATGTCATAAACAAATATCTCCGTGTTCCCGTCGACATTCGCCGTCCATGTAACTTGACGCCCCTCCGGCGAGAACGAACCTGAAGCGACCTCCCATTTTTCATTCGTAAGCCACTCGATTTTCTTGGTGGCAATTTCAAGCAATCCGGCGTTCTCATATCCGGTCGTATTCGAGGTTATCAACAGATATTTGCCGTCTGGAGAGAACGCAGTCGCCTCGTACGTGTGCTCATCGCTATGCGGAGTAAGACGCGTAGCTTTGCCGGTGTTGGCGTCGGCGACAAAAATGTTGGAATCTTTGCCGGTTGCGTGTCCCTGCGTGTACGCGATCCACTTGCCGTCTCGAGACCAAAGCGGGCCGAAGTTTCCGAGTTCCTTGGGCGTGTTCTTTGTGAGCGGCCGATAGCGCTTCGTGAGCACGTCCATGATGTTGATCTCAAACGTGGACGAACTCCTCGGCTTGGACATGTAAGCGATATAGCGCGAATCAGGCGACCAGGCTGCGCCTTCTTCGGCCACATCGGGAGTGTTCGTAAGGTTGACGACTTCTCCAGTGAGCGGCGAGACAATGAAAAGGTCCCATTGTTCGTCGCCATCATGATCGGAGCCGAAGGCGATCCATTTACCATTCGGCGACCACACCGGATCGATCTGCCGCTGATCGCTGATCGTGAGTTGGGAAGGCCAGCCACCATCCGATGGAATCAGCCAGATATTGTTCCGCCCGGAAATGTTAGTAATGAACGCGACCGTTTTGTCGTCAGGCGACCAGCTCGTGGCGCCGATGTTTCGCGTGGTATACAGCTTCTCGATCGAGAGCGGCCGCACTTCGCGCTTCAAGACTTTGCTCGTGATCTGCTTTGGATCTGAGATAGCTTGCGCCGACGGAGATACAGACTGCGCGAGTAGAGACGATGAACAGAGAAATACCGTAGCGAACGAGAGAAGCTTGAGCATTGGGGTTGAATTTACCACGGAGTCACGGAGGCACGGAGGACGGCCGGATGAAACCACAAAGGACACAAAGAAACATGAAGGGGCCAGACCTGACCCCTCGATTTCCTTCGTGATACTTCGTGCCCTTTGTGGTTGAGTTGAGCTGTTCTCCGTGCCTCCGTGTCTCCGTGGTGAACTACGGTTTCGCGTTTTTGTGAATCTCCACCGTCGACCAGGTCTTGTCGGCTGCGTGGCAGATGTTCTCCAGCTTGCAATCGACACACTTCGGCTTGCGCGCGATGCAGAGCGCACGGCCGTGCCAGATCACACGGTGCGAAAAGTCGATCCACTGATCTCGCGGGATCACTTTCATTAGATCCTGCTCGATGTTGCGAGGATCGTCGGACTTCGTCAATTCGAGGCGCCGGGAGATGCGGTGAACGTGCGTGTCCACCACCACGCCTTCGGCTTTACCAAACCATGATCCAAGAACTACGTTCGCAGTCTTGCGGGCTGCGCCAGGCACGGTGAGAAGCTTCTCCATCTCATCAGGAACTTGGCCGCCAAATTCCTTAACAATCTTCTGGGCTGCCCCGACTACGGATTTCGACTTATTACGAAAGAAGCCCGTCGAACGAATGTCCGGTTCGAGTTGTTCCGGCTTGAGAGCGGCGAAGTCCTTGATCGTCGGGTACTTCTTGAACAGGATCGGGGTCACCATGTTCACGCGAACGTCCGTACACTGCGCCGAAAGAATGGTTGCAACCAGCAGCTCCCATGCATTGGAATGGTGGAGAGCGCATTTGGCATTCGGATACATCTCGGCCAGCCGCTGCAAAATTTCCCGCACCCTCTCCGGAGAAGTTGGGTTGTATTTGGCGGAAGTCTTCGGAGACTTGGCGGCTCTGTTTGTCGAAGGCACGGCTGCCTCTTGCGCGGGCGCTGTTTTTGCGGGCATGAAGAAAATGATTTTAGCTGAGTGCCTTGTGTGGTGCGGTGCATTACATCAACGCGAGCGCTGCGTCAAAATGTAGTGTTGAATGCCATTCGTCCAGGAGGAGAGGGTTGTCTATGAGTTTTGCAGATGTAAAGCGCTTCGGCTTTTCGCTTTCGCTGATTTTGTTGATGGTTTCTGGCGCGATGGCGCAACGATCTTACGATGACAACAGCAATGCGCAGCAGGCCGCTGCCAAAGTCAACATTACTCAGGGTCCAACGATCCAATACGCCGATGATCAATTCGCAGTGATCACCTGGACTACCGACCAGCCATCCATCAGTCGTGTCTTCTACGGCAAGGATGCAGGCAACCTGAATCAAATCTCCGAAGACGTCAGATCGCAAAGCTTGCGCCACCAAATCAACCTGCGAAACCTGCAAGCGAGCACGACCTATTACTTTCGTATCGATGCCGGACAAGGAACGGCTGCGGCAGCTTCGACCGATAGCCTGAACGGATTCCAGACCGCTGCGCTGGGAGGCGATCCAATTCGCAACCAGCAACCGTTTAAGGGCGCTGTGCAAAACGCTTCCAACACTGGGAACAACGGCACCGCCAAGACGGCGAACTTCGGCGCTATCAGCCTGACGCGCGATCCGGCTATCCAATACCTCGATGACACAACGGCGGTGATCTCTTGGGCAACAAACGTGCCGGCCAGCAACACCATCTACTACGGAACTGATCGCAGCAATCTGCTCTACACCGGCGGCGACTTCAAAGATGCCACTGAACACCGTGTGCATCTGTCGAACCTGAAGCCAAACACCCGTTACTACTTCCAGTTCGACGAACCCTCGACTCAGCCGATTGCGAGCTTCACTACGGTAAACACCGGAACTCAGCCTGTGTACGACCAAAAGCCGCTGGCTGAGTCCGCAAGCAGTAGTTCCTCGAGTGGTCCGCAACTCACGCGCCGTGAGCGCTCAGCTGGTCACAGCAATGAACTGCCCTCGGGAACTGAGATCGATGCCAGCCTGCAGACGGCGCTCTCCACCAAGACATCCCAGGTCGGAGATCGCTTCACGGCCGTCGTAACCCAGCCGGTGCGCGACATCGATGATCGTGTAGTGATTCCCACGGGCGCGCGCATCAATGGTCAAGTCACGGAATCGGAAGAAGGCAAAACGCTCCCCACCTTACGCGGTCGCGGCAAGCTCAATCTCCGCTTTCACAGCATCGCCCTGCCGAACGGCACGCAGATTCCCATTTCGGCAACACTCCTATCTGTGAATCAGAGTGGCGGTAACGGCTCCGTGAACCCAGAAGGTGAGGTCGAATCAGGCACGAAAGCATCTACCGCGGCAAAAGGCATAGGAGTAGGTGCAGGGATTGGAACCATCGCCGGGCTGATCTTCGGCGGTCCATTAAAGGGTCTCGCTATCGGAGCAATTGCTGGTGGCGGCTACATCCTTGCGACCAAGGGAAAAGATGTAGAACTTCCAGAGAATACCGGAGTGAGAATCCGGCTTGACCAAGCCGTGAACCTGGGCAAGAGAGAACAACTAAGACAATAAAACTTTATAGGAACGAGAGCATTGCAGGTTTCTGAAGAGTCCTGCAATGAAGTTCACATTAATTAAAACCTGTCATCCTGAGGCCGGTTTTGCCCGAAGGATCTCCCGAGATGTGTCAGCCTTAATTGCACTTTCGAGGCTCTTACATGAGAATTCTCGCCGAAGAGCCGGGAGGCGCCAATGAAATCCGAAATATTCCGGGAGATCCTTCGGCCAACATCGGGCCTCAGGATGACAAATCTAAGATTCCACCAATCATGTGAGAAATCGGGACGCGTTCGCTACCCGCGATCGTCTGTTCCTATCCTCTATCCCCTGTTCCCTATCCCCCGATCCTCCGCTCTCCGGAGTAAATAACGAAGCGCTGTCCGCGCAAGAATCCTACTAACGTCATGCTGAACTCCCTGGCGAGCTGAACCGCAAGACTCGATGGAGCCGACACTGATGCGAGAACAGGAATCCCAGCTACGAGCGCTTTCTGCACGATCTCAAATCCGCCGCGTCCGCTGACCATGAGCGCGACATCGGAGAGCGGCAGACGATCGTTCAGCAAGGCCCAGCCAATCACTTTGTCTACTGCATTGTGCCGGCCAATATCTTCCCGAATCACTAGAAGTTCTCCGGCAGTGTTAAATGCGGCAGCGGCGTGCAATCCGCCGGTCCGCCCGAAGACCGCCTGGTGTTGTCGGAGTTTATCCGGCAAGGCACAGAGAATCTGTGCGTTGAGCCTTAATTCCCGATTTGGTGCTTTGATGCCACGGGAGCGAATAGAGTCGATGGTTGCCTTTCCGCATATTCCACAACTGGACGTGGCCATAAAGCTTCGCTGCGATTGCGCGGAGAGAGACTCCCCTGCCGTTGTAAGTTCCACGCTCATCGTGTTACCGGCGCTTACACCTTCAGCAGCCTCGAGTTTCTTCAATTCGTCCCGGCCGGAGATAATGCCTTCTGTGACCAGAAATCCCGCCACCAATTCCCGATCATGACCAGGTGTTCGCATGGTGACGCTCAAGGCGACATCGCCGAGGCGAATCTCGAGCGGTTCTTCGACCGCGAGATAGTCCTGCACCCGCGTGACCGCTCCCTCCTGCCACTGCTCGACAGAGGTCAGGGCAATGCTGCGGGAACCATCAGAAGAGTTGGGTTTGGGCACGATCTCCATGATATGGGAGGCGAGGACAGCAGCGGGGGTAGCGACCTGGTTCCTTGGAACTATAGCCTGCTAGAGCTCTATTCGGTAACCTTGCGCCATCCTGTGACTCACAATACGATTCCAAGGACAGCAGTGCTTCCCCCCGCCCGGTCTTGCAGACCTAACGCTTTATTTCACCACGGAGACACAGAGAACACGGAGGAAAGGAGAATGGGAAAGGCTTTGTGACACAAACTATCCGCAGCCTCTATGTGCTCTGTAACTCCGTGGTGAAAAGGGGCATTGCCCAGCTGTCCCTCCGGCCGGGAAGCCTACTGATCTGCGTCTTCTTGATTCTGGGGCTGGCAGCCACGCTAACCGCCCAGACGCGGGAAACGCTGCAGTTTGTTGGCTCGTCGCGACTCGATTCCATACCGGCTACGGGAATCCCGTCGGACGATCTTCGAGTTAGTCCACATCCGGATGCCGACGCTGATCTGGCGGGGGTGAGCAAGGGACCAGGCTCTGCGTCAGTCCCCATGATTGCCGTTCCACAGTCAGTTTCGCAGACTCAGGCAAATTTCTCCCTCGCTTTCAACGGGCTCACTCATCGCGACCAGCGATTTGCAGGCACAGGAGCGTACGCAAATTCCCAGTTCAGCACCGAGCCGCCCGATCCTGGCCTGGCCGTCGGCAACGGCTTCGCACTTGAGAGCGTTAACGCGGCCCTGGCAATTTACGACGCCCATACGGGAGCGCTTCGCCAGGGGCCAACGGCGCTGAATCAGTTTTTCCACTTGAAGCCGGAGATCGCACGATCGTCCGAGACTTACGGCGATTTCACAAGCGACCCACGCGTTTACTACGACGCGCAATTGCAGCGCTGGTTTGTGAGCGTAGTGGCCATTGCAACGAATCCGCAGACTGGGGACTTTACTGCTCCTACCCGTCTACTGATCGCGGTTTCTGAGACGAATGATCCAACCCAACCATGGAGGATCTACAGCCTCGATACGACCACCCATGGCGCGGAAGGCTGTCCATGTTTCGGAGATCAGCCGTTGATTGGCGCCGATGCTCATGGTCTCTTCATCAGCACGAATGCATTCAGTCTGCATGAAGGTTTTGCCGGCGTTCAGCTTTACGCTCTTTCCAAACAGCTTCTTGCGGGCGGGGCAATGCCCGCAGTCGTGCACTGGAATGATCCGAAACTGGCTGGCGGATTTGCCTTCAGCCTGCAGCCCTCGATGCATTCTTCGTTCACGCCCGACGATTCGGCGAATCGTGTCGAGTACTTCACGAGCGTCGCGGATATTCGGAATATGCTCGACCGGCGTATCGCAGTTTGGGCAATCAGCAACACCGCTTCACTAGCCAACGAGGTGCCTGCGCTCAAGCTGAAGTCTGCAATCGTCGGAACCCAGCCCTTCGGCGTGCCGCCTGATGCGCCTCAGAAAGCGGGAGAGACACGACTCGGAAGCTTGCTCTCGGAGAAAACTGAATACATCGCGACCAACGATCAGCGCATGCAACAAGCCGTGTTTGCCGACGGCAAACTCTGGTCGGCGCTAACGACGATGGTCGCGATTGGCGACGATCCGAGTCCACACGCAGGCATCGCCTATTTCGTTCTGCGTCCTTCCGTCTCAGCCGGTGGCACGATTCGAGTCGACATCGTAAAGCAGGGATACGTGGCTATCGCCAACGCCGATCTCTTCTACCCTGCAATTGCAGTTCGACCGAACGGTGAAGGCGCGATTGCGTTTACCTTGAGTGGCACTGAGTACTATCCAAGCACCGCATTCGCCGCCCTCACGCAGAATGGCGTCGGAAATATACAAATTGTCGCCGCCGGCGCCGCGCCAAATGATGGCTTCAGCGGATACAAATATTTTGGCGGTGGCGGCTCAGGGCGAACCGGCGACTACTCGGCCGCAACTGTCGACGAACGGGGCTCCATCTGGGTCGCTTCGGAATACATTCCGTCAGGTCCCAGAACGCTGCTGGCGAATTGGGGAACCTTCATCGCCCAAATCACCCCAGGAAGATAATTCGAGGGCCACAGACGCAAACGTTCCCTGGTAATTCCCTGTTATTTTTTTGAATCTCGCGCTAAACAGCACTAAGCCGTCTGTTGATGGTGACTTACAGAGAAATCCACAGAACTCCCTGTTATTTCCCTGCCTTGAAGCGAAATTTGGAGATTTTGGGCAGAATTCGATGACTTCGAGATCGATTTCGAAAACTCCCCTGTTATTCTCGCTGTTCTTGGCTGGGCTGCTGGATAGAACACGAGGGTTTTCCTCCGTGTCCCCCGTGTCTCCGTGGTGAAAAATGGTTTAGCGACTTAGCTGTTCAACTCTCGCTACGCTGGCGCGCAGCTCGTCCACAATCTCGCGAGCAGCCTCCCGGGCTTGATCTTCCTGATTCGGCTCAAAGGAAATTGCTCCCACGCGAGCATGACCTCCACCACCATATCGTTCGCAGATCACGGCGAGATTCAGCATGTCCTGCGGACGCATGTTCGTCCACGGATTGGAGCCGACTGACACCTTGGTGCGAAATGAACTCTTGCTGAGGCCGACGCTATAGGTGGAATCCGGATGCAGATAGTAGGGCACAAACTTGTTGTAGCCTTCGAGATCGTAATCCATTACGTCGAAGAAGATCGTCCCGTGCTTGCTCTCTGAACGCTGCTTCATAATCTCGACGGAGTGTTCGTGCCGCTCGAGTAGCGGAGGAATTAGCGGCGCTACCAAAGGATCTTCAATGATGTCAGCTAGCGACTTGTAAGCTAGCAAGGGAATCAGCCTCGGTGTGAAGTTGTTATCTTGAGTCGACTCCACAACCATGGTGAGCTTCATGGCCGGTTCCTTCATTTCAACCGCGGTCTTTGCGTCCTTGTATTGCGCGCCGTCGACGATGTCGGCCCACTCAATTAGTTCCGCAACCGGGGCGGGATTGAATCCAAAACGATTCTCGGCAATGGTAGCCAGGAACTTCGTGCAGGACCTAAAGTCTGGATCGTAAAACTTCTTATTACTCTCACTATGCAGAAAGTGCTCGTGATCGTCTGGAGTAAGGAAGGCACTCTGATGATGGTCGAACCACCAAGTGATCTTGGGCGAGGCTGAATACTTGAAGTCGACAATTACGTTTTCGTCGCCGGTGAAAGCCGCCTCATCGAAGAGCGATCCCGCACGATGGAGAAGGCCGACATAGTCGAAGGTCGCGTTGTCGCGAATCCGCTCCGAGTAAAAGCGGGAAAACAACGCGGCAGATGCCGTGCCGTCGAAACACTTGTCATGAAAAAAAACCCGGACCTTCAATCTGGCTCCTGGCAGTAAATTGCTGGCTTCTGTCTCTCGCTCTCCACCATGAACCGCAGAGTCCGGGCCTTAGAGGAGAAAGCTAATCATCTTGCCATGCAAACAGCGGGGATTCAAGCAGAGTTCGATTCGCGCTAGACGATGCGGCGACCGGTCTTCTTGCGACAGTCCTCACACACGCCATAAATTTGGAATGTATGACGCGTGGTTTCGTAATGATGCTTACGGCCAATCTCCTGCTCTAGCCGATCGACCTCCGGAGAGAAGAACTCGACAGAGCCTCCGCAATCGGTACAGACCATATGGTGGTGGCTGCGACGGTTGTGCTGGTGCTCGTAGCGGGCGATGCCATCGTGAAACGCGACTTCACTGGCAAGCCCACATTCCGCCAATAGCTTGAGTGTGCGGTAAACGGTCGTAAATCCTATGCGTGGATCGCGCTTGCGGACGAGTTGGTGAAGCTGCTCAGTCGAGAGATGCTCATGAGTTTCGAGGAAGGTGAGCAGGATGGTATCGCGCTGCTCCGTCTGCTTCAGACCAACTCGTTTCAAGTGCTGATGAAACCGGTCCTGGGCTTCGCGCAGAGACTCGCGCGAAATCGATATTTGGTCATCAATGCGCTTTTGAAGCATCCGAATCGACAGGCGTATGCCTCATTTCAGCATAACATTAAGCGTGATTTTCGCCGTGGAGGCATGGAGTACACGGAGGCGGTTAACAGGGGATGAATTTTCCCGTTCTCAACCGATGTTTCTCCGTGTACCCCGTGTCTCCGTGGTGAAATTGTTCGTCTAGAATCGAAACAAATGGCAACCACGACGCTCGCACCGCCCAGGAAGAAGACGAAGACACGGAGCATCCTTCTGCGTTCGCTCATTGCCGCCGGGACTCTTCTGGTGCTCGCGATATTGGCACTTGCAATCTGGGTTTACTCCGTAGGACGTCGTGAACTTCCCCAAGTGGACGGAGCAATTGCATTGAGCGGGGTCTCGAGTCCAGTTTCAGTAGTACGCGACAAGCTTGGCGTACCGCATATCCGGGCAGCAACTTATGATGATCTCTTCTTCGCTCAAGGCTTTGTTACAGCCCAAGATCGTCTGTGGCAAATGGACATCTCCCGCCGCTACGCTGCGGGAAACCTTGCCGAACTTCTTGGCCCGGGCCTGCTGAGACACGATCGCCAGCAACGATACCTTCAAATCCGCGCGGCCTGCGAAAGAGCTGTGAGTAAGCTCGACCCGCAACAACGTCACTTCCTCGAAATGTACGCGCAGGGAGTGAATGCATTTATCGAGCGCACGCGAGACCACCTGCCGCTGGAATTCAAAATTCTGCGCTACTCACCTGCTCCATGGCGGCTCGAAGATTCACTCTTGATCGGCGCCAATATGGATCAGATGCTGAATACGCAGTACGACCTCGAGCTTAAGCGGGAGAAAGTTGTGCGTCACCTCAACCCTCAAGAAGTCGCTGATCTCTATCCCGCTACCTCCTGGCGCGACCTGCCGCCGGCAAAACAGGCGAATCCAGCGATTGACGAGCAGCCACCAGCCAGGCGAAATCCCGATTCGGAAGAGGACGAGGAAGGGAACGAGGGTTCCCCGACAAAAACCTCCTCATTGATGTCCGCATTCGATCCACCTACCTGCGAAATGTGCGTTCCGGGATCGAACAACTGGGTGGTATCTGGCGCGCACACCGCAAGCGGAAAGCCTCTGCTCTCAAACGACATGCACATCGAGCACTCCATTCCGGATATCTGGTATGAGGCTCATTTGACCAAAGGCGATGGTCAGGACTATGACGTCGCCGGTGTTACCCTGCCGGGTCTGCCGTTCGTTATTGTGGGGCACAATCGACGCATCGCATGGGGATTTACCAACCTCGGACCCGATGTACAAGACCTTTTTGTTGAACAATTCAACTCTGCCGGAGAAGTGGCTTCGCCGAATGGCTGGCAAGCTCCGGAGAAGACGCATGAAGTGATTCACGTTAAGGGAAGACCGGATGAAATCTTTGACGTTGTCGTGACGCGGCATGGTCCGGTAATCACGCCTATCCTGAAGGACGAGACTCGACAGCTCGCGCTTCAGTGGACTATCTATGACTCCAGCACGCTGGGAATTCCCTTTTTGGAAATTAACTCGGCGCGAAACTGGTCCGAATTCCGAAGCGCGTTCTCGAAGTTTGGCGGGCCTTCACAAAACGTGGTTTACGCCGATATCGATGGACATATCGGATATCAGGGCACCGGCAAAATTCCGGTGCGCGCGTCGGGGGACGGTATGTTGCCACAGTCCGGAGCCGATGCAGCCCATGATTGGACGGGATACGTACCCTTCGACCAGCTTCCGAGCGTGTACGATCCGCCATCCGGCATACTGGCGACCGCCAATGGGCGCATTACGCCTGACGGGTATCCACGTTTGCTGGCGAATGTCTGGTGGTCGCCTTATCGCACCTCTCGCATTTTTCATCTCCTGGAGCAAGGCCAGAAGTTCAAGCCGGCAGACATGCAGGCGATCCAGACCGATATCACTTCGGAACTTGAGCGTTTCTTCTCGGACCGGTTTGTGTATGCCGTCGACCATTCGAAGAATGCCTCGCAGCGCGTGCATCAGGCAGCAGAAATCATGCGCGGCTGGGATGGACGCATGGAGAAGAACAGTGCGGCAGCCACGATCGCATACTGGAGCCGGCGCAATCTGATGAGGGTGCTGCTCACTCCCAAAATGGGCGAGGACTTCGCCAACTACGACTGGGGCTTATCTGGGCCGGCGCTTGAAACCATCATCACCCACAAACTGCCGCGCTGGCTGCCACAGAGTTATGCGTCGTATGACGATGTGCTCGTGGCCGCGGTGCAAAAGACTGTTGATTCTGACAAAGCGCCTAAAGATTTGAAGACGTGGCAGTGGGGACATCAACTCCCGGTCGAAGTGCAACATCCCTTATTTGGATCCATTCCCGGGCTAAGCCGATTCAGCGGCACGGGGTCCCACCTTCAATCCGGCAGTGGCAGCACGGTGAAGCAAGTAGGAACCGATTTTGGTCCTTCAGAACGATTGACCGTGGATTTCTCGAATCTGGATCAATCAACGCTGAACATCGTGATTGGCCAGTCTGGGCATCTGTTAAGCCCGCATTACAAGGATCAGTTCCCGGCATGGTACGGGGGCTCGACTTATCAGTTGCCGTTTAGTGAAGCCGCTGTAAACGAAAACGCAGAGCATCGGCTCACCCTGCAGCCGAACCGCTAGCGCTTAGCGCTGCACAGGAAGCCCATTTTGTTTTAAGCTTAGACAGTCGCAATGGAACTGCTGCTGAATCTCATCTGGGTCGGCACCGCCTCCGTGGCGCTATTCGCTTGGGTGTCGTGGCGTAAGACTTCAGATTCCAACGCCGCCCCGGAGATGTTGCGGGGGACGATGGTAGTGGTCTGCATCCTTGCGCTGTTCTTTCCAGCAATTTCCATAAGCGACGATCTCTCTCAATCCCCCGGACTGGCAGAGAGCAGCCGCCTGCAAGACGTCCTCAAAGCTCCTGAACTACGCGGCATCTACCATCTAGCCGCGACTCTGCCGGCAGTGCCCTTGTTGTCGTTGCAGACCACGGTCCGGGCAATACCTAGAGACTGTGTTCGCACGGCTCGCCTGAGCCTGCACGAGGTCTTCTGGTCGCCGTCGATTGAGAAGCGCCCTCCCCCACAGCTCGCCTAGAGCACATCGCCTTAAGTAAGACACGTTCAGCAACATCTCTTATTCGAGACGGAGCCATGAGGCCTGCAGCCTTACGACTTTCTCAGTTTGCCTTATTCGTACTCGCGCTGTCCGCATATGGTCAGCAGACGAGTAGTCCACCTTTGCCTGCACCAGGCATTCCACGCTACCTGAGCCTGTTTGAAGCCGAGCAGCTTCTGGCACAGCGCAACCTGCTTCTTTCCGCCAGCCGCTCTCAACTTGCTGCGAGCGAGGCAGCGCGTCGGATCGCGGGCTTCAAACCCAATCCGCAGCTGCAACTTGGAATGGAGCAAGTTCCCTTTCAATCTCCAGTTCCTGACAGCGTTCCGAGATTCTTTGCCACCAACGGAAACGCAGGCGCCAATCCTGTTTACACAGCGCAGTTCAGCAAGTTGTTCGAGCGAGGCGGCAAGCGGGAGATGCGCATGCGTCAGGCGGACGCCCAGGTTGGCGTGGCGTCGGCCCAAATTGACGACACATTGCGCAACCAGCGGTTCGCTCTCCGTCAGGCGTTTGGCAATGCCTTGCTGGCGCGTGACAATCTGCGCATCGCCGCCGAGATAGATGCCCAATACGCAAAGACGGAAGACCTTACCTCTGTGCGAGTCAAAGCCGGGGACCTGCCCGGAATCGAACTCTATCGACTGCAGGCCGGACGACTGCAATTCCAACAAGCCGTAATCGACGCCCAAAGCGCTTACGAGCAAGCCACGCGAGACCTTCTCAATGTGTTGAGCGGGCGAAGTGAGGACGTCTTGCCGGCCCCCGCTCGGCCAGTCTCGACAACGGAACCTGTAAGCGATCTGCTTGAGTCCGCACCACTGATCGTGGTTGGTGACTTCTCTGACGCGCCTGTTTCCGATGGCCTCAACCAACTGAAAAACGTTGCGCGCGCAGAACGTCCGGATTTGAAGGTCGCAAGAGACAACCTGCAGGCTGCAGAATACGGCGTTCGTCTGGCACAGGCGCAGCGATCACGCGACATCAATGTGGCGACCGAATACCAACGGGTTGGCGATGACGACACGCTGGGCATTGTTACGCAAATTCCGTTGTTTCTCTACAACAACGGCAAAGTGGGTGTTCAGCAAGCCCAGGCAACGCGGGCTGTTGCAGAAGCACAACTCCATCAACTCGAAGTGCAAGCGGACACCGATGTTGAGAAGGCATACCAGTCATATTTAGCTGCGAGGCGGTCGGTCTCCCTTTATAGCGGCGAGAACTTGAAGCAGATACAGAAGGTTCGCGACATTGTCGATTTCAGCTATCAACACGGGGCGGCCACATTGCTGGAGCTTCTCGATGCCGAACGCACCGTCCGGCAGGCAACCGCCGCCTACAACCAGGCACGGGCGAATTACCAGTTAAGCATCTGGCAGCTCGACTCCGCTGTCGGAAGAGATTTGCAATGAAAGATCAAGAACCAATCAACAGAAAGCCGAGAACGCAATCCGTTTGTGCCCTTGCAGGGACACGCCCAAGCACCGTCGGACGTCGTTTTTTCGGACTAATGACCGTCGCAATTGCATTGGCTGGCTGGTCCGGCTGCCACACCCAATCCAAGCCACGGACCGAGGACCCACAACAAAACCCCTTACGTTTTGCAACCGTCAGCCTGCAGTTCGTCCAAAACGAAGTCGCGATTCCAGCAAAGGTACAGGCTGACCCACAGCGCTTAGTGCACGTGTTTCCGCCTGTGAGCGGACGTTTGTTGTCATTGAACGTGCGTCCCGGCGATGTGGTGCGACAGGGACAGGCAATCGCGATCATTGAAAGCAGCGATGCTGCGAGTGCTCGCTCAGACTACGAAAAGTCCAGGATAGAAGCAGCGCGCTCACACCAGGCCGAACAGCGCGCTGCGTTGTTGCTCCAGCATGAGGCGATGTCCGAGAAGGATTACGAAGACATCAGAGCACAAGCGGAATCAGCCAAGGCTGACCTCGCGCGTACCGAGCAACGGCTGCGCATGCTCGGTCTGAACACGGGGAGTATTTCAGACCAGGTAACCGTCCGTTCCCCGCGCAGTGGAGTAGTTCTTGAGATGGGCGGCGCCAACGGTGAACTCGCGAAGTCGTTAGATAACGCAGCTTCTATCGCCACGATCGCAGACCTGAGGTCCGTGTGGATCGTGGGAGATGTGTACGAAAAAGACGTAGCGCTCGCGTCCCGCGGTATGCCGGCGGAAGTCACGTTCGCTGCCCTGCCCGGCGCGAAGTACAGCGGCACCATCTCCAATGTCTCAGATGTAATCGATCCAACCACGCGCTCGCTGAAAATCCGGGTGGTCTTGCCGAATGCAGCACACAAGCTAAAACCCGAGATGTTCGCGACTATTCATTTGGTCGGACGCAAACAAAGCCTCATGACCGTGCCCACCACAGCTGTGTTACACGAGGGCAACGCAAGTTTCGTACTGGTGAAGAAAGCAGAGGGCAACTACGAGAAACGGACGGTAACAGTAGTCAACTCCGACTCGGACAAAACCGAGATCGCCTCCGGTCTTCAACCAGGCGAGATCGTGGTGACGGTTGGCGCGGAGTTGCTGCGTGAATCCGGAGCGGGAAGCTAATGCAGAGTGTCGTCCTGGCTCTTCTGCGTTATCGGACTCTTGTCCTGATCGGGCTGGCTGCGTGGATCGCCCTGGGTATCTGGGGATTTGTACAACTAGATATTGAGGCGTATCCGGATCCGTCGCCGCCATTGGTGGAGATCATCACGCAGAACCCCGCCTGGTCAGCCGAAGAGATGGAGCAGCAAATCACGGTGCCGCTGGAGACGGTGCTCAACGGAATGCCTCGCCTCGACTACGTGCGCTCTATCAGCATCTTCGGACTCAGCGACGTAAAGCTCTATTTCGATTTCAAGAGCGATTACTTCTACGACCGCCAGGAAGTTCTTGATCGGCTTCAGACGCTCACATTACCGAATGGAGTCCAGCCACAACTCTCTCCGTGGTCGCCGATCGGTGAAATCAGCCGTTATCAGCTCACTGGCCTTAAGTACCGTCTGAACGACTTGAAGGCTACGCAAGATTGGCTAGTCCGCCGCGAGCTGAAGCAGGTGCCGGGCGTGATCGACATCACCACATTCGGCGGCACGACAAAGCAGTATCAGGCAGAAGTGGATCCCAACAAGCTCCTTGCGATGAATGTCACGCTTCCCCAGGTAGTAACAGCGGTGAGTTCAAGCAATGCAAATGCCGGCGGAAACTATATGACCCTCGGCAGCCAGAGCTTGAACATTCGCGGCATCGGACTACTCCACAACCTTGATGACATCCAGAAGATCGTAATCACTCAGCGCAACGGCGCCCCGGTACTGCTGAGAGACGTCGCGAATGTTCATGAGGGCTATCAGCAGCGGCTGGGAAGAGTTGGAGTAGACAAGGACAGCGACGCCGTGGAAGGGATCGTATTACTGCAGCGCGGTGAGGAATCATTACCTGCGCTGCGAGCACTGAATCGAAAAATAGATCAGCTCAATCACGGGCTGCTTCCAGCCGGCATGCAGATAAAGCGGCTCTACGACCGCACGCGACTGATTCATGTAACCACGGCTACAGTGCGCCACGTCGTGCTCACCGGACTGGTCCTGGTCATCGTGCTCCTCCTGGTCATGCTTGGGGACATCCGTCTAACGCTGATTACCGCGTTAACGATTCCGGTCGCAATCCTTTCCGCATTCGGCTTGATGGTACTTACAGGCCGCTCTGCAAATTTGATCTCGATAGGCGCGATTGATTTCGGTATTCTCGTCGATTCCTGCATTGTGGTCCTCGAGGGAATCTACCGCACGTTAGGCGCGCGCCTGGAAGGTGAATCCGCCAACAAGCTGATCGCTCGCGCCACGGCACGGGCATCGCGCCCGGTACTGTTCGCAACCATCATTATTCTCGTCGCGTTCATCCCCCTGTTCACCATGCAAGGAGTGCCGGGAAAGATTTTCTCGCCGATGTCGGTAACCTACGGCTTTGCTCTCACGGGAGCACTGATTTTCGCGCTACTATTTGCTCCTGTATTGGCGTCGTTCGAAGGCAGCCGGCGACCCGAACAGGTGCATCGGGAGACGCGCGTCAGCAATTGGTTACGCGAACGCTACGACCGATGTCTGATGTGGACGCTGCGGCATGCTCGTGTAGTACTTGTAGTCGCGGCGGCCTTTCTGGTGATATCACTCATTGCCTTCTTTTTTGTTGGTGGTGAGTTCATGCCGGCATTGGAAGAAGGTAACTTGTGGATTCGCGCAACCCTTCCACAGGATATTTCTCTGGAAGCAGCCTCCGACCTCGCTCAACGCTTCAGCGCTGAGATTCGCAGTTTTCCTGAAGTGACACAGATAATTTTTCAAGTGGGAAGGCCCGATGATGGAACTGACGTAAGCGGCTTCAACAACGTTGAGATCTCTGCCGATCTCAAACCTTTAGGCGAGTGGCCGCACGGAGTGTCCAAGTCGAGCCTGATTGCGCAAATGGAGAAGCGGCTAGCGATCTATCCAGGCGTTGACTTCAACTTCTCCCAAAACATTCAAGATAACGTTGAAGAAGCAATGTCAGGGGTGAAGGGTGAGAACTCGCTCAAGCTGTTCGGCGACGACTTTGATGCGCTCACACAAAAGGCGAACCAACTGGCGAAGATCATGGCGCAGGTTCGTGGAGTGCAGGATGTCGGCGTGTTCCACGTAAATGGCCAACCCAACCTCATCATCTCCCTGGACCGGAGTAAGGCAGCCCGTTATGGCATCCTGCCCGCGGACGTAAATGCCGCTGTGCAAGCGACGATTGGAGGCAGTCCGGTAACGCAAATCATCGAGGGCGACCGCCGCTTCGACATGACAGTGCGCTACTTGCCTCAGTATCGCGACTCACCTGAATCGATCCGAAATATCCTGCTGCCTGCGCCCGATGGCTCGCGAGTTCCCCTTGCTCAGGTTGCGGACGTCTACCTGAAACAGGGTGCGTTCCAGATTTATCGCGAAAACGACAAACGTTATATTCCCGTGAAGTTCAGCGTGCGTGGTCGCGATCTCGCGGGTACCATTCAGGAACTCCAAAGCCGCATCGAGTACGAGGTAACCCTGCCTCAGGGCTATTCCTACGAATGGGCAGGAGAATTCGATAGCCTTCGCCGCGAGCAGAAGCGACTCAGTCTGATCGTCCCCATCAGCCTGGCCTGCATCCTCGTCTTACTTTTCATTCAGTTTCACACCTGGCAGGACTCACTCATCGTAATGGCGATCCTTCCCTTCGCTGTCACCGGGGGAGTATGGTCACTCCTGCTATCTCGCACTTCTTTCAGCATCTCCGCCGCCGTGGGATTTACCTCGCTTATTGGAGTCGCAACTCTTGGTGCGGTGGTGTTTCTCGCTGGAGTACGCAGGGCACAACTCGAGTCAGGCAACGAGCGCGGGCTTGAGGAAGGTTGCCGCGAAGAGATGCGACCAGTGCTCATGGCCTGCATGGCAGCCGGTCTGGGATTGCTGCCTGCCGCGATCTCGTCCGGAATCGGAGCCCAGGCACAACAACCACTTGCCCGCGTCGTGGTTGGTGGAATGCTCACTACGCTACTCGCAGTACTGTTCGTCCTTCCGTTGTTTGCGAGGCGCCAGCGAGGCTCACAACGCGATCAAATGCCATCCACCCCGGAACCAGAAGAGCTGCGCGTCTAAGAAGTGGCTTCCGCAAGCTTGCATTGGCACTTTCCTTGCACCACAATCAAAGTAAGTTTTTACTTACTTTCATGAATCCAGTCTCCAACCGAGGGAATCCAAGCACCATTCAGGTATTGGCCTAACGCTGATGTTCTGTCACGCCCGTCGTTGTTTACCCGGAAAAATCGGCTTGGCCATCAGGCATCTATCTGTGTTTGCGCTCCGTTCGCGCTGAGCTTAAAGCTTTTCAGCACAAACAACTTAGACAATGACTGGGAGGAAGAATGAAAGGGTCTGGTTCTATTTCGCAAGGCATTAGAGCCGGCCGCTGCATCGCCGTCTTGTTAGTCGTCATGGCTGAGGCGAGCACGACTTATGCCCAGCTTGGTCAGGAGGCGCCTCGACCGGTCACGGCCGCAGGTACCGTTCAAACTGCCCCTCCTTCAGTGCTCCTGTCCCCTGCGCCTACTGCAACCTCTGGGACCTCTGCGGATCCGTTCAGCGGGAGTGTCATATCTGGAAAAGCCACCGACGAGGTAATTTCGGTATCGCTCAGAGACGCCATTAATCGAGGACTTAAGGCAAATTTGGGGGCGTTGTTGACGGAACAAGGGATTACCGGCGCACGTGCTCAGCGCTGGCGCGCGTTGCAAAGCATGTTGCCGGATGTGACTGCGCGAGTTGGCGAGAGCGTCCAGCAGATCAACCTTGCCGCACAGGGAATCAGATTCCCAGGCGTACCGGCGATTATCGGTCCCTTCTCGAACTTCGATGCTCGTGCATTTCTCACTACTAATGCTGGCCTCACTCAGTACGAGAGCATCCGTTCTTCAGTTGAGAATCTAAGGGCATCACAGTTCTCCTATCGCAATGCCTTGGAACTAGTTGTGTTTTCTGTCAGCAATGCCTACTTGCAAGTGCTCACCGCGGGCGCAAACGTGGTCAATGCGCAGGCGCAAGTGCGAACCGCACGAGCGATCTTAGATCAGGCCAAACAAATGCATCAGGCAGGCGTAAGCGCCAAAATCGATGAGTTGAGAGCAACGGTCGAGTTGCAAGCACGACAACAGGATCTGATTGTTGCTAAGAATAATCTCGATAAATCCAGAATTACCCTGGCACGAACGATTGGACTGCCTTTGGAACAGAAATATGAGCTAGCTGATGCCTTGCAATTCATTCCTGCGCCACCTATGACTCAGGAGGAGGCGCTGCATCGCGCGCACCAAGGCCGCTTTGACTATCGTCAGGCGCAGGCGCAAGTGCGCGCAGCCGAGTTGTCGGAACGCGCCGCACGCTTCGAGCGGCTTCCAATTCTCTCCTTTAGCGGAAACTACGGTGACATAGGCATTAGCCCGGGCAGCTCGCACGGCACCTTTGTTGCCGCTGGAGGTATTCAGGTTCCAATATTCGAAGAAGGGCGCATTCGCGGAGACGTTTACCAGGCGCAGGGGAACTTGAAGCAAAGTAAAGACCTGCTGGCCGATCTCGAGGGTCGTATCAACGCAGAGATCCGGACTGCATTCCTGGACATAAACGCTACGTCGGAGCAGGTGCAGCTCGCCGACTCTACCGTGAAGTTGGCAGAGGAAGAGCTTGCAGAAGCGCGCGAGCGGTTCGCCGCAGGCGTGACCGATAATCTCGAAGTCGTCCAGGCACAAGGCTCTTTGGTGAACGCGCAAAATCAGTATGTCTCCAGCCTCTATGTTCACAATTTGGCGAAGCTGACATTGGCTCGGGTTGTAGGCGAAGCCCGGCAGAACGCGGCAACCTATCTTGGAGGAAAGTAATGGCTGCAACGCAAGACGAACGGTTAGAGACCATTGAGGAACAGAATCGCTCCACAGATGGTGGCGCGCGCCGGTTGCAAGCTGTCGAGACTCCAGTGCGGCCAAGCGCAACCCTGGCTCCTGATGATCAGGAGAAGCCGCGCGAAGAAGAAGAAGCCGCAGCACGGACCGCACAACGCAAAAATCGGCTGAAGAGGTTCGCACCGCTCGTCTTGGTGATAGCGGCACTAGGCACGCTGCTCTGGTGGCTGCACGCACGGCAATACGAAGACACCGATGACGCGCAGGTAGACGGTCACATCAGCCAGATCGGATCTCGCGTCGCTGGCTACGTTAAGGCCGTGAACGTTGAGGACAATCAGGAAGTTCAGGTCGGGCAGATATTGGTCGAGATCGATCCTCGCGATTATCAGGTCGCTCTCGATCGGGCGAGGGCGGAACTCGCCGACTCACAGGCACAAGCGGTAGCAGCGAACTATAGCGTCCCTATCACGTCGGTTGCGACCAAGAGCCAAATTGAGTCGGCTGAAGCGGACGTTAGAAACGTGCAATCTGGAGTTGCAGCAGCTCACAAGAACCTCGATGCCGCGCGCGCCAAGCTGCAGGGCGCCATCGCCAACAACGTGAAAGCGCAAAACGACGTACAGCGGTACAAGGGTTTGGTCGAGCGCGACGTAATCTCCAAGCAACAGTACGACGCTGCTGTAGCTGCTGCTGAAAGCACTTCCTCCGAAGTTCAGAGCTCTCAAGACAATGTAGTCGCCGCTCAAGAGGCGGTTACGCAAGCCGAGGCCCGCGTTGTACAGGCGCAAGCCAACCTACGCAATGCCGGTACCGGCCCAAGGCAGGTGAGCGTAACCCAGGCTCGAGCTACCTCAGCTCAATCGACAGCCGCCAAAAACCATGCAGAGCTGGAGCAGGCGCAGCTGAATCTTCAGTACACCAACATCATTGCACCAAGTCACGGAATTGTCGGCCACCGCACTGCGGAGGTCGGACAGTACGTGCAACCAGGGCAGGCGCTGATCTCGCTCGTGGACATCGACAACGTCTGGATTACAGCAAACTTCAAAGAGACGCAATTGCGACACATGAAGCCTGGACAGCCTGTCGAGGTCAAGGTCGATGCCAGCGGACGCAAATACAACGGCACAGTGCAAGCGATTGGCGGAGCCAGCGGATCCCGTTTCAGTCTGTTTCCTCCCGAAAATGCAACCGGCAACTACGTGAAAGTCGTGCAGCGAATTCCGGTTCGCATCGTGCTCGATGCTGACCAGAACAAGGATCACCTGCTGCGTCCGGGAATGTCAGTCGTACCCAGCGTGAGGGTCAGGTAGAGACGCAGCATGCTGCGTCTCCACCATGCAGCTGAAGTAAACCTTGGGTCCCTGGTTTTCCCATATGTCCTCTTCAGACGCAGCGTGCTGCGTCTCTACCAAAGCTACGGCTTATGAGCACAACCTCACAGGATCTTGAAATCCAGCAGTTCGCGGCGCCGGCACACGCAGAGTGGCGCCCCACCCACAACCCCTGGGCAATTGCGCTGGTGGTCACCATGGCGACATTCATGGAGGTGCTCGACACGAGCATCGCCAATGTCGCTCTGCCGCACATCGCCGGCACTCTCTCAGCCACAACCGACGAGAGCACCTGGGTGCTGACTTCCTATCTGGTCTCGAACGCTGTAGTGCTGCCAATCAGTGGATGGGCGTCAGACATGATGGGACGCAAGCGGTTCTACATGACTTGCGTCGCATTATTCGGCATTAGTTCCCTGCTCTGCGGCCTTGCTCCCAGCCTTCCGTTGCTCATCTTCTTTCGTGTGCTGCAAGGCGTAGGCGGCGGCGGACTAGCTCCGAGCGAGCAGGCAATCCTCGCAGACACGTTTGAGCCACGAAAACGCGGCGTGGCATTTGCGGTGTACGGCATGGCCGTAGTGCTGGCCCCCGCTATCGGTCCAACGCTCGGTGGCTGGATCACCGACAACTACAACTGGCGCTGGATTTTCTTCATCAATGTTCCCGTCGCGATCGTGTCGTTGTTCCTGACCAATCGACTGGTCGAAGACCCACCGGAACTTGCCCACAAGCGCAATTCGGGAATCAAGATCGATTACATCGGACTGGCGTTGGTTGGAATCGGGCTGGGCTGTCTTCAGGTCGTTCTCGATAAGGGGCAACGCGACGACTGGCTGCAATCCGATTTCATTCTGTCCTTCTCGATAATCGCCGGCCTCACCATCGTTGGAGCAGTCATTTGGGAGTACTTTCAAAAAGATCCCATAGTTGACGTGCGCATGTTCAAGAACCGCAACTTCGCGCTCGCCTTTGTCATGATGACAATGCTGGGCTTTGCGCTGTTCGGTACCACGGTGCTCATTCCGCAGTATCTCCAGACCCTTCTCGGATACACCGCACAGCGCGCGGGGATGGCGCTCTCTCCCGGCGGTCTTACCGTTATGGCGCTTATGCCGCTGGTCGGCTATCTCGTTTCGCATTACGACGCACGCTGGCTGATCGCCATGGGATTTCTTGCCTGCTCCGCCGCCCTGTTCCACATGATGGAGATGAACCTTGGTTTGAGCTTCGGAGAGGCCGTGCAGCTCCGGGTCTTCCAGGCGGCGGGTATTGCCTTCCTCTTCGTGCCCATCAACACGATGTCCTACGTTGGAGTGCCGCGCGGAAAGAATAACCAGGTGTCGGGCATGGTGAATCTGGCCCGAAACGTGGGTGGAAGTGTCGGGATCTCAATCATTGAGACCATGCTGGACAGGCGCTCACAGAAGCACCAGAGCGACCTGGCGTCGCATCTCACTAGCAGTAGTCCGGCGTTCCAAAGCCAGATCTCAGCCATGACGCAGGCAATGGTTAATATGGGCTACAGCGCTGCCGACGCATCCCAGCGCGCCTACAGCATGGTGTACCAGCAGGTGCAGCGGCAGGCGGCTGCTCTGGCCTACAACGATGTGATCTTTGTGTTTGCCATAGCTTGTGCCATCATGGTGCCACTCGCATTCTTAATGCAGAAGAACAAGCCCGGCGCTGGCCCTGGCGGAGTGCACTAGGTTGGCCGGACTGCACGCGAGGTGCAGCATGAACATTCGCAACATCACAATCGACCGGGAAGTCGGATGTGGCGGAGTAGAAATCGCAGCTCATATCGCCCGCCGCCTGAACTGGAAGCTCATAGACAAGTGCCTGATATTCGACATCGCCAAGATGGCGAACGTCGACGTGGAAGCCGTTAAGAAGCTAGACGAACATCCTGATCCCTTACTCACCCGTATGAGCCGTCTCTTCTGGGGCGGAGGCGCCGAGCGCGGCATGGTGAATCCCGATCACTTCGACTGCAAAAAGATGACGGAACTCACGCGGACAGTGTTTCTGAAGGCTGCGGATGAGGGAGACAGGGTGATTGTTGGCCGCGGGGCTCCCTATATCCTTGCCGAACGAGAAGACACGTTTCATGTCTTTCTCTATGCACCGCGCGACTACAAAATTCAAAGAGTTCGCAAATACTGCACTTGCGACGACCACGCAGAACAAGTGATCGATACCGCAGATAACGAACGGGCGGCGTTTATTCGTCAGCACTTCCACATCGAGTGGCCGGAACGGCACGTCTATGACTTGATGCTGAACACGACGGCTGGCGAAGACTGGGTGGTTGACACAATCCTTCAAGCCGCGAGGCTCACACAGCCGGAGCCCGCGCTAGTCGGATAGCGTTACAGTTGCGCAGCCCTGACTTTCCCCTTACACTGCCCGAATGCCCAAAGCAAGTGTGCTCGCCGCTCTAGTTGTGCCTTTTTTGTGTGTATCGTTGATTGCGCAGACCTCATCCGACCAGGCAAGCACAACAGGAAATTCTGGCCAAACTGATTCTTCAAAGGCGAAACACAAAAACCCTCTCAGTCTCGATCTCCCGAATTCGCTGGTGGTCGAGGGACGCGACACGAAAACCACTCCGCTCACGACGGGGCAAAAATTTGCACAAGTCCCGAAGAATTTTTTCAACCCATTTACCTTTATCGCCGTCGGAGCTGAAGCGGGGATTGATCAAGCCGCTGACTTCCATCATGGATACGGGCAGGGCGCCGAAGGATTTGGTAAGCGTTATGGTGCCGATCTCGCGGATACTGCCACAGGTCAGCTTTTCGGAATTGGAGTATATCCGTCGATCTTTCACACAGATCCGCGTTACTACCGTATGGGAAGCGGCTCATTTTTTTCGCGGACAACGTATGCCGGGACCCGGGTCCTTGTAACCCGTACCGATTCGGGTCGCCGAATCCTTAATTTCCCTGAGATCCTCGCCAGTGCCACCTCGAGCGGAGTTGCACGATCGTATTATCCCGACGACGAGCGCACCGCTGGTGATTTTGCCGTGTCAATGGGGACAAGGATTGCTTTTGACGCGGCGTACAACTTCGCCAAAGAATTCTGGCCCGACGTTCGCAAGCATCTCTTCGGCCATAAGTAGCCTGTAACGTAGTCGCAGTCTCCGAATCCCATCCTGCAGAAAGCTGCGATGAGCGAACCAAAACAGGAAATCTGGCTCATACGTCACGGCGAAACCGAGTGGTCTGCCTCGGGCGCGCACACATCCCGTACCGATCTACCTCTGCTTCCGAGCGGAATCAAGCAAGCAGAAGAACTCAAAACGAAACTACGCGGACGCAGATTCGCGCTGGTGCTCGTGAGTCCGATGCAACGCGCGCGCGAAACGGCCCGCCTTGCCGGCTACGCCGATCAAGCTGAGATCACCGAAGATCTGAAGGAATGGGACTACGGCCAATACGAGGGCAGCAGCACTGCACAGATTCGCCAGGAGCATCCGAACTGGTCTCTATGGCACGATGGTGTTGCAGGAGGCGAGTCGGTGGACCATGTTGGACTCCGAGTGAAGCGCGTCATCGATCGATGCACGAAAGTGAGCGGCGATGTTGCCCTCTTCGGACACGGCCACGTCCTTCGAATATTGACTGCGGTCTGGCTGGACCTTCCCCCCGCCGACGGAAGATTGTTCGCCCTGAATACTGCGACCATCAGCGTCCTGGGATATGAACACGATTACAAAGTGATCCGCCGCTGGAATTGTCCAGGCGTTTGATGCACCGGTACTGTCAATTGCCCCAGTAACCTCGCGAGGGCAATTGCCAAGCTTCCTGATGCCTTCCAAGTCTTTGTCGAGCTAGCTAAACCATTGCGTCTATTAATTCCTAATTTATCCACAGAAAATATACCTGTTAATCAGATCGACAACACAGAGCGCTGGACAGTTACCCCGCTCATGATTTTCCTTGGGGTTTACGCAAACTAAGGTTTACTTTGAGTTAAATACTGGGATGAGACGGTCATTAACTATTTAGCGGACCGATCGAAGCGCGACGTCCACCAGATCACTTAGAAGGAGCTCCCGCGTCAATCAAGCAATCGGAAATTATTTTCGAGCCAGCCGAGAAGCCCGGATTCCTCTTTTGGACCGGATCGCAATACGCCTGGCGAAGCTCTGCCACTAAGTAGAGACGCAGCATGCTGCGTCTCTACCATGGTGCCATTCATTTCCTGCGACCTTAACGCGCACCTATCCGTCTAAAATGGACATAGTCGCGCAATGGCAGATTCCCATCCGGAAGAAGAGGTACTAGGAAAAGCGTATGACAGCCGTTTGATGAAGCGGCTGCTCACCTACCTCGCTCCGTACAAATGGCAAACGCTTGTCGCGATCGCGGCCATTCTAATCAAAGCTGGCGCTGACGTTCTCGGACCGTACCTCACAAAAGTCGCTGTCGACAAGTACCTGGCAGACAAGCACGCCGCTGTACGTCCTCATTTCCTTGATTCCTGGCTAAGCTTGCGGCCATTGGTTGGCATCGGACAAATTGCGGCGCTCTATCTATCGCTTCTTCTCGTTAGTTACTGCATGGAGTTCCTGCAGACCTACTACATGCAATGGGTGGGACAGAAGGCGATGTTTGATTTGCGCAGCCAGATCTTCGCGCATTTGCAGCGGCTGCATGTGGGATTCTTCGATCGCAATCCGGTTGGACGATTGGTCACCCGAGTTACCACGGACGTGGATGCAGTGAACGAAATGTTCACATCGGGTGTGGTGTCAATCTTCGAAGACGTGTTTGTGCTTGCCGGCATCATCGGGTTCATGTTGTGGATGAAGTGGTGGCTCGCATTGATTACTTTCGCGGTGCTGCCTCTTATCTTCTGGGCGACGATGATCTTTCGTCGCAAAGTGCGCGAATCTTACCGTCGGATTCGGACGGCGATCGCTCGCATTAATGCTTATCTGCAGGAGCACATAAGCGGAATCGTTGTGCTCCAGCTCTTCAACCGTGAAAGACGCGCCTATAGAAACTTCGAAGAAGTGAACGCCATGCACATGGAGGCTTTCAAAGACGCCATCATGGCGCATGCTGTTTACTACCCGGTTGTCGAAATCTTGTCAGCGATTGCTATCGCCTCGGTAATCTGGTTTGGCGGAGGGCGAGCCCTGGTGGATGCTGCCCTTCTGGGGACAGTCGTCGCTTTCATCCAGTATGCCCAACGCTTCTTCCGCCCAATTCAGGATTTGAGCGAAAAGTACAACATCCTGCAATCCGCCATGGCCTCGAGCGAACGCATATTCAAACTGCTCGATACCGCTCCCGCAGTGGTGAGCGCAGCCAGGCCGCGCCGCGTCGATGGCCCCGGACGCATCGAGTTCGAGAATGTCTGGTTCGCTTACAGCCGCGAGCAGCCCAAAAAGCGCGACACCAATGGCCAACCCCATAGCGAACTAGCTCCCGAAACGCCGGCAGACCCTGAATGGGTGCTGCGCGACGTGTCCTTCACTATCGAGCCAGGAGAGACGGTGGCGATTGTCGGCCACACCGGAGCGGGAAAGACCACGATCATCTCGCTGCTGCTGCGCTTCTACGACATTCAACGCGGCGCAATCCGCATCGACGGCGTCGACATCCGCGACATGGACCTCGCCGAGTTGCGCCGCCGCTACGGCGTTGTACTCCAGGATCCATTCCTCTTCTCCGGCACTATAACCGACAACATCCGCCTGGGTTCAAAATGGGTCACTGACGAGATGGTGGAGCGTGCCGCCGAAGACGTAAACATCGCCGACTTCATCCGCACTCTTCCCCAGGGCTTCCGCGAGCCGGTACGCGAACGCGGCAGCACGCTCTCCACCGGCCAAAAGCAACTCATCTCGTTCGCACGCGCACTCGCACATCAACCTCGCATCCTCATCCTCGACGAAGCTACCTCCAGTGTCGATACCGATACAGAACTCCGCGTCCGAGAGGCCCTGACCCGCATGGTCGAAGGCCGCACCTCGATCATCATCGCCCACCGCCTCTCGACCGTGCAGCGCGCCGACAAGATTATCGTCATGCACAAATCCCAGCTCCGCGAGATGGGATCCCACCAGGAGCTGCTCGCCCAACGCGGAATCTACTGGAAGCTTTATCAACTGCAGTACAAAGACCAGGAGCTTCCCACTGTCTCTGGCACGCTTATCGGCGGCGAAACAGCCCGCCAGCGGTAGCCTGTGGGTGAATCGGAACTTCGAGGACCGCCTGCCGCTTGCACCCCATCTGCCACAGAATCGGCGTCGCCGGGGGCTTTGTATTGGCCGCTCACTTCACTCCAATCACCCTGTGGCTCGATCACCCGATTCCCCCATTGAGTGTCTTTCACTCAACTTTAACCATCTCCCTCTTGACAGCTGAAACGCCCGCTCTTACAATTAGCACTCGTTAGGCATAAGTGCTAACAGCGTCCTGTGTCCTCCTCGTTGCAGACGCTGCTGCGCTTAGAAATCGCCGTGAACGATAACACAAGCTCTCATAGTTTCAACAACTTGGAAGTACAACTTCAATACTTAGACAATTCACAAGGAGTCGAATACAGACATGGCAAAGTTGACCCCGTTGCATGACCGCATCCTGGTTCGCCGCATTGACGAGGGCGAAACCGTTCGTGGCGGCATCATCATTCCCGACACTGCGAAAGAAAAGCCGCAGGAGGGTGAGGTGATCGCCGTTGGCGCAGGTAAGAAGAACGACGAAGGCGAAAGGCAGCCCGTCGATGTGAAGGAAGGCGATCGCATTCTCTTCGGCAAGTACGCTGGGAACGAGATCAAGATCGACAACGAAGAATTCCTGATCATCCGCGAAGAAGAAGTACTCGGCATTCTGACCGGTGCAGCGAAGTCGGTAAAGAAGGCAAGCTAGGCGCGCTTCGCGCGAGCAGTCGGCACTCAGCATTCAGCCAGTGAAACATTCTGGCGTGAGCTGAGCAGCCTAGAAGCTTAGGAGCTCAGAAGCTCCGCAAGAATTGCCGCTTCGGCGGCACGAAAGTAAAAGTATAGGAGATAAGCAATGGCTAAGCAGATCGTACATGGCGAGGAGTCGCGTCAGGCGATTCTCCGCGGCGTCAACGTATTGGCTGACGCAGTGAAGGTGACGCTCGGTCCGAAGGGCCGCAATGTCGTCATCGAGAAGAAGTTTGGTTCGCCGACCATCACCAAGGACGGCGTGACCGTAGCAAAGGAAATCGAGCTGAAGGATGCGCTCGAGAACATGGGCGCGCAGATGGTGCGCGAGGTCGCTTCCAAGACCTCCGATGTTGCCGGCGACGGCACCACCACCGCGACTGTGCTGGCGCAGGCGATCTTCCGCGAAGGCGTGAAGACGGTGGCTGCCGGCGCCAACCCGATGGCGCTCAAGCGCGGCATTGAAAAAGCCGTCGCCGCCGTCGTGGGAACCGTCGATGAGGAAGGCAACCGCAAGGGCGGGGCTCTTAGCCAGTTCTCGAAGCCGGTCACAGGCGACATGATCGCTCAGGTCGGCACCATCTCTGCCAACAACGACGAGACCATTGGCAAGATCATTGCCGAAGCGATGAAGAAGGTCGGCAAAGACGGCGTAATCACGGTCGAAGAGTCGAAGACGATGGAGACTCAGCTTGAAGTCGTGGAAGGTATGCAGTTCGACCGCGGCTATCTTTCTCCGTACTTCGTCACCGATCCGGAGCGCATGGAAGCCGTGATGGAGAACCCCCTCGTTCTCATCTACGAGAAGAAGGTCAGCTCCATGAAGGACCTGCTCCCGTTGCTCGAGCAGGTAGCCAAGAGCGGCACCCCGCTGCTTATCATCGCGGAAGACGTGGAAGGCGAAGCGCTCGCGACCCTCGTGGTCAACAAGCTGCGCGGTACCCTGAACGTCGCTGCCGTGAAAGCTCCTGGCTTCGGCGATCGCCGCAAAGCCATGTTGCAGGACATCGCAATCCTCACCGGCGGCAAGGCCATCACTGAAGACCTCGGCATTAAGCTCGAGAATGTTCAGGTCGGCGACCTCGGCAAGGCAAAGCGCATCACCATCGACAAAGACAACACCACCATCATCGAAGGCAAGGGCAAGACCAACGAGATCGAAGGCCGGGTGAAAGAAATCCGTGCTCAGATTGAGAAGACCACCAGCGACTACGATCGCGAGAAGCTCCAGGAACGTCTGGCGAAGCTCGTGGGCGGCGTGGCGGTGATCAAGGTCGGTGCCGCTACCGAGACCGAGATGAAGGAGAAGAAGGCCCGCGTTGAGGACGCTATGCACGCAACTCGCGCAGCCGTTGAAGAGGGCATCGTTCCCGGCGGTGGCGTGGCGCTCGCGCGCTGCATCACGGCCCTCGATGAACTCGCTAAGACCCTGAGCAGCGAAGAAGCGATCGGCGCACAGATCGTAAAGCGCGCGCTTGAAGAGCCTCTGCGTCAGATCGTCGGCAACGCCGGCGAAGAAGGCGCCATCGTGATCGGCAAGATCCGCGAGTCGAAGGACAACAACTTCGGCTACAACGCCCAGACCGGCAAGTTCGAAGACCTGGTCAAGGCCGGCGTGATCGATCCCACAAAGGTCACCCGCACGGCTCTGCAGAACGCTGGCTCCATCGCTGGCCTCATGCTCACCACCGAAGCCCTGGTAAGCGAACTTCCGGAAGAGAAGAGGGAAGCTCCCGCTCCAGGCGGCCACGGCGGCATGGGCGGAATGTACTAAAGCAATTGGCCGGTTTGCCAACCAAAAGCCCCGCAGAAATGCGGGGCTTTTTATTGCGGACGTGCTTCCGGCGGCGTCTCCGGTTTTCGGCAGCTTCCCACCGTGACAAAAAAAACCTTCTCTCCGACGGTATTCGTTGGTAGCGAAGGAATTGGAGGGTTGCGTGAACCCAGATATCCGTCGGGTCAGGATCAATGAATCGCATGCAAGTAGCCACGGACAGGTTCCCTGCTATTTCCCTGCTAATTGCCTGGTCAATTGCGATTCCCCTGTATTTATGCGGCTCGCGCGATTGAAGATTTTTTTCGCGGGAAAAATTCCCTGCCATCTTCCCTGCTTCGGGAATTATCGTTTCAGTCGCAGATCGCCCGATGCTCGGCCGGGAACAGCGAGGTCCCTTCGTTACGCTCCCTCATTTTGCACAGGTTTCTAGCTGGTACATGTCCTTTAGTACACCGCACTTCCGGCATCTCTGCGACAATTCACAAAACCATCATCATCATGAACCGAGAGGCTGCATGCCCCCAGTAACAGCCGGTCCGAAAACGGTTCTGTGTGTCGACGACACACCATATGTCCTACAGATGCTGGACATGTTCTTGACTGCTGTGGGATATCGCGCGGTTCCCGCGTCGAACGGGCGTGAAGCCCTGGAACTCGCCAATAAGATCTCGCTCGACGCCGTAATCCTCGACTACGAAATGCCCGAGCTCAATGGACTGGAGGTTGCGCAGATCCTGAAGGCCGCGCACCCTTTGTTGCCGATTCTGATGTACTCTGCCCGCCATCCACAGACGGAAGCCAGCGCTCCGGGAGTTGTGGACGCGTACGTCGAGAAGGAACACCCGCAAGCTCTGGTGATGGCGCTTGCGCGCGTCTTGAACGATCCCCCTCCGGTACTCGTGCGACGGAGATTTCCCCGGTTTGCAACATCATCGAGAACCTTTACGTTGCGCTTCCCTGATCGGGAAACAGAGAATGCCGCGTTTGAAGGTACGCTGAGAGATCTTGCCGAGGGTGGTTGTGGCGGACAGGTGGATGCCCAGATGGTGCCGGGCGAACTGGTCTCTCTTGCCTTTGGAATCCCGGAATGCGAGATCACGCTGGAGTTGCGGGCACGAGTCCGCTATCAGAACGCGGACTCGCACGGGTTTGAATTCGTGGATCTCACAGCGGCTCAACAGAAAGACTTACAGCGTTGCCTGCACGTGATTGCAGCTGCCTGAGCTGCGGGGCGAAGGAACTTGGATCTGTTCAGCTCGCGTGTGGAAGGCGCTCTTCGGGAACTGGAGCCGGCCTTCTCAGGATTAGAAATGTTGCGGTGCCGAGGATGATCAGCAAAGTCACGCCAAGTGACAGCCACAGATACTGCCCGGGATGTCGCATGTAGCGAACGATGCGGCGGCCGTAGTGCGCAGCTATGAGCGTGAGCAAACCGTAACGGATGGCGCGACCCAGGAACACAGTAAGAAAGAACTTGCGCAGCTTGTATCCGAATGCGCCGGCAGCCAAAAGAAACATCGACGTGGGACACGGCGGCGGCGATACCGTGGATACGAAGATCGCGCCTGATCCCCAACGCTCGAGAGCGTACTGCACCTGGTGCGAGCGGCGCGCACCGAACTTCTTCTCAATCCAAGCGAGGCCGGTTTTCTGCCCGAGCTTGTACGTTAAGTATGACCCGATCATCGCTCCCAAAGTGGCCATGCTCGCGTAGTACAACCACAGATCGCTATGCCGCGCGGAGAGATACGCAGTGAGAATGTCGAGGCTGCCGAAGGTCGGAAGCGGGGAGCTATCGAGGATCGCGAGCGGAACCAGGCCTATACCGCCCCAATGCGCGAAGAAACGGAGCATAGTCGGATTACTGGCGCGCGGGCGTTGTTGCGCCAGCACCTTTGCCGCTTTGCCTAGAGCCGCCGCGTTGAATACGCTCGAAAGCAATCTGCTCCTTAGATGCCCCTAACTGACATTATCGACATCTGGTCTTGTTAAGTATTGCTAACGAAGGAACAAGCACGTTCGTAGTCCCACTTTGTTCGGACCCTATTCGTGCATGATAGTTGCCGCTCAGTAGAGACGCAGCAGGCTGCGTCTTCTACTGGAACTACTGTGCTATAGAATCTCTGCCGATGATGATCAAACGGCTGCTGTGCTCTCTTGCATTGTTCGTAATTTCTCTTGCTCCTCTGCCTGCAATTGCGTGGGGCTGTGAAGGGCATCAAATCGTTGCTCTGATCGCAATGAAGCACCTTCAGCCCCAGGTTGCAAGTCAGGTGAATGCTATCTTGGCTGCAAGTCCGGTGGCGTCCACGCTTCGCCACTTTTGCCGCACGTCGGGGCTACCGCCGATGGTTGAGGTTGCGAGCTGGGCTGATGATGTACGCGCTGAACAGTCGGACACAGGCCCACTGCACTACATCAACATTCCTCTTAACGCTACGCGCGACAAATACGACATCAGCGATGCCTGCAAGCAGGGCTGCATCGTCGACGCGATTACGAAATACACGCAGCAACTCAAGGCCGGCAATGACGCAAAAACTCGCGCAGATGCATTGCGCTTTCTAATTCATTTTCTGGGAGACATTCACCAGCCTCTGCACGACGAAACCAACGGGGATGAGGGCGGCAACTGCGTTCCGGTGGAGTTCGAGGGTGAAGAGCCCCGCGTGACTAACGCGCAAAAAGAGGAATATTTCCCCAATTTGCACTCGGTCTGGGACACCGGCATTCCGCAGAGCATGCTGGCCTCGCACGATATGACCGTTGAGGAGTTTGCTGATTTCCTCGACTTCCGCTTCCGTCCGCGCCTCCAGCGCTGGAACTCAGGTCAGGCCGCGGATTGGGCATGGGAAGGCCACGATCTGGCCTTTAGCGCCTATCGTGCGTTGCCGGCAAACCTGCCGCGCGACATCAATCCCCAGGCGACATCCTGCTCAGACAACAATCACATTGCCAAGCGCCTGGCGGACCTGCACATGGTGCTGGGGGAACGCTATGACAACGTCTCCCACCCGATTGCCGAGGAGCAACTTACAAAAGCGGGAATCCGCCTGGCAGCCCTGCTAAACGCAGCCCTCGGTAAATCATAGGCACCGTTACCTTGGTTACCCTCGCTGAGGTAGAATCTCGGATTCCAGTAAGCCAGCCGTAAATCCGACCGCCAGACCGCATCGTTCTTAGGGAGAGGAAATGAGCACGGCGCCGAGCGCCAAAGATCAGCCGCAAATAACGGATTCCATGCTGATATCGAGAATCCGGGCAGGTGATGAGGACGCGCTCGCCACTCTACACGACCGCTATTCCCAGGTTGTTTACTCAGTAGCGTTGCGCGTGTTGGGTGAGACCACACAGGCGGAAGACATTTTGCAGGAAATTTTTCTCCAACTTTGGCGGAATCCACAGACGTTCGATTCCAATCGCGGCAGCCTCGGGGCGTGGCTCGCGGTGATCACACGTCATCGCGCGATTGATCAGCTGCGCCGCCGCCGTCCTGAGTCTGACATCGAAGATGTAATCGTCGCGGTGGATACGCGGATTGAGCAGACAACTGATCGCAACATGGCGATTGCGAAAATTCGTGCCGTCGTGGAGCAATTGCCTGCCGAGCAACGCAAGCCGTTGGAGATGGCATTTTTCGAAGGGCTCACCCATTCAGAAATCGCCAGCAAGACTGGGGAACCGCTGGGAACAATCAAGACGCGAATTCGCTCAGCACTACTAACTCTACGAAAGGCACTCGCCGCATGAGAGACCATCAACAGATCACCGACGATCTGGTGCTGTACGCCCTGCGCGAGCTGCCTGAGCAGCAGGCCTTGGAAGTCCGTCGGCACCTTGACGATTGCCCTGAATGCCGACGTGAGCTGGGCGACCTGAATTCGGATATGGCATTACTGGCCTTGTCGAGCGTGGGACCGGCCCCGCCACAGCGTTCACGCGAACGCTTGCTAAGGGCGGTAAAGGCAGAGCCACGCCGTTCTAAGAGCATCGTGATGCATCGCCCATGGTGGAGCTTCGTGCCATCCTTCGCAGCCGTTCTTCTCGCCATCTTTGGCTTGATGCTGTGGCGGGAAAACACGGGACTGCGACGCAAACTGGACGCTTCGCAGCAGGCTTCAGCACAACGGCAGGCCGATTTGGAGCGCGCCCAACTGGTTTTGGATACATTAACTTCACCAGAATCAAGCCACTTCGCTCTGGTGGCTACTAAGTCGCAGCCAGTTCCGGAAGGGCGCGCGAGCTACATGCAGAAGACCGGCACGCTGGTCTTCACCGCTCAACACCTCCCAGCGCTGCCGCCGCAGAAGGTCTATCAATTGTGGTTGATACCGGCAAGTGGCTCAGCGCCAATGCCGTTCGGCACATTCAAACCGGACGCGCAAGGCAATGCCTCGATGATCAAGCCGAACATGGACAAGGCTGCACCCAAAATGTTCGCGGTGACGATCGAGCCAGAAGGCGGCAGCCAAACACCCACCATGCCCATCGTGATGGCAGGGGCTTAGAACCCCTTTTTTTTACCACGGAGTACACGGCCGGAGATGCGACGTGTTCCTATCAGTACCAATACCTCGGCGTCGCCGATGTATGGCTTACGAGGCCATTTTGCGAGCTTGGTCCAAGAATCGAATTAGCGAACAGTCGTAGAATACGAATTAAAAGCGATTACGCGCCTTCTGGCGCGTTCTTAGGCGCTGAATGTACCCCGGGACGCCAACCCATGCTCCCGGATGCCCTAAAACGAATTCCAAGCGATTTTCCCGATTGGGTAAAATTCTCCTTCGCGAGGGCCCGGTATTAAATGAGGATGCAGCCGATCCATTCGTGAAGCGAGCCAATCCGACCACTGGCGCAATTTTTGAGGTCGTTTAGGCGTGATTTCGGGGCACAAAAACGTGCCTTTTGGGACAGAAATCGATGTTTTTCTGCTAAGTTAGCCAGAAACCAGCTCGCTAGCGACCAAGTCCCTGACGCTCCACTTGTCCTCCGTGGCGAATTACTCTTACTTAAACTCTGCACCCGGGGTCTTCGGCATTGGCCGATTGCCCATTCGATCGCGCCAAAGAATCGCATTCAGTACACCCGCGTCGGCTGCGTCTTCACGAGAAAAGTCGAGATTAGCCGACTGCTTGGCGTCTGGTCCTTTCGGCGGATTCATCTTGTATAAGAGGCCATTCTCGCGATTCCGCCTATCAGCCGCAAACGGCGGTTGATCACCTTTGCCGGAGAACATGGGCGCCATCACAGCAGCATGGGAGTCGTTGTTGTTCATCGGTGGAACACCGAGCAGTGCCTCGATGGTGTGCACCATGTTCACGGTTGTGTAGAAGGTGTGATCGACAGATGGCGTGCCGCTCGGCTGCCGCGGCGAAAAGCGGCTGATCGCCCAGGCGATGCTGCGATGAGCGTCCACGTGATCTGCTCCGTTCTGTGCGTCGTCCTCCAAGACGAAGATCGCCGTGTCCTGCCAATAAGGACTGTGCGAAACAGCGTCCACCACACGCCCCAATGCAAGATCGTTATCGGCAATCGCGGCTGCAGGTGTGGCAATTCCCGGTTTGGTCGCCGAAGTATGGTCGTTGGGCAGACGCAGAAGAATGAACTGCGGCATCGTGTCGCGTCCTGCCGCGCGCTTCGCAACAAACCGATCGAACTCGTTGAGAAATTCGTCGGCACGAAGCTGATCGGGAAAGTGCAAATTGAAATCGGGAAAGCGCGGATCGAAATGCCCCACCAACTCGGGTTTCACCGCAATGTTCTCCGAAATCATTGGAATCTCCCAAGGCCATGGGCTCTTACTTCCGTGCGGCTCTCCTAGATAGTCCGGCAAAGCGTCACCAGGCTTTATCGAGTTAATTGGACAAGGCTTGCCTTGAGGAAGCGGGGTGCCTTCCTGTGGCATAGCTTCGGTCTGCCGCTGATTGCAGAACTTCGTGGAGATGAATTCCCCGTAATGACGATATGTAACGCCATGGCGCGCGAGATTGCCCCACAAGTAGCCGGTTCCCGGCTCGTTGACATCTGGAATGTGTTCCTGAATTGGATACCGCTCATCGACCACGCCTTCATAGTCGTACGTTCGCTCCTTACTGCGATAGTCGATTTGCCAGGTCTGCTCGGTGTAGTCGCTAGTAATAGCGGCGTTTGACCACACGTGCCCGTCGCCAGAAACCTCTCCACTGTCATAGAAGTTGTCGAGCACGCCAAATTGCCGCGCCAGCTTGTGCTGGTTGGGAGTGACTTCTTCGCCATACATTGTGAGCGAGGGATCTCCGTCGCCTGCTCCGAGATCGCCAAGAATCTGGTCGTAGGTGCGGTTTTCCTTGATCACGTAGATTACGTGCTTGATAGGATTGCGCCCCGTGGCGAACGCAATCTGGTCCGAGTTTCCACGCATCAGATTGCTGGCCATTACCTCTTCAGTCCAACCTGCGAGATGCGAGTCGATGTCGGCGATTGGGAGGCGCGCCAGCGACCCGTGCAATAGCGTTGCGATGTAGCCCGTACGATCCTTCCCATCGACCTTGCCAGCGAGTCCCTTATTGGGACCTGTTCCCTTTCCTTTTCCAGTGGCGATAAACAGTTCGCCGTTATGAACTGCCAGCGCCGTCGGATACCATTCGGTCGGAATAAATCCGCGCGGTTTCGAATTGGGACGTGGATTGTCGAAGACGGTGACAGCATCGGAGCTTGCATTCGCAACAAACAGCCTGTTTCCGTCGGGAGTGAGGGCCAGCGCAATGGGGAAATTGCCTCCGTAACGTTGCTCTGGAAGTTTCGTGCTGAGGTAAAAGACATTTCCACTCGCGCGGTCGATCACTGCAACTTCGTCGGTATTGGCTAAAGCTACGTAGAGGCGCTTCTCATCTGGACTAAGCAGAAGCGCAGTCGGATGCGATCCCGCCTTCTCGACCTGCGACGGAAGGTGAAGCTCAACCATTCGCTGCAACTTTCCAGAACCGAGATCCAGCTCAGCAACCCGAGAGGCGTTCCACAGGCTGACGTAGCCGGTACTCCCGTCTTTGGTCACGAGAGTTGCGAATGGATATGAACCCGGCACCGCGCGATACACAGAGAGGTCAATTCGGCGAATCTCGTTCGAAACTGGATCAACGATCTCGGCCGCATCGGATAGATTGTCCGCAACCAGAAGCAGTTCCTTACCCTCTTGCTGGAAGGCGGTAATTCCGGTCGGAAACGGCACGGTAAAGCCCGGTCCAGTGCCAGGCTCCTCGTCCGGATCTTCAGGAGCGGTCTTCGGCGGAGCGGGCCGTCCCGAGGCTGGAAAACGAATGAATCCGAGGGGCGTGATGCTCCCATCAGCAAAGTCGTAAGTAGCAATGCCGCTGCCAGTGTTGCCAGCGTCCTTGCCCGCTGGATCGGTCATCGAGCTCATGCTGGCATAGAGCTTTTTTCCGTCCGGACTGAATGCCAGTCCGTAGAAGTACGTCTGGTGAGCATGGCGCTCGAGGCGGGCGTCGGGAAAGTCGGTAAGCTTGTCAGTCGCTATGTTAAGAATTGCTATCGACTGCTTGTAATCGGACTCGAAAGTTCCGTAGCCATCGTTTAGCAGAGCCAAATACTTGCCGTCCGGCGACACTGCGACCGCCGTGGGAAAGCTGTTAGTTGATTGCGGATTGCCGGGAACATGCTCCAGTAGCACTTTGCTGCTGGGGAGAACCAGCCGACCATTCTTTTCCGAGAAACCCTGAAGAATCCGGAGCCCAAGACCGCCCGTACAGAGGATAAGCACTACTCCGAGTAGAGCTTTTTTCATAGCAAGCGATGGTAAATGAAGTTCTTAAACGGCTCGTGAAATTCTGGGTCATCCATATTGCTATTGTGGAGTTGCGGTCGAGTAGCTAAACTTCCCTGCAACTTTCCCCCGGCCTAATCAGATGAGTAAGCGTGTTCTTCAGTCGGCCTGCCTCGCCGTCTTGCTTTGGATCATCTCGTGCGGAGGCGGCGACCAGCCACAGCCGACGCCCGCTCCTCCTCCGGGCCAGCAGACCAACGCGGACCAATTGACAGCTCAGGACGTCCAGAAGGTGGTTACGGCCGCGGCGGCATCGGTGAATGTCCCAGTTGCAATAGCTGTAACCAATCGCCAGGGAAATATTCTGGCTGTCTACGTAAAGCCAGGCACTCCGGCGACCGCGATCGGGAACTTCGGATTAGCCACAGACACGCGGGAGCTCGCAGTTGGATTGGCCCGCACGGCGTCGTTCTTTTCCAATGATCAGGCGCCTCTGTCGTCGCGCACGGTGAGGTACATCAGCGGCATTCACTTCCCGCCAGGCATTACCAATGTTCCCAACGCCGATCTCTACGGCATCGAGAACACAAATCGCGGATGCCCATTCAATACGACCTACCTTCCCGGCAAGGCTCTGCCGCCATCCCGCTCGATAGACGGAAGCGCCAACGGGACCGGTATCGTGACCGGCAAGGCCAATCTGTTTGACTCCGATCCGAACGCAGTTCTCGGCGGCGGAGTTCCCATCTTCAAGAACGGAAAGCTGGCTGGTGGTGTTGGCGTAGCTGGCTCCAGCAACGACGCCGACGAGTTCGCGGCGTTTTCCGGGATCGCCGGTGCCGGACTTGTGCCAAACGTTGCTCCTCCGGGCGTGGTGATCATCGGCGGCATCGCGCTGCCATTCGTGCAGAATCAGGTGCCGCCTCCGGGCATTAGTGCGGGCACGGCCAACGGCTCTTTCCATGTTGGACCGAGCGACAGTCCTGGCCCAGCGCCCGATGGCGATTTGATCACGAGGAAAGCCGGAGCGAACGGTCTGACAATTCAAGACGTGAACAGCATCGTTGACACAGCCATCAGCGTGGCCAATAACGAGCGCGCCGTCATTCGCTTGCCCGACGGTTCACCAGCACGCTTCATCTTCGCCGTGGCCGATCTCAATGGCGATCTGCTCGCACTGTATCGCATGCCGGACGCGACTATCTTTTCCGCCGACGTTGCCGTTGCAAAAGCCAGGAACGTAATCTACTTCTCCAGCGCGGCGGTCGATCCTCAGGATATGCCAGGGGTGCCTCCGGGAACAGCAGTAACGAATCGCACAATCAGCTTTGGAGCACAGCCATTTTTCCCGCCTGGCATTGACGCGAACCCTCCCGGCCCATTCTTCAACTTGTTTCTCTTCGACGTCGCACACCCTTGCACGAATGGACATCAAGCGCCGAATCAGTTCCAGAATGGGATTGTCTTCTTTCCCGGCAGCACTCCGCTTTACAAGAATGGTGTGATGGTTGGGGGATTCGGAGTGAGCGGCGACGGCGTCGACCAGGACGACTTCGACACGTTCGGCGCGGCGCAGCAATTTGTACCTGACGTAAGCAAGCGAGCCGATAGCATCGAATTGCCCGCCCCCGGAGGCCCTGTGCGACTACCTTACTTCAAGTTCCCGAGGAATCCGACGCTGTTGGGTACGCAGGGATCTGGGAGCCAATAGCTGGGCTTTCCCGCTCAAGCCAACCTCCCTCCTAAAGTAATCCAGTGCCGCGTTCTGGGCGGCACGACTGAAACTAGCCTGGAGTGAAACTCCGGGGAAGGTCGTTCTTGTACGAGTCCCGCGTCTTTAGCGGGACGGCTGAATGGATTTGCGTCGGAAGAGCGATCAGCCGTCGGGCTAGAAAGCCGCGACTCGATGGGAGAACACCTTGACACCCGGGGTTGCACCGCCGGGCTATTCTCATCCGTGTCGCACACAGCGCGACACTCCTGGTCACAACAGGAAATCTTTCGGGTCTCGTCGCGGAGCACACCCAAGTTGAGAACCCTGCGGATTAGTCAAAGCGCTTTCATACCCTCAGCTTCACGGCCTTCTGCGAAGCACCAGCCTTGAACGCTACAGCTGATGATGCCTTCGACAAGTCACCACCATCCACTGTGATGCTCCCACTCGCCGCACCCTCCACCTGAAGGAAGGTTTGGGCGGCCGCAAGCAAGCGTGTAGCCGTCAGAAGCACGTCGTGCGAGTCGATGAACCGAAGCGTCGATTCAGACTCTTTGGTTCCCTGCACGCTGAAACCGTTCACCGCCGCGTCACTCACGTGATCAAAGACTACTGCCGGACGAGCCTCAGTGCTGGCAACCTCAAAGCGCACGTTGCTCAGCGTTATTCCCCGCACGTTGCGCACAAACAGCGCGTAGGAAGGTAAGATTCCGGTCTCGAAATACTCGCCGGCGACCTTGGGAACATCGCGCAGCACGGCCTCCTCGGCGGTACCGCCGCCCGGAAACGTTACGTGCACATCGTCGAACGTAATCTTCTCGAGCGTTCCTTCCACGCAGTTCAGCGAAATACACGATTTCACTTCCGCGGGCCGATATCCACTGGTGAAAGGCACATCAGCCAGTTGCACGGGAACAACGACAGTGGCGTGAATGTTGCTGAAAGAAATATTGCGAACAACACCGGGTGGACGGGAGTCCTGTGCTCTCGATTCCGGCTGAGCAGTCGGAGTACCTGCTGCAGCGAAAGCAGGCGGCTGTTGTGAACGTCTCGGCTGCTGCCCGACGTTGATCGCGATCGGACCAGTCACGTTCTTCATTACCAAATTGGAAAATGACATGTTTTCGAAGCGGGCTCCCGATCCGCAATGCATCTTGATTGGGCATCCATATGTTTCGTAGATCAGGCAGTTTGAGACTACGATGTTCTCAGCTTCACCCCCTCCAAAACGGAACACAGACCAGCGCGTGCTGAACGAGCAATTAGTGACTGTTACGTACTTACAACTGCCGAACAGAGCGCAGGCATCGTCCTGGCATTCGACCGTGCAGTTGCTGATATGAACGTGTTGCGCGCTGATGAAGTGAAATCCATCGTTGTTGCTGTTCACACGATTGTGGATATGAATGCCGGTCAGGTTCACATAACTCGACTGAATGATGCGAATCGAATGATAGGCGCTCTCGAGGAGCGTTATGTCTCGCACCGCGATGTTCTTACATTGATGAAACAGGAGGTGGTAAGGACGATTATTCCCACCACGGCCAGATGGTGGCGGAACGCCTCGCGTGGGACTGTGAAACTGAAAGCCCTGCCCGTCGATTGTTCCCGGACCTTCGATGGTGAAATTATCCGCATTCACGGCGAAGATGAGCCCGACGTTGCCATCGTTCAGCGTGGAATCACCGCTGAGCGGAATCGCGTCGGCTGCGTGATATTGCTTTCCATCGGCGCTGCCAAGTAGTTTGCCCTGAGCGGCGATATGAAGCGTCACGTTGCTCTTCATCTCAATCGTGCCGATCACGAACACACCTGCGGGCACAAGTACCGTTCCACCCTGATCTTTGTTGCAGGCATCGATCGCTGCCTGTACTGCTGCGGTATCGAGCGTCACCGCATCGCCTTTCGCACCAAAGTCGCGGATGTTGTAGGTGCGCGTTCCGAGATCGTGGCTGGAGCTGCTGGAAGGCGCTCCCGTTTGCGCCATCATGTTGGTGACACCCAGCACGCCTGAACCCACCGAGGCCGTAGCTGCAAGGCTTAGCCACTTACGTCGCGACAGCGAAACTTCATTCGGGTGGGTCATCGTCATCCCTTGTTCGTCCTAGTAGCACCAGGGGCAACAGCTTATCTTCCCTTCTATCCTTTGAAATGGTGTTATCTGGCAAGCAGAGGCATTAGGGAAGGGCATCGGCTTCAGCCGTGCCGTGGAAGAGGACCGTTGGACGGCACGGCTAAAGCCGATGCCCCTCCCTGAACCAATGCGCATATTTGTGAAACCAGCACCGGTGTGAGCCGTTGCATTATGCTTGTTCGGCTCTCCAGATCGTTGCAGCGAGAGAGGCGAGGAGAATAACTCGATGAAAGCTTTGTTCTGGCTGGGACTGGTTGCGGTGATCGTCGGAGTAGTGTTGCTTTTCGTTCCCATTCCGCATACTGAGAAGCATGGACTAAAGGCAGGTGACGTATCGCTCGGTGTGGAAACACGCACTGAGGAGAAGATTTCTCCTGCAATTAGCGGCGTGATTGTACTGGCGGGAGTAGGCTTGATGATCGCTGCCAGAGGCAGATCCTCGTGAGCCGCGAAACAGTGCCGCGCCGACGGCGCTCGTCTTAGGCCAACAGGCCCAAGGCTTACGGTATTGGGCTGAGAAATGCCGCGCTGCGCGATTTCCTTGTTGCTCACTCATGGCGGGTGCTCGATAGAGCTGTTCGCTATCTGCGCCATTCATGGATCAGATTGGCGACGAGTCCAGTCCACCCGGTTTGGTGGCTTGCCCCGAGTCCCGCACCGGTGTCTCCGTGGAAGTATTCGTAAAAGAGCAGGTAGTCGCGCCAGTGCGGATCGTCCTGGAATTTGCGGATATTTCCATTCACTGGACGCCGGCCTTTTCCATCACGCTTGAAAAGATTGATCATGCGATTCGCGATTTCCTCGGCCATGATCGCAGGAGTAATCAGCTTGCCGCCGCGGTGGATGCCCCAGTGCGGGCCCATGGCATCGCCAAACTTCTTGAGCGACCGAATCAGAAGATAGGAGGTCGGAAACCAGATCGGCCCGCGCCAGTTGGAATTGCCGCCCTTGATCTTGGAGTCGGCTTCTGCCGGCTCGTAGCGTACTTCCTTATTTCCGAAACGGAACGGATGCCGCTCATGGAATTTTGAGAGGCTGCGAACGCCATAGTCGGAGAGGAACTCATTCTCGTCCCACAAGCGTTCGAGTATTGCCTTGAGCTGATGCTCTTCCAAAATGGAAAGCACATGCAGTTCAGTATTCTCGCGCGCATCGGTGTAGCATCCAACCGCAAGGTCAGGACGCTCGCTCAGAAACCACTTCACGCTCGCCAGAAACTCCTGGTGGCGGTCGAGTTCGCGCGAATTCACAACTTCCGTCGCGTACATCGGGATCAAGCCGACCAGCGAACGCACGCGGAACTTGTGAAACTCACCGCCAGGAAGACGCAGAACGTCATAGAAGAAGCCTTCGCGCTCGTCCCATAGCGTATAGCGTCGCCCGCCCATGTGCTTCATCGCCGAGCCGATGTAAATGAAGTGCTCGAAGAACTTGATGGCGAGACTCTCGTAGACCTTGTTTTCTTCCGCCAATTCCAGCGCTATGCGCATGAGATAGAGGCAGAAGAATCCCATCCATCCGGTGGCGTCCGACTGTTCGAGGACCGCTCCTCCTTCCAGCCGTTCGCTGCGATCTATGACAGCGATATTGTCCAGTCCGAGGAAGCCACCCTCGAAAACGTTGTTGCCCTGGCTGTCGACCTTATTCACCCACCAGGCGAAGTTGATCAGCAACTTATGAAAACATTTCTCTAGAAATTTCTTGTCGCCGACTCCATGACGCTCGAGGTCGCGGTTGTACACACGCCAAACCGCCCAGGCGTGCACCGGCGGATTCAGATCGGAGAACTCCCATTCGTAGGCGGGGATCTGTCCGTTGGGATGCTGGAATTGCTCGAAGAGCATTACCCAGAGGTTTTCTTTTGCAAATTCCGGATCCACTAGGGCGAGCGTCGTGCACTGGAAGGCCAAATCCCAGGCTGCGAACCACGGATACTCCCACTTGTCCGGCACAGACAGGATGCGCATGGAGTTCAAGTGTCGCCAATGGTGATTGCGGATCGTCTTGCGCGATTGCGGCGGAGGAAACTTGCGGTTGTCGCCTTCGAGCCAGAGGCTGACGTCGAAGAGGTAAATCTGCTTGCTCCAGAGCATTCCGGCGAATGCCTGGCGCTGGATCATTGTTTCGTCTTCGTCCGCGCGCTCAGGATGGACGGAATCGTAGAACTCGTCTGCCTCGTGCCGCCGTGCCTCAAAGACCTTCTCGATATCCTTCAACGGAGAATTCCGATGATCCGGCGTCAACCGCAAATACAAAACGTGGGATCTGCCGGAGGGCACGTTTGCGCGATAAACCATGCAAGCCTTGGTTCCCAACTCTTCGTGACTTACGCAGTCCTCGCCATTGACGATGTAGCGGTGGAACGCATCCTTCGTGTGCCGCCGGCGACTGATGTTTCCTGGGCCGTAAACTCGTTCAGCATTCGTCTCATTATTGGTAAAGAGCAATTGAGCGCCTTTTGGCCCATAAAGAAAGCGATTGCCCACCGAATATTCGAAGATCAGATTATGGAGACGGTCGGCGCCGCTATCATCGGCCCACAGGACTGAGCATTCGTCTTCTATGCCACGCAGGATCGTTGGCTCTCGCCCCGGTGGATCGGTCCATCCCCAGGTGTTGCGGAACCAGAGTGTGGGAATCAAGTGGAGTTCGGCTTCATCAGGTCCGCGATTGAAGGCTTCGATCTTGATGCAGATGTCTTCCGCGTCGGCCTTGGCGAATTCGACGAAGACATCGAAATATCGATCTTCATCAAATACTCCGGTATCGATCAGCTCGTATTCCGGGCCGCTACCTCCGCGCAGGCGATTCTCTTCAACAAGTTCCGCATATGGGAATTCCGACTGCGGGTACTTGTACAGCATCTTCATGTAGCTGTGGGTGGGCGTGTTGTCGAGGTAGAAGTAGTACTCCTTTACGTCCTCACCACGGTTGCCTTCCTGGGAGGTGAGGCCGAAGTAGCGCTCCTTCAGGATGGGATCGCGTCCGTTCCATAGCGCGAGGCCGAAACAGAGAATTTGGTAGCGATCACAGAGTCCTGCGATAGCGTCCTCGCCCCAGCGGTAGGCCTTGCTGCGAGCCATATCGTGGCTGAGGTAGTTCCACGCGTCGCCACTTGGGCTGTAGTCTTCGCGGACGGTGCCCCAGGATCGGGCGCTCAGGTATGGACCCCAGCGTCGCCAAGGTGGAACGAACCCCTTGAACGGAGAGTACAGCCGTTCCTCTTCGTTCGTGGCTACGCGTTTGGTCTGGACAACCGGCTCGTTCTCCAGAGTGGCCGTCTCTGACTTCGCAGCGCGTTGGTCCACACCAGTGGACTTTGCCAAGGGACCCCTCCTAGGTACCAAGTCGACTTCCGCAAGGCTCTGAAATTCGGGGAGAGCGATTGTACCAATCCCACTCTTGTTGAGGCAGTGTCTTGTGGAAGTCCAGGCTTCAGGGGATATCTCAGGCCATCAGCGAAATTCCCCGGAGCGCCGGGCGCCCTCGCCGGGGAACGTTGAAGCCGAGAATTCCAAAAGATTCTCCTATGGCCAACCTGCGCCGCCGAGGGCACCCGGCGCTCGTTTCTTCAACTGTCTGCACGAAGACACGTTCGTGGCGTTGAAGTACTCATTTACAATTCCGGCCCGACTCTTTCTCGTCGATGAGGCTCAATGCGAAGGCTGACTCTTGCAATTCTGCTGATCCTTATTTCTCTGTTTCCCCTCAACGCCGCACAAAACGACAATTTCTTTGGCTATAGGCACGAATCCGCCGAGGTGGAACATGACTGGGAGACAAAGTTCCGGGCGATTCCCAACTCCGCTCTGCAGCGCGAGTACATGCAGCGGATGAGCGCCCGTCCACACCATGTGGGTTCTCCATACGACAAGGACAATGCTCAGTGGATCCTCGGTAAGTTCAAGGAATGGGGACTCGACGCGCAGATCGAGACCTTCCATGTCCTATTCCCCACACCGAAGGATCGTCTGGTCGAGATGGTTGCTCCTACTCAATTCCGCGCGAAGCTGGAGGAGCCGGCGCTGGCCGTTGATCCAACCAGCGGACAGAAGTCTGAACAATTGCCCACGTACAACGCCTATTCCGCGGACGGCGACGTTACGGCTCCCCTCGTATTTGTTAATTATGGTTTGCCCAAGGACTATGAGGGCCTCGAACGGTTAGGCATTTCAGTCAAAGGCGCGATCGTTATCGCCAAGTATGGAAACTCATGGCGGGGCATTAAGCCAAAAGTCGCCTACGAACATGGCGCAGTTGGCTGTCTGATTTATTCCGATCCAGATGATGACGGCTATTTCCAGGAACCTGTTTTTCCCGAAGGTCCGATGCGTCCTAAAGACGGTGTGCAACGAGGTAGCGTGATGGACTTCGTGCACTACCCCGGCGATCCGCTGACGCCGGGAGTTGGCGCGACCTCCGACGCAAAGCGCCTCCGACGCGAGGATGCTGAGACGATTACAAAGATTCCAGTCTTGCCGATCTCTTACGCGGACGCCCAGCCGCTGCTGCAAGCTCTAGCTGGACCAATGGCTCCCAAGGAATGGCGAGGTGCTCTGCCTCTGCCCTACCACGTCGGTCCCGGTCCAGCGAAGGTTCATCTACGCGTGGCAGCAAACTGGGACATCAAGCCCGTGTATGACGTCGTGTTCAGGATTCCTGGATCGACCGATCCAGATACTTGGATTGTTCGCGGGAATCATCACGACGCTTGGGTGAACGGCGCCGAAGATCCTGTTTCGGGACAGATCGCACTTCTGGAAGAGGCGCGAGCGCTCTCGCTGCTGCTCAAGCAGGGTTGGAGACCGAAGCGCACGATCGTTTACTGCGCGTGGGATGGTGAAGAGCCAATGCTGCTTGGTTCCACAGAATGGGCCGAATACCATGGACAAGAACTGCAGCAGCACGCCGCGATCTATATCAACACTGATGGCAACACTCGCGGCTACCTCGACGCAGGTGGATCTCACTCGCTGGAAGCATTCGTCAATGAGGTCGCCAAGGATGTGCGGGATCCGGAGAAGCAGATTTCCGTGTGGAAACGCAAACAGGCTTCAGAGATCGAATCCGGCAATCCCGATGAACGCAAGGAGGCCAGACAGCGCGCGGATCTTCGCATCGATCCTCTAGGCTCAGGAACGGACTTTACTACGTTCCTTGATCACCTAGGTGTTGCTTCTCTGAACATCAGCTACTCAGGCGAAGACAATGAGGGCATCTACCACTCGATTTATGACGACTTCTATTGGTACACGCACTTCTCTGACACTGAGTTTGTTTACTCGCGCGCTTTGTCGCAGACCATCGGTACGATGGTCATGCGCTTCGCGGATGCTGACGTTTTGCCCTATCAGTTCACCGACTTCGCCGACACCATGAAGAAGTACACCGATGAACTGAAGAAGCTCCTGAAAGATCAGCAGGACGAAGCGAACGAGACGAATCAGAAACTCGACGATGGTGTGTATACGGCAACCTCTGATCCGCGACGTCCAACCGTCGCTCCAAAACGCGCAGAGGTACCGCCGTTCATCAACTTTTCCCCGCTTGATAATGCAATCGCTGCCCTCAGCAGCAGCGCCGAGAAGTATCAGAAAGCCTCGTCTGGCTTGCAGAAGACAGACGCAAGCGCAAGCTTGGAAGCCTTGAATCGTTTATTGCTGCAGAGCGAACGCCGCCTGACTCTAAATCAGGGACTCCCACGCCGTCCGTGGTACAAGCACCAGATCTATGCGCCGGGCTGGTACACGGGCTACGCGCCTAAAACGATGCCGGGAGTGCGTGAGGCCATCGAGGAGAAACGCTACAAAGAAGCCGAGGAGCAGGTGCTGAACGTTGCCAAAGTGCTTCAGGCTGAGTCGGAGCTAATCGACCAGGCCACCGCCGAAATTGGAAAAATCAAGTAAAACTCACTTGGGATTGGCGATGAACTTGTAACCGACTCCGCGAACCGTCAGCAGATGTTTGGGTTTTGATGGTTCCGCTTCGATGTAGCGTCTCAATCGCACGATAAAGTTGTCGATGGCGCGGGTGTCGGTGTCTTCGTGGAGTGACCAGACATCTTCCAGAATGGATTTGCGCGAGACAACCTTCCCTTCATTGCGAATCAGATGTCGTAGCAGCTCCGCTTCCATCACAGTAAGCTGAATTGTTTCCTTCTTCAGCCGCAGCTCCAACGTAGTGAAATCGATGCTCTTGCCGTCAAAAGAAAATGTGCTCGACTCCTCCGAGTTCGAAGCTCTCTCTTGCGAACTGTTAGGTTCAACCCCGCTTCCCCACTGTTTGCGGCGCATCAACCCGCGAAGGCGAGCCACGAGAATGGCTAATTCAAACGGCTTGGGAAGATAGTCGTCTACCCCGGCCTCGAAGCCGCGCAACACGTCCTCGGGACGGCCGCGGGCAGTGAGCATCAGAACGGGAACATACTGTTTGGCGTTGCGGAGCTGTGAGACTACTTCGAAACCTGAGATGCCCGGGAGCATCACGTCGAGAATCACGGCGTCCACTCCACTGTCAGCGCGCAGCAGACGCTCAAGCCCAGTCTCGCCGTCGCCCACGACCTCCGCATCGATGCCCTCTGCCTCGAGGTTGAATTTGAGTCCACGGGCGAGATGTTCTTCGTCTTCTACGATCAGCACTCGGCTCATACGACTCGCGGAAGCTGGAGAATGATAGTTGCGCCGCGCCCTGGCCCTTCACTCTCGGCGAAGGCATTGCCGCCGTATTTCTTTGCGATGCTGCGCACGATAAACAGTCCCAGGCCGCTTCCCTTCACGCGCGCTACTTCGCGGTCGGCAACACGATAGAAGCGCTTGAAAACCTGCTTTAGTTCGCTGCGAGGAATCCCAATACCGTTGTCGCGCACCCGCACAGAAACATTTTTATCTGTGTCGGCTCGGAGTTGTACCTCGATATCGACTTTGTCGCCCGAGTACTTAATCGCGTTGTCTAGGATATTGGAGATGGCAGAGCGCAACTCCTCGCGGTTAGCAGTCACCTTCGGCGAACCCTGACTGCTTTCTACCAGCAGGCGCAAGGACTCGGCTGAAAGATGATGATGAGTACGTGCCTCGTCAAGACATTCGCGGACGAGCTTCTCCATATCGACAATATCTTCCAGCTTGTCGCGACTGTGACCAAGTTCGGCAGCTTGCAGCACCTGCTCTACGGTCTTAAGCAGCCGGTCGGAGTCTGAGAGCATGACGCGGTAAAACTCGTTCCGCTGCTGCTCGTCGACTTTGCGGCTCTGGAGTGTCTGCAGATAAAGCCGAATGGAGGTGAGGGGAGTCTTCAGTTCGTGGGTGACGGCATGAAGGAAGCTGTCCTGCTTCTCGTTGCGCCGGATTTCCCGAACCAGGAAGATCGTATTCAGTACCAGCCCGGCGATAACAATGCCGAAAAATATGACGCCGAGAATCAGTGTCCCAAGCTCGCGCCAGTTGATCACGATCCAACTGACGTTCAGCGTGACCGCGGCCGCGATCACACACGAACTCAACGTAATGAAAAACGCGATCGCTTTGCGGCGGCTGGTAACTCGCATCTAGTGGAGCCCTACGTTTGAGTTTAGCGCAGACCCTGATCTCTGGCAGCTTGCGGAAAATGGCCATGCAGTCTCAAAACTGTCATCCTGAGGCCGGTTTTGGCCGAAGGACCTCCCGGAATATTTCGGATTTGATTGTTGCGTCCTGGCTCTTCGGCCAGAATTCTCGTAAAGAGCCTCGAAACGGCAATTCAGACTGATGCATTGCGGGAGATCCTTCGGCCAACATCGGGCCTCAGGATGACAGTTCGCAATTGATGCACAACTCAATTCCTAATAGGCCAAAAAATAAAAGTTCCGGCCGCGTACGACCGGAACTTCATAAGTAGACCCGAGGGAGGAAACTTAGGCCGAAACCAGCTCCGGCTTTGCCCCTGCTGCGAGCTTTTCTTCCTGCTCGCGCAGCTTCTTCGGCATGTCGACCACCTTGACATCTTTCGCAAGGCCAATCGCTTTGAGCATGCATATGCCGTAGTAGTTCAAATCGACTTCGTACCAGGCTAGGCCATGACGCGCCGAAACCGGATGAGCATGATGGTTGTTGTGCCATCCTTCACCGAAAGTCACCATCGCGACCCACCAGTTGTTAGTAGAGTCGTCCTTGGTGACGAAGCGCCGGCTACCCCACATGTGTGTAGCCGAATTCACCAGCCAGGTGGCATGCAGTCCGACGGTCACACGGAAGAAGATGCACCACATGACGTAGGTCCAGCCCCCCACAGCGAGCAGAATTAAGCCCAGCGTGGTGAGCGGGACCCAATGCCACTTGGTCAACCAAACGTGAAACTTGTCGCGACGAAGATCGGGAGTGTACCGTTCGAGTTCCGGATTACCGTGGTGGAGAACTTCGCCACTGACGATCCATCCCATGTGCGCCCACCAGCCGCCATCACGCGGACTGTGCGGGTCGCCTTCGCGATCGCTGGTCTGATGATGTATGCGGTGCGTGCCTACCCAGAATATCGGTCCACCCTCAAGAGCGAGTGTGGCGCAAGTGGTGAGGAAGTACTCAAGCCATTTCGGAACCTTGTACCCGCGATGCGTCAGCAGCCGGTGATAGCCCATCCCGATTCCGAAACTCAGAGAGAAGTACCAGAGAATGGCGGTGACAAGCAGCGCCTTCCAACTGAACATGAACAGTGCAGCGATCGCGCCAATGTGGAAGACCGCCATCACGAAGGCGGTATACCAGTTGATTTTTCCCCGCTTCGCCGAATAAATCTGCGAAACCGCTGGTTTGCCAAGAGTGTCAGGTGTAATGATTGCGCTCATAGTCTCCGTTTGCAGCCTCAACAACATCTTTCAACATAACAACCGCAGAATAAGAGCCGTGTAATAGTTATGTAATACCGCTCGTCCCTGATTACCGAGGTAATACCAAGCGCTGGCCGCTGATCTCCTATCCGCGGAAATGGCGCAAAGAAAATCGCAAAATATGCCCAAATCCGCGCTAATCGTCGGCGGTACTGGATTAGTCGGCTCGAATTGTCTCCAGTTCCTGCTTGCCTCGCCAGAGTACGCAAGCGTCACGGCTTTGGTGCGCCGGCACACAGGAATTGACCATCCGAAGCTGCAGGAGCAGATCGTCGACTTTAACAATCTGGGAAATTTGTCTACGGCCGACGACGTTTATTGCGCTCTTGGAACGACTATCAAGAAAGCGGGATCCCAGCCCGCATTCCGGCGCGTTGATTTCGAATATCCGTTCCACGTTGCTGAAGGCGGCCTTGCTGCGGGCGCCAGACAATTCCTGCTTGTGTCCTCAGTAGGCGCTAATTCTGGCTCAAGCAACTCTTACTTGCGCACGAAGGGCGAGCTCGAGGATGCACTGCGAAAACTGTCGTTCGGAGCGTTGCACATCTTTCGCCCCAGCTTCCTGATCGGAGAGAGAAGCGAACAACGCAGTGGCGAGCGCGTCGGCATGGTTCTCGCCGAAGCTCTGAAAATTGCAATGGTTGGAGGACTTCGCAAGTATCGTCCAATTCATGCCAACGCCGTCGCACGCGCAATGGTCAATGCTGCGTTGTCTGGGAGCTCTGGAGCTCGCATTTACGAGTATGACGAAATGATCAAATTGGCAGGCGAATGATCGGATGGTGGGCAGTGCAGGACTCGAACCTGCGACCTCCTGCTTGTAAGGCAGGCGCTCTAACCAGCTGAGCTAACCGCCCCGATCGTGAAGCTAACATGGCGGGCTTTTCTGACGGTAGCACACGAACTTCACACGGAGCAATCCGGTGGTTAATGCCCTTCCTCTAAGTCTCTGGTTTGCAGACATTAAGCGCGCAAGCATGGTCCGCGGGTGCACCTTCTGTTTACATTTCGGGCATCCTTCTGCTCGCGTCTGGCAACTAATGCGAGTGAAAGTTAGTGCCGTCCTTCTATCCCCCGGGTGCTCGCATTAAGTTCGCTGTCACCAAACACGTCGGCCATAAAAGAAAGCAAGATCAAGGAAAGGTGCAATGGGCATGAAAGCCATCCTGTTTGTCGACGATCATGAAGTGCTGGCCCGCTTGAGCTGCGAGATCCTCGAAATGCAGGGCTACAAGGCGGTTAGCGCGTATAGTGCCAAAGAGGCGCTGGAGAAATTCAGCCAGCAGGATTTCGACATTCTGGTCACCGACTTCCGCATGGACGGCATGAACGGAGTTGAACTTGCCCATCGTATCCGCGAGAAGAGTCCAAACACCCCGGTAATCATCGTGACGGGATACGGTCCCGTCGACGGCGGGAAAGATGTGAACGCCTGCCTGCAGAAGGAAGATCTGTTTCCTGCACTGCTTGAAAAGATCAAGTTCTATCTCGGCGAAGGCAACGGAGTCGCCCGAACCGATGAACCGGCAAGTGTCGTCAGTTCATAACCAGCTTGCCCTCCCCCAAGACCGGCCTCCGCCTCGGCGGAGGCCGTGCCGTTTTAAGCAATTGCTAAACTGACTTCTCATAATGCGCCGTCTGATCATTAACGCTGACGACTTTGGCATGACCGCTGGCGTAAATCGCGCAATCGCTGAGGCTCACCGTGCAGGTCTAGTTACTTCGGCTACGGTCATGGCGAACGGGGCTGGAACCGACGACGCCATCGCAATCGCATCGCAGCATCCGTCGCTACGGACCGGATGCCACGTCGTCCTGGTTGATGGCAAGCCGTTGTCGAAACCCGATAACGTGGCAACGCTTATCGGCTCGCGCAACGGCACTGGCGCAAGGTTTCGAAAGGGAATCTCTCACCTGGTTATAGCGTCTGTGGCGGGGCAGGTACGCACTGCGGATGTTCATAAAGAAGCCGCCGCCCAAATTGAACGGCTGCAGGCTCGTGGGCTATCGTTGTCCCACGTAGATTGCCACATGCACTCGCACATCCTGCCGGAGGTGTTGCGCGGAGTGCTGCGAGCTGCTTGCGATCACCGAGTGTCAGCGATCCGCAATCCCTTCGAGCCAGCATGGTCAGTAGCCGCGACCCATAAAGGTTCCAGCTTGCGCTCATGGCATCGCTCTGCACAGGTAACCGCCTTGCGCGCGCTTCAATCCCAATTTCGTCGTGCAGTCGACCAACACGGAATGAAGACGGCGGATGGAACCATTGGAATTGCAGTAACTGGGCTGCTCGATCGGAATCTGCTATCCCGTCTGGTTGAAGCCATGCCGGATGGAACTTGGGAACTTGTGACGCATCCCGGATACAACGACCATCAACTTATGGAAACTACCACTGAATTGAAACAGTCGAGGGCAATAGAGCTCGAACTCCTGACTTCCCCGCAGACTCTCGATCTACTTCGCAAGTCCGGCATCCAGCTAATCAATTACAGCGATTTATGAACCATGTCATTGCGCGGATGCAATCCACCGCAATGAATGTTTCGCCATGCGCTGGCACCGCGGCTTAGGCGGAGGGCTCACTCAAGTTCGAGCTTCATCCAAAACGTGTGCGCCTGACCGGGCGGAATGTCGATCCGGCGGTCGGTATTGATCGTGTTGTTCGGCCCGGTAAACGGCTCGATGCAGATGAAGTCCTTGCCGGGCTGTGACCAGAACTGAAGGTGACGCATCTCAGGCGAGAAGCTGAGCGTCATTGGCCCGAGTTGAGGGATGCGGAAATTGGCGCGCCCATTCGGTGGCGCAACGACTCCAAAGTCGAATTCGCGCTCGTTGCCAAATTGAGTGCGATCCACGGCAGCCACACCGGTTTGCACATTGCCCTTCTCATGACCGGCACAGTTGAAATAAGGATGCCATCCGGGCGAGACCGGCATCGGCTGCTCACCGTTGTTGAAGACGCACAGCTCGATTTCAAGACCGCACGGCAGAATTGTGCAGGTTTGTTCCGCGAAGAAGTGAAACGGGTACGCTGTCTGGTCGGATTCTTCTGGCACAAGCGCTAAACGTAGCCGCCATGGCTTCTGCTCTTTTATCTCCCATGTCCGATTACGACCAAAGCCATGTTGGCCCATCTTCGTGCCGGAAACGTTCAGAATGCCGTTCTCCAGCTTTCCCGCATAGGGAAAAAGCACTGGAATACCACCCCGCACATTCTTGCCGGGATCGTCGAAGGTTGCGCGATCGATGTAGAGGACTTGCTTGTCGCCGATCTGAAGACTCGATACAAGAGCACCTCGGGCAGGCGCAATCGTCGCCTGCACATCACTATGGCTGATTCTGATTTCCTCGAAAGACAATCGCGCTCCCGATTTGTGATTTGGTTTTACTGTCCCAAAACGATTCGCTGAATACTGCTAGCGCAACCGGTCTGAGGATCGCAGTCGATAAGCACGCCGTTCAACCGAACATCGCCGCGAGCGGCATCGAAGCGATTGGGCATGCTGGTTAGGAATCGAGCCAATACCTGCTCTTTTTCGACACCAATCACACTATCATGCGGCCCGCTCATACCGACATCCGTCTGATAGGCTGTCCCATTCGGTAACACCCGTGTATCTGCCGTGGCAACGTGAGTATGCGTGCCGAGGACGGCTGTTACACGGCCGTCGAGATACCAGCCCATGGCGATTTTTTCCGAAGTCGCCTCGGCGTGCATATCCACGAGAATCACCTTTGCTTTCGTTTGCCCGAGCAGTCGATCTGCGGTTCTGAATGGGCAATCGTTCTGGACCATGAAGACTCTGCCTTGCAGGTTCATTACGGCATAAGCCACGCCACTGCGCGTCACTCCTTCGTAGTGCCCGCTGCCCGGAGTGGTAGCAGGATAATTCGCGGGACGCAGCACGCGCCGCGCGGCCGAGTTGCCATTCTTCATTCCCGAATCGAGATACTCGCCGATCTCCTTCTTGTCCCACACGTGATTGCCGGTCGTGAGCACGTCCGCACCAAGTTCGAAAAATTCCTCACAAATTGCAGGCGTAACACCGAATCCACCTGCGGCGTTTTCGACGTTAATCACGAGTAATTCAGCTCTGTTGCTCTCGACGAGATGGTGCACATGCTCGCGCACGATCTTGCGCCCCGGACTGCCGAAGACGTCGCCGATGAAGAGAATTTGCACTCGTCAGGATAACAGGCGATTAATCTGGTGTTTGGGCCGAGCACAACCAGGGGCTCTGTTCCAGAACGGACGTTCACTCCGCGACCTCGGCTTCACGCAGGAAATCGTAGTTCCCTGCAGGATCGGGATGGAGGTTTTTCACCCTCGCGGTGTGCACGACGACGTTGTCCAACGACCACAGGTTAAGCGAAGGCAGATCATGCAGCACTTGCTGTTGGATCTTCGCGTAGATTTCCTTGCGCTTGCCCTGATCTAGTTCAACCCGCGCCTGTTCGATCCACGCATCAACCTGCGGATTCGAATAATAGCTGCGGTTGGCGCGGCGCGGAGCAAAGCTTTTGCTGTCCAGGATGTACTCGAAGATCTCCGGATCCTGGTTGGCGCCTCCTACCCATCGCAGTGTGTATATCTGAAACGCACCTTTCACGACGTCCGCGTAAAACGTAGCGAATTCGAAGGTTCGGACTTCGAGATCGATTCCAACGTCGTGTAACTGTTGCTGCAGGATCACCGCCAACAAGCGGCTGGTCTCTTCAGTGGAGGTCTTCATCACCAGATGCAGGCGCTTGCCGGCCTCGGTTGAGTAACCGGCTTCCTTCAGCAGTTCCTTTGCCTTCGGCACGCCTCGCTGATACGGACTCAACGTACTGTCGTATGCCCAATGCACTTGAGGAATCACGCTCGCGACAGGTCGCACCGTGCCGCGCCATAGGTATTGGATGATTGGTTGCACATCGATAGCGTAGGCAATCGCCTGGCGCACGCGAACGTCGCTCAGTACAGGATCCCGCAGGTTAAAGGCCAGGTATTGAACCGATGTGCCTGGAGCTTGCTCAACGACCAAACTTTGATCGGCGCGCAACGAACGCACCATATCAGCGGTAAGAGCATTGATCTCGACATCTGCGCTTCCCTTGCGTAATTCGAGGGCACGCGTGGTTGTGTCGGGAACGACTGCGAAGCGAACGCGTTCCACTTTGGGCTTATCTGCCCAATACTCATCGTTGCGGACGATGATCACTTCATTGTCTTGCTCATTTTTCACGAGCTTGAATGGCCCGCTGCCCACCAGATGCTGACCGAAGCTCTTATCGCTGCCATAAGGAACGATGCCCATCGCACCATCTGAAAGATTCCATGGAAGTCCCGAATCGGGGTCTTTCATGTGAAAGATCACCGTTTGGTCGTCAGGAGCCTCGATATTGGCTATGTGCTGATAGCTCGTAGTCGCTGTCTTAGAGCTCACTACGGTCCCATCGGTCATCGAGTCGATGCTCCACTTTACGTCTCGAGCCCCGAGCGAACGTCCATCATGAAAGCGAATTCCCTTGCGCAGATGAAAAACATAGGTCAGTGGATCGCGAATGTCCCAACTCTCGGCTACCCAAGGCTGCAGATTGAAGTGCTCGTCCTTACGTACGAGGGAATCGAACAGCAGTTCGTCAATGCGCTCGGATTGAGCGTCTGTACCGATGCGTGGGTCCAGGTTTGCCGGACTGGACTCGATGAGCAGCGTGATCGTCTTGGGGTCGGGACGATTACGCGAACAGCCGAGGAATAACGTCGCCAGGAGCGACACGCAAACTGCAGCGTGTTTCATACGTACTACTTCTGTGAAACTCATGGATAACTGATCTTCCCCAGCACTACAGCACGCCTTGCTCCAGTGGCACTTGGCACATTTCCCGGCTGCCGATGCCATGTTTGATACGCGAGCAGTGCAAATGCTACCGCCTCTTTGGCCTGACTAGGCAAGCCCAGGTCATCAGAGGTGAGCACGCGAAAGCCGAGGGGCTGAACCTGCTCGGAGATCATTTTCATGAGAGTTCGGTTCTGCACGCCACCACCGCTGGCAACGTACTCAGCCTTTCGCTGCGGAAACGGCGTCGGCAACTTGAGCATCGCAAGCGCCTGCCGGACAGCCGCACCGATTGAACTTGCGGTGAGGGCAGTGGCAGTGGCCAGAACGTCAAATTTATCAGCTCGCGGGCCACACCAGCGCAGAAACAGTGCGACGAATTCACGCCCGAATTCTTCGCGCCCTGCGCTCTTGGGCGGCTTCCGTCGAAAGAAGGGATGCTGCAGGGCTCGAGCCAGCGCGGCCTCAATCACTGTTCCTTTTGCAGCAATGGCACCGTTCACATCGTAGTGCTTGCCGAAGAGCTCTTGAGCGCAAGCGTCGATGACCATATTTCCGGGACCGGTATCGAAGGCTATGACGCGCTCCATTTTTTCAACGTGGGTTGCGGAAGGAATGATGGTCAGATTGCCGATGCCTCCGAGATTTTGCAGAACCCGCAGCTTGTTAGGGTGAGCGTAGTAGGCGACGTCGAGCAACGGAACCAGAGGCGCCCCGTTGCCTCCCATAGCCATGTCCGCGGGCCGAAAATCAGAAACAACCGGAACTCCAACACGAGCAGCTAACACCGCACCCTCGCCGGTTTGCCACGTTGTCGTGATCGGCCGTCCTAGAAAACCGGCTGCCGTGCCCTGATGATAGAGAGTCTGGCCGTGGCAACCGACGAGGTCGATGGCGACGCTCTGGTTCTTGACAGCTTTGGCCACAGCTTCGGCGTACAGCTCCCCCAACAAGAAACTTAAGCGCGCAAGATCGGCGACGCGCCCAGAACGCGCATTCATGGCAGCGAGCACCGCTTTGCGCACTGCGCTGGGGTAGTCGAAGTGGTCGTGGGCAATTAGCCGAAGACGAAGCGTGGAACCTTTGCCAACGATCCGAACAAGTGCAACGTCGATGCCGTCCGCCGACGTACCGCTCATCACACCGGCTACGATCATAGCCGGCCAGCAGCCGACTCCTTTTCCACTTCGCGGGCGAATTCCTGCATCTTCTTTCTCAGATTCTCTGTCTCGGCGGACGTGGGCTCCTGTGCCATCGTCTGCTTAAGTGCCTTGCTTGACGCTTTGAGTCGCAGCACACGATCGGCAGCACGAGTAACAATGTCCGCAAATTTACGATCGCGCTCCGCCTCCTGAAGCACCGCCTCGTAGCAGCGCCAGACGAATTCTTCCTTCTGGCAAACGAGAAATATGTCGGCTCCGGCTCGCAAGGTTCCCAGTGCCGCGCCTTCCATTGAGGCTGCAGCCAGCACCCCGCCCATTTCGAGATCGTCGGAGATCACCAGGCCACGATAGCCGATCTTCTCTTTCAGCACCTCATTGATCCACGCACGAGACAATGACGCAGGCGTCTTCGGATCCTTCTTCGAAGCCTTCGGATAGGTGGCATGAGCGACCATTACAAAGGGAACGGCTTTGCTCAACTCGCGATACGGTGTAAGATCCTCGGACCAGAGCTGATCCCAGGTGCGTTGAATCGCCGGCAGCTCTTTATGAGTATCGAGATCAGCACCTCCTAATCCGGGAAAGTGTTTCCCGCAGCCGAGGACATTTGCAGCCGTAAGCCCTTTCAGAAACCGCTGAGCATATCGGACTACCTGCTTGGGGTCGTCAGACACCGTTCGCGAGGTTAACACGTTGCGTGCTTCGGGCAGATCGAGATCAAAGACCGGGGCGAAGTCTACGTTGAATCCAAGCGCACGAACCTCTTCGCCGATGATGCGTCCATGTTTTTCAAAGAGCTTCTCGGAGTCTGTGCGGAAAACATCGGCCGCTGAGGGAGCTGGCGCAATGATGTTTCGCAAGCGATCGACAGTGCCGCCTTCCAGGTCTACACAGCGGAGCAGCGGCGTTTTGACCGCGGTCTGGCAGATCCGGAGCAACTGCGCGCATTGATGCGGCGATTGGATGTTGCGCGCGAAAAGGATTACGCCTCCGGGATGCATGCTCGTAAGCAAACGCCCGGTGGCAGCAGAGACTTCGGGGCCCTCGAGGCCCATGATGATCAGTTGTCCAACACGATGACGCAGCGGGAGTGACGAGGCTCTCATGTGGTACGTCGAGTGTAAGACACGCTGTCGGGTTTCGGCTATGGCGGCGGCAATTACAACGGCTTAGTCAAGCTGCTTCCTCAATTCATCCAACAGCGTAAGCGCCTCGATCGGAGTTAAGCGATTCACGTCGATCTCTTTTAATCGATCGACGATCTGTTGCGAAAGAGGCGTGAAGATTGCAAGCTGAACCGAAGAAGATTGACGTGCTTCGTGGCCCTCGAGCCGTCGTGCAGACTGCCGCTCCTGGCCCTCATGCTGAATCAGCACTTCCCGGGCGCGGCGAATTACGTCGACGGGCAATCCAGCCAGTTTGGCGACTTCAATTCCGTAGCTCTTGTCGGCAGCGCCAGGTTCCACTTTGCGCAGAAAGACAATTCCTCCAGGTGTCTCTTTGATGGAGACACGGTAGTTCTTCACCAGCGGGAGTTCCTCGCCCAGTACGGTGAGTTCGTGATAGTGAGTCGCAAACAGTGTTTTTGCTCGCGTAACGGAGTGGAGGTATTCAAGTGTCGCCCATGCCAGCGCGAGGCCATCGTACGTAGCTGTGCCCCGACCCATTTCATCAAGCAGAACGAGAGAGCGTGGAGTTGCGGTATTGAGAATGGCGGCGGTCTCGGTCATCTCAACCATGAAGGTGGAGCGGCCACGCGCGAGATTGTCGCTGGCGCCGATGCGCGTGAAGATGCGATCGACGATGCCGATCCGAGCGGCGCGTGCCGGAACAAAGGATCCCATCTGCGCCATAATGACAATCAGTGCGGTTTGTCGCAGATAAGTAGACTTGCCTCCCATATTGGGCCCGGTGAGCAGCACGATCAGCTCCGATTCGGGACTAAGAAGCAGATCGTTAGGCACGAAGCGTTCCGCTCCGCTCATGACCTGCTGTTCGACAACGGAATGGCGTGCTTCCACAAGTTCGATCACGCCAGAATCGTCGAGGGCAGGACGAGCGTACCCGCGCTCGGCTGCGATATTCGCCAGGGCCAGCAGAACATCGGCCTCAGCCAGAGCCAGAGACGTTTGCCGGATCCGTTTTGCCTCACCCGCGATCGCCGTGCGTAGTTCCGCGAAGAGACGCCGTTCGATCTCGACGATCTTCTCTTCGGCCTCAAGGACTTTGGTTTCGTATTGCTTCAGCTCCGGCGTGGTAAAGCGCTCAGCGTTGACCAGCGTTTGCTTGCGTTCAAAGTCGGCAGGAACCAGATGCAGGTTAGGCTTCGTGACCTCGAGGTAGTAGCCGAAGACCGAGTTGAACTTGATCTTCAACGAATTGATGCCGCTGCGCCGACGCTCACGCTCCTCGATCTGCGCGATGTACTGCTTGCTGTTGCGGCTCAAGTGGCGCAGCTCGTCCAGCTCTGCGTCGACTCCGGCCCGAATAACGCCGCCATCGCTGAGAGACAGTGGTGGCTCCGGAACGATCGACCGGTCTATGCGCTCGCGCACGTCGGAAAGTGGATCGATAAGAACGCTCAGCTGCTTAAGACGCGGAGCATTCAGGCGTTCGAGGCCGAGTTTTATTTCGGGAAGATACGCGAACGAAGCTGCCAACGCCAGCAGGTCGCGCGCATTCGCCGTCTCCAGAGTTACGCGACTCAGCAACCGTTCGAGATCGAGCACGCCTTCCAGCTTGCGACGCAGCTCCTCGCGATGAATCGTGTTTCCAACCGCCTCTGCCACGGCGCCTTGCCGCGCTTGAATCTCTGCTAATTCGATTGACGGACGCAGCAGCCATGAACGAAGCAGCCGCTTCCCCATCGGAGTGAGCGTTGCATCGAGCGTGCGAAACAATGTGACTTCGGGCCCGGTGCTAGAGAACAGTGGCTCGACAAGCTCCAGGTTGCGAACCGTGACCGCGTCCAGAACCAGGCAATCCTGACGGTCGTAGAAACCGATGCGATCAACGTGGTCAAGCGTTCCCCTTTGTGTGCTGCGAACGTAATGAAGTATCGCTCCGGCGGCTGTGGCCGCTGCCGGACGCGTTGCGAGTCCAAAGCCTTCGAGCGAGAGCACGCCGAATTGGTTTTCAAGAAGGGGAATGGCGTAGTCGGGCGAGAACGCCCAGTCCTCTACGGGTGTCTCCGTAAACCGCCGGTTTCCAGAGAGTGCCGCGACCTCGGTGTCCGTGGCAGCAAAGAGCGGCAACGCCGCGGGATAGAGTACCTCTCGCGGACGCATGTGTCCGAGTTCTTCAATTAACCGAGCACGATCCTGGAGCGCAAATTCGGTCGCACGAAATTCGCCTGTCGAGAGATCGAGGGCCGCGAGGCCGGCGCGATCTCCGAGCTCGGCGATAGCTGCGAGGAAGTTGTTTTCCTCAGAGGGCAGACTCGCGTCCGTGCTTGTTCCGGGCGTGAGGACACGCGTGACCTCGCGGCGAACAATTTTCTTTGCGACCTTCGGATCCTCCATCTGCTCGCAGATAGCCACGCGAAATCCTTTGCGCAGCAACTTCGCCAGATATCCCTCGGCAGCGTGGTAGGGGACGCCACACATAGGAACGGCCAGTTCTTTTTCTTTATTGCGCGACGTGAGCGTGATTTGGAGCTCGCGTGAGGCGACTACGGCATCGTCAAAGAACAGCTCATAAAAATCGCCGAGCCGGAAAAATAGCAGTGCGTTGGGATGTTGTTTCTTGATTGCGGCGTACTGCCGCATGAGAGGGGTCGAAGCTTCGGTCACTGATGGAGATTATCCGCTATAGGAGAGCAAGTGTCAGCCGAGGATCGCTGTTGAAATCGCGGTTGAATTCCCTGCGATTGAAAGCAGCATGGAGCCAATTTGCTGCACTGTGGAGACGCAGCACGCTGCGTCTCTACGTCGACCGATGCCCTACGACTAGCGCAAAGCCGCGTTCAAGCGCTTCATGGCTGCCGCAAACTTAAGAGCATTGTAGGCGGAAGGATTCTCTAACTGTTGGAAGAGGCCGTTTATGGCGGTCCTTACTTCGCCTCCGCTGGCTCCTCCCGCCTTGGCGTAAGCAATGTAAATCGAATCCAGCGCCATAGCTGCCTGCTCCGCGGCGCGCTCTCCCTGATCAGCAATGTAATCAGAATCTCCTGAGATCGCGCGCAAGAGACGAGCAGTTTTCTCGCGATCGAAAGATGCAGTGCGGAGTTCGTCCGCCAACCTGCCGGCTAGACTACCCGCCTGATCGGCGAGCTGTTCAACCTCTGTTCGGTTCGGCTGAAGCGAGCTCACCAGCGCTCCAAGCTTCTTCATCGTGTTCTGAAGTTCCTTGGCGGTATTTGCGTCAACCTCGTTGGCCACGTGCTGGAAGACGACCACGCGCGACAAGTTGTACGCAGGATCCCCCGCGCGCCGAGTCTGGTAGTACCCACGGCCTCCTCTGGGGCTTTCAGTCGCGCTGCGCAACCGCCAACTTTCGTCGGGTGGCGTCAGGCTGTGATGACAGGCAAAGCAATCGAGTTCACCATACTCAGGCCAAACCAAACCCTTTTTCCCCTCAGTTCCCTTCACTCGGCGAGCCAGCCGGCTCATGCTCTCTTTGAGTTGAACTGCCTGCCCGACGCTCCATTGGCGCACCCCAAGCAGCGGATCCTTGTCCGCCTGCTCTGGATGTCCCGGAACCTTCTCCACCCAGTGGACCGGCTCCACGGCCTGGAACGAGTCCAATTCAAAAACCAAATCCGGGTGCCCCGCCGCGATCATCTCGTGGTCAACATACTTTTCGGCCGTTCCCAGATGGCAGGTAAGGCATTTTGCTGTTCGCAAAGTCAGATTCTTGGTGTCGTACATGCCCGTCGCGACGGATTTCTCGTGTGGCCAATCGCGAGCAGTGTGTGGTCCTAACCATTGTGATGACGGACCGTGACAGTTTTCGCAGCTGACACCGTCATTGATATCGAAGTCCCGAGCCTTCTCCGCATTGCTGGCATAAAGAGCATGACAAACGAGACATTTAGGGGCGTGGGCTGCATCGGCAGCGCCTAAGCTGGCGGACCCAAGGATCTTGGCAATTCGCTGGGAAACAGAGTTATTAAGGACGTTCCAAGCCTTCGCGTGCTTGTCCTGAAGAACCCAGGTGCTGTACTCGTTTTGCAAGACCTTGGTCTGCAGCCGTACTTGAATCGATCCGTGGCAGGCCGTGGCGCTGCAGGATCCGGGTCCAACGTACCGCGCCTCTGCCGCCGAAACCGACTGCAGGAAACCAGGCTTATCCGCGGCTTGAGATGTAAGCGGGAGCAGGAATGACAATCCGACGCAGAGTCGAACAACAGCAGTGGAGCGAGCAATGGAGCAACAGCACAGCCGTCGATTCATTTGTGCGTATTCAACACTCGGGGGGAAGGATTTAAAGGTGTGTGTCCTTATACGCTCGCAAACTATAGAAATCAATTCAGAAACAGTGAATTCGATTCGCAGCGATTTTTTCTTCCCATTCCAAATCAATTCTTTACCCGTGCACAGCTCTTTGTTATAGTCCGCCTCTGACTTCGCGAAGAACTTGTTTGTTTCCCCACTCCCCCGGGACGTGTTTCTGCGCGGGTCCAAGGTCATCCCTGTGGCGATTCCCGGTACTTCACTGGCCCAACCGAGTCCAACGGCGCACAATACCGACGGCATTTTTGAGGACCTTAAAGCGATTCAGCGGGAATATGGGTACCTGCCCGCCGAAAAGCTTCAGGCGATCGCCGACGCTCGGTCTATGCACGTTCGGGAAGTTTTCGCTGTAGCCAGCTTTTACCCGCACTTTCACCTCACAGCTCCTGCGCGCGTCGATATTCGTGTGTGCACCGACATGTCGTGTCATCTTCGCGGCGCAAACGTCCTAAAGAGGCAGATCCAAGACCGCCTCTACGGACATTCCGGCACAGATTGCAGCATCCGGGAAATCTCATGCCTCGGTCGTTGCGATGGTGCGCCCGCAGTGCTTATCTCCAGTAAGACTGAAGAGCAGATTTACGACAACATCACGAGCGATCGCATCGCCGATGCCGTTGTACGAAATTTGAGTGGAGAGCCGCTGCCCCACACGCGTCCCGAGCGACTGCGGCAGGAACTGCATTCCGATCCGTACGTTGGCATGCCGAAGTATCGCGTTCTGTACAGCCTTGTTCAGACGGGCGACTTCGCCGGTGTGATCACGCTGCTAAAAGCGAGTGCCCTACGCGGCATGGGCGGTGCGGGATTCCCTACCGGAAACAAATGGGAGATAGTTCGCAACTGTGTGGACGACGAGAAGTACGTAGTCTGCAACGCCGATGAGAGCGAACCCGGCACAATCAAAGATCGCTTTATCATGCAGCACCTGCCCCACCTGCTGGTCGAGGGCATGATCATTTGTGGGCTGGTCACTGGCGCGAAAAAAGGAATTCTCTACATCCGCCATGAGTACGAGCATCCGAGAGACGCTTGCCAGGATGAAATCGATGCCTGCTACAAAGATGGACTGTTAGGCAAAAACGTCCTCGGTTCCGATTTGGATTTCGACCTGAGCATCTTCGTGAGCCCTGGCGGATACATCTGCGGAGAAGAAACCGCGCTAATCGAAGCCATTGAAGGCAAGCGCTCGGAGCCGAGGAACAAGCCTCCGTTCCCTGTTTATCAGGGCTTATGGCACAAGCCCACTGCTTTGAACAACGTCGAAACGTTTGCCTTGGCGACCGTCATCCTCGCTCGCGGTGTGGACTGGTTCAAGAACTACGGGCGCAAGGGCTCTCCTGGCATCAAGTTCGTTGGTATCAGCGGTGAAGTCCTAAATCCGGGAGTTTTTGAAGTTCCGATGGGAATTACCTACGACGAACTCATCAATGGTTACGCGGGCGGCCCGCTTCCGGGAAAAACCATCAAGGCGTTCGCTCCTTCCGGACCTTCCTCGGGATATTTGCCGGCCTCCATGCTGAATCTGCCACTCGACTGGGACACGATGTCGAAGCCGCCTGTAAGTTCCATGGTGGGATCCGGAGCTATTGTCGTTTGTTCCAACGAAGCTTGCATGCTCGACATGGCATTGAACGCGGTGAAGTTCTACCGCAACGAATCCTGCGGCAAATGTGTTCCCTGTCGTGTTGGCTCGCAAAAGTTGGTCGACATGCTCACCGCCTGGACTCAGGGCAAGCAGAATCCTACGGACCTTCAAGCGTTGGATGAACTCAATCAGGCGTTAGCACTAACTTCGATTTGTGGATTGGGACAGATTGTTCCAGCGCCGATTCAGTCAGTGATGAGGCACTTTCGCGATGAGATCGATGCCCACGTCAAAGACAAAGACTGTCCCGCGGGTGTCTGCCGGATCGGAGGCTCGTGATGGCTCCGGCAAAGGAGATCACACTCACTATCGACGAGCAGAAAGTTACCGTTCCCGCCGGTACCACGATCTTCGATGCCGCTCGCATCAACGGCATCCCTATCCCAACGCTTTGCCACCAGCAAAACGAAACTCCAGTCGGTGTCTGCCGCGTTTGCGTCGTCGATGTTGGCGCGCGTGTGTACACCGCCGCTTGCATTCGCGAAGCGGAAAACAACATGGTGGTAAAAACCAACACCGACAAGGTCAAAGGCGCGCGCAAGACCTTGGTCGAACTGCTGATGGCCGATCACCCCTCGCCGTGCGCTCGTGAACAGCAGTCGGGCGATTGCGAACTGGAGACACTGGCGAAGAGCTACAGTGTCGGCACACCACGCTTTGCCAAGCGACTGACGCCTTCGCATCAGAAAGACGAGTCCTCGCTGAGCATCATGGTGGATCACTCCGCCTGCATCCTGTGCGATCGCTGTATCCGCGGGTGTTCGGAGATTCGCCACAACTTCGTGATTGCGCGTCAGGGCAAGGGCTATGCGGCGGCCATCTCCTTCGATGCTGACCTCCCGATGGGAAGTTCCTCGTGCGTTTCATGCGGCGAGTGCATGGTTTCCTGTCCTACAGGTGCGCTGACCAACAAGAAAGTCCTCGGCCAGCAGCTTGAACATGGCGCCACTCTCAGTGGGATGTCTGTTCAAGCCCAGGAATTACTGGAGTTGCCGGTATTCAAGGGAGTCTCCGGTACATTCCTCGAACTGAACAAGGGCGCAGTGGTAAAGCGCACGTATCGGAAAGGCGAGGTCATCTGCCGCGAAGGCGACTACGGTTCTACTGCCTTCTACCTGGTGGAGGGCACCGTGGACATCTTCATCTCCACACCACGGGCTCACGTTGATACCGAAGGCTCGCAAGACGGATTCCTGAGCAAGCTTGCCAGCAAGTTGAAGCCGCGCAAGGAACACCAGCGCGAGGAAGAAAATACCGCGCGCAAGTTTATCTACATCGATGCACCCGTCGATCTCGAATACGACCATCCGGTTGCGAAACTGCATGCTGGCGATCTCTTCGGCGAGATGACGTGCATGAACTTTTATCCGCGTAGCGCGACGGTAGTCGCGTCGGAAGACGTTGTTTGCCTCGAGATGCTGCGCAATGTGCTCGACGTCCTGCAGAAGAACAAAACGTTCCGTGCCAAGCTCGATGCCAATTACCGCGTTCGCGCGCTTGAGACTCACCTCAAGAGCGTTCCGGTCTTTACTTCTCTTACGCAGGACTTCATCGACCACCTTCGTGATCGCGTCGAACTGCTGCGCTTTGCTCCCGGCCAGGTGATCTGTCGTCAGGGCGATCCGGCCGACAGCTTCTATCTGGTTCGCATTGGTTTCATTAAGGTCAGCGAAGATCATCCCGGCGGGGAACTGGTGCTCTCGTATCTGGCCCGCGGAAACTACTTCGGCGAAATCGGATTGCTCTCTGATGAGGGCCGCCGTACCGCGACTTGTGCCGCTCTCGATCACGTGGAGGTCGTCAAGATTCATCGCGAGGACTTCCGCGAGATGGTGGGACGCTTCCCGCAAGTGCGAGCGAGCCTCGAAGCCGTGGCACGCGAGCGTATCGAGGAAAATCGCAGCCGCATGCATAACCTGCAGAGCGTGCCGGTGGACGACTTCCTGAAGCAAGGCTTGATGGACGCCCAAAGCCTGCTCGTGCTCGATCTGGATCGCTGCACGCGCTGCGATCAATGTGTGAAAGCCTGCGCCGACGCGCACGACGGTATTACCCGGCTCATTCGTGACGGCCTGCGCTTTGAGAACTATCTGGTAGCCACATCTTGTCGCCAGTGCCGCGATCCGCTGTGCATGGTGGGTTGTCCAGTGGGATCGATTCGTCGCCGCAATTCACTTGAAGTGATTATTGAAGACTGGTGTGTAGGTTGCGGCTTGTGCGCGAATAACTGTCCCTACGGAAACATCAATCTGCACGAATTCCCCGCTCCAGCCGGAAGCACTGGGCAAAAGGCCACTGTCAAGAAAGCTACTTCGTGCAATCTCTGCTACGACCATCCCGAACCGAGCTGCGTCTACGCGTGTCCACATGATGCCGCGCATCGTATTAATCCACCGGAGTTCTTCGGCCAGATACTGGGCGGCAAGCAGGTCGAAGGCGTGCCCTACAGCATGGCTCCCGGAATGATGGACCGAAGGAAGTAGAGTCGATGCTCATCGATCGAACACATCGACAGTGGTTCTGGGGCAGCGTGATCGGACTCACGGTGGGACTCGCAGTCTATATTCCCTATGCCCACTTCACCATCGGAGGAGCACGCGGTGGAACGATCATCGGCATCCTCTACGGGATCGTCGGTTTCGGCTTCATGATCTTCGCAGGCCTGCTAAGCCTGCGAAAAAGGTTCCCAGTCTGGCGCATCGGGCGCACATCCACGTGGATGCGCGGCCATATCTGGCTCGGTCTCATCAGTTATCCAATCATCTTCTTGCACTCGGGCTTTTCTTTCGGGAAAGGCACGCTTACGTGGTGGATGATGGTGATTTTCACGATCGTTTTTGTAAGCGGAATTGTCGGAGCAATTCTTCAGCACTATCTGCCGAAGGTAATGACCAAACAAATCCCTTACGAAACCATCTACGCGGAGATTCCAGTCATTCGCGGCCAGCTTTTGGACGAGGCTGATGTGAAGGTCGCCGAGGTAACTGGAGTCTCCATGAGCACCAACGCAGTCGCGACTGCGTCGGAAGACACGGGCGGCGTGATCGTAACGCTGGTGCAGATGGAAGAGGATATTCGCAACGAGTTAACCCGCTTTTACAACAACGAGCTGAGGCCCTTCCTGGAAAAGTCTGGGGGGAAGGCCTGCCCGATCAGCGATCGCGCAAACTCGGTGGCCCTGTTCGCTAATTTGAAGACGCTTTTACCCGATGAGATTCACCCAACCATCGTCGATCTCGAAAGCATTTGCGAGGAGAAGCGGGAGCTTGACCAGCAAATCGTATTGCATCGCATTCTGCATGGATGGTTGTTCATCCACGCTCCTTTGTCATTAGCTCTGCTCGTTATGGGAGCGATTCATGCAGTGATCGCTCTGAGTTACTAGCACGGAACCATGGCCCGGAAACGCACAGCCAAGAGCCTCGGACAACGACACGACTTCCACTACTTCCAAAGGTGGGGGCGATGGCGATTACTCCGTGCTGGGCTGATGAGCGCTCTTCCGGCGCTCGCCATCATTTGGCTCGTCGGCTATGCGCTCCAACGGAATGCGGCGCCTTACTCCAGCGGCCCGCTCTCGTCGGTGCACTCGTTTACCGGTAAGCGTTGCGATACCTGCCACGCACCAGCACTCAAGGCAGGATTCATAAGCGTTGGCTTCCGCAAGCATGTCAGCGATAAGGCGTGCCTCAGCTGCCATCAGGCTCCGGACCACCAGGCACTGCAGACGTTCACTCCGAACTGCGCATCCTGCCACAGCGAACATGTCGGATCGCAGCACCTGCGCCAGGCTACGGATGAAACCTGCGTGCAGTGCCACGGCGATCTCAAGGTAAAGAACGGCTCGCCGCATTATCAGACTGCGATCTATAACTTTGACGCAAAGCATCCCGAGTTCGCTCCCCTGCGCGTTGACACTCGCGATCCTGGCACTATCAGGCTGAATCATGCGGTGCACATGCGGGCTGGGCTACTTGGTCCGAACTCGCAGCCCGTACAGATGCAATGCCAGGATTGCCATCGCACGCCGGCCGAGCAAGGTGGACCTTGGAAATACGGACAGGCGCGCATGGTGGAAGCAGCCTTACACTCCCCAGATCCACATAATCCGGCGATGCCGCCCGAGCCAGTGCGTCCCGGAACGGGACGGGCCTACATGGCCGCTCCCACATTCGCGACCGCCTGCCAAAGCTGCCACGCGCTGCAATTTGACAGTCACTTCTCCGAATCGGTGCCCCACGATAAACCTGAAGTCGTACACGAGTTCATCGTGGGCAAGTTAACGGAGTACATCAAGAAGCATCCGGAGGCAGTGAATGAGCCGCCTCGTCCAATGCGGATTATGTTCGGTGGAACGATCTCTCGCGAGCCGCAGACGGCCAAGATCGCCCACAGTCCGGAGGAGTGGGTAACGCTACGCACTTTAGATGCCGAAACTCTGCTCTGGCACAAGACATGTCAACAGTGCCATTCACTCAAGTACACGCAAACCGATCAGAACGGGCTCGCGGGACTGCCCGAAGTGGCGCCGTCAAACATCAAACCGGTGTGGCTGCCTAACTCCGTCTTCAGCCACTACGCTCACGTCAGCATCGACTGCAAGTCCTGTCACACTCGCACGCTTACCAGCCAGGAAACAGCAGACGTCCTGATTCCCAGCATCAAGACCTGCCAGCAGTGCCATAACGGCGAGCCCACAAAGATCGGGCAGGCTCAGAATGGCTGCTTCCTTTGCCACCAGTACCACAACTGGAAGCAAAGAAATGAACCGTTCACTCCAACTCACAACCTGCAAGAACTGAGGGGTGCAAACGGCTCATCTTCACCATCTGGAGCGCACTCACAGCTCGAAGCAAGTACGTTCGGTTTTCATCTCCTGAAGTCCGGCTCCAAGTCCCGCTAATTTCACCTCACTCCGTTTCTGCGCGAAATTGTTATTCTGAAGTGACTCGTGTGTTTTCAACGGCTTCCGGGCTGCGAATGCTATCGGCCAAGCCTCAACGTAACTAACGGACATACGCTAACCAGATGCTATGGTTGTACTTAGCGTCCAATGAAGACTCCCCCAAAACGCAAATGGGCTTCCCGCGTTAAGGCGGCGAAGGAGAGAATCAGGGCTCTCCGCAGGCCTATCTATGTCGTTTCTTTGTCGTTGCTTGCGGCCGGTTTTTTTGCATTCACCTTCAGCGTCAATCGGCTCTATGCCGAGAAGCGGAGCCACCTCAGCGCCTACTGGTTCCAGCAGGGACAAGCGGAGTTAGAGGAAGGCCGCCCGCAAAATGCCATCCCTGATTTAAGGACGGCTCTTCTCTACTCGCACGAGAATTCTCGATATCAACTCAACCTCGCGCGTGCGCTTGCAGCCGCCAATCGCGTTCCGGAAGCCCGATCTTATTTCCTTAACCTGCTTGAGGAAGAGCCGGGTAACGGCTCGGTCAATCTTGAACTCGCTCGCCTTTCGGCCAAAGACAACGATCCAAATCAGGCCAGACGCTACTTTAATGGCGCGATCTACGGGGCGTGGGACACGGATCCCATTTTGAAACGGCAGCAGGTTCGGCAGGAGCTGATCAGCTTTCTCATCGCAAATGATCTCAAAACTCAGGCACACGGCGAACTGATGAGCTATACGGCGGAGATGCCGAGTACGCCGAACGCTCAACTCTGGGTAGCACGGACATTCACAAAACTCGGCGACGATCGCAGTGCTCTGGATTTCTTTGTTGCCGCTTCGCAAACGAACCGTCGAGACGTAACGGCGCTACTCGGAGCAGGCTGGGCAGCCTTTCGACTAGGTCGCTATCGTGAGGCAGTGGAGTACTTCAAAGGGGCGGAGTCGCTGCATGAAGATCCTTCGACACTGCAGATGATCGAGCTCGTGACCTCGGTGATCGAGCTCAATCCATTCGACAGCAGCATTTCCGCCGCGGAACGACGTCACCGGCTCATGCTGGCGATGGGGATCGCCGATCAGCGACTAAAAACGTGTGCCGACTCTCATGACGTTGATCTCGACACCGTCAGTGGCGATCCGCTCCAGCTTGCCCGCTCGCAGTGGAGCTATTTGAATCGACAGCTCCGTGGCACATACAACAATTCGGGACTCGTGCAATTGCTCGCCCCAGTCGCCTCGCTCATCACCAACATCGAGCAAAACGGCGGATGCGGCGCGCAAACGCCAAATGACCAGGCAATGCTGCGCATTTACCAAGGTGGAGGGGAGCTGCAAAGGTGATAGATACTAATGTCATCGCTCCGAATAGCCCACCTGTGATTGAAGACAGAGCTGCACCGGAGACGCCGGCGCAGGGCGAACGTTTCTTTCTATTACTCGCAATCTTCATCGGCATCTTCTCGGGACTGGCGGTTGTTTGCTTTCGCATCACGATTGACTTTCTTCGAATTGTACTGCTGGGTTCGTCCGTCACGCCTACCTTCCCGCGCATTCTCTTAGCACCTGCCCTGACCGGAATCGTGATCGCCCTGCTAGTCATGTTCGTTTTTCCGCGCGTGCGTGGCAGCGGGGTCAACCAGACCAAGTCTGCACTGTATGTCTACGACGGATACATCCCATTTCGGACCGCGATCGGAAAATTCATCTGCTCAGCATTGGCTATCGGTTCTGGCCAGTCCTTGGGTCCCGAGGATCCGTCTTTGCAGATTGGTGCCTCAATTGCCTCTGCGCTCGGTCGAAAGCTGGAACTCACGCGAGAGAGGTTGCGCCTAATTGCTCCGGTTGGCGCAGCGGCCGGACTTGCCGCCGCATTCAACTCACCTATCTCCGCAATCCTGTTTGTAATCGAGGAAGTCATTGGACGCTGGACAGCGGGATTTCTCGGAGCGGTTGTGCTGTCAGCCGTATCAAGCGTCGTGGTTGCTCGTTACTTCCTCGGATCGCAGCCGTTGTTCCGCATTCCGGAAGTGCAGTTCATCGCACCCAGCGAGTTGCTTGCGTATGCAGCCCTTGGAATTGTGGGCGCCTTTGCGTCGGTCCTGCTCGCAAAAGCAATTCAAGTGCTCCGTCCTCGAATGAAGGCCCTCCCGCGCTGGACGCAGCTTTTTCAGCCAGCGCTCGCAGGCCTGATCATCGGCGCGATCGCGCTCGCCGGACGTCCCGAGGTGATGGGAGCCGGTTACGAGTTTATCGATCAGGCGATGCATGACCAGTTTCCCTGGAAAATCCTTGCGATCCTTGCTGGTCTGAAGATCCTCACAACAGTGCTCTCGTTCGTCAGCGGGACACCCGGCGGAATGTTTGCTCCCACGCTATTCATTGGGGCCATGCTCGGAAGCGCCGTGGGCGGTGTCGAGCGGCACTTCTTTCCTCATCTGACACTATCGATCGGGACTTATGCGCTGGTAGGCATGGGAGTGCTCTTCGCGGGCTTCCTGCGCGTTCCCATGACTTCGGTCTTCATGGTGCTGGAGGTGAGCGGCAATTACTCCATTATTGTTCCGGTGATTCTTGCCAACACGCTCTCTTACCTGATTTCCCGAAACCTTCAACCCGTTCCCATTTTTGACTTGCTCAGCCGGCAGGACGGTCTCGGATTGCCCTCAATGGAGGAGCAACGCGAAGAGCGTGTCTTGCGAGTGGAAGACGCCATGCGCGCCGTCGACGTTCCCGTTATCGATTCCCAGATCCCAGCCGACGAAGCTCTTGAAATTGCAGAAAACCACGCCGCAGCTGAGATTCTGGTGGACGATCCTCCATTTGGTTGGTCGAGTCTCACGGTTGGAGCTTTGCGCGATGCAGTAGAGCAAAATTCCAGCGAGCCCACCGTTGCCAGTCTCCTCTCCGAACCGCACATGCCGCCGATCTACCCGGATCACAGCCTCGATTTTGTCTTGCGACACATTTCGCAATGGTCGTTCCTGCCAGTAACTCATCGTGCTAATAACCGAAGGATCGTTGGCTTGATCACGATGAACGATGTGATGAAGGCATTCGATAAGTGATGTCGGGATTTTCGTCCCGGGTTGAACGGCTTACCGTCATGACTCCGCCTCGTCTAATCCCTTAATGAAATCCAGGATTGCAGCAGCTTTACTACTCTTCTCGGCGTTCTCACTGGCACAGCAAACGTCGGACCACAACGCTGGCGTCGTCCAGCGCGGAGATGAGGTGATGGGCTTCTCTCACGACAAGACCACACATCGCTTTCGCCTGTACAAGGACGGTGGCAGCATCGAGGCGCTTGCCAACAATCCAACCGATGCGACAAGCCGCGACGAAATTCGCGAACACCTGCAGCACATCGCCGGCATGTTCAAGAGCGGAGACTTCAATGCTCCTATGTTGATCCATGCCCGCACGCCACCTGGCGTTCCCACCATGAACAAGCTGCGCGATCAGATTCAGTACCGAGTCGAAGAAACTCCAAATGGAGCGCGGGTTCGAGTATCAAGCGAAAATGCCAAGGCAGTTGCTGCCATTCACGATTTCCTCCGCTTCCAGATTCAGGATCATCAAACTGGAGACCCGACGACGATCAGCAAGGAATAGGAACGCAGTCGAGCCAGTGCACTGGACAAACGTTGTGCTTTTGTCCCAAGCCTTGCTGCCGCGAAGCAGCACTCTTTTTTGAAACTGTCATCCCTCGCGGCGCCCACAAATACGTGGAGCATTCGAAAATGCCGGCTGTTGCGGCGCGGGGGATCTGCTGTTGTGCAGAGTGACTGCATAACAAAAGCAGATCCCCCGGGCCGCGCTAGCCTCGATGGCTCATTCACATCAACGAGGCGGCCCGAGGGATGACAGTTTCTGGGAGGATTAAGGCTTCTCGGTACGAATGTCCAATCGCGCATACTGCAAGCTCAAATGCTCAGCTTGACGAGAGAACCAGTTGTGCAATTCACTACTCCGCGAACCTCTTCCTGACCTCTTCGATTTTCTCGCTCTTCCAAAAGCGCTTGTAGTTATCGAGTGACATGAAGGTGCGACTAAGCATTCGATCGATGTAAATAGTTCCGTTCAAGTGATCGATCTCATGCTGCAGGATTCTGGCGTACCAGCCGGAAGCACGAATCGTCTTTGGCTCGGCGCGTTCATCGAGGCACTCGACTGTTACCTCTCGTGAACGCGGCACCAGAGCCGTGAAACCGTCAAGACTCAAGCATCCTTCAAAGAACTCGATCGAAGGCTCACTGGCAGAAGTGATTCTGGGATTAATGATCACGTGAAACGGAACTGCTGTTCGCTCCCGCGCAGCCAGGTCACTTGCCGAGAGTTCGGTCCAATACTCCGGTGGATCTTCGATAATTGCGAGCTGTATCGGAACCCCTACCTGAGGAGCTGCTAGTCCGACACCTGGCGCGTCTCGCAGCGTGTCATGCATCGATGAGATCAACTCTTGAATAGGACCGGAAAGAATCTCTTCTGAACTGAGCGGCCGAGCCCGGTCGCGTAACACCGGTTCTCCAACTTGAAGGAGCTTGAGCAGCATTGTCATCGGGCAAGCGCAAAAGCGACGAGCGTAGTGCCATTCTCCCCAAGCTCAATCAGAAGCGAGTCTTCCAGGTGTTCGGGATCGGGCTTCATCTCGCAGGCGGCGATGTCTTCATTGCTCGCGCCGTGAAAACACAGCTCGCAGACCCCAAGGCCGCCGCCCTCGTTGCGGACTGGCGGTCCAAAGACGCGGCAAGTCATCGGCCGGAATTGGTAAAGATCGCAGGTGCCTGACTCCGGATCCAGCGCGGGACACACCTCTTCATCGGCAAAATCGAGGAATCGCGCCTCCCCCTGATCGCTCTCGTCGAGGATTCCCGATTCAGGATCTCCAGGAAATTGCGGCGTCACCCGATGTAAATAAGCTCGTGCTCGCAACTGAACTTGGCCTGCGCGATCGGGATCGCTACGTTTCAGCTGTGCGAGTCCATCGCGCAGGCGAGCGACATCCAGAGCGTTGATGGCGAATGCCCCCACGCAGCACTGCGTGCAGCCGGGACGGCAGACCAGCCAGTCTCCGGCCCGCCGAGCTGCATCCTCGAGCGCGGCGTCGACTATTTGAACTAATTCTCGATCCCGGGCTGGACGCCGACAAGGCATGCGTCAGCATAACGCAACTTGTATTGCTGGTAGGTAACCGATCAGTTTGACGATTACTTGTGGCCCCCAAAGTCGCAATCAACACCTCGAGACTGTCATCCCTCGCGTCCGCCGCGGCGGACGCGGGGGATCTGCTTTTGTGCGCATCGAAGAACAGCGGATCCCCCACTCCGCGTTGACATCACTGACACCACAAACGGCTTTGCTGCGGAGTGAGGGATGACAGTTCGTGGAGTTAAGGAGGCTCTTGAGCTAAAACCACGGAGTCTGTAATCGACATTTTCTCGAAACCGACCACTACCGATTGGTGTGCGGACACGACGAAGAAGAAACGCGAGCGCCGTCTCTCGTCGCGTACCGCGATCGCTTCGTGAGCTACTTATTGATGTCGTCCTTGGCTTCCAAACGTTTTACCAGACCGTTCAAGGCTGGCTTGTAGATATCGGGAGCCTCGTTAACTGCAAGCTTCATCTCCTTCACGGCATTGTCGTAGTCGCCGTGGGCAACTGATAGGCGAGCAGCCTCGTTGCGTGCGACCCAGCCTTTGGGATATTTCTTCACGTTTGTGCGAAACAGTTCGAGCGCCTGATCCTGATGTCCCTGGCTCTGCAGCTGCCTGGCATAGCCGTGGATCTGGAGCGCATTGGCGAGGTCAAGCGCCTGGGCGCGGGCTGCAGCCGATTCATCCTTCTTGCCCATCGCTTCGAGCACCTGCGATTTCGTAATCAGGTTGTCGAATCGGGATTCCACCTGAATGGAGTGATTCGCATAGTCGAGAGCCTGCGGGAGGTTCGTTTTACTGGCGAGGAAATAGTTGGCAGCCTCGTCCCATGGCTCCCAAATGTACTGCGCGCCTCCGCGGAGCTGGTTTTTGACATCGGCTTGCACGACATCGCTGACTGGCACACCGATCCGGAATGGGACAGAGACTTTCTCCCAGCGCATCGTGACCAGCGTCGAGTCCGGAGTCACATCGTCAAAGTCGTAAACGAGTGCCTCACGAAACTCGCCGGATTGTGGCTTTACCGAGACACGCAGCGCATCCTCGTCTTCTTTATATGAGAAGCTTCCCCAGGCAGTGGACACTTTCGAGAAGATCACGGTCCACTCGTTCTCTCCGGGAATCATGTGGAGACCGTAAGTCCCTTTTGCGAGCTGTTTGCCTTCAACCGTGACCGGATCGGCAAATTCGATGGTGGTGTTCTCATTCGCGCCAGCCCGCCAAACCTGCCCATAGGGGACGAGCTTCCCCCATATCTGGCGTTTGTTGACCAGAGGACGGCTGTAGTTGATCGAGATATCCGTGATGCCCACGCGCTGCGTGACCAGGGCATGCTGGCTGGCGCGTGGCAGGTTCAAGATGCTTTGTGCATACGACTCGGCCGCGCCGAACATCATCGCGCCGATCGCAAGAAATGCGAGCAGCATTCGCTTTTGCATATGTGGTTAACCTCCGCCTTTGGACGGATGTAAAAAGAGATTTGTAAGCAGAGTTGCAGAGATCTCGAGGACCATTGGTCCCCAGAACCCAACGAAATGTCACAGGAGAATCGCGCGGTCGGAGAGCGCATTCTGAACAGAAATCTTGCCAGCAATGCGACTGGAGACCTGCCTTGTCGGCGTACAGAAAGAGTCGTCACCCAGTGAGGGCCATGTACGACAGAAATTCACTGCTTATTCACTGTTATTCACTGTTCTCTAAACCGACATTCGCGCAGATTCGGGAAAATTCAATAACGTCTCGGTTATTTTGCAGAAATTCACTGTTCTCGCGAAAAAGTTCTTGAACCGCGAAGGCCTCAGTTCCCCTTCATCTTCCCTTTCACTGACCTCGCCAGCTTCTCGATTTCCTCAGCCTTTTTGATCACGTCGAGGGAAAGTGTGTGTTCGTTAGTCTTGTCGACATACTCTTTGAGTTCAGTCGCGAGTTGAAGCAGGCGATCGGTATCTTTCTGCAGCGACGTCTGCCGTTGCTTGTTCATCGCCTTCTCGCGGTCGTGCTCGATCTTCTCTTCTGCAGGATCTTTTGGTCGCTCACGGCCAAATGGAGGCTCCTGTGTCGGACTCTGGATGTTGCTGTCGATCTGAGCGAAGCAATTCGACATCAGTAAAAAAATGAGCAGAAAGATTACAAAAGCGGGATAACGCACAAGCACCTCAACTCGATTGCGGAATATGGCCGATTATAGCTATCGCCAGCACGTTATGCGGCTCAGGCTGCGTCTTCTTGCTTGCTATAATCCAGCTTCCGCCAACGCAATTCATGAGCATCCTGGGCACAAACATCCTCTCTGAACCTATCTGGCGGCGCGTGTTTTCCGCGTGGCACGACGATCTCGCCAACTGGGCGCGGCTGCATGTGCCGCGCATTCTCGTAATCCTGATCGTGGCGGGCGTTCTCACCCGTTTGCTGGGACTGTTAACCCGAAAATTGCAGGATTTCAGCCGACGCAACGCTCTGCCCAGCGGCATCCGTGCGACTCAATTGCGTACTCTGGCGTCAATCATCCAAAGCGTCGGCGGCTTCGTAATTTTCTTCTTCGCACTTCTGCAGATCCTTGACGATGTCGGTATCGATGTAAAACCGTTCCTTGCCAGCGCGGGCATCGTTGGTTTGGCAGTCGGCTTCGGTGCGCAAACCCTGGTGAAAGATGTGATCAACGGCTTTTTCATCATCATCGACAACATCTATGACCTCGGCGATCTCGTGAAAATTGCCGGTGTACAGGGTACCGTCGAACAGATGTCGCTACGCATGACCGTATTGCGCGACGACACCGGAGCAGTGCATTCCGTTCCCAACAGCGAGATCAAGATCGTCTCCAACATGACTCGCGACTGGGCACAGGTCGCGCTGCATGTCTCAGTGGACTATAGCGAGAGTTCCGATCGCGTAATCGAGCTGCTAAAAGAAGTCGTCTCCGGTCTGCGGGACGATCCAGAGTTCGGAAAGGATATTGTGGGAGAACCCGAGGTGCCAGGGATTGAGCGCGTGAGCGGATCGGAAGTCGACTACCTGGTGATTGTGAAGGCTGGTCCAGGCAGCCAGCATGCGGTTCGGCGTGAACTGCGCAAACGAATCAAGGCTTCTTTAGAAAAGAATGGCATAAAAGCCGGCGCGCCCAACCGTATGTATGTAATGGAAGCTCCCCCTGCCAGTCGGTAATCTGATCGACATGGAAACAGGACTCAAGGACAAAGTTGCGCTGCTGGTGGCGTCGAGCGAAGGCATTGCCCGCGCGGCCGCCGAGAAGTTCGCCGCTGAAGGCGCCCGGCTTGCGATGTGTGCTCGCAATGAAACGAAGTTACTCAGAGCAGCAGACGAATTGCGCGCTCGTCATAACGTCGACGTGCTGGCCGAACGTGTCGACGTTTCGGATTTTGCGTCGATGCAGGCCTTTGTTCGCCGCGCGGTCGAACGCTTCGGCCGAATCGATGTTTGTCTCGCAAACTCCGGTGGCCCGCCGGCCAAGAACTTTCTTTCCATCGAACTGGACGAGTGGAAGAAGAACGTCGATCTGATCTTTCTCAGCGTCGTGAACCTGGCTAAGTCCGTGATCCCGCACATGCAGAAGAATGGCGGGGGACGCTTTATCGCCATCACCTCTACGTCGGTTAAGGGATCGATTCCCGATCTTGTCATGTCGAATGCAGTGCGGCCCGCGGTCGTGGGACTGCTGAAGAGTTTGTCGATTGAGTTCGGAAAAGACAACATTACCTTCAATAACGTTGCGCCCGGATACACCGCCACCGAACGGCTCAAGGAGCTTGCCGGAACGCGCGCGCTTGCGGCCAACGTAAGCGTCGCCGAGATCTATGAGAAGTGGTCAGAGGAGATTCCGCTTCGGCGATTGGCACGTCCAGAGGAGGTTGCAGATGCGATCGTGTGGCTCGCCTCGGAGCGCGCGTCGTATGTGACCGGACAAACCATTCTGGTTGACGGCGGAAGATATCCTGGCGTCGCGTGAGGGTGTGGGTGGCAGCTAAGGAGCTACTTGAGAGTTCTGCATATCGATGGGGATCAGCTCACGCTCGACGACCTGCGTGAGGTGGTCTACGAACAACGTCCGGTACTGCTCGCGCCCGACGCACGGCAGAAAGTCCTGACTTCGCGCGAAGTGGTTGACGAACTCGTGCGCGAGAACCGTGTCGCCTATGCGGTGACGACCGGTGTCGGCAAGCTGAGCGAGGTCCGCATTCCGCCCGAGCAAATTCGTGAGCTACAGCTCAACCTGCTGCGTTCCCATGCGGTCGGTGTCGGTGCGCCACTGTCGGAGGCGGCCACGCGAGCGATGATATTGCTCCGCGCCAATTCCTTAGCTAAGGGATTTTCAGGAGTGCGGCCGCTTGTAATCGACACACTCTGCGAAATGTTGAGCCGCGGCGTGCATCCGGTAATCCCTTCGCAAGGGAGTGTTGGAGCCAGCGGCGACCTTGCGCCCCTGGCTCATCTGGCTCTGGTTCTCGTGGGAGAGGGTGAAGCCATCTTTCAGGGGCGCCGGCTCCGCGGCGCGGAAGCGATGGGGGCGGCCCAGGTAAAACCCGTCACATTGGAAGCTAAGGAAGCGATCTCACTGATCAACGGCACGCAGGCAATGTTGGCCATCGGAACGCTGTCGCTGCTAGCCGCGCAGACGCTGGTCGACACGGCTGACGTACTCGGCGCGCTAACCCTCGACGCGCTTCGCGGCACGACGGTTGCCATGGACGAGCGCATTCATCGCGCTCGTCCCCATTCGGGACAGTTGCACAGTGCGAGTAATGTCCGCAGGCTCCTCGAGGGCAGCGAGATTCGTCAGTCTCATATCGACTGCACCCGTGTCCAGGATGCCTATTCGCTGCGCTGCATTCCCCAGGTCCACGGCGCCGTGCGCGACACTCTCGCTTATTGCCGCCAGGTTTTCGACATAGAAATGAACTCAGCAGTCGATAATCCGCTAGTCTTTCCGTCTCCACGATCGCAACGCGAACCCATGCGCCCCTCGAAGGTTCCGGCGATCGACGACCGCCGAGCCAAAGAGAACGCAAACGACCATACTGATTCGGGACAAGTACTCTCTGGCGGCAACTTCCACGGAGAGCCAATAGCCTTCGCGCTCGACTATCTGGCCATCGCGCTGACCGCTCTGGCAGGAATCTCTGAGCGGCGCATCGAGCGCATGGTCAACCCGGCCCTCAACGAGGGCCTGCCTCCATTCCTGGCTCCAAACGCCGGACTCAACTCCGGATTTATGATGCCGCAAGTGACCGCTGCCGCATTGGCAAGCGAGAACAAGGTTCTGGCGCACCCCGCCTCTGTCGACTCAATTACGACGAGCGGCAACAAGGAAGATTACGTTTCCATGGGCATGGCCGCCGGCCTCAAGCTGCAACGCGTAGTCGCCAATACGACCCATGTGCTTGCGATTGAGGCGGCCACGGTTGCGCAGGCGATCGACTTTCTTGCCCCGCTCAAAACGAGTCCGCGGTTGCAAAAGGTCCACTCGGCGATTCGAGGCATTAGTCCGCCAGTGGACCGGGACCGCGTCTTGGCCGATGAGTTCTCCAGACTCGCACAGGCAATTTCCGAAGGAAGGCTGACAAGGGCGGCTTTTGAGTAAGCGTGCCAGCATTTCTGCAAAACTAAGGGAGACCGCTCTTGGAATGATTGTATGTGCCACGGCCAACTTTGGATGGATTCACTCATGCTGACGAACCATGTAGCACTGTCATCCCTCAGGCCGTCGCTTAGCTGTCAATGGTCCTTCAAAGCTGATGCGGCCTGGGGAATCTGCTGTTCTGATCACTAACGAAACAGCAGATCCCCCGCGCCGCAAAAAACCAACTTTTGGATCCGAGCTGGTATCGCTGCGGCGCGAGGGATGACAGTTCCAAAAAGGCATCGCACAACTAATGAGCGCACGCGATATTGCAGGTCCAAAACCTGAATTCGCTTCAGTGCCCGGACTCCTGCAGCAACTCCCTAAGATACTGCTGCCAGAAAACCGCCCACGTGTGCGTGCCATGACCATGGGTTTCAGCCGATGTGGGGATGAGCACGAATCGCCCACGCTTTACGCGCTTGATTTCGCGCTGAGCGATTCCCAATTCGGGTGGATTGATGAAATCGTCCGCTGAATTGATGTACATCACCGGCGCTGTGATCTTTTCAAGTTGGTTGGAGGGATCGTAGTTTCGCGACGCGCTTACCGCGTATAACAAATCATTTGCATCAAGAGTATGAGTTACTCGGTTGCGATAATCCTCCAGATCTTTATCCGCAGAATCTCGTGTTGGATAGCTGATCTGCATGGGCAACGGAGTGCTTCCTGCAATCAGTAAGAAGTCGGTAGCAATTTCGATGCCCGCGTGTGGCTGAGAACTGTAATCCCCGTCTTTCCATTCCGGGTCACGCCGGATTCCATCGATCACCATCTTGCGCCACATACGATTACGACCGGCGATTTGCACGGGCAGGCATGCCAGTGGCATGAGCGCATCCATGTAATCGGGATAGGTCTCGCCCCACACCCACGAATGCATGCATCCCATGGAAGTACCGAGTATCAGGCGAAGGTGATTAATGCCGAGCCCTTTTTCGAGCATCTCGTGCTGAGCCGCCACCATGTCGTCGTAGTCATACTGCGGAAAGCGTGCGTGCAATCCATCGCTGGGCTTACTGGATTTGCCGTGGCCAATGCCGTCGTCAAGAACAATGAAATATCGGTTGATATCAAGCAACCGCCCTGGACCAAAGAGGACATCCGCAAACTGCGGTTGAAGGAACTGCTGGCCAGAACCACCGGTACCGTGAAGCAGGAGCACAGCGTTTGTGGTACGACCATTGGCATCGCGAACAGGTTTACCGAACGTTAGGTAATGCAACCGCAATTCGGGCAGCGATTCGCCTGAACGAAAGTGAAAGTTGCGAGCGATGTAATCGCCTTCCTGCGGCGCAGGGATTTTTGTAGATTCCTTGAGGACTTGCCCTTGACACGAATAGGCGAGACAAACAAATATCAAAACTCTCCGAAGCGATGACATCAAATGCTCCCGTCTGTAATTGTTATTCAAATCACGCCGAGCCATTTTACTGGTGCGCCGGCATAAGCTACCTGCGATGAAAGCCACGATGACGGCAATCCAGGGAGACATCACGAGGCTGGCGGTCGATGCCATCGTGAATGCTGCCAACAGCTCCCTGCTCGGCGGTGGAGGCGTCGATGGCGCAATCCATCGCGCTGCCGGCCCTGGACTGCTCGCTGAGTGCAGAACGCTCGGCGGTTGCGCGACGGGGGACGCCAAAGGAAGTCGCGGTCATCGCTTGCCGGCGAAATATGTGATTCACACCGTCGGGCCTGTCTGGCGGGGAGAAGAGAGCACGAGCCTTTCGATCGATGAACGAGATGAGGATCGCCTCTTGGCCTCGTGCTATCGCCGCTCGCTGGAGATTGCGAACGAGCTTGGCGCGGCAAGCATCGCCTTCCCCGCAATCAGCACGGGCATCTATGGTTTTCCGCGAGAACGGGCCGCCAAAATCGCAGTTGCAGAAGTCAGAAAGATACTCGGTGAGTACCAGACGATCGAGGCGGTGATCTTCTGCTGCTTCGATTCGGCCACTCTGCAGATCTACGAAGAAGTGCTTGGGCAGAATCCCTAATACGGTCCGAATGCTTCCCTGTTACTTTTGTTGTCTCTTCCCGAAAGAGAACTAAACCCTTTGTTAATGGTAACTTAGCGCCGAAATCAGGAGTTCCCTGTTCAGTCCCTGCGTTCGAGCGAACTTGGCGATTTTTGGGCAGAAACGTGTAACTGAAGCGTTAATCTTGAAAATCGCTCTGTATATATCCCTGTTTCTTTTTGCGGACGTTTCCCCAGGTTAAAGTCCACGCGCACGATGCTCCTTGAAAATGCACTTGTCCATCACGACAAAGATTCCCGCATCACGAGCTTTCTTAGCTGCAGCTTGATGCACAACGCCTTCCTGCAGCCACACAGCAGGAATCTTTAAACGGATCATTTCGTCGACGATCTCCGGGACGAACTCTGGACGCCGGAAAACGTCGACCAGGTCGATCTTTTCAGGAACTTCCGCGAGGCTGGCGTAGGATTTCTCTCCGAGGACCGCCTCCTCATTGGGATTCACAGGAATAATGCGATAGCCCTTGCGCTGCATGTATTGAGTGACGCCAAAGCTCGGGCGCAAGGGATCGGACGACAAGCCAACTACGGCAATGTTTCTCGCTTTGGTTAGGAGGTCTCGAATTTCGTCGTTCAGGGTCATCATGATTCAAAGACAGCTGCGCTGATGAAACTAGCTACCTCCGCCAGGTGTGGTTCTGGTTTGTATCAACCTGAGAGCCCCCTTCCGCAGGGTCTCGGGAATGTTTTTGTTCATGGAAAGAACCTTCAGGTCCGGGCCCATCAGGTTCTTTATCAGACCTAAAGAAAGATCGAGAGGAGTTCGCGGATTGTTACAGAGATTTCTGAGAACGACATAGTTCTTCATAAACTTGCGGCTGCGAGCGATATCGCGCAGCACGTTCTCACGAACGTTCTTCATGTTGGCGAAGGCCTCGATTTCCTGCTCACTCACTTTCGGCGACGCGAGTACCGCGGACGAAACCAGCTTCGATCCGTCGCGAATCAGGATGCCGCGTTCCTCCCTACTGCCAAGCATCGCAACCTTGACGCGCTCGCCAACATTCATGCGCGCGAGCTTCTGCAAAATTGAGATGCGCTCGTCTTCCTGCTTGCCTTTGCCCTTCGCCGCTTCCAGAGCCTCGGCGCTGATTACAATTCCTTCTTCATCGCCGAGTTCGTCCACTCCGCCGAGCAGAACAAACGGCTTCGCCTCTCTCTCTTCAGCCTCAAGTTCCGCCGCGTGCTCTTTGAGCCATGCAAGCACTTCGACATCGGTAATGGTTCCGAATTCGACAGCAACGTCCACCCCAAGCCGCGACAGACTTTCCGATACGCGTACATGTTCTTCGGGGGCGAGATTTGGATTATTCAGCAACGGCCTCAATACGGTTGCGGAACCCATGACGCGGGGACTCGAAAGCAACAATGCAGTCGTCTCTCGTGTGGCTGTTTCAGCGATCGCAGCCAAAGTCTTGTCAGATACTGAGGGGTTGTTGAACAATGATGGCAAAAGCCGCGGCCGGCGATTCCGGGGCGCAAGGAAATAATTGAGGACTTCGTGAGGAGTGCCCGGATCGGCCAAAGCAGTCGCCGATCCGCCTTCATCGAAGCTAGCGAGCGTCATGCGGGCCTGCTCGCCAAAAATTGGATGTTCACTGAGGTAGACGAGTATCTCGAGCATCTCCCCCGGAGAAACTGCGAGTGCTCCGCGAGCCGCCGATCGCATCACGCCTGCGGGAACAGCCGACTGCCTCATCATCTCGATCAGTCGAGCCATTGCGAGTTAGCTGGCGCCAGCTTCGCGTCGCATCAGGAGATATCCGCGAATAAATGGAGTCAGATCTCCATCGAGCACCCGGTCAGGATCGCCGACTTCGACCTTCGATCTAACGTCTTTCACGAGTCGATAAGGCGCGAGGACATAGGAGCGAATCTGCGAGCCAAAATCGATGTCCAGTTTTGAGTCTTCGAGCTTCTTCGTCTCGGCGCGCTTTTTTTCGAGCTCATATTCGTAGAGCTTCGAGCGAAGAATCTTCATTCCCCGCTCGCGATTCTTGTGCTGAGAACGCTCGTTCTGGCAGCTCACCACAATTCCAGTGGGAATGTGAGTGATGCGCACCGCGGAATCCGTTGTGTTCACATGCTGTCCGCCGGCGCCACCGGAGCGATAGGTGTCGATCTTGAGATCGCTTTCTTTGATATCGATCTCAATTGACTCGTCGATCTCGGGGGAAACAAATACGCTGGCAAAGGATGTATGACGGCGCTTGGCCTGATCGAACGGTGAGATGCGCACCAGGCGATGCACGCCGATTTCGCTGGTCAGCAAACCAAAAGCGTACTCACCATTCACCGTGAAAGTCGCCGACTTGATGCCCGCTTCCTCTGCTGCCTGATAGTCATTGAGCACCGTCTCGAAGCCTTCGCGCTCCGCCCAGCGCAGGTACATGCGCATCAGCATCTCGGCCCAATCCTGTGACTCGGTACCTCCAGCGCCCGGATGGATCGTCACGATAGCATTGCGGGCATCGTTCTCGCCGGCAAGCAGCGTTTTAGTCTCGAGCTTCTCGACGACTTCTCGCAGGCTGTCGATCTCGCGACGCAGCTCCTGATCGACACTCTCACCCTCTCGTGCCAGCTCAAAATATGCTTCGATGTCCTGGGTACGGCGGGCAAGGTCACTCTCGCTCGCCAGTGCGGCTTCGATGCGCTTGCGCTCGCGCATGACCTGCTGCGACTGTTCCTGATTCGACCAGAAGTTGGGATCGCTCGCCTTTTTCTCTACTTCGGCGAGCTGCTCTCGTAGGCGCGGAGCGTCAAAGATACTCCCGCAGATCGTGGACCTTGGCGCGTACGGCCGCGTATTCGCGTTCGAGATCCTCAAGCATGAATTTGCGTTCCCCGGTCTGCATAAAGAGAGTTACTGGCGCAGTGGAGCTCGTCCGCTTAGTGCGGCGCTGACCAAAGCCAATATCGAAATTATCGCACAGCCTCCCGCGAACCAATCGCCATGCCGCGTGTAGAACGTGGTTCCCGACTCGAAGCTGTAAGGAGCCTCGAGCACAGTCCGCGTCTTGCGTGGAACGGCGGCGACGACCTGGCCGAAAGGACTTATCGACACAGTGATCCCGGTGTTGGTCGCCCGCAGCAGCCAACGTCCATTCTCGATCGCGCGCATGCGGGCCATGTTCAGATGCTGCCCAGGTGCGCCGGACTCACCGAACCATCCGTCGTTGGAGATGTTCACAAACAGCTCTGCCCCGTTGCGGACAAATCTCAATACTTCATCGGGAAAGATTGATTCGTAGCAGATAAAAGTTCCGACGCCATGCCCATCTACATGAAGAACGTTGCGTTGGTTGCCGCGCGAGAATTCGCCGATATCATGCGTCAGGGACTGGGCAAAGCTAAGCAAATTCCGGAATGGAACAAATTCACCAAAAGGTACCAGGTGAATCTTGTCGTATCGAGGTCCCCAATTCCCATCGGGCAGAACCAACTGCGCCGAGTTAAACACTTCCGCCTTGCCACCAACCCTCGGACCTACTCCCAGACTCCCTGCAATTACGTATGCGTGAGAATCCTGAGCCAGCGCGCTGAGCCAGTGCTGAAACTTCTGATCCGAGGTGTAAAACGGCGCCGGAGACTCCGGCCACACGATCAAGGGGGGATTTGCACTGTGTTGCGCTGCTGCCGATACTCCTTGCCCACTGAGTTGCACGAGTTGGGCGATAGTCAAATCGTAGAAGGTAGGCGACCAGTCGGTTTCGAGAATGGGCAAATTCTCCTGAACCAGCGCCGCAGCGTGGTCGGGATGAGACTCCGGATAAGGAACGAGCGATCCGGACTCTAATGCGATCGCGCCCAGGATGCCGGTAAATGCCACGGCCAATCGCCGATCTCGTGGCAGCAAAAAGCCGAGAGCGAGAACGGAGTTTACGAGTGCAATCGCGAGCGAAAGCCCATACACGCCAGTAAAGGTCGCCAACCTTGTAAGCGGCAGATTATTGACTTGCGCATATCCAAGGAGGTCCCAAGGAAAGCTGGTAATGTGCGCGCGAGCGAATTCAACCGCAACCCAGAAAAAGGGCGCGAGGATAAGAGCGCGAGCGTTAGCGAATAAACGGCTGCGCGTCGCGAGGCCGAGAAGCAAACCGAAGGCAGCGTGATAGAGCGCAAGATACAGACAAAACAGCACGAGGATGTCGGCGGCAATCGGACGAGAGAGATTGCCGTAGCTATGCATCACATGAAAAATCCAATAGCAGGTGCCTGCGTACCAGACAACGCCGCTGAAGTATGCAAGCAGAACGCAGCGCGTGAGAGTGGGAGAGTATCGACGATCGATCAGGGCCACGAACAACGGGGCCAGCGCGATCCAACACGTGAAGTAAACGCCAGGGGACGGGAAACTCAGTATCTGGAGAACAGCGGAGAGCAGTGCAAGCAGCCATCCAGCTCTCGGCGATGGTCGCATGATCGAAAGTCTACAGGATGAGCTTTGCCAAGCCCATGATAGAGTTCACGAAGGCGGGCGCGACGACCGCTTACATGGCGCCTATTCAGCCGCCTTTACTCATTCAAGAATCTGGATCGACTCGGACGCACCGAACCTACTGCCGAGGTGTGAGCCGATTCGATAAAGCCGGACGATCGTGTGCTGCGCGTAATGGCCACAACCAGGAGACCCGCCAGCAATTGCACGGTTGCGACGTCGTAATCACTGAAAGCGCCCCTATGGCTGGAAAACACTTCCAGCACACCGAGGACGCTGTTCAAGTGCGAGACTGGCGCAGCCAGCACTGACTGAGTCCCCAACTCTCGGCAGCGGTTGCGGTCAACGTACGTATCCGACTCGGCAGAATCGCAGCGCCAGCTCACGCCAGTACTCGCGCAGAGGCCTGAGATTCCGTGGCCCAACTTGAGTTCGACTCCCAGGTCAGGGAGCAACTGTTCCAGCTTGAGCTTGGCAAACAAGCTTGCCTTGGCGAGAAAGTGCGAGTGCAGCACCGTCGGCGTTCGTGATCGTGCATGCACGCTCGACTACCCAGCGCATTGCCGGCTGAAGCTGCGGCAGTGAATTTGGCAAGGTTCTGCACGCAATCCCGCTCGCAGAACGATATGCTAGAGGCGCCGACGGGCTCTGCAGGATACTCCCGCGCCATATCACTGCAGAGAATGTTCTCAACGGCACGATCGATAAGGTCGTCCTCAATCAGACGTGCCCGCTCCTGATTGCGCAGCGAGCCGCCAAGCACGCGAGCGAGTGTAAGCAGTGCAGTACTTCCGCAGGCCAGACAATTGGAGCCGCTGTTGTAGCTCATTAGCTCGCATTGCACGCAGAAGACAGTATTACGAAGTTCAAAGAAGGTGACATCCGCAGGCCGAAGATGTGGCATTTCCTAAGGTCGAGCCCCTTAACCCAGACGAAGTAGACGAAACAGATTCGTTGAAGATAAAAGCACACGAGCTTGTGCAGGAGTAGCACCGCTGGTTCATTTTTGAATCGCCGTCGGGCATCGGCATTCGGGCTTGACGCAACTTGTCAGTAAGAAGCACTCTGGCGGGTCACGCAACAAATTTCTCGGCCAGGAACGAAGATCGATGTCTGGCTTTGCAGCACAGCTTCGAAACGAAATAACTGCGCGTGCAGTGGAGTATGCGCAGCAGAACGGCATACCTTTCCGTCGCAGTCATTTCGACTTCGGCAGCATCGTATTCGCTCCGGAGGACGGCGCCTCGCGACACGGGAACTTTCATCCAGCGAGCTATCGCGCCATTCTCAAGCGCCCAATCTGGTGCAAGCGCCTGGGCAAGGTGCTGACTGTTACCGAGAGGCTGAAAAACCCAGACGACGATCGCAGACTCTGCGAACTAGACTCCTGCTGCAGCTCCGACGCGCTGCTGATGAATATCTTCTGCCACCCCAACGTGCGCAGCAGACCGCAAGTCCGCCGAATGCTCGGAGTAGACGAGCGTGCCGTGCCGATCTTCGGCTGGCGTACTCGCGTGCCACTGTTTGATCAGAAGTTCGATCGCACCGAAGTCGACATGAAGTTCGGCAATCTGCTGGTCGAGGTCAAGCTCACTGAGAGCTCGTTCGAGAGCTGCACCTTCGCCCGTATGCACGAGTATGCCGACTTCCGTGAAGTGTTCCGTCTGAGCGAATTGCCACGTTCCAGTCGCCAGTACCGGTGCTACCAACTCCTCCGTAATGTGCTGGCCGCGCAGGCGCACAACGCGGCTTTCTGCCTTTTGACGGATGCCCGCAGAATCGATCTGATCGAGTGCTGGTACAGGGTGCTTGCGGCGATTCGGCCAATAGATCTGCGCGTGCGGTGCAAACTGCTTACCTTCCAGGAGCTATCGCCGGCGCTACCGCGTTCGCTACGCGAATTTCTCGATCAGAAATACGGCATCGTGTCCACCGTTGCTGCTACCAGCACGGCTGTGGGATATTGAGCAACGGAGTCTTTTCGTCGATGCCCAACTCCTCGGTTGCCGTCCGTTTCGAGTACGCCAGCGAGAGAAAGATTCGCGAGCGTAACAAGCTGCACTACCGGTTCGCGCACTGGCCGATCTGGATCGCCGTCTTCTACCTCGCGCCGGGACCATTTACCTTCGACTTATTCGCACATGGGTTGCATCCCTACATGGCTGCGTGGCTGGGAATCGTGATAGTCGGTACTGGAATCGCGGGATTACTTGGCAAGCTGCCGGGCGTCGAGCCGAAGCCGTACATCATTCGCTTCACCGAGGATCGTCCAAATCCCTTGTATCGTCGCATCTGTTACACGCTCGCCTGGAGCGAGCTGGTGACCTACGCAGTACTGAATATTACGGGGCTGATCGGTGCCATCGTAACCGGCCAATGGAAGCTGCAGCAGATTTACTCCTACGGATACTTTCCTATCGCTGCCACGTTCTGGATCCTCGGCGCGTTAGGAAAATTGCCGCGCGTAAGACCTTCCACCACAGGAGAATGTCATGAACGACGCTACTTTTACGGCGCCGTTTGGGCATGTGTCCTCGCACAGCCCATTCTGGGACTGTTGTGGTGGTGGCTTCCACGAGGCCGTAATTTCGACATCCTGCGGCTCGGCGGATTCCTCGGCGTGCTGGCATTCATGGGTGCGCTGGCCGTTCGAGGACATCTCCCGCGCACTCGTCCGATCCTTCCCGGCGAACTCGCCATCTCCGACTGACTCAAGATTGTGTTCTACGTAATCACTTTCGCCATCGCAATTGCATTGCTGGTTGCTGCCGGCGTGCTTTTCCAGGCAATCGGACTCAGGCGTGACGAACGTCGCTTCCCTGCTCCCGGACTCCTCGTCGATGTTGGTGGATACAGATTGCACCTCCATGAACTCGGCTCAGGCTCTCCAACCGTCGTTCTGGAATCGGGAATCTCTGCTTCGTCGCTCAATTGGCGGAGGGTTCAGACAGAAGTCGCAAAGTTTGCTCGTGTGTGCAGCTACGATCGTGCGGGACTCGGTTGGAGCGAGCTCTGCGATCTGGCTTGCACGCCGGCATCACTCGCAAAGCAGCTCCACACGCTGTTGCACAACGCAGGAGTCGCCGGTCCATACATCCTCGTAGGACATTCCTTTGGCGGGCTGATCGTTCAGGCTCTCGCTCGCTTGTACGCCAATGAAATCGTCGGCCTGGTGCTCGTCGATCCACTCGATCCTGCGGAATGGACGCCAATCACAGACGAGCAACGTCGAATTATCCACCACGGAATAGGACTCTCACGACGCGGCGCACTCGCGGCAAGGTTCGGAGTCGTGCGCCTTTGCCTCAATCTTCTGCTCGCCGGCAACCAGTTAGTGCCACGAATGGCGGCAAAACTCTGGAGTGGAGACGCTTCTCAAGTAACCAACCGCATCGCTGGACAAGTGCAGAAGATGCCGCCAGAGACATGGCCGCTGGTAGCAACGCACTGGAAGAATCACAAAAGTTTCGAGGGTATGGCGCGCCACTTTCAGGCGCTGGCGGAGAGTGCCCAGGAACTTTCGCAGGTACGACAACTCAGCGTGCCGGTCACAATGCTGGTAGGCACACAAAACGAACATCCGGCAGATCCCAGGGAATACGCAAAGAAGCTTTCGCCCGAGACTCGTCTCATCTTCGCCGAGAAGAGCGGCCACTGGATTCAACTCGACGAACCCGAACTCGTCGTGAAATCGATCGCAGAGATGCTTGAGACTACACAGCGCCTGGAACGGGTTACCGCTCGCTGATAGCGCTATCCGCCCCGCAGGAGACAGAGGCAACGGGGAGGCGTATACACACCCAAGACGCTAGAAATGCCGGAATTCCTACCTCTGTCCCGAGGGATCTGCGGCGGTTAGCCGAGGCTAGCTGGCGAGAGCGTCCAGCACGTCGCTGGTCGCGGCTGAGGGCAGTGGGCACTCGTACATAGCATGGTGGTCCTTAGCCGCGCGCAGTTCCTGCTCGTCGACTCCCCGAGCGCTCCAGCGGCAATTGGGGCAAAGCACAACGGACTGAGTTGTTTCCATGTTGGCCCTCCAGTCACTAATGTGCGCTTTAGATACCAATTAGTGAAATCGAGATTTCTTATGCTCACAATCGGAAAAAGTTATCGTAAGTAAAGCGTATAACCACGAGGACTGAATTCGCACTTATGGTCGACCCCGTCGTAGAGAAACTGATCCTCGAACTCCTTGAATGGGTGGCCAGGCGGGAGAGGACTTACGAAGACGTAATCGATGCCTGGCGCACCTCATGTCCGAGACTTCCAATTTGGGAGGACGCCAATGAGCGCGGCTTCCTAGTGGTGGAACAGGCCAAGGGACGAAGGATTGTCACCATTACCGCAGCCGGCCTCGGATTCCTGCAGCGGCATAAACCTTCTGAGAAGTCCATACATTGGAACAATAGCTGACCGTAACCGCATCGCGTGTTCGCTAAGTAGGGTGTGAGGTCAGATACTCGATGGGTGCGGCATCCGTTCGATGGAATCCCAAAAGAGGGGCCTCTCCCGGTGGGCGATAAGATGCGTAGGATGAGTCGCCCGTCCTTTGGCCGCAGCTCCTACTCACTGTGATCCCGACGAGCAGCGGTGCCCTTAGGAACAAATGTCCGCCTCAGCCCTGGTTTCCAGAAACGGAAAGGAACCAACTTTATAACCCTTCGATTAACAAAAGTACTATACTGTTATCCCCTTTCGAGAGGCTAAAGCAGTCCCCCACAGCCTCCGGTTGAAGTTCGCCCCCAGGTTCAGTCGGCCCCAAACATCAAGACCGCAAGAGATAGAAAGAATAATGTTTGGCAAGCGCGGGACTGCTGTCCTACACGCGATGATCCTCATCGTGGGGCTAGTCGTGTGGACAGCCGGATGCGGCGGCGGGGGCGGATCTAACAGCTTCTCATCCAGTCCTGCTCCTCAGCCAACGACAAGTAACACATCGACGGGAACGAATGTGTCCGTTCAACCGGCAGATGCAAACGGCGCAACGCCTGCCAAACTGACCTTCAGCAACGTAACCCAAGGGGGAATGACCACCCTCACAATGGCAAGCACCGGCTTGGCGCCTCCGGCCGGATTCCTTGTCGGCAACCCCGCACTGTACTTCGACCTGGCCACGACCGCTGTTTTTTCCGGCACCGTTTCCGTTTGCATGAATTACACGGCGATTACGTTCGTGAATTCGCCGCGACTCTTTCACTACAACGGAAGCGCCTGGGTAGATGTAACGACTTCGGTCGACACGGCAAACCACACGGTCTGCGGAAACGTTACGTCTTTCTCTCCATTCGCAATCTTTCAGTCAGCCACGTCGCCCGCGATCACGAGTGCAGGCAGCGCGGCGTTCACGCTGGGCACTGTCGGTTCGTTCACGGTCACCGCCATCGGCTTCCCCACTCCTGCCCTGACAGAAGGCGGAGCGCTACCGAACGGGGTCACATTCACCGACAACCACGATGGCACCGCGAAGCTGAGCGGCACAGCAACAGCAACCGGGAATTTCCCAATCACGATCACTGCGCATAATGGTGCGACTCCAGATACGACGCAGAATTTCACACTATCAGTCAATCAAGCGCCAACGATTACGAGCGTGAATAGCGCTACCTTCGCCGTCGGCGCGGCGGGTACGTTCACCGTGACGGCAACGGGGTTTCCGGCACCGACTGTCAGCGCGAGCGGTTTGCCGGCGGGCGTGACCTTCAACACCGCGACTGGAGTGTTGAGTGGAATGCCGAGCACGAGCGGCACGTTTCCATTCATCTTCACCGCGCACAACGGTGTAGGCGTCGATGGCATACAGGACTTCACGCTGACGGTAACGGCCGCCACGCAGGCGACGCTGACGATCACAGGACCGTCAGTCGTAATCTATGGCGCGACTGGCACAGCAACGGTTTCTGGCGGGAGCGGAACAGGCGCAGTGAGCTTCAACGCTGGGGCCTCGACTGGATGCTCAGTCACGGGAACAACAGTTTCAGTTACCAACGCAAGCGGCACGTGCACCCTGGTTGCAACCAAAGCAGGCGACGACAGCTACAGCCCAGCGACTTCTGCACTGTCCACCGTAGTGCTGAACAAAGCAACGCCCACGATTAAAATCCTCAACGGCAACACTGACGTTACTGGCCAGACCTCCACGTTCACCTACAACGGAGGCTTGCAAGGTCTGACGGCAACCGTTACTGGCGCAGGCTCCGACAGCCTCTCGATCACCAGCCTTACCTACGACGGATCCTCCATTGCGCCGGCGAACGTGAAGGTCGTCAACAACGCAATAGCCAGCTACAACGTGGTTGCCAGCTACGGCGGCAATAACAACTACAACTCTGCATCTGCCAGTTCCAGCGAGCTCATCAATCGGGCCACCGCGGTGATCAGTGTCACGGGCTACAGGGTGACCTACGATGGCCAGGCACATACGGCAACTGGTACTGCGACGGGCGTGGAAAGCACGCCAGCGAACTTGAGCTCACTGTTCACGTTAAGCGGCACGACTCACACAGAGACCGGCATCTACAACGGCGACGCCTGGACCTTTTCGGGAAATAACAACTACAACCCGGCGAACGGCACGATCAATGATGCCATCTCGATGGCGGGTTCAACGATGACGGTGGACTGCACAGCGGGTGCGCCTTACACCTATACGGGTTCGCCATTGACGCCCTGCACGGCAGTCGCCGCTGGAGCTGGGAATCTAAGCGTGCAATTGACGCCAATCTACTCGAATAACATCAACGCGGGCACGGCCTCGGTGACGGCGGACTACACGGGCGATGCCAATCACAGTGCCAGTACCGGCGGTGGCAGCTTCGTGATCGGGAAGGCGACGCCGACGATCACCTGGGCGAACCCGGCCAGCATCACCTACGGCACCGCGCTCGGCGGGACGCAGTTGAATGCCAGCGCCGCTGGTGTGCTCGGCAGCTTCGCCTACACGCAGCCAGCGGGCACGCTGCTAAACGCCGGCGCGAGCCAGACACTCTCGGCGACATTCACTCCGAACGACACGACCAACTACACGACACAAACTGCGACCGTGACCATTACGGTCAGCAAAGCCAGTTCCACGGTGAATGTCGACTGCACTGCCGGCGCACCCTTCATCTATACGGGTTCGCCATTGACACCCTGCACGGCAGTCGCCACCGGAGCTGGGAATCTAAGCGTGCAATTGACGCCAAGCTACTCGAATAACATCAACGCGGGCACGGCCTCGGTGACGGCGGACTACACGGGCGATACCAATCACAGTGCCAGTACCGGCAGTGGCGGCTTCGTGATCGGGAAGGCGACGCCGACGATCACCTGGGCGAACCCCGCAAACATCACCTACGGCGCGGCGCTCACCTCCGCGCAGTTGAACGCCAGCGCCAGCGTGCCCGGTAACCTCACTTACACGCCGGCAGCAGGTGCCGTGCTGAGCACGGGCAATCAGATGCTAAACGGTGAAGTTCACCCCCACCGACACGTTGAATTACCAGACCGTGACCAGTTCGGTGAACGTCAATGTGATTCCGGCGGTGCTGACGGTGACGGCGCAGAACGCTGCTCGCACTTATGGAGCAGCGAATCCGGCGTTCAACGCAATCATCACCGGCCTCGTCAACGGCGACACGCAGAGCATGGTGAGCGGAAGTCCCAGCCTGAGCACGACAGCTACACCAGCCTCGGGCGTGGGCAGCTATGCGATCACCGCCACTTTGGGATCGCTGGCGGCAGCCAACTATACCTTCACCTTCGTGAACGGCACGCTGACAGTGAACGCCGCTGCGTTGACTGTAACGGCGCAGAACGCCTCGCGTGCTTATGGAGCAGCGAATCCAACGTTTACCGCGAACATCACCGGCCTCGTCAACGGCGATACGCAGAGCGTGGTGAGCGGAAGTCCCAGCCTGAGCACGACGGCGACACCAGCTTCCGGAGTGGGCAGCTATGCGATCACCGCCAGTGCGGGAACGCTGACGGCAACCAATTACACCTTCAGCTTCGTACCCGGCACGCTGACGGTGAACGCGGCTGCGTTGACAGTGACAGCGCAGAACGCTGTGCGGGCGTATGGGGCGGCGAACCCCACGTTCAGCGCGAGTATCACCGGCCTCGTCAACGGCGACATGCAGAGCGTGGTGAGCGGAAGTCCCAGCCTGAGCACGACAGCTACACCAGCCTCGGGCGTGGGCAGCTATGCGATCACCGCCACTTTGGGATCGCTGGCGGCTAACAACTACACCTTCAGCTTCGTACCCGGCACGCTGACAGTGAATGCGGCTGCGTTGACGGTGACGGCGCAAAACGCTGCCCGCACTTATGGAGCAGCGAATCCAACGTTTACCGCGAACATCACCGGCCTCGTCAACGGCGACACGCAGAGCGTGGTGAGCGGAAGTCCCAGCCTGAGCACGACAGCTACACCAGCCTCGGGCGTGGGCAGCTATGCGATCACCGCCACTTTGGGATCGCTGGCGGCTACCAACTACACCTTCAGCTTCGTACCCGGCACGCTGACAGTGAATGCGGCAACCCTGACGGTGACGGCACAGAATGCCTCCCGCACTTACGGAGCCGCGAATCCTGCGTTCAGCGCCATCATCACCGGTTTCGTCAACGGCGATACCGTGAGCGTAGTGAGTGGCAGTGCCAGCCTGAGCACCACGGCAACACAAGCGTCTGCAGTGGGCGGCTACGCGATCAGTTCCAGTCTGGGAACATTGGCAGCGGCCAACTACATGTTCGGCTTCGTGAACGGCACGTTGACGATCACCCCCGCGACTGCGTCGGTGACTCCGAACGCCGCCAGCAAGACCTACGGAACACTGGATCCCGCACTGAGTGGAACACTCACCGGATTCCTCGCGGCCGACAACGTCACCGCTACCTACACGCGCGCACCAGGTGAGACCGTTGCCGGCGGCCCCTACACCATCAGCGCAACACTGTCGCCAACAGGCGTGCTGGGCAACTACTCCATCACTTCCAACACGGCGATGTTCACCATCAGGCCGGCTCCGTTGATCGTCACCGCAAATCCAGCGCAGATGATTTATGGCTCTCCAGTGCCTGCATTCACAGCTAACTACACCGGCTTCGTCAACGGCGATACCGTGAGCGTAGTGAGTGGCAGTGCCAGCCTGAGCACCACGGCGACACATGCATCCGCCGTGGGCAGCTACGCGATCACAGCTACTGCGGGAACGCTGGCGGCAGCGAACTATACCTTCACCTTCGTGAACGGCATGCTGACAGTCAACGCGGCTGCGTTGACGGTGACGGCGCAAAACGCTGCCCGCACTTATGGAGCTGCGAATCCTGCGTTCAGCGCCATCATCACCGGTTTCGTCAACGGCGATACCGTGAGCGTAGTGACTGGCAGTCCGATCTTGAGCACGACGGCGACGCCAGCTTCCGGTGTAGGCAGCTATGCGATCACCGCCACTACGGGAACACTCGCGGCAGCCAACTATACCTTCACCTTCGCGCCGGGCACGCTGACCGTGAATGCGGCGACCCTGACGGTAACAGCACAGAATGCCTCGCGCACTTACGGAGCCGCGAATCCCGCGTTCAGCGCCATCATCACCGGTTTCGTCAACGGCGATACCGTGAGCGTAGTGACTGGCTCTGCGAACCTGAGTACAGCGGCGACTGCAAACTCGACCGTGGGCCCGTATTTGATAATTGCGAGCCAGGGGACACTCAGTGCAACCAACTACACTTTCACCTTTGTGAATGGCACGTTGACCATCACAGCCGCTACTCCGACTGTGACGTGGAACAACCCGGTGGCGATCACATACGGTACAGCCTTGGGCGGGACGCAGTTGAATGCCAGCGCCGGTGGTGTGCTCGGCAGCTTTGCCTACGCACCTCCAGCGGGCACCGTCTTGAACGCCGGCGTGAACCAGACGCTCTCGGTAACATTTACGCCGACTGACAGCACCGACTACACGACGCAAGCCGCGACCGTCACCATTACGGTGAATCAAGCTCCTTCATCGACGACGTTCACCAGCTCGGTGAATCCATCGACTCTTGGAGCCCCCGTCACCTTTACCGCGACAGTATCCAGCAGCAGCGGCGGCACACCCACCGGCACCGTGATGTTCAACGATGGCAGCACCAGTTTGGGAACAAGCGTACTGGTTTCCGGCCAGGCGACATTCAGTGCTTCCGTGCTTGCGGCGGGAGCGCATTCGATCACGGCGGCCTATGGCGGAGATGGGAACTTCCGGTCGAGCACATCTTCGGCGCTGAGTCAGACGGTGAATCAGGCGGCGGCGATCACGAGTGCGAACAGCGCGACGTTCAGCTTCGGGACATCCGGCTCATTCACTGTGACGGCAACGGGCTTCCCAGTCCCGACTCTGAGCCAGACCGGGGCTTTGCCGGCGGGCATGATGTTCAACAACGCGACTGGAGTGTTAGGCGGCACTCCGACTGCCAGCGGTTCATTCCCGATCACCATCACCGCTCACAACGGCGTAGGCACAGATGCAACCCAGAGCTTCACATTGACCGTGAATCAGGCGGCAGCCATCACTAGCGGCAACAGCGCTACCTTCATCGACGGCATCGCCAGTTCCTTCACAGTAACGGCAACGGGCTTCCCAACTCCGACGCTGAGCGAGAGCGGTGCCTTGCCGGCGGGCGTGATGTTCAACACCGCGACTGGAGTGTTAGGCGGCACTCCGACTGCCAGCGGTTTATTCCCGATCAACATCACCGCTCACAACGGCGTAGGCGTCGATGCGGTCCAGAACTTTACGCTAACCGTATCTCCACCGATCCTGCAGTCGATCACTATCAACGCACTCAGCCCCTCGATCGCGAAGGGGACGAGCGATCAGTTCACGGCTACTGGAACCTTGAGTGACGGCACGACTCAAGACCTGACGAACTCCGCCACCTGGACTTCCACGAATCCTGCGGTCGCAACCATCAGCTCCGCAGGTTCGGCGTTCGGCATCGGCGTCGGCTCTACCAGCATTAGCGCCACCAGCGCCGGAATTATGTCGAACACTCTTCCACTCACGGTAACGGCGGCTACGCTGCGATCCATCACGATCAGCGCAGCCAAGCCTTCCATTGCCAACGGCACGACCGATCAGTTCACCGCAAAGGGCATCTTTACCGATGGCAGCATGCAAGATCTAACTGGTTCTGTGATATGGGCATCTTCGAATCCTGCTGTTGCAACCATTACCGCTGCGGGACTGGCGACCGGAGCCAGCGTTGGTTCCAGCAACATCAGCGCAAGCTTCAACGGAATCACGTCGAATCTGCTCCCACTCACTGTCACTCCGGCCGTACTGCAATCGATCGCTATCCGCGCTCAGAATGGTTCAATCGCGAAAGGTACGAACGACGAATTCACTGCCAGCGGAACCTTCAGCGATAACAGCACGCAGGATCTGACTAACTCTGTCGCCTGGACCTCCTCGAACCTCACCGCGGTCAAAATCGATGCCAGCGGAGTCGCAACCGGAGCTAATATCGGTTCCAGCGACATCAGCGCTTCCCAAAATGGAGTTGCCTCAAACACATTCACCCTTACAGTCACAGCAGCCGTGCTGAACTCCATCATCATCGGCGCCGACAGTACATCGATCGCGAAAGGCACAAGCAATCAGTTCATTGCTCTCGGTACCTTCAGCGATGGCACGGTGCAAGAAGTGACTGATTCCGCCAACTGGGTCTGCTCGGATCCCATGGTGGTGAGCGTCGACCCCACGGGTCTGGCAACAGGAGTGAACGTTGGCTCGTGCAACATTAGTGCCACGCAGAATGAAGTCACTTCCAACAGTTTCGAACTCACCATCACCGCTGCCGTTCTTCAGCTCATCTTTATCGGCGCCGACACCACGTCTACTGCGAAGGGCACCACCGATCAGTTCAGCGCTGTTGGAGTATTCAGCGACGGCACAATTCAGGACCTGACCGAGACAGCGACCTGGACTTCTTCGAATCCCGCGGTCGCAACCATCGCGCCCATGGGTTTGGCGAGTGGAGTAGGCCTTGGTACTAGTAACATTAGCGCGACCCAGAATGGAACTACGTCAGATACCTATGCCCTTACGGTCACTGATGCGGTGCTACGGTCGATTACCATCGCCTCCGATAATGGCACGATCGCGAAGGGTACAACGAATCAGTTCACAGCCACTGGGCACTTCAGCGATGGCACAACCCAGGACCTGACTAACTCCGTGATGTGGACTTCTTCCGGCCCGTCGGTGAACATCAACGCGACTGGTCTTGCTAACGGTCTCAGCCCCGGTTCCAGCAATATCACCGCAACCCAAAACGCAATCGCATCAAACACTCTGGCACTTGCTGTTAGCGATACGGTGGTGCAGTCGATCACGATTACTGCAGCCAGCGGCACCATCGCTAATGGACTGACCGAGCAACTCAACGCCACTGCCACCCTCAGCGATGGCACTATGCAAAACGTCACTCACTCTGCGACTTGGGCGTCATCGAGTCCCGCAGTGGCTACCATCAGCGCTGTAGGAGGAGTGGCCACCGGACTCACGCTCGGCTCTACGAACATCAGCGCTACCGAGAACGGAGTCACGTCGGATCCCTTCGTACTCACAGTGACCACTGCTGTGCTGCAGTCCATCGCCGTCACTCCTGCCACGCCATCGATTGTGAAGGGATCTGCGCAGCAGTTCACCGCCACCGGGACTTATAGCGACGGTAGCACTCAGGATGTCTCGCTTTTGGTAACGTGGACTTCTTCGGACACGAACATTGCCACGATCAGTTCAGCAGGATTTGCGACCGGAGTCGCCGCAGGCTCCGTCATTATTACGGCTGCTCAAAACGGCGTGTCTGGCTTGACGCCTCTAATCGTGGACAACCCGCCGCCGTCGATCACCTCGCTGTTGCCGAACATTCTCCCAATTACAGGCACAGCTCAAACACTGACGATCAACGGCTCCAACTTCGATAACAACTCGACGGTTACTTACAACGGAGCCCCCCACTTCGTTACCCTTTTCAGCGCAAGTCAATTAACCATTCAGTTAAGCGCTGCCGACTTGGCGATGGCTGGTGTTTTCCCTGTGGTAGTCACCAATCCTCAGCCCGGAGGCGGTTCGAGTGCGGCGAGTTTCTCGGTTGCTGGGCTGGTTGTCACTCCAGCCGCTCTGGACTTCGGTTCAGTCCCGGATGGCATTGCCAGCATGTTTCAGATTGGGACTCTGACAGCGGTAGGAACCGCCGTCACGGTAAATTCCCCCACCGTGAGCAACAACGCGTTCTCCGTCACTGGGCCCGGTGCCCCGCTGCAATTCCCGCTTCAGCTTGCGGCCGGAGACACCTTCCCATTCATCGTCACTTTCAATCCGCTTTTGGACTCTCCCGGACTCGCCTCAGGAACTGTGACATTTGGCGGCAGTACCAACGCGGCTGCGCAGACCGTTTCCGGGACTGGTACAGCAATCGTTCAACTGACCTGGCAACCTAGTCCTACTCCCGATGCGCATTACAACGTGTACCGTTGCGGCGACGTCTCGCCCCTTGTAGCGGATGCTAGGTGCTCTTCCTCGCAAAACGGCTTCGACTATACCTACATCGCAAGCGTGGGCGATGGAATCCTAACCTACACAGATTTGTCAGCATCTTCCGGCAAGTACTACTACATCGTGACTGCGGTCGATACCGGCGGAAATGAAAGCGACAAATCGGCTATTTCCGATCCGGCTATAGTTCCATAGCTCCTCGTTTTCCGCCTTGCTGTCGGAGTTCCAGGGCGGGCGGAGCACCCTCTCACATTCCATCCATCACAATGGTTACGAATCTTCGAATAGCTCAACGCTGCTCTGTTTCTGCGTACTTCTGCCAACGCCTCCAGAGAATGCGCAGCGCAGCCATGATCGGAATGGATAGATATACGCCGATGACTCCGGCGATCTCTCCGCCTGCGAGAATGGCGAACAAGGCGGCTAGGGGATGCAGTTCGAGCGTGCCGCTCATGATGCGAGGGGAGTTTACATAGTCCTGCACCAACCGCCAGAGAGCCAGAAACAAGACAAGAAGAAGCAAATGGTGGTAACCGGTCAGGAAGGCGACGCCAAAAATTACCAGTGCTGCGACCAGGGGACCCGCAACGGGAATAAATTCCATAGCCCCGCCCAGCAGGCCCAGGATGATCGCGTAAGGTACGCGCAACAGAAGCAGCACAACGGTATAAGCCACGAGCGATAATCCGGCCAAGATGAGCTGGGCGCGAATGTATCCGGCGAGGATCACGTTGAGATCCTCAATGATGCTGCTCACCAGTTGACGCTGCCGGCTTCTTTCCGCGATTTCGATCAGCGAGTTGGCAAATTCGCGTCCGTCGCGCAGGAAGAAGATGGCGAGGATAGGGATCACGATGAGCCAGACGACATTCGCCAGCAGCATGGTCGCGCGACTGGCAAAGTCCCTTGCCCACTCATCGATCACTCCACGGTGCGCTGCGAAGAACTGTTGTAGACGGGCCTGCGTCTCTAAGCTCCACCCATGCTTTCCGGCGAAACGCGTAATTATGTCGCTCGCCGACATCTGATCCAGCAGGCTGGGCAGAGCGTTCGCAAGCTTTCGACCTTCATCCACCACCCGCGGACCGATGCTCAGAAGCACTCCTGTGATGATCAGCAGTAGCAAGACGTAAACCTGGAGAATGGCGAGGGAGCGCGAGCCCCGGGAGAACTTCGACTTCCGCTGAACCAGCGACACGAGAGGCTCGAGCAGGTAGGCAAAGAGAATCGCGAACAGGATGACGACGAGAATGCGTCTGGCGCCGTAAATGAATCCTGCGATCAGGCAGAACAGCACAATTGTGCTGAGTACACTCGCGGTGCGCTTGTCGAAGAAGCTCATCTGTTTACGATGCCAGTGATCGTACTCACTTCTTAGAAACCCCTCAACAAGCGCCGAGACCTACGACTGTTTACGCCACACCTTGAAGTGCATTTTGCCGTGACTACTCGTCGTAAGTTCGCCTACGAGTTTTTGGATTCTAAATTTCCAGCGGACTATTCAGTCACAATTCTGTCTGCCCACTCCACCAGCGAGACGAATATCGCGGGAGAGCCGAATTTTGCTCCCCACTGATTCAGGTCGGCTTCCGTTACCCCACGGGCACGGGAACATGCCCCTCAGGAAAACACGGGAATGCGCTTGGCTACGAGCTTTTCGAAGGTCTCACTCAAGGGTGGCCAGCCAACGGGCTTGATGGCATCTACCGTGGCCTTGCGCATAAGGTAAGTGGCTTCGCCGGTGAGGAAGATCTGCACGTCGTGGCCTGCCTCGGCCAGGGCGAGTCCGTGGATAAAGGCAAACGAAGCTCGCGTAGGATCGTCGGATCCCCAAGCGCTCTTCATCATGATCTTCAGGCGCTTCTTGGTTTCAGATTGGGTCGCGTCCGCCAGGGCGGCTGCAGGCCATCCTAAGAATGGCAATGCGGATAACCATGAGAGAAACGAACGCCGCTCGGTCTTCATTTGTCCTCCTGAATTAAAGAGGCATGGTACACGAAAGGAAAGAGGTGGAAAGTAAGTACGCGAGGCGGTGCCAGTAGCAATGCTGCATTGCGGGTCAGCTCTACGAGTGGGCGAACGAACATGATCGCATCACAAACGTGTGACCGACAAGACTGGGCACTCGCCGTTTGGAAAGTCTAAGAGCCCAAGCCAAGTGCAAGGTCGGCCACTCGCCAATCGCGGTGCCGAGACAGATGTTCTCATCGACGGCTGCTTGCCGTAGCGACCGTCGATTCGAGATCTCTCCGCAATACACCGGCGATGTGGTTGTCGGCATTGAAGGTGACGATCGCGATTCGATAAGTCTTCCAGAGGGCGAGTTCCTCGGACTTCATTCCGAAATAGTGAGCATGCTCGCTGGTCGGCAAAGGAATTGGTTGCGGAGCTTCGCGCTTCTGGCGAAGGCGTCTGGTTCCTCTAAACGCCCAAAATGCCAGCCATGCGGCCAGGCAGATCGCAGCCAACAGGAATTCGCTTAGAGGATTCCAGATGTCGACCACATGCACTGGTTTTACATGTGTGAGCGAGAAGACAGGAGGGCTGAAGTAGTCATAGAACAGATAGAGCCCGTATCGCATAGATTGGGCGATGGCAATCCATGCAACAACCGTCAACAAAATGTCCCGGAAAACAAGCCAGGCCGGCAGTCGTTTGGCCTGTATCAACGGTGGTGCTGGTGGCACGTGCACATTAGCGTTCATGCCACCCCTCGGTCGGGACTGGTCCACGTGCCCCGCGGCCTGTACATCCGCACGATCGCTCTGGGCACTGCGGCGACCGCCGTCATCGCTTGAAGCATCCAGAAAAACACCGGATACCAGGACAGCCAAAAGATGGTGCGGAGAAGCCCCGTTTCGAATCGCCGCTCTAATGACAGGCCCACCGTGGCTTGCAACAAGTAGGTTGCGGTTAATATTGCCCCCCACCAGGCGGGAAGGAGGCTCACTTTAGGGAGTCCGGTGTTCAACGGCAATCCCACTCGTTCCAGTAGCCACAAGCTCATGGCGCCCAAAATCGTGAAAGACCAGAGGATGCTCGTAATATAGTTTCCCCAAACGATCCAGCTCTTCCAGTGGCGCAGCCGCCAAATCCGCAGCGTAGACATAAGCACAGTTTGGGTGCCACCTTCGGACCAGCGCAGTCGCTGTCTCCACAGACCCCGGAGAGTTTCGGGCATCAGAATCCAACAGATCGCGTTGGCCTGGTAGGTAACGCGCCACCCGGAAAGTTGAATCCGCCAACTCAGTTCCACATCGTCAGTGACGGTCTTGGGGGACCACCAGCCAGCCTCCTGCAGCGAGCGCTTCCGAAACGCGCAAATCACTCCCGAAACGGTAAACACCCATCCGAACAAACTCTGCGTACGCTTAATCAGGCCAACGATCGTGCCATACTCGCCGACTTGCAACCGGGCCAGCACTGTGGATCGATTCCGTATGCGCGGATTTCCCGTGATTCCCCCAATGGAACCATCCAGGAGAAACCGTCGAACGATCCACGTCAGCGCATTGACGTCCAGCAGCGCGTCGCCATCAATACAGACGAGAATCTCGGCATTTGCCAGCATCGCTCCGCAGTTGAGCGCTACGGCTTTGCCCTGATTGCGAGCCAGATGTACCACGCGCAGGCGTTCAATACGCCGCGACAGATCGTTCAGAATTTCGGCAGTGTTGTCGGTCGATCCATCGTTGATCGCGATCACTTCGTAATCGGGGTAATCGAGCGCCGCGAGAGCGGTAAAGACTTCGGTAGCGTTAGCTGCTTCGTTATGGCAAGGGACGAGAACTGATACTGCCGGATAAGAATCCAGTTGCGGCGGTTCCCAAGGTGGAGGCTGATGCCGTTCTCGCAGCCAGCGATAGAGTATTCCGCCGGCCATCCAGTACCAGGACATAATGAATGGATAGCCGAAGCAGAAAGATTGAGTCCCGCGAACTACCGTTTCCGAAAACATAAAGTTCAGAACTTCACAGGGAACGAGCTGGCTGAAACCGAGCCGGCTACCAGCGCCGCCTGAGGCTTGTCACCGATCATGTCGTCGGCCCAGCCGATCACGCTGATTCCATTTCTTTGAAACATGCGAGCAATAGCGATCAAATCGGAGGAACTCGGAGGCTTCGAGCCTTCGATCCAAACTCCGAGGCGTCGCGGAAAAAGCTCCGGCGATCCAGCGAGCTTCTTCAGCCGCTCAAGCAAACGAGCAGCCTCCTTCGGATTGTTGGGAGTTGCGATCAACGTCATATCCGCGATCGAGCTAGGCCCGGCCAGCGTTTGGTCGGTGCTGAACAGGGCCAGACTCAATTGCGGGCGGGCAGCTTCGACAATTCGGAAGCAACGAAGGGCCAGCGCGTCGGACGGGTTCAGTGCGCTGTATTCCACCGCCTTACGCCACTTTTCCACCGCCCATGGTGTTTCGTCTTCCAGGCCGCTTTCCGTCTTCATTGCCGCCAATTGCGGCACTTCGGTGAGCACGAAACCATCGATTGGAGCCGCCACGCCAAAATCGCGGCAAAGAGCGAGAACGCGCTCGGGATCTTTCAAAGTATTGAGCGCAGCCTTTACGGGGAGTCTTCCGAACACACGCACGCCTGCGCGCACGTGCATCTGCCAGGCAGCGCGTGAGAACACGTCGGCTTGCACGGGCAAAGAGCTGTTGGGAAACCACGTGGCGCTGAGCGTGCCATCGGGGCCCGTCAGGGCAGCGTCGATTACTATCGAAGTGGCGCCCAGCTTACGGACCCGTTCTATCGCACGACCCAGACGAGCCTCAGTCTCGTGGGCATCGGCAGTCCAGAGAGTGGATGGGTCTAGCCGGACGAGACGCTGCACCGATGGCGGCTTGGTGAGCGCACGCAGATCGCTCACGATCTTTTTGTAGTCGGAATCTGCGGACAAAAGGTATCGGGCAAGCGCCATGGGCTTGGAAGCATCGGCCGGCTCAGAATCCAGAGTCAGGGCAAGCGTGAAGCCTGCATCGCGCGCTACGTCATCAGCCGCGGCCGTATATCGGCCATAAGGCCAAGCCAGCGCCCGCGGCGCTTTGCCCAATTCGCGTTTCATCAAAGCCACGGATTTATCGAGATCTTCCCGGATTCGGATCCGGTATTGGTGTTCGTCTTCGTATCCCGAAATGGGATCATACTTGCGGAAGCCAGCCGCCGGGAGCAGACTTCCCTGCGGGTTTCCCAGCATTCCGTGGTGTAAGTCATAGGTGTGCGAAGCAAACTCAACAAGCCCGCTGCGCTCCATCTCGCGCGCCTCCGCCCAGGAGATATAGCGCTTGCGCGACACATCGGTCTCGATCCAACTGCCCACGAGAGCTGCGACCGCCGGCATCCGATAAGCGAGGAGAAGTGGGAAGACCCGCGTGTGGAGACTGCGGTAACCGTCGTCAATCGTTATCAGAACGGCGCGGTCCGGCAAGGGATGGCCCAGCCTGGACGCCTGGTACACATCGTCGAGGGAGATCGCTGTCCATCCGTCCCCTCGCAGGAACTCGAACAGAGCCACCAAGCGGTCGGTCGTGATCGCATCCGCGCTCAGTTCTTCTCGAGTGTCCACAACGTCATGAAGCGTGATAGACACGAATCGTAACCCTTGCTTGTCGGAGAAAGAGGTCGAAGTGCACAGCACAAGCAAAACGGCCAGCGAAGCTACGCGTTTCATAAAAACCGCTTGTCTAAACTTGCAACGATTCCGAGGTCGCGGACGGGTTGCCCATCGTAGACGCGGCGAGCAAGGTCCACACCATAGCGGATCTCCAGGCCCGGCTGGAGTTCGAAACTCTGTCGATAGCTTATTTGCCCAATCCAATCGGGCCGGTAAAGCGCTTCCCAATATGGTCCCATGCCCGCTGTGAGGTTCTGCCGAAAGCTGCGTTCATAGCGGCGCCAGAGAATGTGGTCGAGTTCCACAGCAATGTTTGCTGAGGTATCGTGCTGCGGGTTGAAGTATGGCGCGTCGAGCCGCGTGTTGTGTGAGGCGTAAAACTCGGGGCGAATGTTTAACTTGAAATGCGGCCGGTCTCTGAGACGACGGAACAGCGACACGCCACCTTCGAAGCGCTGGTTGCCGTCCGAGAACGAGAGGGCCCCCATCCGTGCCGAAATGGAAAAGGATTCATTTTTGGCGTAAGCGGTTCTAAAGCTTCCTCCGTTCGCCGTAATGCCGTGGAGCACCGCGCGCAGCGGTGTTTCGGCGGAAAACAGCTCCCCGCTCGCGGAGAAGCTCCACTGATCTGTCGCCTCCCAACTGCCCGCGAGGGTTGCGCCGCCGCGCGAGAGTTGTCCGGCATTGTTCCAGGCGATTGCTTCGAGCGTGAAGTCTGGCCATCGCGCTTGAGCCCCTGCTCCATAGCGAACGCGATGGACAGACCCTTCCGGCGGCTTCGCGAAGGAATAGTCGAATTCGGTGAAGGGACGCCATCTCTCGCCGAACGCGGGGAGGTAAAGGCGGGCGGTAGTGTCGATTTCAGATCCTGGACGATTGGTGGCGTTTCCACTCTCGTGACGTAATACCGTATTGACCTGCAACTCCACGGCTTGCTCGGCCGCGACATCTCGCATTGACCGTTGTACTGCGACATCACCTGGGTAGAGGAGGTTCAATTGTTCTATGCGCTCCTGTGCCTCGCGAAATCGTTTTCGCCGCAGGCAGGAGTCCGCCAACGCGATCTGGATGCCTCTGTCCTCTCGCGCCACTTCTGTTGCGATTTCGATTTCTTCGTCAGCGCGGCGCGGCCAACCCCTGTTTGCAGCAACCCCTCCCAGCGCTGCGCGCAAGTAACCTAGCGCCGGGGCCCCATTGGCCAACGGCTTAAGGCGCTTCCATCCCTGAGACTCAATGCTTGCGTAATGACGTGCCTGGCCTGCCAAAACCTGCGCATCCAGCCAGTCAGGATTCTCGACCGGACCCGGCATAAGAGGTGGGCGAATCGCAGGTGCCTCCTTTCCGGCCATGGCGTCGACTGTGGCAAACGCCGCATTGAAGTCTTCCGTTTCCACTTGTGCATAAAACAAACCTTGCCTTGCATCTTTGTTCCGCGGGTCGGCGGCAAGAACTTCTTCGTAAGCCTTCAATGCTTGTTCTGGATGCCGAAGGGCCAGCAGAGAATCGGCCTCGGCTTCCCGCACGTAAGGAGGCAAAACGTCGCCTTCCTCGCGCAACCCTGCAGCCGCCCGCACGGCATCATTCCAGCGCTCACGGTTTCGGAGCGCGAGCACCCGGTCTCGCTTCAGGCGCAGTAGCAGTCCTCGATCGAGGGGTTGCGCAGCCGAAGCTTCCCGAATCAGGACTTCCAGCCTGGCAAGCGCCGCATCGGTTCGTTCAAAACGCTTCGCCGGCTCAGGCGACACAAACTCCGTGCCCCAACGCACCAGCGCCGCCGCTTTTCCCGCTTCGATTCCTAAATCGGGAGTTGAGACTAGTGAAGCCGCTCCGTAAGGTGCATTCAAGCGCATGAGAATGCCGCTCATGACGGAGGCTAGGCCGCTGTCGTCAGGTGCGAGCTCACGCGCAGTTGCGTACGCTCGGAGGGCTCCAAAGCTATCGCCTGCAGCCATCGCGATGTCACCACTCAGGAGGGTATTCAGAAGGAACCATGCCTTTCCCTTGGGAAAGCGCCGAAGCCCTTCTTCGGCAAGTTCTTGCGCGAGCCCGAACCTCTGCTGGTCTCGATAGGCACGAACCATTGCAAACAGGACATGCTCCGGCGGTTCGTGAACGGCCGCCCGCTCGAATACATTGGTGGCATCACGTGGTCGCTTCGCCCATGTCAAGATGGTCGCCAAATCAAGAGCAGCCGCAGTGTCCCTGGAGTCTTTCGCGATCATGCTTTCCAGCACACGAATTGCTTCTTCAGTATGGCCCTCCCTTGCTGCGCGTACAGCGTCTTCCCGGCTCTGTCCACGCGCATTCCCCAATGCCAAAAACAGGATCGTCAGCAGACTCAGCGCGTCACGGCCAATGCACAAGCGAATGGCTCTTGCTTTGTCTATCGGCACTCGTTTGGCTTGCAATAAGTTGGAACACACGCGGATTGCATGACTTCAATCTCTGAAGGTAGCAACGGCGTGTCTCGCAGGGTACTGACAGATTTGATAGCTAGTCGCGTTGAGGCCGCAAGGAACGGTTCTGCCTGGCGAAGCGGAGTCTTGATCTTCGGGCTACCGACGAGTCTGCTTGCGCAGTCTCCTCCTCACTGCTTGTTCAGATCGTCGTCCTTGTAGTACTTCGTACCCTGCAAGGTCGCCTGTAGGGCAAGACCGTTCTTCGTGATTTGATAAACGCTAGTCGGCGCTCTTGCTGGTGGCTCGCCGGGGCTTCGGCTTGGGCTTCGGATTGCTTTTGCCCTTGAGGTTGAGCGCCACTGCAGCGCGGATGAGATCCTTCAAGGCCCCCTCATCGACCTTGTCGCCTTCGTGGATATCGATAGCGCGCCTGACATTCCCATCGAGGCTGGAGTTGAATAGACCTGAAGGGTCCTTCAACGCAGCTCCCTTGGCAAATGTCATCTTAACGACGTTCTTGTGCGTCTCTCCCGTGCAGACGATGCCGCCGTGGGAAAAGACCGGTGTTCCGGGGTTCGTTGGTTTCACCCACTTCCACTCTTCGACGATCTCAGGGTCTGCCTGGTGGATGATTCCGCGGACTTTCGCGAGCGTCTTCCCGCGCCAGTCCCCAAGTTCCTTAATCTTCTGGTCGATGAATGCAGAGGCAGATTCCATTGGGACGCTCCTTTTCTTCTTCATGTACAGCTCCAACTCTCGCACGTATTTTAGCTGCGCTCATCGTCGCGTTCGCCGGACTTCCCGGCGCGACAGCGTATGCATATCACGGCGCCGATTTTTTCCAAATCAATCGTCGAACCACTTGGCCTTTCTACATCCAAAGCCCCGTAAGGGCCATTATAGGAACGAAGACATAACGAGTCGGAGGAGCGTACTGTGGAATTTTGTCGAACGGACTATAGATATAGCCGATGATCGGAATGCTAAAGATGAGGTGAATCCAGCGAAAAATCGTACGTTGGTTCATGATTCCCTCCATTCACGAGTTTTGAGACGTCTTCGGCCAGTTGGGCATTGGGATGCCGAATTGCTGGGCGTACTCCTTGTGCAGCCGCTGCCAACCATCGAACTTCATGGCTTCGCCGCCAGCGATGCGGCCGATGGGAGTTCCGCTTAGAAGGTGATCCAGAACGTCGAAGCAAATGTGCCACCCGGCAGCACCCATTGCGATGAAGCGGCGATCGAGACTGTGCCACATCGTCAGGCGCGTGCCGCCGGCAAAGGGTTCGAGTTCCCAACGAGTATTGGCGTCACCCCAGTTGTACTCCAGCACCTTGGGAGCGTCGGCTCGCGTGATTTTTATCTCGGTCTGCGCACTGGTAGCTCCCAACCAACTGAACTTCACTGTGGTTCCAGCCGTACCCAGGTTTCGATCCGCTTCAAAGGGTGCCCACTCGCGCAGATGCGCCGGCTCGGTAAGCGCGCGCCAGACTTTTTCCGGCTTGTGGAGCAGTTCTCTGGTGAGAATGAGCGTCCACAGCTCTCCGTCTTTCTTTACCACCTGCGCCCCGCTGGCCGGCCCCGGTGTGTACTGCGCGCGATCGCTCATCTTTTTCTCCTAGTCGTCTTTGTTTCCGTTTTTATTTGGGTTGATGGGCTCTACCCGGTCGAGGTAGCGTTCGAGAGCATTTATGAGAGCAGACCAGAACTGACGGAACTGAGCCAGCCAGGGATCCCGTTCCTGAGGTCTTTCACTGTAGTGCTCGCGATCGCTCACCTTCTTCTCCTTAACGCGAATAGCGTGCCAACTGGGTGAGCTGAATGAGGTTGCCGCAGGTATCTTTCAGCATCGCAATCGTCGAGCCGGTCACGTCGGTGGGCGGCATCGTGAACTCGGCGCCGCGGGCCTTGATCCGCTCATAGTCGCCCCTGACGTCGTCGGTGAAAAACATGGCCGCGGGCTGGCTCTGTTGAAAGATCGCCTGCTGATACGCTTTGGCCGCGGGGTTGTTGTTTAACGCCAACTGCAGCTCAGTGCCGTCCGGCTCCTCCGGCGAGGCCACGGCCAGCCAGCGATATGGGCCCTGACTGAAATCGGTCTTCTTGGCAAAACCCAGTACCTCCGTATAGAAGCGCAGGGCTTTGTCCTGATCATTCACATATACGCTGGTCACTTTGATTTTCATTTCGTTTCTCCTTGCTCACATCCGCAGTTTAGACCGCGTCTTCCTTTTCTTTGGTGTTGATTGATCTTTATCCATGCGATCGAGGTGGCGTTCGAGCGCATCCACGCGAGCGGACCAGAAACGGCGGAACTGAGCCAGCCAGTCATCGACTTCCTGAAATGGTTCAGGCTTCAGTCGGTAGAGACGGCGCTGTGCGTCCACCGTAGACTCCACGAAACCGGCCTCGCGCAGCACGCGCAGGTGTTTTGACACGGTCGGCTGCGGCATACGGAGTTGACGCTCGATCTCTCCCACCGACTGTTGTGACGAGACCAGCAGGCTCAATATCGCGCGGCGGTTCGGCTCCGCAATGATTTCGAACACAGATCCCACGGCTCTGTATATACTCCACAGAGAATATACGTGTCAAGGTATATAAAGAGAAGATTTTTTTAAAGAGTGCGTGATTCGGAATCGTCCGCGTCAATTAGAAGAGTTGCTCAAGACGAAGGCACCCTGCCGAGTCACTCTGGACTCCGGTTTACGCACCTAGACCAACCGGAATGAAGGGTGCGCCAGCGTCCGCGATCACGCGTTCCGCAGTGCCACCATCGGCTCTACGCCGGCAGCGCGCCGGGCCGGGATCGCCGACGCCAGCACCGCGGCCAAGCCGAGCGCTAGTACAGCCAGTGCGAGCATAATCGGGTCCCATGGCTTAACGCCGAACAACTGAGTCGTCATCAACCTGCCGGCCCCAATCGCTGCAGGAATGCCGATTGCCAGCCCGATGCCTATCTGGAGGAAGGCGCCGCTCAGCACCATTTTTGTGACCTGCGCGCGATCTGCCCCCAGCGCCATGCGAAGGCCAATCTCGCTCGTCCGCTGCTCCACCATGTAGGACAGAACTCCATACAGCCCGACCGAAGCAAGGATCAGCCCAAGCGCGCCGAAGAGCGAGGTGAGCGTCGCGATCATCGTTTCCTGCTGGAAATCATTGCTCAGGACTTTGGTGTATGGATCGACGCTGTAGAGAACAAGATTCGGATCGACGCTCGCCAGAGCCTTGCGCACGCGGTCTTCCATGCCCGGCGGATTTCCCGGCGCCCAGATCACAAGGTTCTCCAAGTAGTGCGACGACGTTTCCCCACCCGCGAAGGCTGGATCGTCATACTTCACAATCTGCGCTTCCGCCCCCCAGAACATCGGGCGCGCCGGCTCTTTCATCCCCCAAGTCATGTAGCGGATGTCTCTCGCGACACCGACAATTTCGTAAGTTGCGGAATACTTGATCCTACCGACCCCGAAATGCTGTCCGATCGGGTTCTGGTCTTTGAAGAACTTCTTCGCAAACGCTTCGGTGATCACGGCTACATTCCGCGTCGCCGCTGTGTCGTCGTCGGTAATCGGCCGACCAAGCAAGATCTTGGCGCCGATAGTCTCGAAGAAGTCCGGCGTTATTGTGGCCCACCCTGATCCTGTATCTTCCTTAGCTGGAGGTTCAGGCCGGCCCTCCACGCGAATGCCGGTGTTCCAGCTGTCACCCGACATTGGGGCGTAAAGCGCAGCCGTCACCATCCGCACGCCGGGAATCTCGCGCAGGCGATCGTTGATCTGCCGAAACAGCGGATCCAACTGTTCCAGCTTGTAGTTGCCCAAATGAGGGTTGATCGAAGCAAGGTACCGGCCCTGCGTCTCGAATCCAAAATCCTGATGCTGCAAGTTCCGCAGACTCTGTCCGAGCAGAGCCGCAGCCGAGAGCAGCACCACGGAGACCGCTCCCTGCGCGATTACCAGGGACCTCTGCGCCCACGATCGACCGCCTCCTACCGAGCGGTTTGCCCCACGAAGCGCCTCCACCGGATCAGCATTCGAAGTCACCCATGCCGGCGCAATTCCGAAAATGATTCCCGTCAGAACGGATATAGCCAGTGTGAACAGCAGCACAGGCAATGATGGAGTTGCGCTGATCGGTACATAGTTATTAGGTCCGCCGTTCTCGAAAGCCAGACGCAGAATCAACCTTGTTCCGGCGTACGCTACAGCGATGCCCAGGGCCCCACCCATAGCTGCGAGCGTGACGCACTCGACGAACGACCTGCGAACGATTCGCGCTCGCGACGCGCCCAGCGCTACTCGGATCGAGGTTTGCGCGCGATCTTTCAACCCACGCGCCAGCATCAGATTCGCCAAATTTCCGCACGCGACTAGCAGCACGCATCCCGCAGCAATCAGGAGCAGCTTCAGTCCATCCTGGTACTCGCTCCGAAGGGCTGTCACTCCACCGCCGCCGGGAACCAGATGCAGCGTTTGCTGCTGCCAGAGTTGCTTCTCGCCTGGCTCCATATCGGGAACGTGGCCGGCCAGCCAGTTATGGAATTCCACCCGCAGCTTCGCTTCGAGCGACTTGGGATCCACTCCTGGACGCATTCTTCCGAGCAGGTCCAGGAAGTTGGCCTGTGGCCGCTTCAGCCGCGCCGTCGATCCCTCGATCAATAACTCGGTTGTCACTGGCAGCCAGAAATCCGGCATGCCCCACCCCGCCAGCTTGGCTCCGAAAAATCCGGGCGGAGCCACGCCAATCACGTTGAAAGGATGCCCATTGATCTGGTAGCCGGCCCCGACCACGGAGGGATCTGATCCATACTTGTCGTGCCATATGCGGTAGCTCATCACCGCCACTGGCGGCGCACCCTCCTTATCATCCTCGTCCGTCATCAGGCGGCCGATCCACGGCTGCACGCCGAGGGTCCGGAAGAAATTCCCAGACACATACTCCCCATTGCGCGTGTCTACCGGCGCCTGCGATCCGACTCTGCGGACGCCAAGAGGAGCATTGCCGGCCTGCAGCGCTGCCAGATCGACGAACTCTGGTGTATGCGCGCGAAAATGCTGGTAAGCCTCCCACGAGAACAACGCAAAGTCGCCGTCGTCACCCTGGGTGTAGCCTCCCCAGTTGCAGCAGCGATCTTTATCGCCGATCCGCCACAGCTCACCCGGCTTCGCGACCGGCAGCGACTTCAACATCACCTGGTGCACCAGCGTGAAGATCGCCGTCGTCGCTCCGATCCCTAGTGACAGTGTGATCAGAGCTGTCGTGGTAAATCCAGGGGCCTTCCGCAGCTGTCGCATCGCGTCCCGCAAATCCGCCAGCATTCATCCTCCTCGAATGAAATTTTGACGCAGCTCGCGCAAGTTGGTTATGGAAAAGTTTTCGAGGTGTTCTGGATGCCGGCCCCTTTCATCGTCGAGGAGTGCGGCAGTCACCTAAGGCGCTGAAGCCGAAACAGCAGATTGATGTATCTGGTATTCATGTGGCGGCTCGACGCCGAGCAGGTAGCGCACGAAGTAATCCCAGCGCCGACGCATCATGTAGTTGCTCGCATTGCCATAGCCGTGACGCTTGTTAGGAAGCATAAGGAGATCAAAGTCCTTGTTGGCTTTGATCAACTCGTCCACTACGAGCAGCGTGTTGTACGGCGGCACATTGTCATCCATGGTGCCATGTGCCAGCAGCAGATGTCCCTTCAGGTTTTTCGCCAGCGGCTGATTCGCCTGGCGGGAATAGTTTGACGTTCCATCCGGATTCTTTGTCAGGAGACCCATCCACTTCTCCGCCCAATCGTCTTCATATTCGCGGTTGTCGTGATTTCCCGATTCGGAAATACCTACCTTGAAGAAGTCGGGATAGCGGAACATGGCGTCGGCGGCGGCGTATCCGCCTCCTGAATGGCCATAAATGCCTGCGCGGTCGAGATCGATCCACGGATATCGTTCGCCAGCTGCTTCATTCCCGCAACTTGATCGGGCAGCGTGTTGTCGCCCAGATCCTTAGCGTAGAAGTCGTGGAAACTCTTCGAACGCAGCGGATTCCCCATACCGTCAAGCTCGATCACCACGAATCCGAGCTCGGCCAGCGCCTGCGCATCGCCTCGAGCGGCAGAAAACGAACGGCTGCCCACGCTGCCTCCCTGCGGACCCGGATAAATATGGTTCACGATTGGATATTTTCGGCTTGCATCAAAATTCGTCGGCTTGAACATAAGCCCGTACAGATCGGTCTTTCCATCGCGGGCTTTCACCGTAAATGGAATCGGAGGCTTCCATCCTGCGGCTACGAGCTTCGCAACGTCGGCTTTCCCTAAAGTAGCGATCACCTTGGCATTACGGTCCCGCAAAACGCTGATGGGAGGCACATCAGGCTGGGAATAGCTATCGACAAAAAACTTTCCGGAAGGGGAAAACGATACTTCGTGATTTCCCGGTTCAGGCGTGAGCAGCGAGATTTTCTTTCCGTCGAATCCCGCGCGGTAGAGATATGCAAAATACGGATCGCTTCCCTTTTCGCGTCCCACGGCCAGGAAGTAGATCTCCCGGTTCTTTTCATCAACCTGGAGCAACTGCGTCACCGCCCATTCGCCGCTGGTGATCGCGTTCCTTAGGTTCCCTGTCCCGAGGTCGTATAGATAAAGATGCCCCCAGTTGTCGCGCTCCGAGTACCAGATCACCTCGTTGGAAGATGGAAGATAGCGCCAGCTCACCTTACCGGCGCCCGATTCGTAATATGTCGGTGCCGTCTCTTGCATCACGTCGCGCACAGTTCCGGTATCCGGATCGGCAACACGAAGTTGCTCCTGCTTGTGATCGCGCGAGGTCGAGACAAACGCCACGTGTTTGCCGTCGGGACTCCACTGCACATCGCTCCATTCGCCGCCTCGGCAAACGAGGTGATCGCAGAGCGAGCCGCGATGCTGGTCAGGCGGCATCTGCAGGCGGATGACTCGCGGACCTTCCACGTCGACGATCACACGCTGAATCATCGTGACCACCTCGTCGCCCGGCAGGGGATACTTCCATGCCTGCAACACCGGATGTCCCACTTTGGTCCGGACCAGGTACATCTCGCCAACATTGCGTTGGTCCTGCTGGAAGGTGGCAATGTGCTTCGAGTCGGGAGACCAGACCAGGATGGCGCGATTGCTGTGCGTCCATCCCGCGTTGTCGGTGGCGTAGCCGAAGTCCTTCACGCCATCAGTCGTCAGTTGCGTCTCCTTGCCGCTGGCGAGATCGCGCACCCAAAGATTCCAATTGCGGATGAACGCCGTAAGCTTGCCGTTCGGCGACGGCACATCGAGACGAGGAGGCAGCGCACCTTGCACAGGCGGAAGCGCGGGCTCCCCCTCGAGCTCCCCGCCTCCTTCGGCGGCGCACTGCGTGCCCTGCACGTCGCATTTCCAGCGCTGTCCCTTCAGGTTGAACTCGACTGTTTGCTCATCGGGTGAAAGTTCGACTTGCTCAAATGGCAGGTGCTTCGCTTCATAGCTCGCATTGGCAGCGGAGGAGAGCGCGGCAGCCAGCTTGGAGTGCTCAAACAACATAGACCGCTTCCCTGTGGCTGCGTCCACGACAACGAATTCGTTGCCTTCAGGAGTAGCATCGCGAAACCAGAACCGATCGTCTTTTAACCACGACGGACGGACCGTCCCAAACACCAGGCGAGTCGTATTGGCAGGTATGAATTTCTCGGCTCTGCCATAGTCAGTCACAGCCACTGCCGGAGCGGAGTTCAAACTCTGGGCAAAAGAAATTCCCAGCACGAGGGAGCAAGAGAAGCTTATGAGTACAAATTGGCGGATTCGGAGCATGCGCATAGTCGCACAACCGAATCAAGATTTCAGAGCCCCTTCCCACGTGCGAGAATCTCCCGCATGCTTCGCTTCCGATTCGTACCCATCCTGCTGCTGTTCTGCGCTTCCGCTGTGGCCCAGGAGCGCACCATCACCATCCTTACTGACAAGGCCTTCGACGGGCGCGGCGGCGTACTGCGAAATGCGCGCATCCAGGTTCGCGGCGACAAGATCGTCTCCGTGGGCAAGCAGACTGGTGCGCCAACGCCGGCAACTTACGATCTGCGGGGATTGACCGTGTTGCCGGGCTGGATCGATAGCCATGTCCATATCACCTGGCATTTCGGACCGAATGGGCACTTCGGCGAAAAGAACGAGCCGCCGGAGCGAGCCACGCTGGAGATGGAGGGTAATGCCTGGCGGACGCTCATGGCCGGCTTCACCACCGTGCAGTGCCTGGGATCGCCCGAGGACAAGCCGTTGCGCGACGCGATCAACAACGGCGTCGTGCCGGGACCGCGGATTCTTACCGCAATCACTCCCCTGACCGACGAGAAGCTGACTCCCGACCAGATCCGCGAGTTCGTGCGCAAGGTAAAGGCCGATGGCGCTGACGTGCTCAAGATCTTCGCATCGCGCAGTATCCGCCAGGGTGGCGGGCAGACGCTCAGCGATGAGCAGCTCAAGGCCGCATGCGACGAAGCCCGCGCGCAGGGTCTGCGCTCGGTAGTGCACGCGTACAAGAGCGCGGTAAAGGCGACTGCCATTGCCGGTTGTACCGAAGTGGAACACGGCAGCCTCACGACCGATGACGATCTGAGAGAGATGGCGAAGGATGGAACGTGGTTCGATCCGCAGGTTGGGCTGGTGATCCACAACTATCTCGACAACAAAGACAAATTCCTCGGCGCGGATGGGTACACCGAAGAAGGTTTTGCCAAGATGCAGGAGGTATTGCCGTTGAACGCGGCAATGTTCAAGCGCGCTCTGGCCACGCCCGGATTGAAGATCGTCTTCGGAACCGATGCGGTTGCAGGCGCTCACGGCCGCAACGCCGAGGAGTTCATCTATCGCGTCCGCGACGGCGGGCAAGATCCGATGGCAGCCATGGTCTCGGCCAATTCGCTGGCTGCACAAGCCATGGAACTGGATAAACAGATCGGCTCGCTCGCTCCGGGAATGCAAGCGGACATCATCGCTCTCGACGGAGACCCGAAAAGCGACATCACTGCGGTTAGGCGGGTTGCGTTCGTGATGAAGGGTGGAGTTGTTTACAAGAATAGCCGCTAGCTGTAGGCTGGGCTGGCCCTCCCTGTTCCCGTTTTGGTTTTTGTGCGCGGGACGCACCCGCAGTTTCATTTCTGAATGGTCAGTCTGAACACGTAGATGCATACAACGATGACGGTAATCCATAACAAGGGATCGCCGAAATAGAAGATTAACGCGCCTCGCCCGGTGGTCTTGGTCCTGAACGCCATGACGAAGCTGGCGTACAGGAGCACCACAAACGCTGCACCCAATGCGGTCAGACTAGCTTTCACGTAGATCACAGGATCGTTCCTTCCCACCCCCTTCGCTGGCACTGGGGATTACCACTATCCAACCGTTTATTCTTGCAAGTGCATGCGAATTGTGGAAGAGGAGCCTTCGTGAACATCAAGGCATAGCCGTGTCGAACGAACGGGTTTGACGGGTGGCCGGGTGCGCCACCCGTCAATACGGAAATGGGAATTTTCTGGTGGCAAGTTCCGAGTAGCCCGTTATTCGCCCACGATCATCAAACCGTATGCGACATATCGTCACTAATCTGGAGGTCCACCTCCGCGTCACTCTCCCAAAGTGTTTCTCTGAGCTAGCGGTTTTCGACTCGCTCCTTTATATCCGAGTACGCCGCATCGATGAGCCTGTTTAGCGCCGCCGCGTTTGTGCCCGTTTCAGGTCTCAGCTTCACATGGCGCATGAACTTGCCGGTGCCTTGCAACAAGCGGGCAGGATCCGGCAGCGCTGCGCCATGAAAGAAGCCCACGTTTACGTGCGAAGTGAATACATCGACGTAGCCGAAGGGCGCATCTCCCAAACACGCAACCGGACAGCCGTCATGCAAGAGCTCCCGGACTTCGTCCCCGCATTTTCGCATCACCTCAAACCACTGATGCGCGATGGCTCCCAATCCAACTACATGCTCCTTCATCCACGCATCGATGGCGGGATCCCGCTCGACAGCGCCGTTGAATCGCAGCAATTGCGTTCTCATCGTCGCTCCAGTTTCCTGCTTTCGAGATCTGTAGTTACGTGGCACCCTTACCTTCCCTCCAGTACGGATGGCCAGCCTTTTCCCATTTCGGTTGTTTGCATTGAGACCTCCAGATAAAGGCTGGACGGGGCGCACTCTTCGCAATTGTCTTAGTTTCCTTGGACGGGTGTCCCACCCGCCTCAAGGGAGGACGCTATAAAGCAACCGCCAGCCCTTCAGTCTCTTCGCGTCCGCACTTCTTGCAGCGGAATCTTTGGGAGTTTTGCCCGAACGGGCTAGATTCCTTCTCGCCGCCACAAATCGAGCACATCATCAGGGCTTTTGGTCTGTCTAAAGACCAGCCTCGATCTCGTTCCTGGTGGGTAACTTTCCCTAAATGAATTTCATCAAGGGTGACCGGGAAGTGATCGCCGCAAGCGAGGCACTCAGTCCGGTGTGGCGCTTTTGGTGGCTTGTCCTGAAAAGCGGGACTGTTCGCGTCGAGCAGAACGAAATGATGTCCGCAGTAGCCAAAGAAAACAAGTTCAGTCGGTTTCTTGATCACGGAAGTGTCCCCCCCGTTATGTTAGACCTCCTGCCTTACGAGCGGTTGGCCTTAGCAGAATGGAGCGGCAGAAAGCCAATTTCCCAAGTCGCATGTCGTCGGGTGGCACACCCTAATTAGATTTGATTTCCGCGTTACGATACCCAAAATATGAGTGCCGCACCCTTTGCGGGTTTTTCAAAGAGTGCGTGATCGGAATCGTCTGTGTCATCAGAAGAGTTACTCGAGACGAAAGCACGCTGCAGATTCAGTCTGGACTTGCATACATTCCCGTTTGTGCACCCTGCGAACACCGCGCAGACCGGGGTCCCCAGCAACTCGAGTTTGTTGCTGGGGTGGGAGACCGGGGTCCCCAGAGACACGACTTTGTCGCTGGGGTGGGAGAGTGCGGCACCCACACTTAGGAGTCCCAAACAAAAATCAACCTAGACCAGACCGGAATGAAAGGTGCGCCACCTATCCGATGCCAAGCAGAGTGCTCCAGATCTGTCCGGGAGATGTGTTTGCTCTTGACATCGCCTCTTTTAGAACCCGCCCAGACCTTTGATGCCGAGTGTGTCCAGCTTAGTTTCAGGAATATGAGACGGAGGCCGAATCTGCCAGTTGCCTATTTCCGGTCTGTTCGCTCACCTGAAAGAATTGTGTATCTACCTGCGCCTTCGTTGCTTCGAGCAGCAGATAGCCATACTCCTTAATGCCTTTGTCGAAGGTCACTCCCGGCATAATCTGCTGACCGTTGGCGGCCGATACCGCCTGGAGTCCGCGGCCTCCACAGCCGGCGACCAAATAGGGAATCTTCCGGGAGGCGCCGTTTTCCTTCACCGTACGCGTATGTCGTTGGTAGCTGTGCGCGTGCCCGGAGATCACCATATCCGGCCAGATGCCGGCTTGCTTGCAGGCTTTGTCCATCTCGTCGAGCATGGCTGGACTGCCGGAGTGTCCGCCGCCGTTGCTGTAAGGTGGGTGATGCGTCAGGAAGACGAGCCCCTTGCGGCTCTTCTTTCGAGCAGTGACGATGGTCTTCAATGTCGCTTGAAACCAGTCAATCTGAGACGTGTCGGGCTTCGCGGCCGATCCTCCCTCAAGGAATCCGGGACCTTCGGCGAGATTCGAGTAGAGTCCAATCACATCGAGAAATGGAGTCTGCAGCCACCAATACACCCCCGGCTGTTGAACCGTCTGGCGCAGAATGCGCGCTCCTGCCGCTGCCTGCGGCGTAGATCCGTCTGGGGCACAGAAGTTCGTTTGAAATGCGGCCAGCGACTTGGGATCAGTCTCGGCGAAGATTTCACCATCGTGGTTTCCCGGAATGGCAATGATCTTTCCCGGATAGTGCGCGTAAGGACGATAGAACTCATCCCGAAAGAGATTATCCTTGTGCATTCCGTAGATCACATCGCCCAAGTGAATAAAGCAGGCAGGGCTCGCTCCCGGGTTACGGGGATCGTAATCTTCGGACATGCAGTTCGACACCGCTTCAGCCGCCTGACCCTGCACCCTCCCGGTATCTCCGGTAAGGTGAAAGCGGATTGCGTTAGCCGCGGTAATCGCCGTTTCGCCATCGGCGCCGATGACTTGGCTCAACGGAATTACTCCATCTTTGTTGGTAAGGCGAGGGATCGGTCCGAGTTGTTGGCGCGCCCAATCAACTAGCTGCACATTCTTGCCGCGCCCCGTCGATTGTGGGGTTACCAGCGTATGTGCAAATCGGGACGGAGCCTTCTTCACTACAGCCTTCTTCACTACAGCCTTCTTCACCATGAGGTCCTCCTTGCAGGCGTGCTGCGCTATTTTGGGAATTGGAAATCGGTAAGCTGAGAGGCGGCGCGGAGTATCTCACCAACGGCAAGCAAACGCAAGGAATAAAACACGCTGAAACAGAGAATTAATTCCCAAAGAGGGACGAGCGGGAAGTCAGACCCGGGCGGCCTGGTCTTTTCCGTTTTGGACTCCCGGAAAAAGGGGGGACTGGCGGCATACCCTTCGCCATTTCCTGTTTTCCTTGCTTGCGATTTCTAAAAAGTGGGCCGCACTCTTCGTGTTTTCGAAGGGTGCGCCACCCGTCGCGCTTCTTGCTTTGGTGTCAAAGGAAACGTTCCGTGTCCCTAGTTTTCCAATTCACTGTTCATTCACTGATCAGAGGGCTAACAGTGAATTAACAGCGAATTTATCAGTGAAATTATCAGTGAATTTCTTCCGCCGCATAAAACCCGCATGAACACTGGGGCAAGCCCGAAGAGGCAGGGAACTTGCAGGGGAGCAACAGGGAATGCAATTGAAACGATCCTCGCAGTGTCATCGCCATCGCGCTGATTTCTCCCACACCATCCTCCTCTCTCGTTGGTACCCCGATTGTGAGCGGCGCGTCAAGAGTTGTACCGTCGCTCGCTGTGGAAATCGGTCTTGCCTTTTGGCTGTTTGGTATTCCTGAATTGCTGAGTGCCGGTAAGCCTTCCCACTCTGGCCTGCAGCTCTCCAGCAGCGCCATCAGGCATCCCAGACTCTGGAGGACAACGAATGACTGAAATCAAAGACACTGTTTCCAAACTGATCGAGACTCTGAAGGACGGCGAAGAAGGATACCGGCAGGCAGCCGAGAAGATCCAGAACCCGGAGTACAAGCGCTTTTTCGAGCAGCAATCGAGTGAGCGAGGACGTTTCGCGACCGAGCTGCAGCCCTTCCTGGGTGACAAAGAAAAGGACTCCGGATCTGTCAGCGGCGCACTTCACCGCACCTGGATCGATCTCAAGGGCAAACTAGGAGCCGGCGATGCAGCCATCCTCAGCTCTATCGAGCAAGGAGAAGACAGCGCCAAGCAAACCTATGAGGACGCTCTGAAGGCATCGCCACCCGCTGAATTGGTGGCCATGATCCGGCGTCAGTACGCAAGCGTGAAGAACGCACACGATCGCGTAAAAAACTGGCGCGACAGTGAGAAAGCGGCCTAGCGGCGGAAACCAACAAAAACAAGCGGCCCGAAAGGGGCCGCTTCTTGTTGTGTGTCAGTACCGTCCGCGGTAGCGGATGGTTGAGTCCTGAAGTCAGTACCGTTCGCGGTAACGAATGGGTGGGTTGTCAAACTCAGGTATCTCTCCACCCTGACCATTGACGACGTAATCCATCGCCCGTTCGATCCCAACGTCAGTCCAGATGTATCGCATGCTTCCACCGTCAGCCCAGGGCGTACGCAAATGCGGCCAGTGTCCATCCTGCCGGAGCTGCCGAGTGGCGTTGGCCTTGAGTGCGTTTAGTACTCGTTCTGGCTTCAGCAAACCGGTAGAGACAAGCGTGTGCACATGATTGGTGCGGACGTTTATCGCCTTTAATTCCCAGTTGCGGAATCCACAAGTCTCGTGTATGGCACTCTCGACGGATACCCGCTGCAGGTCGGTAAGGGTCACTGGAGCATGCTTCAAGTGACGGAGATTGTACGTGTGCCAGTTCGGATTGGGAACTATATAAGGAGACTGATGTTGATTCTGATGCCGGTCGATAGAGCCCCGCTCATCGCCGTGAAGCCAGGTACCGTAGCATCGGAACGTAATCAGATATGCCAGCGGGATGTCCGGCATAGGTCAGGCAGTGTAGCAGACCAACCCAGACTCACCCGTCCGCCGAGGGCCCCACCTGTGAGCCTTGCTTTTTGGTGGATGAACCCTAAAGTGGGTACCCTGCGCTCCGTGGTTTCGGAGGGTGGGTAAAGAGGATGGTTGCAATTCCGGAGTTGACTGCCGATTTGCAAAAATGATTCGGCAGCCCACCCCTATTCTTCTTGTCTTCTTGGGATTCTATTTGTGAACTGCTGTCCCAAATACGGAAGACGCAATCAAAGGCTGAAGTCCTCGACATCATTCTCACCCACCCTCTCCGCCGCGGGCGGACGGAGGGTAGGGCACCCACTGCTTGGTTAATCAACGAAAAACAAAGTCAAATGGCATCAGATGAAAGGTGGGGGCGCCTGGTGGGGCACCCGGCACGAAAGTTTGCATTTTCATATCGCTCTCCTGATGGCTCGAGTTAGCTCGGCGACGGTAAAATGGCGCTTACGTGGAAGGAGAGAGACAGGGTGGACCCCCTCCAGCCGTTAACCGGCTATGGCTGGTCCGTCAGCTTTTGCCGGGTACTCATGTAGAGGTCGTTGCCGCCAAATCCTCCAGCACGGTTCGAGTAGAAGATCATCGTCTGGCCGTCCCACGAGAGCGCAGGCGCGGATTCGTTCGCGGAAGTGTTGACAACCGCATCGCCGCCCTTGTTCAGGTTGTCCTGGTTGAGGTTGATGGGGATCGACCAAAGATCCTGAACGGAAGCGCGCGTCGAAACCCAAAGATCATGGCCGCCGAAGCCTCCCGCGCGGGTGCTGGCAATGATCAGTTCCAAACCGTCGCGGCGGCTGATAGCGGTTCGAGTGTCTCGTGCCGGGCTGCTCAGCTCCGCCACAAATACTCCCGGCGACCACAACTGCTGCCGATTGCAACTGTCAAGATCGGATGTGCAGGTGCTCACATAAATGTCGAAGCCATTGGAGTTTGCGGGAGTCAGGTTGCGAGCGAAATAGAGATAAAGGATGCCGGTGGTGTCGTCTTCCCAAAAGGTCGGACCACCCTCATCGACACCGGGAATATTCAGGGTGCAACCTAGATTGATTGGCGGTTCCCAGCCGAAATCGTCGCGCTTGTTCTGGCGATGCGCGGCCCATAATTCCGTGCGCCCATTGGTATTACAGCCGTCGGGGCGCGCGCTGAAGAAGAACACCCAATGTCCGTCGGTCGTGAGATTGGGAGAACTGTCATCGAAAGGCGAGTTCAGCGCGGTCACGTTCTGCGGTTTCTCCCACGGACTGTCGAGGCTGTCGCGTTGCGAGACCCACAGGTCAGCGCCGCCGGCGCCGCCTGGGCGATTGGACGCAAAGATAAGGCTCAGACCGTCCTTGGACAGCGCGGGGTGCTGATCATCGGAAGCAGTGTTGACGGTTGGACCCAGATTCACTGGCGTTGACCAGGGTCCGAACTCCTGTGCACTCGCCGTCGTTATCGCCATCAGAATGGCAACCGTGATCAGCAGTGATTTGTTGGCGTGAATTTTCATACCCGGCTCCTCCTTCTCGGAGCGAGCCTACTTTCTTCCACCCTTTCCTTTGGATCAATGAACTGGGGCCGGACTATTTCCGGAATATTTCCGGACAGCAATCTTCCGACCCGCAAGGGCTTGTATTGATTGGGTCAGAAGAACCAAATCTGAACGAAGCGTGTTCGGCGGTATACTTCCAGCCACTCTGTGAGGGAGTCGTCGTGGCCACTAGTGCCCAATCCCGGCCTGTTCTACGCTTCGAGGAGTTTGAAGTTGATCTCCGCTCCTGCGAACTGCGCAAACGCGGTGAGCGACTCAGGCTCCAGGATCAGCCGTTCCAAGTTCTACGCATGCTGCTTGAGAACCGCGGAGAGATCGTCGGTCGAGAAGAACTGAAACAGAAGCTGTGGCCGGCTGACACCTTCGTGGATTTCGACGATGGGCTGAACACCGCGGTAAAGAAGCTCCGGGACACGCTCGGCGACTCCACCGAACATCCTCGATACATCGAGACCATTCCCCGCCACGGGTATCGGTTCATCGGAACCGTGCTACCGCAACAACACGTTGCCGCGCCCGTCGCTAGAAGTCGGAACTTCTCCTGAGATCCCCGTAGCGACGCCAACGTTGCGAAAGCGGGAGACGCGCCTGCTCTGGATCGGAATCGGCCTGGCGATCACGTTCGCGTTGGTGGTCACATCGGCCCTGGCCTACCGAGCTCGCTTGCGGAGCGAAGCCGCCTCCGTCCGGTCCATCGCCGTGCTTCCGCTGCAAAACCTATCCGGAGATCCAGCGCAGGACTACTTCGCCGCCGGGATGACGGATGCGTTGACTACTGAATTGGCGCGCACCGTTGGGAACTCGCTTGAGGTAAGGTCGCGTGCCTCTGCGACGAAATTCAAAGACATGCCACTCTCTCAGATTGCGCGCGAGCTGAATGTAGACGCAGTGATTGAGGGTTCGGTAGCAAGGTCCGGCAACCGGGTACGGATCATCGCGCAGCTTATCCAGGCCAAGGCGGACAAACATCTTTGGGCCGATAGCTACGATCGCGATCTGGGCGACATGTTATCGCTGGAAAGGGAGATTGCGGTCACCGTCGCACGCCAGGTGCAAATTAAGCTCAGCCCGCAAATACAGGCACGGCTCGCCGCCGCACCGCGAGTGGACCCGCAGGCCTACGATCTTTATCAACGCGGCCGGTATGGTGGGTTCAGCAACAACAGGCAAGACCTCGTCGCCGCGATTGGTTTCCTGGAGCAAGCCATACAACTGGATCCGAACCTCGCGGCGGCGCACGCAGTCCTCGCGCGGGCCTACGTAAACGAAGCCTTCCTGCTGGAGCCCCAAGAAGAGGACCTGGAGCGCAAGGCCACCGACGAGGTGAATCGAGCACTGAAGCTCGATCCCGATTTGGCAGACGTCTACCTGGTGCGCGGGCTTATCTACTGGACACACCGCAACGGATTCCCGCATGAGCGCGCGATCGTCGAAATCAAGCGTGCCCTGGAACTCGATCCGAACCTGGCGGAAGCTCACCACTGGCTGGGCGCCATATACGGGCACATTGGTCTGCTCGACAAGGCTGAGCACGAATTCCGTACCGCGCTCCAGTTAGATCCAACCAACGTCGGAGTGCGCTACCGGATCGCCATGAACTTGTTCCAGAGAGGCAGACTGGAGGAAGCGATATCGGGCCTCGAAGGCACGCAGCGCTATAGTCCTGCTCTCTGGCATCTTCACATGGCCGAGGCGCTGTTTCAGGTCGGTCGAAAACAGGAAGCCGCAGTCCTGATTCGGGACTACTTGCGAGATAACCCCCGCGACGAGGGCGGCGTTGGCAATGCCATGCAAGCTTTGCTCTATGCCGATGCTGGGCAACCGGCGCTCGCGGAAAGAAGCATCCACGCAGCTATACAGAAGGGCAAAGACTTCGGGCACTTTCACCACGCGGCCTACACCATAGGTTCGACCTATGCGGTGATGAACCAGCCGAAGGACGCTGTCCGGTGGCTGCGCGCTTCAGCGGAGGATGGATTTCCATGTTATCCGCTCTATGAACGTGATCTAGCGCTCCAGAACCTGCGTCGCGATCCAGATTTTCTACAATTCATGGCTGCAATGCGAAGCGATTGGGAACGCCGGCGGGCCACCTTGTAGTTCGCGGAGAGGCAATGATGGTCGGGCTCAAGCGAGGATCGCTCGTCTGTGTTTTAGCACTCGCCAGTTGGTTACAGGCACAGACCACGGGCCGCATGATCGGTACAATCACCGACCAGACCGGTGCTGCGATCGTTGGAGCGGAGGTCGTGGTTCGCAGCACCGCAACGGGAGAAAGATGGACGTCGCAGACCGGATCTGCAGGCATCTTTTCCGTACCGCTCCTTCCATCTGGCGAATACAAGTTGACGGTCAGCGAGCCTGGATTCCAGCAGAAGATAATTGAGAATGTGACAGTCAACGTCACAGAAACAACCGTCATCGATGTTTCTCTCAAGGTAGGAGACGCGCAGGATTCAGTAACCGTGGTGGGCACCGCCGCACTGCTGGAAACAGAAGGGCCTCAACTCGGACGTGTGGTGGATGAGCGCGGCGTCTCCGAATTGCCGTTAGCGACCAGGAACTTCACTCAGATTCTTTCTCTCTCTCCGGGAACTGCCACGTATCTGCCCGACGCAACCGGGCTAGGACGAAACACGCAGGCAATCTCCGTCAACGGCGCGCGTGTGACGCAGAACAATTACCAGATCAACGGCGTGGACGCGAACGGCCTCGGAACCAACGGTCCCGTTCTGGTACCGGTACCCGCGCCTGAAACGATTCAGGAATTCAAAGTACAGACTTCTCTCTATGACGCGACCTACGGGCGTGCCGGCGGGGCCAATATTCAAATGCTCACTCGCAGCGGAAGCAAGGAGTGGCACGGCTCCGCTTACGAGTATCTGCGTAATGAGGCGCTGAATGCGAATGACTCATTCCTAAAAGGGGCGGGAGTGAAACGGCCAGTTCTTCGGCGCAACGTCTTTGGAGCTACGTTGGGCGGCCCGGCGCAGCGCGACCGCGCCTTCTTCTTCATTTCTTATCAGGGAGCAAGGGAAGCGAACGGAGCGTCGCTGATCAACAGCATTTCGTCCAATGTGCTGATCGCTCCCGGGCTTACGAATGACCGTTCACAAACGACGCTGCTGGCGACCTTTCATCCCGTGCTGCCCGGTGGAAAACCCGCAGCCATGATTGATCCCGCCGCTCTGGCGTTGCTTAACGCGAAGCTGCCGAATGGAACTTTTGTGATTCCGACGCCGGCAGCCGACGGTCGCTTCACCGCCTCCAGCCCATCGTCCTTTCAGGAAGACCAGTTCAATACGAATTTCGACTACGACTTCGGGCCGAAAGACACGTTATGGGCCAAGTTTTTCTTTTCAACCATTTCGCAGGTTTCCGCGCTTCCAAGTTTTAAGGGAACCGGGCCGAACGTGTCGGGCTTCGGCACGGATGGCCTCTTCAACAACCGCCTGATCGCGTTGCAACAGATGCACGCATTTAGCTCGTCGCTGATCAACGAAGTACGGCTCGGATACACATTAAATCGCGGCAACACGTTCCCGCGCGAACCAGTAACGGATGCCCAGATTGGAATTGCTAGAGCAAATGCTGCGCAATATCCCGGACTTCCGCTGATTCGAATCGCTCAGCCAGCCGGAGGCCTCGTAATTGGAACTGCAGCTCAGGCCTTATTCCTGGGTGCGCCTGCGACTTCAACCCTGAACGACACGGTTTCAATGGTCCGCGGCCAACACAGCATGCGTACTGGCGTTGAGATTCGCTACAACCTCATCAACTTCCAAAATCCGGCTCTGGTGCGGGGCCAGATCGATTTTCTCGATTTCCCCAGTTTTCTCGTAGGCAATGCTCGCAGCGCGACACTCGGCGATGGCATCGTCCGTGGAGCTTGGCGCGCGTTCGACTACAACTTCTTCGCGCAGGATGACTGGCGAGTTTCATCTCGGCTGACGCTGAACCTCGGCGTGCGCTACGAGCTCGACCTGCCGGTTTACGACAGCCGCGGCCGCCTCTCCACCTTCGATCCAGCACTGTATCAGCCGCGCATCGAGGCAAGCGCTACTGGACCGGTCGGTCCTCCGGTTGGAGGTTTGATCCAGGCCGGCAACGCGGTTCCAGAGTTTGCGATTGCGAATTTGCCCAAAGGCGAAGACTCTCTGCTGCGAAGCGTTGATCCGCACAATATCGCGCCGCGATTGGGATTTGCGGCGTCGCTGTCGAAGCGGCTGGTGATGCGTGGAGGTTATGGACTCTTTTACTCCCGGCCAACCTTCCAGTACGCTTCTGCGGCCGCCGCCCTCCCTCCCTATTATGTGCTTGGCATCCGCCCCAATGCGCCGCTAGCCAATCCATTCCTCCCCATACCACCGGCGACGCAGTTTCCCACGTTTGTTCCCGGCATAGCGCTGGCAGGTACGGCCTTTGACCGCGATCAACGCGTACCTTACTTCCATCAATTCAACCTGACAACTCAGTATCAGTTTTCGGAGAACTGGCTGCTGGAAACCGGGTATGTTGGCAGCCGCGGGCGCAGACTGTTTCGACAGGTTGCGATCAATCAGGCTCAACTGGCTAGCCCGCAGTCGCCGATCATCAATGTTGTGACTGGGACAACCATCACCGCGAATACGGCGGATAACGCGCAGCTTCGCGCACCTTTCCAGGGAGTCTCGGAAAACGGCTTCTTCATCAATGAATCGGACACCGAATCGAGCTACGACTCGCTGCAGGTGAGCGTTATCCGGCGCTTTGCCCGGCAATTGCAGCTTTTGGGCTCCTACACATGGGCAAAATCGATCGATGATGCTTCGGGCACCGGGGGCGGCGCCGGAATCTCGGGCATCGTCAATACGGGAGCGGTCGGAGACAGCAGCAATGTGCTGGGCGACCAGCTTCAAAGACGCGCGAATCGAGGGCTATCGGATTTCAATCGTGCTCATCGTTTAGTTGTCAGCTATGTGTGGGACTTGCCAGCATTGTCGTTTGCCCAGCAATCATTTGCCGCACGCCAAGTATTCTCCAATTGGCGTATTGCTGGAATTCTCACTGTGATGTCTGGCCTTCCCGTGGATATCGTCGATACAGGATCAGGATCTTTGTACGGATTAGCGAGTGGCAGCAATCCACTGGCGCGTCCGAGCTTGAACGCTGGCGCAACCTGCGAGACGGCGAAGGAAAATGTGCCTTCGGGCTATTTTTTCAATCCCTTCGCTTTCAACTCGCCCGTCGTTCTAGCTGGTCAGCCAATACCGAGCTCCGGCGGCACTGCCATTGCAGCCGCGCGTGGCACAGACATTGGCAACGTGCCCCGCAACTGCATCATCGGTCCGTCACAGTCGAATCTGGATTTCGCCGTGGCCAAGACTTTCCGTCTTCGCGAAGAGCGTGTAGTGGAGTTCCGCACAGAATTCTTCAACCTCTTCAACCACGCGAACTTTGCCAACCCCATTAGCAACCTAAATGCAGTCGCTTCATCCGGCGGCAGCATCGATCCGAACACCGGTCGCATCCTTCAGCCCGGCAATTTTGGACGGATCATCTCGACGAGCGCGAATCCCAGGCTCATCCAATTTGCACTTCGAGTAAGTTTTTGAGATCTAGCTTGCCGCCGAGGTTTGCGTTTAGGCGCAGCGGAATCAACGTCAGGCAACGCCGGGTGCCGCACCGGTGCCGCACCCTTCGGCTTTTGAAGGGTGCGCCTTTCGGAATTGCTGGGATGTCAGGGACGCGGCTCTGGACGGGTGGCCCACCCTCTTCCTATGTTGGCTTTTGCATCAGACTTGAAGACAAAGGGATTCGAGGATTTATGTAACTCGCCTCTGACTTTGCCTTGTTGTGGGACACAACATGGATCCACATGCACTGAAAGTTCCTGAGGACAGACCCGGCTGATCAGCGCTCATGTCATCCCACGCTCGCGAACGGAGCTGCCGTTCCTCAGCACCGAACGTAGTTCGGTGATACCACGAGTCAAGATTGCGAGTCAACGAAAATTTTCATTTTGGAACTCACGCCGCTGGGGTAGAGTGCTCGTCGCAATCATCGGACGCTGGCGCGAGCAACGGATTGCGAAATTCATGATTCACTGCTTATTCACTGTTATTCACTGTTCTTTGTGCCAAGCAAGAATCGCAGATTTCGATAATCTCTGACGCTGCAGGAGGTTGCGCGGAACTGTCCGTTGCTCGCCGGCGTTTTCAGAAAAAATTCACTGTTACATTCGCTGATAAATTCGCTGTTCCGTGAACACCAGTGAATTAAGACTGGTTCAAGCTGAGTCCGTTGCTCTCAGCATGACACGTCGTAGGGGTAGTTGGAAATTGGGACGGGTCCTCGCCGGTGCTGCGAGGCTGGGATCGAGGATGTATATGTAACGCCGTTTTTGCCTTTGTCGTTTTGTGCGACACAACCATCCACCACAAGCACTCAAAGTTCCTGCGGACATCCTGAATCTCGGTGACGTTGCGACTTTGGCTGAGTGCGGTAGAGCAGGGGGATTTTTAGTCCAAACCCGGGCCCGTAGGTCATTCGTACCTCAACGCTTCGATCGGATCGAGGTTTGCTGCTTTCAGGGCGGGAAGCATGCCGCTCACGATTCCAACCACAGCAAGAATAATCGTCGAGATGATTAATGTTGAAGGATCGATAATCAGGCGGATATCGGCTGCCTCGGCGTTCTTGGCGAGGGCACTGTAGAACGTGATTCGCCCGACGCCGATTGACACTGCGTAGGCGAGAAATATCCCCAGAATTCCGCCGGCAAAAGTAATGGTGAGGGCCTCTGCCAGAAATTGGAAGAGGATGTGGCTCTTGCGTGCGCCTAAGGCTTTCTCTACGCCAATCTCCTTGGTGCGCTGGGAGACAGAGACCAGCATGATGTTCATGAGTCCGATGCCGCCGATGCCTAGCGTGAGCGCGCCGATAAACGCGAGCAGCACTTTGAGTCCGAGCTTGATGATCTCGAATTGCGTGACCTGCTTCATGGCGTTGAAGAGGAAAACTGCGCGGCGATCCTTCTCGTTGTAGCTGTGCAGGTGAGCGAGTGCCGCCCGGACGCCCTCTTCCACGCCGCCGTAGGCAAACGTGTCGTAGTCCATCCAGATGCCGTCGATGTATTGCAGGTCCTTCATCTCTCCCATGGTGTTGAATGGGATCAGGATCTGCCGGTTGGTATCGTCATTGCCGCCCTCCTGCATCTTGGGCGCAAGGATACCAATGACTTCGAAGCTCACTCCGTCGAGTCGAATCTTCTCGCCGATTGCATAGCGGCCGGAGAAGAGTTTCGTCTTGGCCTCCGAACCAATCACCGCTACACGCGCGCGGATTTCGTTGTCGTGGTCATCGAAGAAGCGGCCCATGTCGAGGGGGTAGTTCAGGATCTTCTGAATGTTCGAGTAGTAGCCATTCACCGGAAAAGTGAAGGTGCGATTGTCGAACTGCACCGCATCTTGCTTCCAGGCAGAAGGACTGATGTGCTTGACGAGAGGAACCGTGCTCGCGATGTACTCGATATCCTCGATTTTGAAACGAATTTTCGATCCTGCTTTGGTACCACCTGCCTGCATGGAGGTGCGATTCGGCCAGACTCCAATGACCTTTGCACCCCAGTTGGCAAAGATGGCGTCGATGGCGCGGCCGAAGCCGGCGCCGTAGGCCAGCAGCAGCACCACCGTGGCGATGCCCCACGCCATTCCCAACATGGTAAGCGTGGCGCGACGACGGTCGTGCTTCATCGCTCCATAGGCTTGTCCGAGCAGATCGCGAACCATAGCTATTCCTTCCGCAGTGCTTCGACTGGTTGCAGCATCGCTGCTTTGCGGGCTGGATACAGTCCTGCCACAAGTCCCGCCAGAGCTAGCGAGCCGATGGCCAGCGCGGCAGATGAGGGCACGAGTTTCGGAGTATCGAATCCTGGAGGCGAAGGCAACAGGCCCAGCATCGCCATCAGGCCTGCAGCTCCGGCCATACCAATCCCTCCACTAAGTACAGTCAGTAGAATGCCCTCGAGAAAGAATTGTGTGAGTATGCTGCGATTGGTCGCGCCGAGAGCCTTGCGCAGGCCGATCTCACGCGTGCGCTCGGTGACTGAGACCAGCATGATGTTGATGATCCCGATAGCACCCAGTGCCAGGGTAATGAGGCCGACGCTGCCCAGAAATGCATTCATCGCGTCGAAGATTTTGCCTACCATGCGCGAACTCTGGATCGTATCCCACTCCTCGATCGCCTCGGGATTGTTGGGATCGAACTGGTGATTACGGCCGATGATCTTGTGCACCTCTGCCTTGGCCAGATCGTGATTGTCGGGGGTGTCGGGCTGGTAGTTGATGTTCGAAAGCGCGTCTGGCGTGTCGCCCACATTTGTAAGCGGAAAGTACTGATGCATGGTGGAGAACGGAATGTACACGCGATTGTTAGTGCTGTTGTTCTCATTTACTCCGATGGAACTGACAATACCGACAATCTGAAAGCGCACTCCGTTCAGCAGCAGGCTCGCTCCCAGCGCATTCGTTCCCGGGTAGAGATTGCGCGACATCTCGTCGCCGATCACGGCGACATTGCGTTTCTCGGCCATGTCTCCGTCATTGAGCCAGCGTCCCTCGCCGATGGGAATGTAGCGAATCGTGCCGAGACTTGGAGTCGTGCCATTGACCTGTCCATTGGCATTCGTGATGTCACTCACCGCACGAATGTCGCCGCGATTGATCATCGGAGCCGCATTGCGCACGTGCTTGGCTTCGCGAATGATGTCCTGGTAGTCGCGATAGGTGAGGTAATACTGGCGCTGTCCTGTGCCGCTACCCTCCTGAGCAGGAACGCGGCCGGACCACAACATGATGATGTCCTGCCCCATGGTCGCCATCTGCCTGCGCTGACCACTTCGGAACCCTTCCCCGAGTCCGACCAGCAGTAGCAGAGATCCAACTCCCCACGCAATACCAAACATGGTGAGAAATGAACGCAGCTTGTGTGCCCAGAGCGTTTGCAGAGTTTGGCTGAAGATGTCGAACAATAGCTGCATGCTGTTCATGGTGTACGCGCAAGGAAACGGCTAAGTTCCTAAGTAGGCTATCTGCTATTGACTCCAACCGCTCAAGAATGTTCCCTATTGCGCACCACTGCCTCAGCTTATAGACCCTTGAAACGGCAGAATGTTAGTGGACCAGCTTGGATTCGGCGGCCTTTTCTTGACTGCTTTGGGCGTCGGGATAGTCAAACACCCCGCGTCCGGTTTTTCGTCCCAATCGGCCGGCTTTTACGTGCTGCACAAGAAGCGGAGCCGGACGAAACTTCTCGCCAAGAGATTTGTGCAGGTATTCGAGAATGTGCAGCCGGGTATCCAGTCCGACTAGATCGACCAACTCAAACGGCCCCATGGGATGATTTAGCCCTAGTTTCAACGCCTTGTCGATATCCTCAGCCGAAGCGATCCCCTCCTGGAGCATGTAAAAGGCTTCGTTCCCAATCATGGCATTGATGCGGCTGGTGATGAATCCAGGAGACTCCTTAATCACCACCACTTCCTTGCCCATACGTTGGCCGACTTCGGTCGCCGCGGCAATAGTCTCGTCATCGGTTTCGAGCGCACGCACGACCTCGAGCAGCTTCATCTTGTGCACCGGATTGAAGAAATGCATCCCGACGCACTTCCGTGGACGGTATGTAACTGACGCAATCTCCGTCACGCTCAACGACGAGGTATTCGAAGCCAGGATTGTGCCAGGACGGCAGATCTTGTCGAGCAACGTGAAGATCTCGATCTTCGAATCCATCTCTTCCGGCACCGCTTCGATCACGAGGTCGGCTTCGCGCGCCGCTTCCTCCACGCTGCCGACGAGCTGTATGCGCGAAAATGCAGCATCGGCTGCGGACTTCTCGAGCTTGCCTAGCTCGACACCTTTATCCAGATTCGCGCGAATCTCGCTTTCCGCCTTCCGCAAACTGGCAGGGAGGATGTCCTCCAAAATGGTGCGATATCCGCCGAGCGCAGCTACATGAGCGATGCCGCGGCCCATAATGCCGGCTCCGATCACCGCAACCGTCTTCACTGCAGCCACAACTAGCTTCCCTTCTCCAGCTTTTCGATCATTCCCATGTAATTCGGTTCGGATTTGCGCATGTAATCTGCCAGCCGCTTTCGTTCTTCGTCGGTCATGAACGGAACGTTGGCGGCGATGCGGCGCAGCGTGGTGGAAATATCGTCAACAAAGTTCATCATGCGAATGGCCTCGCCAGAAATCACCATAGCTCTCCTTGTTGTCTCCGGTATCCAGACGAACTTTCTATTTTGCGGGTTGGAAACGGTTTCGTCTAGGGGAGGTAAACCCAAAGATTTTCTGTTGATGTAGGAAAAACCAAACTGCTCACGCAGATGAACGCAGATTTAAGGATGAACGCAGATTCTTGCAGGTTCTTCTGAAATCCCAAAGGATCTGCGTCTATCCCGAAATCTGCGTTCATCTGCGTGAGCAGTTTGGTTTTGCCCTCAGGTCAGTAAATCCTCGAACCGAGCGGAACTTCTTTGGCCGGTTGCAGCAATACGACGTTTCCGTTCTCGTCGCCCATACCCATCGTGAGCCTTCGGACATGAAGCCTGCGATGTTTCTCGTTCCCAAATTGGTCGCACAAATGACGAGTCGATTCTGAAGCTCCTCAGGCGCATAGTTGGCGACGATCTGGGCGCTCGAGGTCTTCGTTCCAAATTCCGGGCCAAGATCGATCCAGAGTTTGTACGCAGGCTTCTTCGCAGTTCGAGGTTCCTTATTCCGAGTGATATATTACATTCCAGATGCCTCTGCCACAAACCGAGACTCGACTCATTCGCTCGCTTGCCCGGGAGGAAGCGTACGGAAGAATTCGCGACTGGATCATCGATGGCACGCTGCGGCCAGGCGAAACTCTTCGCGATCAAGAGATCGCCCAGTTGTTGGGAGTGAGCCGCACACCGGTACGGGAGGCGTTGCGGCGCCTGGAGGATGAGGGCTTCGTAGAAACCGCCCTGAACCGCTGGACGCGCGTCGCGCCTCTGGATCTGCGCAAGGCGATGGAGCTTTACGGCGTCCTCGAGGCCCTGGAAGTTTTTGCGCTGGAGAACGCGCAGCTCACACCGCAGGACCTGGCGAACATGGCCGCCGCCAACGACGCGATGCAACGGTCGATCGAGCGGAGGAAGGCGGCTTCTGCCCTGCAGGCAGACGAAACTTTCCATGGAGTCTGGATGGCTCGCGCACAAAACAGCGAGCTCTGGGTGCTGGTAGCGCAACTCAAGACCAAACTTCGGCGGGTAGAACTTGCCTACTGGGACCGTGCAGCACAAACCGAGCAATCCATACGAGAGCACACCGCGATTCTCAAAGCGCTGAAGAAGGGGTTGCGGCGCGAGGCCATCACTGCCCTCAAACAGAACTGGGAAGGAAGCATGCGGCGTTTGCGGACCGTCGCTGAGAGTCAGGATTCGGACAAAAGTTAATCGCAAGGGGATTAGTCATGACGCACACTACGGAAAAGTCGATTGAAACGCTCTTAATCCACGCAGACCGCGGGTTGAACTCTACCTCTGCCGTGGTAGCACCCATTTACCAGACGGCAAACTTTCGCGGAGAATCCGGCGCAGACTTCGCCAAACGTGCAGGCGAGGCCCGGCACCCCGAGTTCTATACCCGTTATGGGAATCCGACTTTAAGCCAGGTGGAGGGCGTTCTCGCTGCACTGGAAGGAACCGAAGCCGCACTGGTAACCGGCTCGGGAATGGCGGCGGTCAGTGCAACCGTACTTACCATCGTCGGCAAAGAAGACCACGTGGTTGCGCAGACTAACCATTACGGTGGCACAACCAACCTCCTGCAGAAGCTGCTGCCTCGGTTTGGAGTGGAGGTCACACAAGTAGACCAGCGTGATTCTTCTGCGTTCGAGCGGGCGGTGCGTCCCCATACGAAACTGATCCTGGTCGAAACTCCAAGCAATCCGCTTATGACTCTCACCGATCTGAGGGCAGTCGTCGCCATAGCCAAAGCGCGCGGAATTATTACGTTGATCGACAACACCTTCGCCACGCCGCTAAATCAGCGCCCAGTAGACCTTGGCATTGATCTTGTCTTCCACAGCGCGACCAAGTACTTCGGCGGACACTCCGACATCATTGCGGGCGCTGTCATGGGCAGCAAAGATTGGATCACGAAGATATGGAACACACATGTCATTCTGGGCGCTGCACTGGGGCCGTTCGACGCGTGGCTCATGCTTCGCGGATTACGTACGCTCGCTCTCCGCATACGGCAGCACAATGAGAACGCCATGGAACTCGCCCGGGCTCTGGAGAAGCATCCTGCTGTGAAGGCTGTTCACTACCCTGGTCTCATAAGCCATCCGCAGCACGATCTGGCGAAGCGGCAAATGTCTGGCTTTGGAGGAATGCTGGGTTTCGAAGTGAAAGGCGGCTACGAAGCTGCAGATCGCTTCCTCAGCGGGCTACGGCTAGCTTCGCGCGCTGCGAGCTTGGGGGGAGTTGAGACTCTTGCCGTTCATCCGGCTTCAAACTTTCTGCACTACATGACGCTTGAAGAGGCTGCAAAAATCGGAATTGCTCCCGGACTCCTTCGTATCTCGGTTGGCTTGGAAGGCAAGGACGATCTCATCTCCGATTTCGAGCGGGCACTAACTTAGGCTGCCTCAGGTGGCTGTGCAAATCTCGAAGCGCGCCTAGGTTTGAAACCTGACACTCTCGCAACGTAACAGTTTCACAGAACACGACTTAGCGGCTTACGTCAGGACATTCACTATCGGCATCTGCTAAGGTCGCGTCTCGCTTGATATTATTTTCGTGCGCTCAACCCCCGAACCTACTGCGCACCTCTGGACGGGAAAACGAAACCCGAAGGCCCTGGTGACTGTTACCAGGACCACGCTTCCAAAGAAGGCCCTGGTGACTGTTACCGGGACCACGCTTCTAAAAAAGACAATTAAAAGGATCCCACTCTGGCCGGTGACTCCTCTGGTCAAGCACTCCGGTAAGTAAAGAAAGAGCGGTGCTGTGGGCAATCGATTTCTTTATAGCGGATTCCTGTGTCTTATTGTGTCTGTCATCCTATGGACAGGCTGTGGCAGCACTGGTGTGACCTCCTCGGCCGCCGCTCCCGTCAACCCGCCAGCTCTGAGCATTTCAGGCACGCTTACGCCGGCGACCAAAACGGCCGGCGCAACCGTGACGCTCAGCGGAGGCGCTACCGCAACCACTACGGCCGATGCAAACGGCAACTACAGCTTCACCGGCTTGAGCGGTGGCAACTATGTTGTCACCCCTAGCAAGATTGGACTCACCTTCAGTCCTGCCAACCAATCGGTAACGCTGAACAGCACGTCGAACAGCGGTGTGAATTTCACTGCATCGGCTCCGCTGCAATCCATCAGCATTTCGGCGCCCGTCGCATCGATCACAAAAGGAAACACCGCTCAATTCACTGCGATTGGCACGTTCACTGACGGCAGCACTCAGGATCTAACGAACTCCGCAACCTGGAGTTCCTCCAATCCTGGGGCAGCGAGCTTGACCGCTGGAGGCTTAAGTACCGGCATGGGGGTTGGATCGAGCAACATCACGGCGACCCAAAACGGGATGACATCAAATACCTTTACTCTGACCGTGACAGCGGCCGCACTGCAGTCAATTACGATTAACGCTCCAAACTCCTCGATCGCCAAGGGAACTACAGATCAGTTCACCGCAACCGGAACCTTCAGCGACGGCAGCACCCAGAATTTGACTGGCTCCGTAACGTGGACGTCCTCCACTGCGGCGGCCACAATCACTACCGCTGGCTTGCTAACCGGAGTTACGGTCGGTTCGAGCAACATTACCGCCACGCAGGGCGGAATCACGTCGAACATCTTCGCATTGGCAGTGACTGCGGCCACGCTTCAATCGATCACGATTAATGGGCCGAATGCCTCCATCGCCAAGGGAACCGCCGAACAGTTCACCGCCACCGGAACCTTCAGCGACGGCAGCACTCAGAACCTGACGAACTCTGCCACCTGGAGTTCCTCCAACGCAGCGGCTGTAAGCGTAGCCTCCGGTTTGGCTTCCGGAATCGGCGCCGGCTCCAGCAACATCACTGCGACTCAGAGCGGAATTGCGTCTAATACGTTTGCTCTTTCGATCACGGCGGCCACGCTGCAGTCGATCGCCATTACCGCCAACAGTTCCTCGATTGCCAAGGGCACCAGCGTTCAGTTCGCAGCAACCGGAACGTTCAGTGACGGCAGCACCCAGAATCTTACGAATAGCGCCACCTGGGCTTCTTCTAACCCCACAGCCGTCAGCATCAACACCACTGGTTGGGCCACCGGCGTCGCAGTGGGTTCCAGCAATATCACTGCAGCCCAAAACGGGATTACGTCGAACAGCTTCGCGCTCGCGGTTACCGCAGCTACGCTGCAGTCGATCGCCATTACCGCCAACAGTTCCTCGATCGCCAAGGGCACTAGTATTCAATTCACAGCTACAGGAACCTTTACTGACGGCACATCGCAGAACCTGACAAACACCGCTACCTGGACTTCTTCGACGCAGACGGTCGTCAACGTCACAGCCACAGGTCTGGCCATGGGAGCGGCGATCGGTTCAAGCAACATTACCGCCACTCAGAACGGGATCACCTCAGACAGCTTCGCGCTCGCGGTAACGGCAGCTACGCTGCAGTCGGTCAACATCACCGCCAACAGTTCCTCGATTGCCAAGGGAACCAGCGTGCAGTTCACTGCTACGGGAACCTTCAGCGATGGCACGACGCAGAACCTGACCAACACTGCGACCTGGACTAGCTCGAATCCAGCAACTGCCAACATCAGTGCCACCGGTCTGGCTACAGGCGTTGCCATTGGTTCCGGCAATATCACTGCAACTCAGAACGGGATTACCTCGAACATCTTCGCGCTTACAGTGACGGCGGCCACCCTGCAGTCGATCAATGTGAGCGCCAGCAGTTCCTCAATCGCGAAGGGCACCAGCATCCAATTCACGGCCACTGGCACCTTCAGTGACGGCAGCACGCAGAACCTGACGAACACGGCGACCTGGACTTCTTCAAGTCCGGCAACGGCCAACATCAGCGCGACCGGTCTTGCTACTGGCGCGGCAATCGGTTCAAGCAACATCAACGCATCCCAGAACGGGATCGCATCAAACAGCTTTGCTTTGACGGTCACAGCGGCTACGCTGCAATCCATTACTATCAGCGCGGGCAGTTCGTCGATTGCCAACGGCACCAGTCTGCAGTTCACGGCTAGCGGAACTTTCAGCGACGGCAGCACTCAGAACATCACAAATAGCGTCGCCTGGGCTTCTTCAAGCCCAGCGACAGTCAATATTAGTGCCACGGGCCTGGCCACGGGCGCTGCTATCGGCTCGAGCAATATCACAGCGACTCAGAGCGGAATCACCTCCAACACATTTGCTCTGGCAGTTACCGCAGCGACGTTGCAATCGATCACCATCAACACAACCAGCTCCTCGATTGCGAAAGGCACTAGCGTTCAGTTCACGGCAACAGGAACTTTCAGCGACGGCAGCACTCAGAACCTCACAAATACTGCAACCTGGGCTTCTTCGAGTCCTGGATCGGTCAACATCAACGCCACCGGTCTTGCTACGGGCGCGGCCATTGGATCGAGTAACGTCACCGCTACCCAAAACGGAATCACGTCGAACACCTTTGCGCTCTCAGTCACTGCGGCGGTCCTTCAGTCGATTACGATCAACGCCCCCAGTTCCTCGATTTCCAAAGGCACGAGCACTCAGTTCACCGCCACCGGAACGTTCAGCGACGGCAGCACCCAAAATTTGACGAATACTGCAACCTGGGCCAGTTCGAGCACCGCAACGGTAAACATCACCGCCGCTGGTTTGGCGACTGGAGCGGCTGTTGGCTCCAGCAACATTACGGCGACTCAGAGTGGGATTACCTCGAACACCGTTACGCTGACGGTGACGGCTGCTACGCTGCAATCGATTGCGATCAGTTCCCCGAAGACCTCAATTGCCAAGGGAACCAGTGTGCAGTTCACAGCCACGGGAACGTTCAGCGATGGCAGTACGCAAAACCTGACAAATACGGCGACCTGGGCCTCTTCAAGTCCAGCGGCGGTCAATATCAGCGCTGCTGGTCTGGCCACCGGCGCTGCTATCGGTTCCAGCAACGTCACAGCGACCCAGAACGGGATCACTTCCAACTCATTTACTCTGACGGTTACGGCAGCTACGCTGCAGTCCATCTCGATCACCGCGCCCAAGGCTTCCATCGCTAAGGGCACCACCGATCAGTTCACCGCGACGGGAACCTTTACTGACAGCACAACGCAAGACCTCACAGGCTCCGTCACGTGGACGTCATCGAGTCCTTCAATGGTCAACATCAGCGCCAGTGGTCTCGCCACCGGCTCGGCGATCGGATCGAGCAACATCACTGCCACTCAGAGCGGGATCACCTCTAACAGCTTCGCGGTCACGGTCACAGCGGCGACGTTGCAATCGATCAACGTCAGCGCAGGAAGCTCTTCCATCGCGAAGGGCACGACCGTTCAGTTCGCTGCGACCGGAACCTTCACTGACGGCAGCACGCAGAACCTGACGAACACCGCAACCTGGGCAAGCTCAAGTCCGGCCACGGTCAATATCAGCGCCACAGGTTTGGCAACGGGATCAGCTACCGGGTCCAGCAACATCACGGCCACCCAGAGCGGAATTACGTCGAACAGCTTCGCGCTGACAGTAACGGCGCCAACGTTGCAGTCGATCAGCGTAACTGCGCCGAACACATCACTGGGTATCGGACTCACGCAACAGTTCACCGCCACTGGCACGTTCAGCGACGGCAGCACCCAGAACCTGAGTAACACCGCCACTTGGGCGAGCTCGATTCCGGCAAACGCCAGCATTAGTTCCACCGGTTTGGCTACAGGCGTAGCCAGCGGTTCAACCAACATCACTGCGACCCAGAATGGGATCACGTCGAACAGCTTCGCGCTTACCGTGACGGCGGTTATCTCGGGAGCATTGACAAGCAGCGGCGCGGGAGCAACGGTTACTTTGAGTGGGGCCGCAACTTCCTCGACCACCGCCGACTCGAGCGGCAACTACAGCTTCACCGGAATCGTGAACGGCACCTACACCGTGACGCCAACGAAAGCTGGAGTCACGTTTAGTCCTACAAGCCAGAACGTTACTATCAGTGGAACATCGAATGCCGGGGTCAACTTCACCGCAACCGTCCAGACGTGGACTATCTCTGGCACGCTGAGTCCAGCCTCAGATACCACGGGTGCGACTGTCACACTGAGCGGAGCCGCGAGCGCCACAACGACTGCAGCCGCAAACGGCAGCTACAGTTTCAGCGGGCTCGCGAACGGCGCGTACACCGTCACGCCAACGAAGACCAGTTACAACTTCACTCCGGCGAGTCGCCAGATAACGGTTTCAAATGCGTCGCAAACCGGTGTGAACTTCGCGACTGTTCCTGCGCTTACGATTTCGCCGGCTGCTGGCTTCACCTTCACCAACATCACGGTCGGAACGACCAGCCCGTTGCAATCGGGCACTCTGACTGCCGCGGGCGGCAGCGTTACCGTGACCAGCGACACGCTTACCGGCGCGGGATTCGGTTTGAGCAACATCACCTTCCCGGTAACACTAGCTCCCGGACAAACGCAAAACTTCAGTGTGAGCTTCTCGCCGTCAGTAACAGGCACTGTGTCGGGATCGCTGTCGTTCAGCAGTAATGCTTCGAGCACTACGCCGTCATCACTCGCGCTCAGTGGAGTTGGCGCGGGCCTCGGCGTCTCCCCAGCCTCCGTGAACTTCGGTTCCGTGCCCGACGGAACTACAAGCGCCTCAACAACCGGCACGCTCAGTGCAACCGGAGCACCGGTGACAATCACTGCAGCGAACCTTGCCGGAGCTGGATTCTCGATCTCCGGGCTGCCCACGTTGCCATTCACCATCCTCGCTGGTCAAAGCCAGCAATTCAGCGTGACATTCTCTCCAGCCTCGGGTTCACCAGGTCCCGCTTCGGGAAGCATTTCGTTTGTAACCGGCCTCAACAACGTAACTCAGAACTTGTCAGGTACTGGAACTTCGAACGTCTCGGTGACGTGGACGGCGAGTACCACACCGAGCGTCACCTATAACGTGTATCGATGCTCGATCTCAGCCGCCGCATGCGATCCGACTCAACCGGGCAATTTCGGTTCGCCAATCGCGACGGCTATTGCCGGAACAGCGTACACCGACTTGACCGTCTCCTCCGGTGTCACGTACTACTACGCGCTCACGGCCGTGGATACTACTAACGTAGAGAGCCAGCTATCGGCGGTAGCCAACGCGGTAATCCCCTAGTCAGTCGCGGCCGAGGTTGGTTTGAGGAACTAGAACATTTGGACCAAAACAGAACACGCTGAAAAAACCATAGGCGAGCGCGAAGGAAGAGGGTAACGCCCTTTTCGTCTGGGCGTTCGTCATCCAAAATCCCCATCCTGTCCCTTCCTTGCCCTCACAGCATCCTGGCGCTTGCTCGAGACTGCGCTATGGTTTTCAGTAACTCTCCTCCATTCATTTAGATTTCCTCCGGCTCAGCACTCGAAACCTGAAACGGAGCCAGGACCCGCGATCCAGTACCTCGTCCCTGCCCGCCGTCACACAGTACCGTCTTCTTTACAGTTCATTACACAGACAAACAATTCTCCGAATTTGGTAGTCGATCTGCACGTTTATCGACAACCGTCCATTCCCGCAGCCTCCCTCACGGGGACAAACGACTACCGAGTGCAAGAGAACAGGAGAAAACTCTAGATATGAAAAACAGGTACTGGTCGAACTACGCAACGGCCATACTCATGGTGTTTTCGCTGCTCGTTACAGCCTGCTTGTGGGCTCAAACGAGCCGCGGAACTGTAGCTGGGACGATTACCGATCCGAGCGGTGCAGTCATCAGGGGCGCGCAAGTATCACTTAAGAGTCTGGGAACGGGAATCATCCGCCAGACCACTACAAACAATGAAGGCACGTATCGCTTTGACGCCGTCGATCCCGGAGCATACGAGATCACGGCGAGCTTCCAGGGATTCGCCGCATACAAGGTTGCGAACATTGACGTGCCCGCGAACAAGACCACGGATGTCGACATGGCTCTTAAGCTCGCCAGCACAGCCGACGAGGTTATCAATGTCGAGGCAAGCACGGCAGGACTCGAGCTGCAACGAACCGAAGAGCGTCGCGCTTCGACCATTTCCCAATTGGAACTCAAGGATGTGCCCATCATTGGCCAAAATTCCTTGAATTTGCTTGTCACGGTTCCAGGCGCCGTGCAAACCAAGCTAGGAGGCTCGCTCGACAGCGGTATCGGCGCCATCAACGGTGCTCGAGCCCGGTCGAACAACTTCCTCATCGACGGTATGGACAACAACGACATCTCTGTCGCCGGTCCAGTGGCGACGCTCACTAACAATGACGCCATTCAGGAAGTATCGATCCAGACTTCCAACTTCAGCGCGGAGTACGGACGCGCAGGCGGCGCTGTGGTAAATCAAGTTACCAAATCGGGAACGAATTCGCTGCATGGCACAGGCGCATGGGTTTATCGCTCTGAGGTTTTCAATGCAACCACTCTGCCGCAGCGTGCCGGCGCAGGTCCCGGGGCTTCGTTGAACGAGATAAAGCCTCCGTTCAAAGAGAACCTCCCCGCGTTTACGATCGGCGGGCCGGTAGTAATTCCTCATCTCTATGACGGCCGCAACAAGACGTTCTTCTTCGCCGGAGCACAGTGGGACCGATTCTCGGCCGGCGCTGATCAAGCGGTGTTCAGCAATGTCCCAACCGCACAAGGAGTCGCGGTACTTCAAGGTTTGGCTTCGAAGTGCCCGAACGTCGCTCTCTATCTCAACTCACTTCAGGGGCTGACCTCGCCGTCGGCTTCGGGAGCCATCGATATCTCGCTGCCGGCCAGCACTTTTTCCACGACCGGATCCTGCAATGGCACTGCGCGTACCGGACTCACTGTTCCTATGGGCGCAGTCTCGCGGACCTTCCCATCGGTTCAGCTCACGAACAATCATCAGATCCGAATCGATCACAACCCTTCGGACCGTCAGTTCATGAGCTTCCGCTGGTACTGGATTGATTTCAACGGAGGGATAACAGCCTCGACTGCAGGTTTGTCTCCACTCTTCGATGCGAGTCAAACCAACCGCCAGTTGAATGGCGCATTCACCGACACGTATGTGATTTCTCCCCGCACGACCAACGAATTCCGATTCAGCTATGGGCGCGCTCATCTCGACGTCCCCATCCAGCCCGGAATCGGAGCAACCTTGCCGCGGTTTGTCGTGTCAGGAATCAGTTCGTTCGGTACCTCGAGCACCTTCCCCCAAGGACGCGTCTCGAACAACTATCAGTATCAGGACACGATTGGTATGGTTCGCGGCAAGCACTCAATCCGTACCGGAGTGGAGTTCCTGCGGCAGCTCGCGAGGCAATCCGCGCCGATCAACAGCCGCTCGATCGTCACCTACAATCCGAGCACCGGCGTCGAGGCGTTTGCAAACTTCATCGATGATTTCTCCGGCGACCAGGGCAACATCGCCAAGCAGTTCGGAAGTCCGATCTACCGTCCGAATCTGTTCCGCTGGTCCCTCTTTATACAGGACAGCTGGCAGCTTGCTCCTACATTCACGCTGAATGCAGGTCTGCGCTACGAGAACTTCGGTCAACCGGCGAACATCTTCCCCTTCCCTGCGTACTCAGGAGATGATGTTGCCAAGTTCACGGTTCCAAACAAGGTCCAATCGCCGAATCACAACTTCGGGCCGTCGCTTGGATTTGCCTGGAGTCCACAAAGTGGACCTCTCGCCTGGCATGGTGGCGCCGGCAAGACGGTAGTCCGCGGTGGCTATCAGCTCACTTACGACACCTTCTTCAACAACTTGCTCTCGAACATGGCTGCAGGTGCGCCGAATAACCCCGCGAACCTCCCCATTATCGGCACGCAGACTGCCTCAGCACCACGCGGCCTTGCTGCATTGAACGCGGCCCTCCTTCCAACTGTGACGGTAGGTCCGCTCAATCCATTGGCCGGGAGCTCCAACCAGTTCGATCCAAACATAACTAACCCGCGCTATAACCACTTCTCACTTGGTGTGCAACGAGAAGTCGCTGGCGGAACTGTAGTGGATCTCTCCTACGTCGGCGGACTCGGACGTCACATCTTCAACAATCTGGTGACCAACCCGTTCCTGCCCAATGCTGCAAAGACGGCCACTGGCTCGCGGTTGAATCCGGCCTTCGGTCCACGCACGATCCGGGCCAGCGAGGCTACCTCCAACTATCATGCGATGCAACTCGAGGTTCGCAATCACCTGATGCAAACGCTCGTGGGCGGCATCGAATTCCGCAGCGCCTATACGTGGTCGCGCAACATGGATGAAACCAGCGAAGTGTTTGTGACCAACAATCAAAACTCCTCGAATCCAGCCGTAAACCCCTTTATCTTCCCGAATGGCCTTCGCGCCGATTACGGTCCGTCGGATAACGACCGGCGTCACGTATGGCAGTCAACAGCCGTTTGGCAGGTGCGAGGTCCTAAGACCGGAATCCTGGGGCAGGCGTTCGGCGGATGGACCCTGGCTACCATCATCCCCGTCTCATCGGGACAGCCCTATACCGTTATCAACGGTACTGACCGCGATCTCGATGGTTCGCTCGCGGGCGACCGTCCCGACGTGGGCAACTGGAACGCGCCATTCAACTCCAGGGCAAAGATCAGCACTACCTGCAGCACTGGATTGATCAATCCGGATTCCGGCGCTTGCGTCACTGCAAACGACGTTCGCTGGGTTCAGGTTGCGGCCTACAATCCAAACAGCCCCCGCACCGGCCGTAGGAATTCGCTCTACACCGATGGCTCGGTCAACATGCATTTGAACATCCTGAAGAACTTCAAGATCACGGAGAGAGTCGGCCTGGAATATCGGGCTGAAATCTTCAATCTTCTCAACCACCAGAACTTCAACTTTGCTCCCTTCCTCAGCGGCGGAGCTTCCACCGTGATTGTTCGAGACGCAGCGAAGGGTAACTTCCTGAATTTCAACAATGGCGATAGCTCGGAGGATGTCTTCACGCTCACTCAACGCAACATGAGAATGGGACTCAAGGTGAGCTTCTAAGCGGTTTCGAGCGGAAGCAGCAGGGGCACGGATTCCGGATTCCATCCGTGCCCCTTTTACTTTCTCCACATATTTGCGCAGCGATTCGCTCCTTTTGGTTCGCGCCAGGGCATCAACTTTGGAGGTCGATGAGTGTAATGGCGATTTAACACCAACTACCGCACCAATCCCTAGTTTCCGAATTGCCGACGATACTGGAGTTGATGGCGACAAGTCCGTTTACCAGGACCTGGAGGTGGTTCCTGGATCGACGCTGTTGCCATACGGCTTTATTTAATGGAACGCAAGAGTGCCATCGGACCAATACGGTACTTCGATTGGCACGGTTCGCAGCGGCGGCAGCTCTTTGTTCAGTGGACTATCTGGTTTGTCAGGGTCCGGGAACCAGATAGATGTCGAAGAAATGGGTGAGTTCGGATCATCGGCGTTCAATTCAGCAGGATCTTTCATCGGCAAGAAGAACATCACGTGGCATAAATTGTGTGACTGGCCCAAATGGGTAAGGTATGCATCCTTGGACATCATATAGCTCATTGCCCCCGGTTCTACCGGCGGAATCTCCTTCTTCGCATACGCCTCTTGAATACCCGCGATGCGCTCTTTTACAGAAGTCACTCCAGCCAGCGTCATTTGCGTCAGCTTGCGAAAAATCGGCAGGATCGACCGCACAGCCGCTGGATTGAGGCAAATCGCCCCTTTCTGCTTCGGACTCCAGACGTCATAAAAGTCAATGCTGGCCGTCCATGACGGCCCCGCCATGCACACAAAACCGTTCGTACCTTTGACCGCTGTTTCCCAGCCATTGGGCGTCAGCACCAAAACAGACGCATCCTTTGAAATGCGCTCCGGAGCGGCGCTTCGCGCCAGCGCGATTGCCGCATCCCGGTCCATTAAATACTGCGAAAGTGGGAGCATCGTCGGATAGGGCCTCTCTGCATCCTGTGCCCGCGTGCTTGCAGTCATGCTCAGCAAACTCACGAGGGCAAGCGCTCCCACTGCAACTCTGGCTGCAATCTTTTCGATCTTTGCAAATCGCATCATGCTCGTTTTCGTTTCCTTTCTGCCAAGATGTGTCCGCATCGCTTAGCTGCCAGGCTTCGGAATAGTTCGCCAGTCTATTGTTCGTGCTGCGCAACCGCCCAGCGTCCAGGTCCGTAGGCAGCTAGCATGAGCAGGCCACCCATAATGGCCAGGTTCTTGCGAAAATGCGTTTCCTGCATGCCTGCCGACATTCCCGAAAATGCCCAGTAGTTGTGGAATAAAACGGTTACGAGCAACAAGTACACGAACAATATCGCTGCAGCCCAACGCGCCCAGAATCCGGTGATCAGGAAGAGTGAGCCGCCAACTTCAATCACCAGCGCCGCGGCCAGCAGAAATGGAGTGAAGGGCAGGTGCCGCGTGCTCATGTAAGCAATGTTGCCTGACCAGTCGAAGATCTTCGCGATTCCGCTCGTGCCAAAAATGTACGTCATCAAGAAACGGCCAATGAGTGGGGCGACTGGATGAGACAAGTTCATATGACGGTCTCTCTTAGAGAAGTTTTCCTGTAGCCTTTTTCCGTCTTGTCCGTGATACGAATCAACACCAGGTTGCCAGGGATGCGTGCAATCGCAGCCTGACATTTCTCTGATTAGGCGCACGAATTATCATATAGACGCTCTATATGAGCAATCGATTTCCCAATGCGGGGACGAAATGACCCTAAATGGGTGCTCCTAACCTGATTGGTTTGTGCTTTCAATTTAGGACGGGACTTTTTACCTAAGTGATAACTATTGGTAACAGGCGACTTCGGTCATTGAGCGGTTCTGAGTGAAATGGCGATGTTACGCCAACTACATAGAGTCAGGTGCTTATGAGATCATTGCCCGATTCGGGCAGTAAAGAAAATCGATGACAACATTAGAAGTAATTGTGCGGAACGCCGCGATCCTGGCCTTTCTTGCGACGGTTGGATGTAGTGCCAAGTTACCCCATTACGTCTTTGTGCCGCCAGACGGCTACGTTGGCTGGGTCCAAGTGATTTTTGATTCGCCGGGAGCGTCCGAGATGGTGCCGAATCGTGGGCGCTTGGTTCTTAGGCTAGATAAGTCAGGGATTCTGAAAACCAGCTCGATTCAGCACGTATTCGCCGGTTCGCATGATGAGTTTTTCTACAGTCGCCGCGATGTCAAAGGCAAAGAGCTATTGTCTGCAGTCCCGTCGAACTACTACTGCAATCAGGAATCAGGTATCGACTCGTGCTACGGCAGTGACGGCACGAAATCAGACGGCTTTACCGTAGGACGGGCGAATTTGGGAAGACCCAACGATGGAACTCCGGGGAACTCATGGTTCCTGTTTGTTGGTCCACGGGACTTGAGGGACAAAATGGCTAAGCCTATCCATCGCGCTCCCGGTGAAAAGTACCAGATCGATGTGCCGGAAGATGATCCGCACCCCGGAATGATCAGCCCGAAGCCATAAGGTAATAAATTCAAACGGTCCGAAATGGACCTCCTCTAGAATGCCTTGCTTTGTAAACAGGCGTTAACGCTCGGCACCGCGTTGTAAGTGGTCTTCGCGATGTTACGTCAAAATGTAGCAGCACCCTCTTGCAGTACTCACTTCAGTGGCACGGCAGGTCCGAATTTGCCGTACAATCCGCGACCTTCTATCCACGCATTGAGTGCAAACCGCAGTTCGTCTTGATTGCACCAATGCTCAAGGACCAGGCCATTAGGGCCAATCGGTGAAATGTTGAATCCATCTTCTGCATCTTCCCAGTAGATGACCTCATCGCCGTTTCGTGCGACGACAACCACGCTTTCCATCTGTCCGTATCGGATGATGGGCGCTGAAAAAGGATCGACACGATATTTGTCGAATGCCGCAAGTTGCTCCGCATCGCAGTCCCTCAGGTCCTTCGCGACAATCTTATTGACGTCTTCTATGGTTGCCGGTTGCCGATCGTCCATTGCGAAAGTCTACTATTCGTCCGCGCTTGTGCGATGTCCGCAAGATTCTCGCTCGCACAGTCTGAATCCTGACGATTCCCGAAAACGAAGTGCTCAGTACCATGGCGATTGATCGACAGCTATCGCCGCAGCAGACCAACCAAGCCGAAGGCGACAAATAAAATCCCAAAGGTGAGTAAGACCAAGCGGAGCGGTCGGGTCATCGGGTACACGGGTTTGTTACGGTGGGGAGGCATTCCATAGGAAATACCTTTACCACGCGCACTGGCCGCTAACAGAACAATGCCGATGGCGACCATCAGTGTTGCTTCCGTCATTCATCACTCCGACTAAGTTGTGATAAGGCGATTTCTCACCAATGGGACCTTCCGAACCATCTTTGGTGTCAAAAAGTCAGTGCGATCAATCATGGAGGGGGCAGTGTTTCACATAGCGCTCCTCATAGTTCTTACGCTTGTCTTGCCGACTCATGCTGAAGAACCGTGCACATACTTACATTCACGCAATGCCCTGGCGGGGTATGAAACGGGCGGTCCATACCGGCTCGAACATTTCACGTTAACAAAGGGGCGAACAGACCTCCGTGATTTCCTTTGGAAGCACTGGCACAACCACATCAAAGGGGTTGCCGAGGCAAAAGTTGGCACTGTGGATGTGGGCACAGTCACAGCCCTGTACATAATTCAGCCCGATGCGAAAGGTATATGGGGAATAGACGTGGGGCTTGGCCGATCATTGCAGCATCCGCCCTGCTCGGAATTTCACGCTGACTCTCTTGTCCGTGTACCGATCCGCAAGCCCGATGAAAACTACCCGTCACAGACGTTAGGTCCGTACTGGCCTGACAGGACCGTGCCCAAAAAAGTTCGTATGCAGGACGACGACGTGAAGGACGCCAAGTATTTCAAACTCATCCTAATGGCGAATGAAACAGCGATTGGCGACACGATCTGAGCGATACCATGCCCACACTGGCGAAATCAGGCGTGGGTGTTGAAAAAGTAAGTGCAGAAGATGTTCTTTCCTGCCGTTCGAGAGCTTCGGTTCGGTGTTTCTTATGTGTGAGACTTCTAAGTGGTTGCGGACAAGGGTGGCTCTTGGCCTTCACTAAGGAATCTCGCCAATCGCTTGATGTTCTGCGCAGCGGCCGCTAAGAAGAACTGCTCACGCACGAACTTCAACCTGCGCAGTCTCAAGCGGCGCAGTCCGATTTGGTTCTTGAGTTCCGCAAACAACGCTTCTACTTTTTTCCTCTGCCGTTGCGCCTTGGCGAACTCGGCTGTGTTGGCTAATTCGCGGGCACGTTGCCGCGCGGACTCATCCATGTGGATGGCAAGAAAGCGAAAGGCTCCGCTGGTGCATTGCGCCTTTAGTGCACACGCACCACAACGTTTACGAGTTCCGATGTAGGCATACGTGCGATTCCGCAGGTTGCGACCACCATAATTCAGTTGCTGCCCCGCAGGACAGCGATAGCTGTTGCTTTCCGGCTGATAGATAAAATGCTCAGGGCCGTAGAACGGGCTGTTCTTGCGATGGATACTGTCGCGAGTGCGCATATAGGGAGTGATACTCCGATCCGCCAACCATTGCAGAAACTCACCGTTACCGTAAGTTGTGTCTGCAGCCACCGATTCCGGCTCTCGTCCTCGCCATTGCGCGAAACGTGTGAGCATGTCCTGCGCGGCCACTGTCTCCTGACTCATCCGGGCCGCCGTCGCCTGCACTCCCACAATGACACAGCTGTCATTGTCTACGAGGTAGTTGTCGTAGTACCCGAGGCGAGCTGGCGTCCCGCCCTTGGTGGCGTAAGTCGAATCGGGATCGGTCGTTGACACCTGGTCTTGCTCATGCACCGGTTCTTCCACTGGGTTCTGCTCTTCGAGTTCCACTAGATACTGGCGCACCGTCCGATTGACCTGGGCTGCTTCCACTAGCTGCTCGCGTGGGATCCTGCTCTCCTTGGCCGCATTGGCCTCGACGAAGGTACCGTCCACTGAAAGATGTTTCCCCTCCACCAGTCCTACTTCTACGCACTGCCGCACGATTTGTTCAAATAACTGTTCGAACAGCTTCGACTCCTGAAACCGTCCGTGCCGATTCTTGGAAAACGTGGAATGATGCGGAATTTCCTGATCGAAACCTAGTCCCGTGAACCAGCGCCACGCCAGATGCATGCGCAATTCTTCCACCAGCTTGCGCTCGCTCGTCACACCGTACAAATAGCCGATCAGCAGGATGCGCAGCAGGAGTTCGGGATCAATCGAGGGCCGACCGGTCTCACTGTAGCTTTCCTTCAGTTGCTGCCGCACAAAATCGAAGCTGATGTGTCTGTCGATGAGCCGCAGCAGATGATTTTCAGGAACTTGATCTTCTAGACGGAAGTAATAGAACAATGCCTCAGAACGGGCGTGGTGCCCCATCATGATCAGCAGGCCTCCGAAAATGGAAATCCAGCGAAACATGGAAGGAACTTCTCCTTCTAACTAACATGCTTTTGCTAAATCTCACCTGCTAATCTCAGTGACTTTTTCAACACCCACAGGCGATTTCACTCACTACGCTAATCACACATCGCGCAGTGAACTGCTGAACGCCAACGGTCTGCGCATCGGTCTGGGCCTCACGTTCTTCCATAACAACACCGCGAGGCTCGCCGGTTTCGGTGACCGGAGGATTCGTGTTGCAACCGGAGCGTAGACCGAAGGTTGAAGCAACAAGAGAAGCGCTTTCTTTGGCGCTCCGCTTCGCTACGCGCAGGCCTTCGGCAGAGTGGAAAGGAAATCACGTCGATCCTTTAACGCACGACTGAAGTCGATGCCCTCACACGGCCAGTCCTTCGGAGTCCTGACCCTTCAAACACTCTTAACAAATTGGAACAGACGCACCATGCTGCGTCTCTACTGAAAGTCGTCTCGTGCCGAAGCCGCAAACTGCATCTAAGCAGTTGCATGCGCACGACCGATCGAGCCCTCCCCGAATCTCAGAGCCTTACTGAGGCGATTGAGCAAATCATCGACCAGGCGGGCATTAAGCCGCTCTCCACGTATCGAATTCAGTTCCATAATGGATTCAAGCTTGAGCAGGCACGGAAGCTCGTGAACTATCTGCACGAGCTTGGAGTATCCCATCTCTATGCATCTCCCATACTCGAGGCCCGTGCGGGCAGCATGCACGGCTACGACATCATTAACCATGAGCGCCTGAATCCCGAGATCGGTACCGAGGAAGACCTGCGTGCCCTAGTCCAAGAGTTGGACACGCAGGGTATGTCGATCGAGCTAGACATAGTCCCGAACCATATGGGTGTCAGCACCGGCACACCCTGGTGGCGGGATGTACTGCAACACGGACGTGCATCGAAGTACGCCGATTTCTTCGACATCGATTGGAGCCCGCTCAAGCCAGAACTGCACAACAAGCTACTTTTGCCAGTGCTGGGCGACCAATATGGCGACGAACTGGAACAAGGGCATCTCCAGATTCGAAACAGGGATGGCGAGCTTGTGGTGCAGTACTACCACCACGACTTCCCTCTCGATCCTCAGACGCTACCGCTGATCTTCGAAGGATTGGGGCCTCTGCCTGAAACCCAGGAGAACGCAGCCGCTGACCTGCACAAGCTCGCGGAACTTATCGAGCAACTTCGCGCCTTGCCGCAGCACAGCAGCACTGATCCTGAGCAGAGCCAGGAGCGAAATCGTATTTGGGAAAAGCTACGGCCACGCTGGCAATCGCTTCTGCAGGAATCTGCGGAGGTGAAAGAGCTGCTGGATCGCGCTCTCGGTCACATCAACGGCACACCCGGTGATCCACGCAGCTTCGATCTACTCCACCTTCTGCTTGAGCTTCAGGTGTATCGGCTCGCTCACTGGCGCGTCTCCGGCGAGGAAATTAACTATCGCCGCTTCTTTGACATCAACGATCTCGTGGGCTTGCGCATGGAGAACCCGCAGGTCTTTGCTGCTACGCACCGCATGCTCCGCCGACTGTTCGCGGAGAAGATGGTAACCGGCGTGCGCATCGATCACTGCGACGGCATGTTGAACCCGCGGCAGTATCTCATCCGCCTGCAATTGCTGTATGCGGCCGCCCTGGTCTATGGTGCGGAGCCGGTCGCGCCTGTCGGGGAAAACGGCATCTCGCTGGAACTACAGCAGGTGTTTGCACAGCACGACTGGATGTCCAGGAAGCATCCCCTTTACGCGGTAGTGGAGAAAATCCTCGAACCAGGCGAAGAGCTGCCGGAGGAATGGCCGGTCGATGGAACCAGTGGATATGAATTCACCAATCTCGTAAACGGTCTTTTCATCAACCAGGAGAACGAGCGGGCATTCACCCGGATTTACCTCCGCGTTGTAGGTCAGATTGCCGAGGTCGACACGCTGATTTACCAGAGCAAGAAGCTCATTATGAACGTCGCGCTGCCCAGCGAGGTGAATGTGCTCACTCGCCTGCTTGCGGAGATTTCATCCAGCGACCGCCGTGCCCGCGACTTCACCCTGAAGACTCTTCGTGACGGAATCCGTGAAACCATAGCTTGCTTTCCCGTCTACCGCTCCTACATCGACGAGCGCGGAGAATACACCGAGCGCGATAAGGAATATATCCAGGTCGCGGTCAGGAGGGCGAAGCGCCTGAACCCAGGAATGTCGGAGCGCGTCTTCGACTTCGTTCGCGACACGCTGTTGCTGAAAGGCGGGCGGCTCGACGAAATGATGTACCGTCGCAGGCTCTATTTCGCGCTCAAGTTTCAGCAGCTCACCGGACCGGTGATGGCTAAAGGGCTCGAAGACACTGTCTGCTACGTCTACAACCGCTTCATTTCCGTAAACGAGGTTGGCGGCTCACCCAAGAAGTTTGGCACGAGTCTCACTGAGTTTCACTCTGGGAACTTGAAACGAGTAGAGCGTTGGCCGGCGTCCATGCTGGCAACGTCCACGCACGACACGAAACGCAGCGAAGATGTGCGCGCTCGACTCAACGTCCTCTCGGAGATGCCGAAGCTGTGGTCGGCATTCGTAATGCGTGCCCGCCGGTTAAACCGCAACAAGAAGATGACCATCAGCGACGGCCGCGTGGTCCCGGATAGGAACGAAGAATACTTGCTGTACCAAACTCTGGTTGGGATCTGGCCTTGGAAGTCTGAAGCCACAAATCGAAGCGAACTCGTGAAGCGCGTGCAGGACTACATGACTAAGGCCGTGCACGAGGCCAAAGTAAACCTGAGTTGGGTAAACCCGAATCCGGAGTACGTGGAAGCGTTGCGCAAGTTCATCGCGGAGATACTCAATGGACGTCCGCGGGCCAAGAGCTTCGTCGCCCTTCTCGAAGAATTCATTGGGGCAGTAGCTTTCTTTGGCGCGATGAACTCCCTGGCACAAACTACGTTGAAGTTAATGGCGCCGGGCAATCCGGACATCTATCAGGGCACAGAACTCTGGGATTTCAGCTTCGTAGATCCAGACAATCGTCGCCCGGTGGACTTCGAGCTCCGTCGGAAGCTCCTCTTGGAACTGCGCACCAGCCTGGATCCCGCAGAGCTGTGCCGGAACATGTTGGCCAACTACGAAGATGGGCGGATCAAGATGTGGGTCACTGTGCGCGGCCTGGAATTCCGTCGCGAGCACCCGGAATTGCTTCGAACCGGGAGCTATGTGCCCTTAGAGACTTCACCAGGCACTCAGCATGTATGTGCCTTCGCTCGTGTGCTCGAGCATGAAGACTACACGCAGACGGTAGTCGTTGTGGTACCCCGGTTCCCCTACACGTTGATGGGTGGCGCGCCACAGCCGTCGATCGGGGATGTTTGGCAGAACGTCGCGCTAATCCTACCCCCCGGAGCACCTCTGGAATTCGAAAACATCTTCACCGGCGAGCGTGTGCAGGCTAAGGATGGAGCTCTGCTCTGTCGCGACACTTTCAGCAGCTTTCCCGTTTGCGTCTTACACGCATCCTCATAGAGCCGCACATTTTCCCGAGGCAAACTGAGATCGCCGTGGATCATCTGACAGAGTGTCGCTTAGTGAACTAGGCCCGAAGCCCTCTTCCACTGCACAATGACCCGAGTGTTAGGCGGATAAGGTCCGACCGATCGTACCTTCTTGGCAGGAATCTTCCCGGCACCATCGCACCCGCGGCATAGATCTCCATCTCGTCGGCGGCCTTCGCCGCGACACACCGCGCAGCGTCTACTGGAATTGTCCTGTGACTGCGACATAGGGCGGGATTTTATGAGGGAGAACTGAGTCTGCGAAGCAGTGGGAGGCGGAGATGGCACCTACTTAGTTAACAGGCTGAGATTTACCCTGTGGCACAGCCGGCTGTGGCTCCACCCAGACTGAACCTTGGCCTATGGTGGGCGTAACACGAGATGCGCCGTTCGTGCCGCGTCTCGCGGCACGTTGAGATGTGAGCCCGGCACAACGTGCCGGGGCGGATAGATTTGATTTGAGCCCCGGAACGGCGACACATTCGAACGGTGCCGCCCCTGTGGGGCTCGATCAGCGAAAATCATCTTGCCCGGCAGCTGCTGCCGGGCTCAATTCGATCCGTGCCGCGAAACGCGGCACGGAATAGTACAAACGTCATGATTTAGGGGAGCTTGGGAAACACAGCTGAGGGCGGCTGTGCCACAAAACCTATGTGATTTGGAGCAAGCTCTACTTCTTCACGTACGGTGCCCGTGGAGAGCACTTGTTGAGCACTCCAATCAGATGTGCCGCGTGGGCCGGCATGCCGACCTTGGGCGTGATGAGGATATCCTTCACCTTGATCTCACGACCATATAGGTCCTTGTTTACATCTCCGTCATGGTACATGCGCGCGCCGTCCAGCGAGACCCCCGCGAACAATCCGCGTGAACGCGCATAAGAATAGATCTCTGAACGAAGCGATATGTCGGTTCCCGCCTCGGCTGTTCGTCCTACTGGACCAGCGGAGACTGAGGCGTCACCGCCCAGCGCAAACTCGTCCTCCAATAGCCTTTCAACTCCCCGCTGATTCACAAAAAGGAGAACGACGTCGACTGACTCCAGTCCAATCTGAAATCCGAAGGTTCCGCCCGCAATCTTGAATGACGATACGGGGCCCCATGAGCCAGTCATTCCCCTCCGGCACGTCACAAAGCCATGCCCAAATCGTGCCCCGAGGCCGAAACCACCTTTCTTGAGTGAAGGCACCACGGCCACGCAGCGAGCGTGATCGAGCATGCCCTTGGGAATGCCCTTGTCGGGTGCGTCGATCATCTCCTGCATCACCTGTCCGGAGCGCTCGAAGCGATCGATAACCTTGCTGGAAACGCCTGCACTCGCCAGGCGGGAGCAAGAAACCATCAGCGCCAGGATCATCAGGGGAGAAATGAAACGTCGCATTGGGAGAACTCCAAATCGAGCGGATTTTCGACCTGTAACCTGAATATTGACGTGGAGTATCCGAGGCAACAAGGGTACCTAAGTGCCTGTTCTTCTGTGGGTTCCGCAATGATCTTACGCAATTCAATTAGTTACGAAGGAGCATCTCGGGCTATGTGGTTTCGGTGTGATAAATGCTGAAAGAAACCAGCTTCGAGGAAACGAAGTGAAACTCCATGAGAGTTATAACGGGAATCTCAATATTCTCCGGCTTCATGCTCGGAGTGGCCTTCTTGTAGGCTTTTAGTTCTTCTGGAGTCGGTTTTCGGGTCTCTTCCGAGCGATATATCAATTCCTCTTCAGAACTCGATATGGGTTTCCCAAACCTCGCAATAATGTCAGTCTTTGCCATCCAAAGTTTCAGCCCGCTCTCAGTGATAATCGAATCAAGAACCGGTGACTTCGAACATTTCGATCGTAGAGGTTCATACTCCAACGTACTGACTCTGAAGCCGATCAGATCCTTCCAACCACCTGGCAAACCAGTTCTGAATTCAATTACTGTCAGATTGTCGATGGCTGAAACGTAGCAGATACTTTCTTCGACTTCTTCGTTATGGGAAGTCTCAAATCTGCGAGCGTTTCCGAGCTTGGAACGGATTTCTTTAAGAGAGGATTTCTCGATCTCAAATCCAAGAATCTTAAAGTTTGCTTTCGACGAGAGAGGCTTTTCGACGGCGCTCACATCATGAGCCCTGTTCTCTCCAAAGAGGAGACTGGTTATCAAACAGGCGAATAAGACTTTTTTCATCATTTTTCAGAGTTAGAAGTACGATTGGTGATCCAAGAACCTGTCTGGCTGCTTCGGATGCAAAGTTGTTACTCGGACGCGGGTGCCGTTAGTGAACCTCGTCCTTCTTCGCCGTGTGCGCGAGCTTCTCGTCACCTTCTTCGATCGGCCACGAATCCGAGGCGGCTGGCGGCTGCAGGGCTTGCCGTTCCAGCTTTACTCGATACATGTCTTTGTCCGCAGTGTCGAGTACCTCTTTCATGTCCATGCCCTTGCGGTAAGTCGCGACTCCACAGCTAAACGACAGCTCATACTTGGCATGCCCGGCCTGATTCCACCACCGCGTCTCCCACGTGAGGCGTTCGGCTGCGCGCACCGCCTGCTTGTTCGAGGTCTCGGGAAGAATGATCAGGAACTCGTCTCCACCCAGACGCAGAACCGTGTCGGAGCCACGAAATGTCTTCTTCAGCAAGGTCGCAACATCGCGCAGATACTGATCGCCGCCAAAGTGCCCGAACTTGGTATTGATATCTTTGAACCCGTCGACATCGAGGATGATCAGCGATAGGTCCGTTCCACTGCGCATCGCCTTGCTGATCTCGCGCGGAAAAATCTCCTCCATAAAGCGTCGGTTGAAAACTCCCGTAAGGGGATCGACGAGCGCCGTCTCCCTCGCTTTGGCCGACTCCATCAGCTCGCGCAACAAGTGGGCGCGCGTACGATTAAGTTTCCGCTTTTGCTCGAGAATGTGAATGTTGAACAAGATGATGAGCGTGATGAGTCCGAAGAAGAGCTGAGGCACATACCGGGGATCGGTATGTATGCCGGCCCAGACCAGATTCGGCACGAGAAACGCCGCCAGTCCAATCGCAATCACTACAATCACCAGAGCGCAGATCGACCAGAGCTGCCAATCGCGAGAGGAGAGCGCGTCCAGGTCGCGATAGATGTCCTCCGACTCTTGCTGCTCCGCCTGCTGCCGCACTGCGTGCTGCTGTTCCGTTGTCGGTTGCTTTTCTTCGCTCATCACCGGTTTCTCGATGGAGATGCCCATGGGCGGCGAGCGGTACTACCTGCGAGAAACACGCCCAGATCAGGGGTTTCCACAGAGAGTAGCAGCGCTGTGGTTTACTTCAGAGATTACGAAGGGGAGTGACACTCTGGGCAGACTTGCGGTCCGCAGCCGGTTACTTGTAGAGCAGATATTTGTCACGCATGGGCAAGAACGCTTCCAGCGCTTCATTCCACTTCGATGAAATGAAGCGTGGATCCACGCCTGCATTTAAATCGTCCATCGTCTGTTGGTTCGCTACCAATCGAGCGATTCTGTCCAACTTGAAGTCATTGGGATAAAGCTTGTGCAAGGCTGTCGCAATTTCCAGCCCCATCTCCGTGGAATCGAGCGCCAGCCGATTCGTGACGATGATGTTCACGCCCCCACACTGTTGATTGGCGTATACCGCAGACTGCGGAGTGAATGTAGTTGGAATAAAACGTACTCCAGAGACGTGCCGGTTATTCAAATAAGAAGCCAATTCCTGCGACTTGATCCAGGGAGCGCCAAGCATTTCGAATGGAGTGTCTGTGCCGCGTCCGACCGAGACATTCGAGCCTTCGACCATCGCCACGCCCGGATACAGCGTTGCTTCGTTCAAACTGCGCATGTTCGGCGACGGATTCACCCATACTTGTCCGGTTGAGTCGAACCAATCCCCGCGCTGCCATCCCTGCATATTCACAACTGTGAGCTTCGCCCCAAGATTCTTCTCGCCGTTGAAGAGGCGCGCGAGCTCGCCCAATGTCATGCCGTGCCGCAGCGGAATTGTGTAGTAGGAGGTAAAGAGTAGCTTGTCGGCATCGGCTATCGGACCCGAAACCACTGATCCCGTAATGGGATTGGGACGGTCGAGTACGACTACTTCAATTCCAGCCTGCGCCGCCGCTTCGAGAAAGTACCCCATCGTGGCTTCATAGGTCCAGAAGCGAACTCCGATGTCCTGAATGTCGATCACGACTGCGTCAATTTGCTTGAGCTGCTCGACATCCGGACGCCGCTTTGCATCCGTATCGCCGTATACGCTGTACACCGGAATGCCAGTCGCCGCATCGGTGGTATTCCCAACCTGGGTAGTATCGAGCAGGCCGGCCGCGCCGTGTTCAGGACTGAACAGAGCCGTCACCTTCAATCCTGAAACGGAATTAAGGATGTCGATCGTCCGGCGACCACTCGAGTCAACGCCGTTCTGATTTGTCAGAATCCCAATCTTGCGTGGAGCCGCGCCTTCGGCAGCCGGCTTGAGCGCTTCAAAGTGAGTTGCCTGCAATACGTCGATACCAGTTAACACTGTCGCGTTGCGATAAGCCATGCGCCGGCTTCCGGCCGCGGCTTCGTTATATCCAGTAATCGCCAGCAGCGGATTCTTGTCGTGAATTTCTTTCCCTAAGTCGAGCGCACCAGCCACAACGTTGGCAACCTTGCTGCGAAGCGCAACCACGGAATGTCCGCCACGGGGGTGCACCGCGTTCGTCAGCAGAATCACATACGTCTCGGTATAGGGATCAACCCACATCGACGTGCCTGTGAATCCGGTGTGCCCGAACGAGCCCAGCGGCAACAGTTCACCGCGATTCGATGAAAAAGCAGAATCGATGTCCCACCCCAACCCGCGCAGACTCGTCGCATCCGGTGGCTGCTGCGGACGCGCCGCCTTGCTCACAGTCAGAGCCTTCAGAAATGGTTTTCGTGAGGACTTGGCGTTGATTTCGTCGAGCAACGCCTGCGCATACTTCGAAAGATCGGTTGCCGTCGAGAACAAGCCGGCATGTCCCGCGACGCCGCCCATGCGGCGCGCTGTGGGATCATGAACAACGCCCCGCAACATCTGATTCTGCTCGTCGTATTCAGTAGGCGCGATGCGACGCCTCCACTGCGGCGGAGGCAGGAATCGCGTCTCCTTCATTCCCAGCGGCTGGAAGACAAACGCATCTGCATATTTGTCGAGCGGCATCTTTGCCACTTGCTCCACCAGAAAGCCAAGGACTTCGAAGTTGATGTCGCTATAGCGAAATACCGCCCCCGGAGGCGTCACCAGCTTCGACGCAAATGCCATTTGCCGTGCCGTTTCGGCGCCAGACCACGGTACCTTCAGATCTAAATCCTCAGGCAATCCGGAGTAGTGCGTCAGTAACTGGCGGATCGTGACATCCTGCTTCCCGTTCTGGGCAAACTCGGGCAAATAGGTCGCGACGGGATCATTCAACCGGATCTGCCCCAACTCGAGCAGGCGCAGCACCGCGGGAGTAGTCGCTACTACCTTGGTCAGTGATGCCACGTCAAAGATCGTGTCCAGCGTCATCGCCTCGCGCTTCGGCTCAAGCGAGCGCATACCATAAGCCTTCTTGTAAACGACTCTTCCGTGATGCCCGACGACGACCACAGCGCCCGGACATTGCCGATCCTCGATCGCGTCCTGGATCACACTGTCGAGCGTTTTGAATTGCACCCCTGCGCTGGATGGCACAGCGGCTTTCTTCTGAGCCCTCGAACTCTTCACTGCTGTCGCGCCGAAACCTGCTTGCAGGGGGGCTAGTGAGAGGAAAAAAGTAAACAGGAGGAGAGGTCGAGGGAGTCGCATACCAGAATGCCCATTGTGCGGTATGTGCGCCCCAGGCGCAATGAGAGGGTTCCTTGTTTAATATGACGCAAGTTCTATCTACAACTATGTCGAAAGTTGTCCGCGTCTACGATCCCAACCGGAACCCGCCGGAGTGGAGCGCGCTCCTCAGCGATTCTCAGGTCGCTGTTTTTGTTGAAGACGACCACCAGGAGCTTCCTTTAAGCGGCGCGGAACCCACCTGCGAGATCTTTGACGACCTCCCCGCAGCCGAAGCCCACTGCAAGCAACTCATCCAGCGGAGTCCCAGGCTGCGCTGCCTCGTCTTCGACCACAACGGCCGCGGAGGCGATCCGCTGGCTGTTTATGAAAGCCCCAAACTCATGAGCCAGGAGCTCACGACCCGCTTCCGCCGCTGGTCCTCCGCGGCCATGATTACCACTGCCGTTGTATTGATCTGGTATGACTGGCGCTCAGACTTCGAGCGCATGTGGCCGTCGGTTCTTGCATGGAAGTTCGTCACCACGGCACTCGTATTCATCACCTGGGAAGCGGTGCTCCTTGTGCAGCGCAGGCTCAAGCGGCACCAGCCATGAATTAGAGGCTCGATCGCTCTTCCACCCTCATGTTCAGCATCAGCGGGTTCCCCGCGCGATTTCGCCGTACTATGTGTTATAGTACGGTGCCGACAATGATTCCCTTCCGCGTCCACTTTCGGCCTGGTCTCCCGTTGTACGAGCAAGTCGTCTATGCCGCTACCAAAGCCATGCTCTCTGGACGCATGCTGCCCGGCGATACATTTCCCTCGGTCCGTGCTCTTAGCCGCGAACTCAAGATCAATCCCAACACGGCACATAAGGCGATCACGCAACTGATTGCCGCCGGATTGCTGGAGAGCCGTCCAGGCACTGGAACTGTTGTAGCGGCGCTGCCGGCGTCGAGCGCGGCCCAACGCACGGAATTGCTGGGCGCTCAAATCGAGCAGATCGTAGTAGACGCAAAGCGGCTGGGTATTTCGTTGGACGATGTACAGGATTCAATCTCGCAGCACTGGAAGAAGTTGGGAGGCGATTCAGACCGGGGAGGGCGCAGCGGACGATGACCAGCGCGATTCGAACTGAAGCACTCGGCAAACGCTTTTTACGGCTCGTAGCTCTTCACAATCTGAACCTCGACGTTCCCACCGGCGCTGTATACGCATTGGTTGGTCCCAACGGCGCCGGCAAAACAACGTTGATCAAGATTCTGATGAACATCTTTCAAGCGAGCGCCGGGCGGGCGACTGTTATGGGAATGCCTTCCACCAGCATCGCTGGAGACGCATTCAAGACCATCGGCTACGTATCCGAAAATCAGGAGTTGCCCGACTGGATGCGCGTCGACCAGTTCCTGCGATATGTCGCCGCCTTCCATCCAAAGTGGGACCGGACGCTTGAGCAGGACTTGATGCGGCAGTTTGACCTCCCACTCAATCGCAGGTTGAAGAACCTCTCGCGCGGTATGCGAATGAAGGCAGCGTTGACCAGCGCCCTGGCCTTTCATCCAGCCTTGATCGTTCTCGATGAGCCCTTCAGCGGTCTCGATCCTTTCGTCCGGGATCAGCTTGTCGAGAGCTTGGTGGAGCGCGCGGCCGAATCTACGATGCTGATCTCCTCGCACGACCTTGCCGAGATCGAGAACTTCGCTACTCACGTGGGATATCTCGATCAGGGAACGCTGAAGTTCAGCGAAGAACTGGCTTCGCTCACTCAGCGCTTCCGCGAGGTCGAGGTCGTGCGCGAGACGTCCGCTCCACTTCCCGCGAGCGCACCAGCAACCTGGCTGCAACTTAGCGACGCAGCCGCCGTGGTTCGCTTCATCGAAACACGCTTCGATACCGAGCGCACAGCGGAGCAAGTGAGGAGCGTCTTCGGAAACGGAGTGCGCGACATCACTTTCACTCCGATGTCTCTGCGATCCATCTTTCTTGCAATCGCGAAGTCTCCAAGGAGCGTCGCGTCATGAATCAGGTACTCCACATCTTCCGCAAAGATCTCCGGCATTTCTGGAAGGAGATCGCGATTTCATGGTGCGTTCTTGTCATCTATGTTTGGCAAGTCAAAGAACAGTGGAATCCCGAAAACATGTTTGGGCCACGATACTTCTCGCAACTCACACAGCAATTTGTACTGCCTCTATTGATATTGAGTTGGTGGGTATTGCTGATTCGCGCGATTCAGGACGAGAGGCTGGTCGGCGATCGCCAATTCTGGGTTACGCGGCCGTACCGCTGGGTAGAGCTCCTCAGCTCGAAGGTTCTTTTTGTCCTGGTCGTCATTCACGTTCCCTTGCTGATCGCACAATTTATTCTGCTCAAGCTTGCCGGATTCGCGGCGCTTCCCTATTTGGGCGGTTTGCTGTCGATGCACGCAGCGCTACTTGCACTTCTAGTTCTTCCGGTTGCCGTAATCGCAACGGTAACTTCCACCTTTGTTAGGGTGATCCTATTCGGCTTCATCGTAGTTCTCTACGGGATCGGAAGCTCATGGCTAAGTACGCTTGTGCCTGAGTCCGCGTTATCGCATGCGAGCGAAATTCCCAGTGCGATCCAGGGAATCATTTTTCTGCTGGCATGTGCGGCCGTCATACTCATTCAATATGCGCGGCGCTGGACGCTCGTCTCACGCGGCGTCATCGTTGTCGCAGTAGTGCTCACGCTCCTCATCGAAGTCGCCACCCCCTACAGCGCACTGATCGCAAGAGCGTACCCGGCTCGGTTGGAGACTCCGGTAAAGATTGTGCTCAATCCTACGAAGCCGGAGAAGCCAGTGATGCCGGTCCCTCCGCCTCCGCCAAAACCACCAAAGAAGGTAAACATAGCGATTCCGCTTCTTGCGTCGCCGGTCAACAGCAACGAAGTAATCGTGATTCAGGGTGCGCGTATCGATATCGAATTGCCCGACGGAAATCATTGGCGCACGAAGTGGCAGCCGCAATGGGGCACAGCAGGCATTCCAGACTCGCCTGCGTCCGTCAGCCTCGCAATGCCCACAGAACTGTTTGACCGAATAAAGTCGGCGCCAGTAAAAATCAATACCGAATTTGCGCTCGCTGTCTTTCTGCGCGGCGAACAGTGGCAACTCATTGCTCAGGATGGGCTGTTCCCTGCCCCACGGTTCGGACTATGCACAATCGCGGGCCAGGAGCGGAACATGATCCTATGCCGAGCTCCGCTCTATGGATCCGGCCCTCTGGTAGCGACAACCAGTTCCTCCGAGAGCACGTGCCCAGTGTCCGCGGAACATAAGCCGACTCGCGTGATCACCTCTTATTACTGGAGTCTTTCCGACAATTCCGAGCCTTCCGCATTTATCAGTCCCGTCGTCGAAGGGATGATTAGCTTCAACGCGGTGGGGCTGACGAAGGAGGAACAAAAGGACTCGTGGAGGTTCGTTTCGCGCTTGTGTGCGGGAACTCCCATCCATTTCACTGCGCTCTCTTTTGTTCGTCACACGCGCATGACTACTTCGTTGGATGGGATCCAACTATCCGATTACAAAATGCCCGACTACTACGGGATGGGTGCGGATGCGATTTTTTACGGTTACACAATCCCGAGAACACGATAAGGAATGCATCGAATTCTCAAGGCTATTGAGTCTCTCATCACGGTCATCCTAAGCCCTCTTTTGGGCGAAGGACCTCCTGGAATGTGTCGGACATAAATGCTGCATCGTGGCATTTTGGCCAGGTATCCCCGGCAAAAAGCCAGGACGGAGCAACTAAGATCGAAGCATCGCGGGAGGTCCTTCGCCCAAAAGAGGGGCTCAGGATGACCGGACTAGGAGTGTTCTGGAAGCACGACTGAACGAAGCAACTGCAGCCTAAGCCAACGCCACGGGTTCCTGAATTGGAACACCCGAGAGCCCGGGCTTCGCAGCTTCCGCCTCGCTCACGTACTCTTCATACGCCTCGCGCTCGGCAGCCCACGCACGGAAAGTCGGCAGCGCCTTCAGTCCGGCCTCGTAGCCCACGTTCACGATCCCAAGCGCTTTCTGAAAATCGTCGAAGCTATACGCGCTTACGTCTGGTTCAACCAGCAAGTCGGCGTGCTGCTGCCATAGGCACGACATGTTCGACTGCGCGATCGAGAAGCACTGTCCAATCACTTCCAGCACATGCCGCGGATTCTTCCGCACCCAGTGCGCTCCAAAGAAGATTGCCGCAACTCGATCCGCGCCCATCTGCTTCAGTGGTTGCGCCGGCACGGCGTGTCCGAGCAGACCATCGACCATCAACTTCCCTTCCACGTTGACAGGCAGAAAGACGCCGGGATAAGCACAGCTCGCCCGCACCGGATCGATCAATTTGCCGCTGGTAAAGACGATTGGTTGGCCGGTCACGAAGTCGGTAGCAGTGACAGCCAGAGGAATTCGCAGCTCTTCAAAAGTCTTGACTTTCAGGATGCGGTGCAGGAAGCCGGTCATGCGGTCGTTAGTGCAGAGTCCAAAACGGGAGATAGTGTAGCGGGCAAAATGTTTAAAGCGGACGATGGAGGCGATCTCTTCGAGTTCCTTGGCGGAAACGCCGCTACAGTAGGCAGCTCCGATTACCGCCCCTACGCTGGTCCCGGCAATAAAGTCTGGGACGATCCCAGCCTCCTCCAGCGCCTTCAGCACCCCAACGTGGGCTAAACCACGGGCGAAACCACCGCCCAGCGCGAGTCCGATACGACAGGGTTTAGGAACATCGGGATGAAGGGGCAAACGGAGCGCATCCGTCTCGCCTCCGAGAACCCTCAGGGACTTACGGATACCGTCGAAGAGTTTCACAGGACACCTGCCTGCGGCGACGCTAATGCGAATCGCTGCTTATACATACGATGCTCAGGTTTCGCAGTCGAGATGCAGAAATTCCGCTTCATTTTCGCAACATGGCGCGGCAACCTGGGCCAAGGAAGGCGTCTGCTAAACTGCCCTCCCCTTCTGAATAGGGAACGTTGGAGGCACGATGGCTGGATGGACAAGCGAGGAACCAAAGCAAGCGGATCGAAGGCGATTTTTGAAGAGCGGCATAGCGGCAGCGGCGGGACTGGCGGTGCTCCCGGAATGGCTACTGGCCCAGGCGCGAAGCCCTGGAACCAGCACAGTTACAGTCATGGATGAGATCTCGCTCGACACGATGCGGAAGGGCCTCAACAGCGGCCAAATTATCGCCCACGACCTGACCCAGTACTACCTGTCCCGCATTGACACCATAGACCGGACTGGTCCGGGACTGAACTCGGTAATTGAAACGAATCCTGACGCGTTGGCTATTGCGGGCGATCTCGATCGCGAGCGGCAAACGAAGGGTCCGCGAGGCCCGCTGCATGGCATTCCCATCCTGATAAAAGACAACATTGCGACCGCCGACCGCATGCAGACTACCGCGGGCTCGCTGGCGCTAGTCGGTTCACGTCCCCCGAAAGACGCGTTTGTTGTAAGCCGTCTGCGCGCCGCAGGAGCAGTAGTCCTGGGCAAGACAAACTGCAGCGAATGGGCAAACTTCCGCGGCCGGCACTCCACCAGTGGATGGAGCGGACGCGGAGGCCAAACCCGCAATCCCTATGCGCTCGACCGCAATCCCTCCGGCTCAAGCTCCGGATCAGGTGCCGCCGCAGCGGCGAACCTGTGCGCCGTAGCGGTTGGCACCGAAACCGATGGCTCAATCGTTTCGCCTTCGTCCATCAACGGCCTTGCCGGCATAAAGCCCACAGTCGGACTCGTGAGCCGCAGCGGCATCATCCCCATCTCCCACACGCAGGACACAGCAGGGCCCATGGCACGAACGCTCGCCGATGCCGCAACTCTGCTCAGCGTTCTTGCCGGTGTTGACGCCGATGACCCTGCCACCGAAGCCGCACGTTCTCATGTTCAGGCGGATTACACGCGCTTCCTCGATCCCAACGGGCTGCGCGGTTCCCGACTCGGCGTGGTGCGCAAGTACGCCGGCTTCAACATGCATGTTGACCGCGTCTTCGAGGAAGCACTCGCTGCTTTGAAAGCTGCCGGCGCCGAAGTCATCGATCCGGTCGAAATCGCCTCGATCGACAAGCTCGATGAGCCCGAAACCGAAGTTCTGCACTTCGAGTTCAAGGCCGATCTCAATCGCTATTTGGCATGGCTGGGCGCCAGCTCGCCCGTTCACAGCCTCGAGGAGATCATTGCCTTCAACCAGAAGAATCGCCCGCGCGAACTCGCCTGGTTTGGTCAAGAGTCAATGGAAAAGGCGCAGAAGAAAGGAGATCTCACAAGCCCGGAATACCAGAAAGCCATCGCAGACTGCCGCCGTCTCTCCCGCCAGGAAGGAATCGATGCAGCCATGGATAAGTTCCGCCTAGACGCTCTCATCGCACCCACCGATGGCCCAGCATGGCCCACAGACCCTATTAACGGCGACCACTTCAGCGCCGGCACTTCCACACTGGCCGCAGTAGCCGGATATCCCCACGTCACAGTGCCAATGGGCTTTGTCTTCGGCCTTCCGGTAGGAATCTCCTTCTTCAGCCGCGCCTGGAGTGAGCCAACGCTGATCAAGCTGGCGTACTCGTACGAGCAATCGACCAGGGTTCGGAAGCCGCCGGGGTTTCGGGCGACAGTGGAGGTTAGAGAGTGGGACCGTGGCTTAGGTTTCTCTTCTCTGCCCAAACCTTCCGAAACGCACTAGCTTTATATGACTGTCATCCTGAGGCCCCGTTTTGGCCGAAGGACCTCCCGGAATATGTCGGGTTCAGTTGCCGCTTCCTGGCTTTTCGCCGAAAATCCCTCGCCAGAAAGCCGGGAAGGAGCAATGAATTGCGCTCATCCCGGAAGGTCCTTCGGCCAAAATCAGGCCTCAGGATGACAGTGATGTTGAATCCCGCACTCACACTCCCAGTGGACAACTGAACTACAATTTCCCCATGCAGTTCCGCCATCGTCTGCTCGTGCTGGGAGTTCTCTCTTCCACCCTGTGCTGCGTCACAGCAGCGCAAGACACCCAATCGAAGCAAGAGAAAGCCCAGCCCGCGCCCCAAGCCTCCGATCCACTTCCACGCTCAGACGACGATCAGCAGACGGCACCGCCGCTCGGCGACAACGAGAGCTCAAGCAAGCAAACGCAGATCGACATCTCCCCGCCGAAGGACGATGCCGTCAAGCATCCCGACAGTGACCTGAGCGACGTAACCGAGATGCACACCTGGAATCCGCACAAGGCGCAGAAAGACATCGAGGTAGGCGAGTTCTATTTCAAACGCAAAAACTATCACGCCGCAGAAGAACGCTATCGCGAAGCGCTCCTCTACAAGCCGGGCGACGCGATGGCGACTTATCGCCTGGCCGAAGCCCTCGAAGCCCAAGGCCAAACCGCAGAGGCCGCGAAGAATTACGAGCTGTACTTGAAAATTCCCTCGAACGGAAAATTTGCCCCCGAAGCAAAGAAGGCATTAGCCCGCCTCGAAGCCAAGACAAGCCAAGCAAGCCCGCAGTAGTTCCTAATAAAGCGTGCACCAGAGGTATATGACACTGTCATCCCTCGCGCCGCAGCCAACATGGTTGGTCCATTCAAGAAATTAGGCTGTTGCGGCGCGGGGGACCTGCTGTTGCTGGTTCCACAAAGGAACAGCAGATCCCCCGGGCCGCGGTTTGCTTCGACGGTGCATTCGCATTGGCGCTGCGGCCCGAGGGATGACAGTGTCAAGGATTAACGTTGTCCTGCCCTCACATCTTCTTCGCCGACAACTCCTTCTGCACCTTGCTCCTCACAAACGCGTAGTTCAACGCCGGAAGTGAATTGAAGTCCGCGGTTTTCTTCGCATATTGCTGTGCCTTCGCCGCATCGCCCTTTGCTTGATATGCCTCGCTCAGTCGATATAGGTTTCGGGGATCCTGGAGGTTCGCCTGCTCCAGCTCGGCAATCGCCTTGTCGTAATCCTTCTCCGCGAGCGCGATCCTTCCCGTCAACTCATGAGCCTGCCTGAGTTGCGCCGGATTCTGCTGTGCCTCCGCGCCTTGACGAAATTCGTCGGCATTCTTCTTCGCTGAAACAAGGTCTTTTCTCGCGATCGCGAGCGTGGTTGTATTGAACCGGTGCAGGAGCTTCGCATTCTCCTTGATCTGCTGCGACAAGCCCGATGCCTGAACTAACTGCAGTGACCGTTCGAACTGCTGAGCTGCGGCATCGTAGCGCTTCATTTGGGAATAAATGTTGCCCTTTGCCTGCAGGTCCGCCGCCATGGCAGCCGCGTCGTTCTTCTTCTCGGCAACCGCATATTCCTTGTCCATCGCCTGCAGAGCCTTCTCCAGATTCCCAGTGTCTGATGCCAACACGGCCATGCCGAAGTATGCGGTACGGCGCTCACCGTCATTGCGTGCCTGATCGGCCATTGTCTGCAGCTCACTCGCCGCGGCATCTGCTTTACCCTGGTACATCAAGCCGGCAGCGATCCCAAAATGGGAGTTGTTGAAATGGGGATCAATCGAGAGAGCCTTGCGATATTGCGCGATCGATTCGTCGAACCTGCCCATCTTTAGCAGGAGTTCGGCATACGAGTCGTACGGATTCGGATCGCTGGGAATCAGTTCGACATATTTCTTGAACGCTTCTTCCGCGCTCGAATAATCTCCCGCCTGCCGGTAGGCGTATCCGAGCAGGTTGTAAGCAGGCGAGTAGTTCGCCGATATCTCGGTGGCCTTCTTGTAGTGGGCGATCGCTTCGTCATAATCCTGCTGCCCAAAGTAGTAGCCACCAAGATTGAATTGCACCCGCTCGTCTTCGGGATAGGCGGCGGCCAGTTTGTCGAGATATTGCTTCTGCTCCGCTGGCCTTCCATTGGCGCCCGCCTGATTCGCCAGGATGACGTTTCTCTCTCCTTCGGAAACCTTATCCGCCAGGCTCACCGCCTTTTTCAGATGATCGAAGAAGTCCTTCGCCGTCGGAGCGCTATTTGCCCTTCCCAATTCGGCGATAGCAAAGTTCGGATCAAGCGCAATGGCTTTGTCGTAATGCTGGATTGAATCCTGCGCCAACAGTTTCTCGAAGAGCGCACGTCCAGCCTGGAATTCCTTTTTAGCTTCGTCGGAACTCGTTGTAATTGGAATCTTTCCATTCTCCGAAGCAGTATCTGCCGGTGCGGCACAGAAACTGCAAGTGGCCGCGCCGAGCAGGAAAATCGCACCGAGGATGGGTGATATCGAACGGTTGAAACGCATGGAGATACCTCCTGATTTCATCGTGATTGAAGTGACTGGTTGATGGCCAACGAGACGTGTGCGAGTGCTAGTTAGTTACCGGATTTCGGACATGAAGACCAGCAGCAAGGGACAAGTAGACCAATAAAGAGGACGGCGGACGAAAACGTTTCCGCGTTGGATCACGCAGGCTTTGGCCCAAACCGCAGCGCAATCTTTTCGCACAACCGTTAATCGCTGTCTTTTACCCGAGTAATCGTCGAAATCCAATTCGGCTCCCACGTCTTGCCTCCATCGTCCGAGAACGATTGCTCGAAATGAGCCGAAGTCGAAGTGATCTCCGACCATACATACCGAACCAAGATCATGCGGCCCTCAAACATCTCCTGGTCATAGAATTCGCCGCGGCCGTTCACGAAGCGGCCGACCGTTGCCGGGAGCGAAAAGCTGCCCTGCTTGGCGTTGGCCCAGTAAATACTCCACTGATGCGATTCAGGGCTGTAGAGACGAATCGTCAAGCCGTCGATGTGGGAATTCGTCGAAGGACTATCGACCTTGAATTCATCCATGGTCGCGCGCCCTCCCCAGATACTCCGCGTGATCTGAGTGCCCTCGAACTCAACCCAAGTATTCGAGCCCGACAGCGGATGCACGAGCCGTTTCAGCTGCGCCTTCCATGTGCCAATCAGAGGATCGAAATCATGCTGCCCATCACGCAGCCCGGCGCTCCCCTGAGCACCAGTAGTCGCAGCAGTCTGGGCCGACAAGGACGCTGCCTGCAGAAACAACGTCGTGACCGCTAGAACCAAACCAATTCGAATGCATTTGTGCACATTCACGGCTACTCTCCACAGTCATCGTTGGACCGCAAACGAGTATCGCGAAGCAGATGGCATTCTCATACATCCACTTGTTGTGCAGTTTTTGATACCACTTTTGCAGCTACAGCTTTGCTGCCTTGGGCTTCCAATGCCCACCGACGCTCACCGCTCTACGCGAAACGCTCCCTGCACTCGAACGTGTTCCTCGAACTCACGATCGAGCGCCACCCGGCGTTCGCGCCACTGAGTTCGCATCGCGTCTTCGTCGACAACGCGCCAATACCCGGGCGAGATCAGAGGCGCGGCGCGTTCCACCTCGAGCATCACCACTGCAGTTACCGGATAGGCAGTTTTTTCCTCCCCGACTACCATCCGCACAGCCCTTTCGAAGAGGTCTCCGCCTAGATGTAAGTTCGCCGGCCCGAAGAAGCGATACCCCCGCCGCGACAATTGGTCGACGACATTCAACTCCATCCAAGGATTCACTAATAAATTGGCGCGCGTGCCGGGAGAAGCGATGTCCAGAAAGAAGAGGTGACGATCGTCCCAAATCCGAATCGTTCCTTTTGGGGAAAGGTTCGGATGGCCTTCAGGCGTAACCGTTGCCGCAAAGCAGAGATGAGCGGAGCGAATCACCGCTCGCATATCCGGAGTAAGAGCTGTTGAACCACTCAAAACGCTTGCCATCCATTCATGCTAAGCCGTGGGACCAGTGGCGGTTCGATACCTCCAATACTAAGTGCACGGAAAACCGAAACGCGGATCTAGTCTTCCCTCATCCTGAGCGAAGGAGAGGTCCGCGCGTTCTCTCCAGCGCGGAGACAGGAATCGAAGTGCATTACTGGTCGAATGGCCGAACTGCCTGCACCTCCTCGGCACGCGCGGGTACACTTCCCATATGGGAATGCGGCGCATTGTGATTCCGGGTGGTAGCGGGCAGGTTGGGCAGATGTTGGCGGGTTACTTCCACTCGCAGGGCGATGCGGTCACGGTGCTTGCGCGGCAGGCGGCGGAGAGACCATGGCGGACAGCAATCTGGAATGGTCGTGATCTTGATGCGAGTTGGGCACGGGAGATCGAAGCTGCGGACGTAGTCATCAACCTTGCCGGGCGCAGCGTCAATTGTCGCTATAACGACGCCAATCGCCGCGAGATCATGAACTCGCGAGTTCACACTACGCGCCTGGTCGGCAGAGCGATTGCAGAGTGCGCCAATCCTCCAGCGCTCTGGATGAATGCAAGCACGGCGACCATCTATCGCCATGCCCTCGATCGTGCCATGGACGAAGCCACGGGAGAGATTGGAGGCCGCGAGCCTGGTCTTCCGTCTACCTGGAAGTTCAGTATCGATGTGGCCACGAGTTGGGAGGGAGCCTTCTTCGCCGTCGAGACTCCGCGCACGCGCAAGATCGCTTTACGCAGTGCGATGGTGATGTGGCCCTCGCGCGGCGGGATCTTCGCTACCTTGCTGCGTCTGGTGCGGACCGGTTTGGGAGGAAGTGCCGGCGACGGCAACCAATTTATCTCCTGGATTCACGGCGATGACTTCATCCGTGCGCTCGAGTTTCTGATCGCTCATCCGGAACTCGATAGCATCGTGAATGTCTCCACGCCGAATCCGCTGCCACAGCGGGATTTCATGCGCGAGCTACGCCGCGCTGCCGGCGTGCCCATTGGTCTGCCCGCGACCAAGTGGATGTTGGAGGTTGGAGCTATTTTCCTCCGTACAAGACAGAGTTGATCTTGAAGAGCCGGAGAGTGGTCCCCGGACGTCTGCAGCAAAGTGGATTCGACTTTCACTTCCCGAAATGGTCCGAGGCTGCCCGGGACCTTGTGGTGAGAGTTGGTTAACGACCGGCCGCCCGGTGGATCGGGCACGGCTTAAGCGAAGCGGAGCCGTGCCATTAATGAGCTGAATGGCTCCCGGCTGAGTACAGCCTCAAACCAGGAATTGTGCCCTTCTGTGTATCCTTAGCTTAGGAATCAGGTTTTGCGTTTAGCTGATCGCCAAACGCTTATTGCTAATCGCCGCTTTATGAAAGTCCACATTGGAACTTCTGGCTGGGCGTACCCTACGTGGAAGCCCGACTTCTATCCGCCGAAGACGCCTTCGAGCAAGCTGCTCGACTATTACTCGACGCAACTGAACTGCGTTGAGGTCAACTATACGTTTCGCGCGCGGCCAGCAGTGACAACCCTGCAGAACTGGGCAACGGTGACGCCTGAAGGCTTTACCTTTGTTGCCAAGGCCCATCAGCGCATCACCCACATCAAGCGCCTGACTGACGTCGACCAGGATGTGGACGCCTTCTTCGCTGCCTTACAGCCTTTGCTGCACGCGCGCAAGCTCGGTCCGGTGCTCTTCCAGCTGCCTCCAAACCTCAAGGCCGACGCAGATCGCCTGGCGAAGTTCCTGAAGATTCTCCCAAAAGATGCGCCCGCCGCGATCGAGTATCGCAACGTGAGCTGGTTCAACGATTCGATCTACTCGCTCATGCGCGACCACAACGTTGCGCTTTGCGTCGCGGAAAGCGACGATCTCGCCGTGCCCGAAGTCTTCACGGCAAACTTCACCTACTATCGCCTGCGCAAGTCGGACTACACCGACGCGGAAATCGACGAAGTGGAGAAGCGTCTTCGCGCAGCCGCACAGGAGCGCGATGTATACGCATTTCTGAAGCACGAAGACACTCCTGAGGGCGCAATTAACGCGAGGAAGTTGCTGCAGAAATTAAAGGCCTGATTCACCACGGAGACACTGAGTCACGGAGAAACACCCTCTGACATCTTTCTTGATCCGCGTGAATCCGTTAAATCTGCGTTCATCCGCGTGAGATTTTGCTCTTGCCGTTTACTCACGCGGCACCTCCACTCCACTATCTTGACGCGCGAACGACAATATTCCTGATGTCCACTCCGCAGGCCCTTACGGCGTTTCTGTCCTACTTGAAAGTTGAGAAGGGACTTTCCCCACTCACAGTCGAGGCCTACCGCGGAGATCTGCTGCAGTTCGCCGAATCCCTGGAGAAAAGGAATCGCACATTGCTGAACGCCACCCGGCCAGATCTGCTTTCCTTTTTGGAACAGCTCACAGCGAACATGGTCGAAGGCCGCAGCCGGGCGCGCAAGCTCTCCGCGCTGCGACACTTCTACAGGTTTCTTTTGCTCGACAAGAAGATCAAGCACGATCCCACGTTGAACATCGAGAGCCCCCGGCAGTGGAAGATTCTGCCCAAGTCATTGGCGGTGGCGGAGATTGATGCGATGCTGGCACAGGAAAAATCGAAGCCGCAGGATCCGGCGCTCGCGATGCGCAATGAGGCGCTGCTCGAATTGCTTTATGCCACCGGAATGCGCGTCTCGGAGATGGTGAACCTGCGCCTTGAAGATTTGAACCTGCAAGCCTCTTCGGCGATCGTTCGCGGCAAGGGAGACAAGGAGCGCATCGTTCCCTTCGGCGTTGCAGCACGCGATGCCCTGCAAGTTTATTTGCGCGACGCGCGCCCGCAACTTTGTCGTGTGCGCCGATCGACGCTCGTATTCGTGGACCGAAGTGGAACTGGGCTTACGCGCGAGCGTGTGTGGCGAATTGTCCGCGAATCAAAGACTGACGGCAAAGCGAGTCCGCACATGTTGCGCCATAGTTGCGCGACGCACATGGTCGGAAACGGAGCCGATCTGCGGACCGTCCAGACCATTTTGGGACATGCGGATATCGCAACGACGCAGGTGTACACGCATGTCGCCATGGACCGGCTTAAGAACGTTTATCGCGCCCATCATCCGCGCTCCAAGCGGCGCATTCTCGCGGAAAAGGAGCGCGCTTGAGGTCGTTAACGTCCCTCAAGGCGGAGTTACCGGCCGTGGAAGACGCACGCTCAAGCCTGCAGAAACGCTCCCGAGTGTTGCAATCGAGGCCGGAAAAGGCGCTTAGCGGTCCCACAATGAGCGCAAAAGTGCCCCAAAAGGCAGCAAAAAGTGCCGCGGAAAGGCGCCTGGAGGAGTTCTTAGCAGCCCTAAGAACGCAACGGAACGCGTCAGAACACACGGTTAACGCATACAAAAAAGACCTTCGGAAGTTCATTATCTATGCTGGTAAGGGCCTTGATTGGCGTCGCGTAGACCACTTAACCATCCGCGGATTCCTCTCCGAAGTGCTTGGAAATGGGCTTAGCAAGGCGTCAACGGCGCGCGCATTGGCGTCATTGCGCTCTTTTTATAGGTGGATGGGGCGCGAAGGACTCGTCGGACAGAATCCAGCGGCCCTGGTTTCGACTCCCAAGCTCCCCAAAAAGCTGCCGCGAGTGCCCACAATGGAAGAAGTAAACGGCTTATTGGACACAAATTTGCCGGAGAATGCAGCGTTTCCGGCGCGCGACCGCGTCATCTTCGAGCTGCTATACGGCTGCGGATTGCGCAATTCTGAGCTCGTAGGGATCCAATTGGACGATATTGGGTGGTCCAACGAAGTGATTCGCGTCCGCGGTAAGGGAAAAAAAGAACGTCTAGTGCCTCTGGGAGACGCTGCGGCGGCGGCAATCCGCGAGTATCTGCCTGAAAGACAGCGCTTGATGGACGCTAAACGGCGTTCAAGCGCCGCACTCTTGATCAATTTGCGCGCCGGATCGCTCACAACACGCAGCGTCGGACGCATCGTAAAGGCTATAGCGGTCGCGCGAGGGCTGTCGCCAGACGTGCATCCGCACACGTTAAGGCACGCTTTTGGCACTCACATGCTCGAAGAAGGCGCCGATCTGCGCGCTATTCAGGAGCTGCTAGGCCACGAAAGACTCTCAACGACGCAGCGCTACACGCAGCTAACGTCAAACCACATCACCCGCGTGTACGACGCGACGCATCCGCGCGCGAAGTAATTGCAACTCACGCTAAATCGAATCGAACTCGCCCGCTGGTCAGGATCCTTCGACAAGCTCAGGATGAAAATGGCTGCTGGGGACCTCCTCCTTTAGTTATTACTGCCCACGCCCTCCGCCAATTAAGTCTAGATCGGCGATCACTTTCGGAGGAATCTGCAGCGTTGCAGCTTTGAGATTCTCGCGAAGATGTTCGACTGAAGATGTGCCCGGAATCAGCAGGATGTTGGGTGAGCGCTGAAGAAGCCAGGCGAGCGCAACCTGCATCGGCGTGGCCTCGAGTGACGCTGCGGCTGCGTTCAGCTTCGACGACTGTAGCGGAGTGAAACCTCCCAGCGGGAAGAACGGTACGTACGCAATGCCTTGCTGCGCGAGGTCGTCGATGAAACTGTCATCGTTGCGGTGAGCCAAGTTGTAAGAATTCTGTATGCAGACGATCTCTGTAATTCTCTGAGCTTCGGCCAACTGCTTACGACTGACATTACTCAGGCCTAGTTGACGAATCAGTCCCTGCCGCTTGAGTTCGGCCAAGACGGTGAGCGGTCCTTCGATGGATCCTTCTATTGGTTCCATGAATCCGCCAACCCGAAGATTGACGACATCGAGCGTCTCGAGTCCAAGATTTTTGAGATTGTCATGAACGGCTGCGATCAGTTCTTGACGCGAAAGAGCGTGAGGCCAGGACTTGTCTTCAGCGCGGCGAGCGCCTACTTTGGTGACGATCACGAGATCATCCGGATAAGGATGAAGCGCCTGCTTAATAATCTGATTGGTCACATGCGGACCGTAGTAGTCACTGGTATCGATGTGGTTCACTCCCGAGGCAACAGCCTCGCGCAACACAGCGATGGCGGCGTCAACATCGCGCGGCGGTCCCCACACCTGCGGACCGGCAAGTTGCATCGCGCCATATCCCATGCGGTTCAAATTCATCGAAGTGCCGGGGAGCTTGAAGCTGCCTACAAGGTCAATTTGGTTCGTCATTCTGTTTCTCCTACTCCGTCGTAAATTGTAGTAAGTTTGTCTACCTGTCATCAGATGAAGGAAGCTTCAGGTTGGGAGTTCGTATTTGCCGCGCCGTTCAGCAGCACTCTTGGAGCCGCGTAAATCGCCAGTCCAGGCCCGTTCGGCCGCAAGCATGGACGCGATTCTCGAGGCCACTATTCAGGTTTTGCTCCAGGTGGGAAAGGAGCGGTTGACCACGACCAAGGTGGCGTTGCGTGCCGGCGTGTCGGTCGGGACCCTATATCAATATTTCCCTAATAAGAGCGCACTGTTACAGGCTACCTTGAAACGTCACCTCGGCGAGGTCACTGAGGCCGTCGAACTTGTCTGCACGGAGCAAAAAGGTGGAACACTCCGGCAAATGGCGACGGCTCTCGTCACCGCATTTCTCAACACCAAGATGAAAGATGGGAAGACGAGTGTGGCCCTCTACTCCGTAAGCTCCGATGTGGACGGAGCGAAGATCCTGAAAGAAATGCAGCTCCGCTGCGACAAGGCGATTGTCAGAATGTTGGCGACCGCTTCCGACACGCTCACAACCGATCGACAACTGGTTGCTACAATGATCCAGGGCGCGATGGCTGGGGTCAGCCGGAGGCTGCTGGAATCGGGCACTCCCGAAAAGCAACTCGAACCCATGCGTCAGGAGTTGATCGTTGCGATGTGCGCTTACCTGGACGCTTGTTCGGCGCGGGCTTCGGGGCGAGCACGCACAGGCAGTCGCTGATGCCGATGAAGAATTAGAGTTTTCTTCGACCTTGGCTTGAAACCGTGGCTAGCCAGGAGAAGTACGAACAAATTGCGGGAACCTAGACACAAACGGGAAACAGATGAGCCTGGCAGTCAAATCAACGAAAAGCCCAGGCGCACCCATGATAATTTGTATGCGCCGTGAGCGCCCCTAGGTTCGTCTGCCTAACCAATATTCCGACTCCTTACCGGCTCTTTCTATTTCGACGAATGAACCAGCGGTTGGAGGAGATGGGATGGAAGTTTGAAGTCTGGTTCATGGCGAGTTCCGAATCGGGGCGGCATTGGAATTTCGGGAGCTCAGAGTTTCAGTTTCCTTACCGATTCCTAAGTGGGAGGCCGTGGCGCATCGGCTCCGATTCCTTGTATTGGAATCGTGAAGTCAGCAACGCCTTGCACGACGCTGATCCGGACATCTTGCTCATCGCCGGAGGTTGGGTCCACCCCACAGTGCTACTGGCGGCGCTTTCGTCGGCACCGGAACGAACCATCTTCTGGTCTGAATCGCATCTCGAATCAATCCGCCGCACTGGGTTCGTCGCGGGCTTGGCTCGACGATGGATGTTGTCCCGCTTCTCGGAATTCGCCGTGCCGGGTGCATTGGCAAGGAAGTACGTCGAACATCACGCACACGCAGCGCGAATTCACTTTCTCCCGAATCTTGTAGATTCCAGCGTGTTCTACAACCAGGTAAGAATGTGTCGAGGCGCAGCTGATAACGATTCTCCCCGGACCCGGTACCAAGATCGCAGAGTGATGTTGATCGTTGCGCGTCTGTCAGAGGAAAAAGGGCTCCTACCCTTTCTCGAAGGAATGAAGAAGCTTGGCCCATCGGGTCAAGATAAATTAACAGTGCTGATCGCCGGCTCCGGGCAGCTCAGAAGACCGATTGAGCAATGGATTAACCACCACAGGTTCGATGTCCAGCTCCTAGGCCACCAAACCGAATCGCAACTCACAAAGCTGTACGCTCAAGCCGATGGATTTTGCCTGCCCTCCCTGTCCGATCCAAATCCCATTTCGGTAATTGAGGCATTATGGGCGGGGTTGCCCTTGCTGCTCTCATCGAGAGTTGGGAATCATCCTGAATGTTTGCAGATCGGAAGGAATGGCTTTCTCTTCGATTCGGGCGATCCCGAATCCGTCGCTCAGGCGATCTCGCAATGGCTGGCTCTTTCCCCAGCAGAATTGACAAGCTTTGGCGAAAACTCCCTGCAAATTGCACGTGCCTCGTTTGATCCCGACACCGTGATACCAAACTTTCTTGAAGAATTACTTGATCGGTCAGCAAGGCAATCGAACCGCCGATTGGAACGCGTGGCGGCCGCCGGATGATTTGCTTTCAGGAGGATGACACAATTGACTCCGGGGAGACTGAAACATGACTGGAGCCATTGTCGTGTATGGCGCTGGTGGACACGGAAAGGTTGTAGCCGAGATTCTTGTTGCCTGCGGACATAGCCTGCACGGCTTCATCGACGACAATGCTTCTCTGCGAGGCTCCAGCGTTCTCGGACTTCCGGTTTTCTCCGCAGATGAGTGGCTACGCTCTCATACCCAAGGCGGGGTCGCCCTGGGCGTCGGAACTAATGTAGCGCGCGAGCAAATCGCGATGCGCGTCAGGCCCAGCCGTTGCACACTTCTGACCGTTGTTCATCCTGGCGCTTTCGTGGCCCGAAGCGCCAGAATCGGCGAGGGAGCAGCAATCATGCCCGGAGCGGTTCTGAACCCCGATTGCCAGATCGGCGAGGGAGCCATCATCAATAGTGGAGCGATCGTCGAACACGACACGCAGATTGGGCGCTATGTTCATCTTTCACCCAACTCCGCCGCTGGCGGGGGTGCCCAGATCGCAGCGTATGCCCATATCGGCATGGGAGCATCCGTGCTTCCCTACAAGAGAGTCGGAATGAATTGCGTCGTAGGCGCCGGAGCCGTCGTGACCTCGGACATTCCCGAGGGGCAACTTGCTTATGGAATTCCAGCCAGGGTTCACTCCAAGGTCTAACCCTCCCCTCTGAAGATTACATTTGCCATACTCGCGCTCCCCCATTAGTATCTGTGCCTTCCTGAAATGGATTTTGCCTGAGCCATGCATATCTGCTACGTCGCCGACGCACGCAGTCCCATCGCTAAGAATTGGATTTCCTACTTTGTTGCTCGCAATCATCAGGTAACGGTCCTAAGCTCTTATCCGTGTGCGCCCGATGAAATACCCGGGGCTCGCCTCATTGAATTCCCTTTCGCCTTCGGTTCCCTCTCTCGCATGACGCGCAGCGACAGTAACCATGGGACCGTTGCTCGTTTTCGAAAGAAACTGCTGTCAGAGCTTCGAAGTAGAACGCTCCTGAGTGCCTTTCACAGCACTCGAACATGGATAGCTCCCTTGGACGTTTTGCGAAGAACGCCAGCAATGTCTGCATTGATCGACGACTTGAAGCCAGACATTGTGCACGCCATGCGCTTGCCATTCGAAGGATTTATTGCCGCTGCGGCTGTGAAGCGTGTGCCCCTCTTGCTTTCCGTCTGGGGAAATGACTTCACCTTGTTTGCGGACCACAGTCGCAAACTCGCCGCATTGACCAACTCGGCATTGCAACGCGCCGACGGCCTGCATTGCGACTGCAATCGTGACCTGAACCTTGCCCTTGCGCGAGGGTTTCGGCGAGGCAAGCCTTGGCGCGTCCTTCCCGGCAACGGAGGCGTTCAGGAGTTCTTCTTCAATTCCCTGCCTGATCGCAAGTTGTTACAGGAATTTTGCATTCCCGAAAACGTACCACTCATCATCAACCCTCGGGGATTTCGAACGTATGTCCACAGCGAGTCATTCTTCAAAGCGATTCGGCTGGTTTTGCAAAGAATTCCGAACGTGTTTTTTGCCGCTACTGGAATGCTTGGAAATCCCGTTGCTGAGCGCTGGGTTCGCCAATTGAACATCGCAGGCTCGGTTCGTTTACTTCCCACAATGAGCCGTGAGGAACTCGCGTCTTTATTCGCTGCGGCGCGAGTGTCGGTTTCGCCAAGTTCCCATGATGGAACTCCCAACACTCTGTTAGAAGCCTTGGCTGGAGGCTGTTTTCCGATAGCAGGTGATATCGAGTCTGTGCGGGAATGGATTGTTGATGGTGAAAACGGATTGTTGTGCCGGCCCGAAGATCCAAGCGCTCTAGCTGCCTGCATTGTTCGTGCTTTGCTTGACTCTGATCTACGCACTCAGGCGACGGCTGCCAATCGGAAATTAGTCAGACAGCGTGCAGAGTATCAAAGAGTCATGGAAAGTGCGGAATACTTCTACGATGAAGTCCTGGTGGGAGCGCACAAAACAAGAATATTCCCAGCAATATCTTGCAGCGACTGCTCCAACTCGGCACCAGCGATTAGGAAGGCTCTGTGAAGCAGCTTCTGCAAAACTTGCGGACCGGCGAGGCTCAGGTGGTGGAGGTTCCTGCGCCGCTACCTGGACCCAATGACATCATCGTGCGCAGCGACTGCACTCATTGGAACGAGCGTCGACCCAAGGGAGGAAATGAGGGTTCAACGGCATCACCGCGTGACGGCTTCGGTCGCTTCAGATGGTCGCCAAGGCTGCGAACAAGGCACGATTGCATCAACTGTCTCCGATACGAATTGCCGGCCTGCCAGGGCTTCGCGAATTGCGTGAACCAGATCAGTAGCCATGCGCGATTTCAGCACGAATCCCGATGCTTCGCTCGAAATCGCAAGTCCTGCGATTTCAGTGTCGGACGATGCGGAGATGAACACGATCTTTACCGCACAATTTATGCGCCGCAAATGACGCGCTGCATGGATACCATCCATCATCGGCATCTCGATGTCGGTAACCAGGACGTCCGGCTGGAACTGAGCAATTGCTCCGATGGCTTCGAGCCCGTTTTTGGCGCATCCAACAAGCTCAAAGTCGGCGTTTAGGATTTTAGTAAGGGTCTTAGTAACTTCTGGATGATCATCCGCGACAACTATCCGCGGCTTCTTCTCGTTTTGGGAATGCATTTACATCCGTTCTGCAGTTATCTAGTGCAGTGAGCGCACGTAACGCTCGCATTGCACCTCCTAATTCTGGCAATAATGAACAGGCTTGTCGCTGCTCTGGAGCAACGATCATCGTCATCCTGCCTTCTCAAGAGGACCGATAATCGCTTGACCGAGTAGCCGCGAGCATCCAGACAGGCAGACATCGCGCGGCGAAAGCCATCCAGTTGCTGACTTTGCTGGGATTGTGCAGATTTTGAGGCACTCGAGACGCGCTTCCCAGGACGTTAAAGCACGACTCGAGACCACTGCGCCCCTGTATGCTTTCGCAATCACAACCGCGCAGGAACTGGAAGCAGGAAGCAGGAATATGAAATACGCACTTTTCGGAGCCACGGGGACGGTGGGGAAAGCCCTGGCGGCCAAGCTGGCAAAGAAGGGCACACCGTTCCGCGTTGTCGGACGTTTCGAGGAACGATTGCGCAGAGACTTCGGTGTCTATGAACCGCTGGTCGAATACTGCGCGGCTGACCTCAGTGATCCAGCCGCTGCCGCACGCGCCGCTGCGGGCGTCGAAACCATTTTCTACACCGTGGGGGTTCCCTACACTCAGTTCGAGCAGCATCCGAAACTGACCCGGATCGCACTGGGTGCCGCGGTGACCGCTGGGGTGCGGCACTTCGTTCACGTAGGCACCGTTTATCCGTATGGAGTGCCTCAGCAGGAGTTTGTCAACGAATCTCATCCGCGCAATCCCACGGCATTCAAAGGCCGCATGCGCAAGGAACAGGAAGATCTCGTCTTCGCCGCCGATAATCCCAAAGGGATGCGAACGACCATCCTGCGCCCGCCGGATTTCTACGGCCCCGACTCGGAATTGAGTTACGCTCGCGCGATCTTTGACGCCGCGCTGAAGGGCGGCACAGCCAACGTCATTGGCCCCATCGACACGCCACACGAGTTCATCTTCATTCCTGACCTGGCCGAAACCCTGATTGCCCTCTCGGAAAAGGAAGAAGCCTATGGCAAGGCGTGGAACGTCGCTGGTCCCGGACAGATCACCACGCGGCAATTCGCCGAGTTGGTATTCGCTGCCGTGGATCAGAAGCCGCGTCTCCGCGTCGCTGGCAAGTTCATGTTGCGCGTCTTGGGACTCTTCAATCCGCTTCTCCGGGAGGTCGTCGAGATGCACTACCTGTGGACCACGCCCGTCAAACTCGACGACACACGTTTGCGCCAACTGCTCCCGAGTTTGCACAAAACTCCTTACCCGGAAGGAATCCGCGCAACCATCAACGCGATGCGGACCAGCGCCGCTCGCGATGGAAATAGTCCGCCCTGATTCAAGCCGGAATCGATTGCTTTTGCTCGCGCAGGATGCGGCCGATCTGCGCTGTGACTGCCGCGAGCGAGGCCTCGGCCTCTGGTAGCGCCTGCTTCTCCGTGTCGATAAATGTCACGCCCCGAATGGCGACAAGATTGAAGATGAGCCGCAGGCGGGGTTCCTGAAAACCCAGGGGTTCGTCCGGTTCAGAAGGCTGAATTGTCGAAAACGAACAGTCACCAAATCCGGCGGAAGTTCACGGCCTTTGTTTCTAAAAACATAGCGCGGCAAGATAATTGCTAAAAGCCTAATAAGGAGAACTCGCCATGATCGAGAACATCCTGAGGTTTCCCCGCGACCTGAAATTCGCGGCGCGTTCCCTGATCCGCGCAAAGGCCCTTTCGGTAGCGGTGATTCTGACGCTGGCGCTGGGAATCGGCGCCAATGCCGCCATGTTCAGCCTGCTGCGCGGCGTACTGCTTCGCCCCCTTGTAAATCGTGACGAAAGCAGGCTCATTTACATCCGGCAGATCGCGAATGGCGACAACACCTGGTTCTCGATTCCGGAAATCGTGGATCTGAGCTCGCGTTTGAAAACACTGAATTCTTTCGGCGATTTCTCCACCATCGGATTCACTCTGGTGGGGTTAGGAGAGCCTCGCACAGTTCGCGCCGGCGTCGTCGGCGGATCGTACTTTCAAACGATGGGATTGCGTCCAGTGCTCGGCCGGCTGCTGGATGAGCACGATGACGGCCCCAACGCAACCGGCGCAATGGTTTTGACTTATCGTTTTTGGTCGGAAGCCTTAAACCGCGATCCTTCCGTAATCGGGAAACACGTCCGGCTTGGTTCCTTTATTGATTCGCGCAGCGCCACCGTGGTGGGCGTTTTGGAGCCATGTGTTCCTTATCCGCAGGATACGGACATCATCTCCAACATCGTGACCAGTTCCCATCATCTGTCGGCAACCATGGTTACGGCGCGGTTACACCGGATGACGGAGTTGTTCGCAAGGCTCCCGGCCGGTGCGGATTTGAAAACAGCGCGCGCGGAGCTTGAGTCCGTATATCAGACCATGAAGCGGGAGCATCCTGAGGCGTATCCGGCACATGCTGATTTCCACGTAAGCGCGGTGCCGCTGCGCGACGAGCTTACCTCGGGAGCGCGGACCATACTGGTGGTGCTGATGGCGGCATCTGTGCTGCTTTTTGTCATCGCCTGTTCCAACGTTGCCAACCTGATTCTGGCGCGCAGCGTGCGCCGGGAAGACGAACTCCGGATCCGTGCAGCCCTGGGCGCCAGCAGCAGGGATCTGCGACGTGCTCTGCTGGCCGAGAGCCTGCTTCTGTGCGTTGCGGGAGCAATCATCGGCTTGTACATCGCCAAGCCAATGACAGCCGTTCTCGCCCGCTACATCTCCAGGTTTTCGATTCGCGCGCTTGATCTCACCATCGATCCGAGCATGACCTGGGTGGGGGCCGGACTGGCTGTGGCCTCGGCAGTGCTGCTGGCATTCGTTCCGCGACTGCCGTCCTCGGGGAGCACGCAGGCGTTCGGGCTGGCCGGCAGCGGTTTGCGGCTGACCGGCACAACCAACCGCAAATTGAAGGTTTTTGCCCTGGTTCAGATTGCCGCCTCCTTCGTGTTGGTGGCTGCCGCCGCGGCCACCGTCAATACGCTCCTTTCACTTGCATCGGCTCGGAGTCGTTTCGATACGCGCCAGATTTTGGCGATCAACGTTCCGGTGATGCGCGAGGGGAGGACGACCGCCCAGGTCGTGGATTACTACCGCGAGGCGATGCGTCAAATCCGCGAATTGCCCGGCGTTGTGAACATTGCGGTCGGCCCGGTTCCGTGGCGCGACGCCGTCGGCGACTTCGCGCTTGAATTCTCGGCCGATGGGCGGGTTCCCGCCGCGGACGAGAAACCACCCCGCGCGCTGTATGAGGTCGTCTCACCTGGTTTTTTTGCCACACTCAGCATGCCTGTCATCGAGGGACGTGATTTTACTGACGCTGACCGCAATGGCGCCGTGCCAGTCGCTCTCGTAAGCGAGAGTCTGGCGCGACAGATGTTCCCGAAAGGGGACGCGCTGAATCATTATGTGGCGTGGACCGACCCGGGATTGCAGTTCGCTCCCGGCGGACGGCCTAAGCCGCGCCGCATCATCGGTATCGTGCCGGATGTCAATAACCAGAACCTTGCGCCCACGCCACAGATGACTGTCTATCATTCTTTCGATCAGGAGCAGACCTTCCTCCCGGGGCGGCTTCTGGTGCAGACGCACTCTGATCCTTATGCTCTGGTTCAACCCATCAGGCGTATCTTGCGTACGCTCTCCGCGGACCAACCGGTAGAACGCGCCAACACGCTTGAAGAGATTCGTGCCGAGGTGCTCTCACCGGAAAAACTTAACGTCATGGTGTCCGGCGTTTTCGCCGGTGTGGCCCTGTTGGTTGCACTAGTGGGCGTTGCCGGCGTGCTCACATTCTCAGTCAGCGCGCGAACGCGGGAGTTCGGAATCCGGCTCGCGCTCGGCTCCAATCCGCGGCATCTGCTGCTGCGTGTGATGTCGGAAGGCGCAGCCATGGCAGTCGGCGGCCTTGCCGTGGGACTTGTCTGCGGTTTTGCGTTGGCTCGAGTCGCCGCCGCGTTTGTGGGAGGGCTAAAGATGCCAGGCCTGCTGCCATTAGTCGGTTCGGCTGTCGTGCTGCTAGTTGCTGCGGTCACCGCAGCGGCCATCCCCGCAGCCCGGGCAGCTCGCGTCGACGTGATCCAGGCGCTGCGATCCGAGTAGGTCGAGGTAGCAATAGTGTCAAACACCAGCCGGGTGCCGCACCCTTTGCGATCTTCAACGTTCGCGATCTGGACTATCAGAGTTCCTCGGTTCCGCACACATTCCCGTTTGCGTACCCTGCCAGCCGTGCAGAGTGCGGCGCCACTTTTTCTTATTGCAAGAAGTGAAGAATGCTGCGCCACCCGTCGCCCCCATCCTGTAGCCAGATTTCTCAAGCAATAAATCGATTATCCACTGAACAAAATCGATTTAGTAAATGGTAAAATTCCATGTACACTGCTGACGATCATTCAAATCGAAACAGCCTTATAAAGGTATTGCAGCCAGAGTTCCTGTTGCCGGACTGCTGGCCCTGACTGGGAGATAAATGCACAACAGCAATCCGGGTTACTACCGTCTTTTCTCGCTCATTCCTGCCATAGTCATCACCGCAGCGAGTTTTGTGGTTGCCCAAGAAGCGGAGCGGCCGTGGATGAATCCCACGCTCAGCCCCGAACAACGTGCTGACCTCGTATTAAAGCAGATGACGCTAGATGAGAAACTGGCGCTTTTGCATGGGAATGGAATGGCGCACGCTGCACAATGGCAGATGCCTCTCACGCATCTCAGCAATGGCGGCGCAGGATACGTCGAGGGTGTCAAGCGCCTGGGCATACCGCCGCTTCTCATTTCTGACGCAGCATACGGTGTGAGAGATAGTGGTGCGAACGGAAGATATTCGACGGCGATGCCCTCGAACCTGGGCGCCGCATCGAGCTGGGATGCGCAATCGGCTTGCGAATACGGCGAGGTGATCGGTCGTGAGCTTAGAGCGCAAGGCTTCAACATGACGCTCGGGGGCGGTGTGAACCTCGCACGTGAGCCGAGGAACGGTCGCACTTTCGAATACGCGGGTGAGGATCCACTTCTTGCCGGCACCCTCGTTGGGAACATGATGAAGTGCGAACAGGCGCAACATGTCATCGGCGACATCAAGCACTACGCGATGAACGATCAGGAGACGGGGCGCAACTTTGTCAATGCTGTCATTTCCAAGCGAGCCATGCAGGAGTCGGATCTGCTGGCGTTTCACATTGCCATCTCCATCGCGAATCCTGGCGCGGTGATGTGTTCCTACAACCGCATCGATGGCGACCATGGGTGCGAAAACTCATACACCTTGCGCGATGTGCTCAAGAAGGATTGGGGCTTCAAGGGGTTCGTAATCTCCGACTGGGGAGGAACCCACAGCACGGAGAAAGCCTCTGCCGCAGGTCTTGACCAGGAACAGCCCATGGCTGACTACTTCGGTCCGAAGCTAAAAGAAGCGGTCCAAAGTGGGAAGGTTCCGATGTCGGAAATTGACGACCATGCGCGGCGAATTCTGTATGCGGCATTTCTGTCGGGAATCGTCGATGATCCACCGCAGAAGGGCGTCGTTGATGTCGAAAAAGGATTGGAAGTTGCGCAGCGGATCGAAGAGAAGAGCATCGTTCTCTTGAAGAACAGCCAGTCGGTGCTCCCGATTGACGTCTCCAAAGTCCACAGCATTGCGATCATCGGGGGGCACGCTGATGTCGGCATGATCTCCGGTGGAGGATCGGCGCAGGTGGACCCGCCAGGCGGCAACGCGATCATGCCCCCAGGCAAGGGTGCAACACACTGGCAAGACCACATCTGGTTTCCAACCTCTCCCCTGAAAGCTCTTCGCGCGAAACTGCCGAACACGAAGATCGATTTCGATTCCGGAACAGATGTGAGCTCCGCCGCGAGTCTCGCCAAGAATTCTGATATCGCAATTGTCTTCGCCCACCAGTGGATGGCTGAAGATCTGGACCTGCCCAGCCTGTCACTTCCCGACAATCAGGATGCTTTAATCGAGCAGGTAGCAGCCGCGAATCCTCGCACGATCGTTGTCCTAGAAACCGGCACCGCTGTCACCATGCCCTGGATCGACAAGGTTGCAGGCATAGTCGAAGCCTGGTACGCAGGCAGTGCAGGACATAAAGCGCTTGCGAACGTACTGGTTGGGGACGTCAATCCAACAGGCAAATTAGCCATCTCATTCCCGAAGAGCGAGAAAGATCTTCCACATCCGGTGATCCCGGCACGGCCGCCCAAGGATCAAGCCTCGAACTATGCAGTCCCCTACGATGAAGGCTCGAAGGTTGGATACAAATGGTATGAGGCGGAGCACAAACAGCCACTGTTTGCATTCGGCTTTGGCTTGTCCTACACGACCTATGCATACTCGGATCTGAGCGTTGATCCAAACGCGAAGTCTGTGCGCTTTACTGTCAAGAACACCGGCACACGCGCAGGAACGGAAATCGCCGAAGTGTACGCAAGACTTCCTAAAGACGCAGGCGAATCCTTCAAACGCCTCGTCGGGTGGAAGCGTGTCACGCTAGCCCCCGGCGAATCGCAAACCATCACAGTTGCGATCGATCCGCGAGTCCTGCAGACATTCGACGAAGCGAATATCCGCTGGAACTTCCCATCGGGCGACTACGAAGTTTTTGTGGGTTCATCCTCGGACAGCACTCCCCTCACTGGAACTCTTTCGTCCGTTCCGAAATAGGACTGGTTTATTGATGGCGGGTTTTGACGATCTGTTGTGTTCTGCTCATTTATCCAGTTTTATGGTTTTTTTGGAGATGTCCCATTACGGGACTATGGGTCAATAAGCGGGAGCGGTTTCACCTAGTCGTAGATGCAGAAGAATTTGTACTCTTCCGGAACTTGCTCCAGACGCAACGGAGGAAGAGCCTGGCTCGCATATTCAGCGAGTTTCGTATTGGGAGCGATCTGGAGCAGCGATTCGAAGTAATGAATCGCCTTCAATCGCGCCTCGTTCGCTCCTGTTTGATACCGTCTTGGGTCGACGTAGTCGGACATTTCTCCGGACGTTTGATTGCTTAGTGCCCACCAGGAGGTATATGCCTGCGCCAAAAGCAGAGTAACCACGGCGCGATTGGAACTCGTGGACCGATCCGTGAGGAAGGATTCTCCCTGGCGAATTACTTCTTGGAATTGATCAGTCCCCTTGGCGCAGACTCCGCTAGTATCCCAGCCAAGATCCAGAAGAAGAATAAACGCGCGCGCTCCTGCATCGCTGGCTGGATAATCACGCCAGACGCGCCAGAGAAGATCGCGGGAATAGTAGAAACCGCCGCCAAGTTCCTGGTGGGCGAAGGTCAGGTTACGCTGAGTGAACTCGCGGCGAACCTGCTCGCATCCTTCTTTATTCTCATCGCCACACCAGATCTTGCTGGCCAACAGATCGGCTGCCAATAGCATTGCCGGTTGATCGCTCTCTGGAACCTTCGCGGCCCCGTCGAGAAGCTGAAAGGTGAACTTGCGAAGTTCGGGATCGGCGCCCTTATCTCCCTCTACACCAAGGTACTTCGAGAGATCCGGGAAATTCGGACTCAATTGGCGAACAAGGTCATTCTTCAGGTTCTCATTAAATTCCTGCATAGGATCAACCGAGACTTGAAAGTGAGGTCTTGCGGGAATCTGGGCTGCCGGCAAGATCGACGCTGGCGTAGCGGTGGGGGAGGTATTAGCGGGCGCGGCAACCGCAATTGCGGTGACTGGCCGAACCGCCGGCGTAGGTTTGGCGGGAGCCTGTGCAGCTTGCTGGTTTCGAGAATTTCGGTAGAACCACGCACCCGCTGATAGCACGGCCATCGCCATCATGAAGCCGAGCAGGATGGGCATCTTCCAGGAATTGTTGCGGGGAGCCATCGAAACAGGGCCTCATCACGGTGAATTACCGATGCTGGTCTGCCGCATTATCGTATTAGTCTGCACGATTCCCGCACCTGGAGCCAGATAGCTAAGTTACGAAAGGGCAATAACTCAATCGCAACTCCGGGTGCCCCGGATTCCCAGTTGATTGGAAGCCTGCACCGCCTCCTGGTATTCCAAACCGGTAAAAGCGATGTTCCAAAAGGCCGGGCCACCCGGCTACTCCCCTCCCGGACTACAATGAATTGACAATTAGGGGGACACAGATGAAGGCGAAGACACTCCTGGCACTTGTATTTCTTCTCACACTTGGAGCCGCCGCTCAGGACGCATCAGGACGTCTCACGCAGGCAGAGTGCAAATTCTCTGATGGGAACAAGATCACGGTGACGTACTCCACCGAGCGCAAGAATTATCTTTTTTCCACCGATGAGAACCTTGTAACAGTCAAAGGCATACGCGTCCCCGCCGGTGGTTACACCATTGTCCGCGCTTGGGATCGTGATGACCAGTACTTTCTGATAATGCGGGCAAAGACCGAAACGGGCCAGACTACGGATTTGCCGCGAATGCCCCTGTCTGCTAGCAGATCGGCTTCGCCGCTTGGGAATTTTCCGGTTTCATTCGACCATACCGGCGGAAGCTGCACGATGCATTTGGCCTCGGAGAAATCCAACACTCTCCTCTCGTTGGAGTTTACCGAGAAGAACACAGACTTGCCGGCTTTGCCATAGGCTCCCCCAAAACAGAAAAGAAAGAAACTAAATGAGCAAAGGGTGCGCCATCTGTCCATCCAGAGGCTTCTTTCCAGCACACTCTCCCACAGCTGGCTGGTGAAACTCCGTAGAGCAACGGATTGCTCAAATATTTTTTCCTTGGCTTGTAAGTTGTTGATGTGTCTGCGCGAAGAAATTTGGCGAGCACCGGACGAAGCTTGTCTGGAGCGCGCTGCGCATGCCATCATGGGAATGCCATGAATTGCAGGGCTGTACCATTGTGGGATTCTCGAAACGGAACATGCGAACTGTCGCGCCCGCCAGCCGAGGAGTCCCGTGGCTTTTTGTGGGCGGCGGAGCATGCCGCGAACGTTCTCGGCAGGAGTTCAGAAGTGAGATCCCCGGGGAATTGAGGGGATATCCCCTCCCATCCCCGGGGGATTCAGAAGGGGATCTCCCCGGGGATCTGCCGGGGACATGGATGCTAAGTCCTTTAGATTTGGAGACCAGCAAAAAACAGGCGTGAGCTCTACGCAGGCAGCATTCAGCTAAACCGAATTGCCGAAACCAACCCGGCTACCTCGAAGACGTGCTCGCGATGGTTCGCGTATTATCTCGTGCCATGACGAAGACGAAATGGATTGCAGTAATCTTCCTTATCACGGCTGCGGCGGTCGCGCAGCAAACCCACAATCAATATGAGCCGGCGAACGCGCCGGGTGCTGGCCAGAAGTTGCTCGCGCAAATGGCCGGGGATTGGGATGTGGTGAAGACGTTCTTCCCGGCAAACGGGAAGCCGATCGTAACGAAAGCAACGTGCAAGCAGTACATGATCCAGGACGGCAAGTTTTTGCAGTCCGATTTTACCTTCGTCAATGCTGACGGGACGACGAGCACGGGCACGGGAATCTCCGGCTTCGATCCGAAAGCCAATCGCTTCACAACCGTGTGGTATGACTCGCGGCAGACGACGATGTCGATCCGCCAGAGCGACGGCACATTCGACGGCAAAAACATCGTGCTGTGGGCCACGGCCCTCGACACCGAGCGTCCTGGACGCAAGACCGTCGCGCGAGCGCACCTGGAGGAAGACGGCCGCCTTCTTCTGCATCGTCATTTCCTGATCGACGACAAAGCAAGCGAGCGGATGATGATCGAGTTGCGGATGACGCGGAAGTAGGTGTCTGCAGGCTGACTCCGGGTGGAAGCCTCGCATTTATGCGGGGGCTCGGCTTTTGAGCCGAGTGATGCGCACAGTACATCCATTCGTCGGCTTTAGCCGCGGGATCTTAGATCGCGTGTACCCTGAATCTTGGCTCGGGAGGGTATACGACAGTGTCAACAGTGTGCCGGGGCTAAAGCCCAAGAACCATGACGTGATGTTCGTTTCTACAACGCTGAAGCGTTGTCCCCGCATAAATGCGGGGGCTCCCACCCTGCTGCACCCCACCCTGCTGCACCCACATTGCTGCTACCCACGCTGGAGGTTCCAGAATCCGTGCTAGTGTTTGAGTCCGTGCCCTCCCATCTCTTCACAGATCACTCGCTGGCTTGCAGGCTGGAGCGGGCTGAGGCGGTTGCCAACGCGCGTTTTGTTGAGGCTCGGGCGCGGGTGTTTCCCGATTCGGGAGCGGCATGGATCGAGGTCGCGGGAGCTTACGCTATGTATGACGGTGCGCGCTCCCCTTGCACGCAGACTTTCGGTCTTGGTCTCTTCCAGATGCCGACCTCGGGTGACATGGATCGGATCGAATCATTCTTCAAGGAACGGCGTGCGCCTGTCTTTCATGAAGTGAGTCCGCTTAGCGACAAGGCATTGCTTCCGCTGCTCAACGAACGAGGTTACAAGCCGGTTGAGTTGAGTAATGTGATGTTCATGGCGCTGCGGGAGCGCGATCCCGGTGTGGCCCAAAATGAATCTCTACGTGTGCGGATCGCTCGGGCGGAAGAGCGCGACTTGTGGGCGCGTACGGCGGCCGAGGGTTGGCGTGAGTTTGGTGAGATCGCCGATCTGATGCTGGAGCTAATGCGCGTGAGCGTGGAGAGAGAAGACAGCGCGTCATTCCTGGTGGAATGCGGCGGACAAGTGATTGCCACCGGCAGTCTGGCAATCCATGATGGAGTGGCGTTGTTTGCAGGGGCCAGCACCGTCCTGGAATGGCGTCGGCGAGGTGCGCAGCGGCTTCTGTTCGAGAGTCGCTGCCGATTCGCGCTGGACGCCGGCTGCGACCTGGCGATGGTCTGCACAGAGCCGGGCAGCTCTTCCCAACGGAATGCTGAGCGACAGGGGTTCCGCGTTGCTTACACCCGGACCAAGTGGCAGCTAGCTGAATCCGAGAAATCCTTGTGAATCCGCGCGAGAGTTAGTTGAGCGACTCACCGGAAAAAGTGATTCCGGGACGCTAATTCTTTGCTTTCCTGGCAGTCTACTATTTCAGGAATATTCGAATGATCGTCGGCGATACTGGCCGATATCCCGTTAGCGAACGTTTAATATATGGGAACTTCCAAGCCTCCATGCACCGATTAAACATCATGAAGATTTCGCCAGCGAGTTTCTGTCTTTTAATTCTGTGCGTGGCCGCGCTCGCCTTCAGTCCGGAAACAAGTGCGGCTCAGCCGAGCGGGAATCCCGAACCGGACTCTGTGGCGGCGGCTAAATCCGCCAGCCTCTCTTTGCCGTCTGTCCCAGGATTGCTGAGTCAGGACCAGATTAGGGAGCTCATCCAGAAGGTGGCGGCTAACGACATCGAAAACGACAAGAAACAGCGTGAGTACACCTACATCGAGCGCGACGTTGAGCACAATCTGGATGGCAAAGGGCAGACCAAGTCTACCGAGACGAAGACCTACGAGGTCTTGAACATTTATCGCGAGCAGGTGCAACGGCTGATCGAAAAAGACGACAAGCCGATTTCAGAGAAGGAAGCAGCCAAAGAAGAAGAGAAGATCCAGAAGATTATCGACAAGCGCAGGAACGAGTCGGAGAAAGACCGCAGGAAGCGGGCAGAAAAGGAAGAGAAAGAACGCGAGGAAGGACGCCAGTTTGAACGCGAGGTCGTCGACGCTTACAACTTCACCCTGCTGGGCACAGAGCGGGTGGGAGGACGCGAAGCGTGGGCGATCTCCGCCGAGCCGCGTCCCGGATTTGTTCCGCATATGAAGTATGCGAACTATCTCTCCAAGTTTCACGGCCGCATATGGATCGACAAGACCGACCTGCAGATGGCAAAAATGGATGTGGAGTGCCTGGACACCGTCTCCTGGGGATTATTCCTGGCTCGCTTCCATAAGGGCTCGCATTTCATGATCGAGCAGGCCCGGGTCAACGATGAGGTATGGCTGCCCAGCCAGCTCGCGTTCAAGATCGGCGTCCGGCTTGCACTGCTCAAAAGCTTCAAATTGGACGCGGAACAGACATTCCGCGATTACAAGAAATTTCGCACCGATGCGAAGATCGTCGGCGTAGGCGAATTGCAGCCGGAGAAGTAAGTGTTGCTCCTAACCTCCGAACCCCCGTGCTCCGTTTAGCGCAAAGGCGGGGAGAAGTCAGTCAGGGCGAGAAAGGTGGAGTCAATTTTTTCAGTCAGTTTGCCGTTCACTTCGGATTTTTCCTTGACACTCTTCCACTCCGCGTCGTCTTGGAAGGATTTCCAGTTGGCGGCTGCCTCTTCGCGGCTGGGATGTTGGAGCATGTAGACCAGGGTGTTGCTCTTCTGTGGTTCATCGACAGGTGTCCAGTAAGCAACACTTTTGATTCCATGCCGGTCAAAAAGTTTTATGGTGTGATCGCGGAAGCGCGCCAGCAATTCTCCCAACTTTCCGGGGGCAGCGTGATAGACGCGGAGTTCGTAGACCACGGTCGAGGCTTGCTTCGGATTAACGTTATCTTGCTCAGACGTGGCCCAAAGTGATGCCGGAAGGAGTGTCGCCGCAGGGAGCGCTTGGAGCAATGTTCGACGTTTCACGGCAGGCATTCTAGCAGACGGCGCGGTGGGCGCGGCGGAATTGCGAGTGCAATGATTCCACAACAATGTCGGCTCCCTGCTCACAAAATCTGAACGGTGCGCATTATTCAGTTGGGAGCGAGAATCGGTCTCTGGAAATCTGGATTCCACGTCCCATGGTCGCCAGGTTCTACAGTGAAAGCGAAATCACTCGGAAGGTCGCTTGTTTCGGAACAAGCCTTTTCTCAGGCGCAGCGTATCGATGCACGGATGAACTTCGAATTGATGTTGCACCGTGCCCAGATCATCCGCAGTCACTTCACTGAACACCTGACCACATTTTGAGCAGTGACCTCTCAAGATTTTCTCGTCGAGAGTCGAGTCAGCGATTAGGAAGCGCTCGGGCATTTTCGAATCATTGTAATGATACACAGCGGTTCATTCCGGATGGGAGCCTGCAATCTGTCAGTAACGGGAGTGATAGCAAAAATGCTCGGACCTCTATTAGTATGTCTCGGACATTTTGCTGTTGTTATGGGCGCGTCTGCGCAAACTCGCAAATTTGGAGGATCGATATGCTGCACCTGCTCTGGGAAGCGATCATCGGCCTCATCGTCGGTGCGATCGCCAAGTTCTTGATGCCCGGCAAAGACCCCGGTGGTATCTGGATTACCATGGCGATCGGCGTTGCCGGCTCATTGCTAGCTGGTTTTCTGGGTCGCGCCGTTGGGTGGTATCGGCCTGGAGAATCTGCAGGCTTCATTATGTCGGTAATTGGAGCGCTTATCTTGCTGGGGATTTACCGACTGATTAAGGGAAAATCGGCGGGAACAACAGCCTGATCCCTCCTTATATATATATAAGGTAGCTCCGTCGCTTCCCTGATGATCTCTGGGACCAGCCGAGCCCGCAGCTGGCTGGAATGGCGAAACTGTCACTGCTGACAGTTGGCGTTCGCCTTTAATAACGCGATTCTGGTGGGCGCTGACTCAGTGCCATGTATGAGCGCTGCCCCACAAACCTTCATTCTCGCCCGGGCGAAAATACGCCGTGTGCTTGCAGTGGACGATCCTGCGCTGCGCGAGTTCATGTCGCATGCCGAGTTCTCGCCAGAATTCGACTTGATAAAGACCCCGCAGGATCAGTTCCTGAACGTGGCGTTTCGCGAGCGATTTGACCTCATCATCACTAGTCCGCGCACCACGGTGGATCAGGACCTCGAGCTGCTGGAATGCCTGCAGAAATGGAGAGGAGAAGGCGTCAAGGTCATCATTCTTGCTCCCAAGACTACAGCCGAGGATGTAATTGCAGCGTTGCGCGCGCATGCCTTCGCAGTGTTCAGCATCCCGCTCGACTATGGCAGCTTTTCCACGATGGTCGAGACTGCAATAAGCGTCCCGATCTGGAGCGATGGTATTGAAGTCATTTCCGCTAAGCCCGACTGGATTTCGTTGCGCCTGCGCTGCAGCATGGTCGCGGCAGAGCGGCTACTCCAGTATGGCCATCAACTAAAGATCGACATTCCGACGGAAGTAAGGGAAACCGTGCTGCTTTCGTTTCGCGAACTGCTGCTTAATGCGATGGAACATGGCGGCCGTTTCAATCCCACGCTGAAGGTCGATGTCGGCTACCTGCGCACCGACAACATGATCCTGTACTTCGTCAGGGATCCAGGAGCCGGCTTCGATTCTACAAAAGCACTTGCGGACGCCAAAAGCAGCATGGAAGATCCGCTGGCCAGCGTTGCGGCTCGCATTAAAAATGGACTCCGTGCGGGAGGATTCGGAATCCATCTTGCCAATCAGATGCTCGATTCCCTCGTCTACAACGAGTACGGTAACGAAGTCGTGTTGATCAAGAACCTGCGATGATTTTTTCCTGCGTGGCTGCTCCCAACAGCGACAGCGCGAGGAATGTGAGCATTAGAGATCTCATGCGAAACCCGGTTCCACCGCTGGTTCATCAGAACGCGTAATACGGTCCTGTGCCAACGGGTGTGCTTTGTCCCTCGATCGCCGTGTACACGCTTCTTCCGAAAAAGAACGGCAAGCCAAAGTCAAAGCTGCCCGAGTTTTCTCCACCGAGATCGTTGAAGGCAGTCCCATTCGTGTTGAAAAAGAGACTTTGCGCGCTGGCCACATTGAAATTGATCGTGCGAGCCGCTCCAATAGGTGTGCCACCGGTAGTGCTGCCTATGAGCGATGCCGAAAGGGGAATCGCCGGGCTCGGACAATAAAAGCCTTGCAACGAGCTGCTGCTGGGACAATCAGGCATAGGAATGTTGAATGGCGAATTGGTGAGGGTAGCCGAATCCAAAAAGAAGTATCCATTCGAACCGCTGTCGATGAAATTGACGTCAGTGAAATTCGTCCCTTGGAAGTCCACGGTGAAGTCCGCGAACGTCGAATCTACTGGAAGCACGATCGCGCTGCCGAGTCCGTTGTCCGATTGAGTCCCAATCCCAAATATCAGAGAGCCAGATGCGGTCGTCTGACCCGAATCAGGAACTGCCGGGAGCTGCAGGATGGTGCCATTGTTGTCGCTGGCGAACATCCACACAGGATTCTGCACCTGGGCAGTCACACTCTGCGTCGTATTGCCGCATCCCGCCGAGTTACATGCGTAGTAGGTTCCAGGTATGGCCGAGACGGCACATGCACTTCCGCAATCCTGACGGAAGGAGCCGATGCCAATGATCGCATTCGCTCCTAAGTCGAAAACGGTGCTGTCCTGGGTTAGCGGCTGATTGCCATTTTGGCCGGAGCTGCAGTCCGCAGGCGCTGCAGGAGTTGCAGTGGAAGGATTGATGATCTGAACTGGAACCGACTTAGCGTTCTCGCCGGCGATCTGGATGTCGGCAGTGGCGATTGGTCCCCACAGGAATGTGAGATCTGCAAACTGCGTGCACTCGAACGCTGTGTTTGCGCCGGAAGTCTGCTGCGGAAGAGGAAGTGCCAGAACGGACGAGAGAATACGCAAACCTTCGGAACCGGTATCCACCTGGACGTGATCGATCGTCTGGCAGTTGCTCGTGCCGGGCACACATACGGTGAGCGTGGTAAAGGCAAGGTCAACTGTACCGATCCCACCGGGACCGGCGTCAACAACCAGCTGGGCAACGTTGTTGGCGGTACTGGCTCCGCCTGTACTTCCACTACTCCCCGAACCGGAACCAGTACCTCCACAAGAAGAAGCAAGCACAACCAGAATAGCTGCCAGGATGACTTTTAAGAGGTTGAGACTGACTCTCACTTGATTTCATCCACCTTCACACTGCTTGGTACCATTTCAGGAACGTAAGCGCGACCTGTCAAGGCACGCATGTGACCGCCAGATTGGACAACCAGCCCAGGCATCTGGATTGTGACCGGTCCATGCTTCCGCTGCCGTGGAGCGTTCTGTATGAATTGGTCGTAGTACGAACCAAGCACCTGCTGAAAGTTCGGTAGGCTCTGGCCCTGCCAGGCAACGCCGAAGACTCTGCCTTCGGGAGAAACGAACTCGCGAACCGTCGTTCCCGCTTGAGATTGCATTTCATGGATGGAATAGGCTGTCATCTGCGTGACCCGGCGCTGCGCTTTCATTTGCGCCTGATCAGACAGAACCGAGTTGACATCGCCGCCCAGCGCAGCGAACGAAGATATAGAGAGCAGGGTCGCGAACGCCGCCGTGGCACTCGCCGCTTGCAGATACTTCATAGTCTCTCGCCTCGAGACACTTTCAGAGTGTCACACCAGAGCCAAAAAGCTTGAACACTAACTTAGACGGTGAGTTGCGATCGGCAGTTTACATTCGGTTAGCAGACAAACCCACCGGCGGACATGAACTTTCGATACACCCACTGTGAACAGGCGCTCATCCTGCTCGGAATTTACTGACGGTTAAACGGAAAATCCGCGACAACAGCCTGGTCGCTCCTTACATACAAGGTAGCTCCAGAATATCCGGTTGATTTGCTGGGACCAGCCGAGAGCCTATCTGGTTGGAATGCTTAACGTGTAGCTGCTGACAGTTGGCGTTAGCCTGCGATTATCGATGTGGTTGGCGATCGGCGAGAAGGAAATCTTACGCTAGCAGGATTGTTCGGCGATCTACAAGGGACTAGTCTCAGTTGTAGCGCTCAAGAAGATCGCGAGTCCAACTCTTCCGGCAAAACGCTTCGGTCTTCAGTGGCTGACACTGGGTGCGAATGCTGCCGCTCGATGACCGTGCGAACGTAGTGAACCAGCCTCTTCAGATCGTTCGGAAGAAGAATGGCGACCGGAGTCCTCGCGTGAGTCTTTGTCCCGAGGTTCGTGGAATTTTGCAACATCCGCATCATGATTGTCTCCAATCGCGTTTGCGCGGAACAACAATCCCAACAAACGCAATGTACGAAGGGAGCGCCCGACCTGTTGGGAAAAGTAGTCTGAAGCAACGGAGGGAACAACTGTTAAAAAGCGCAGGAGGACTTGCCGACTGTCAGCGGCTCGCAACCGTTGTGGCGGGACGAAAGCCAAATCAACAAATTCACTGATCAAGGGATAACAGTGAAATATCAGCGAATTTAACAGCGAATTTCTGAAGAGCGATCTGCGAGCAGCGGATAATTTCCGCAACCCTCTTCCCGACAATCCATTAGAGGGATCGCAGGATTTCGTGTCTCGCCGGAACAGTGAATAACAGTGAATTAGCAGTGAATTCAGGAATTCGTTATCCGTTGCTCGCCTCACATGAGTGTTCCCAGAATGGGCCGACGTCAGTCTCGTTCTTTCGCAAATTCATTGACTTGGGTTCCCACATTGGGTATCATAGCGAGGCTTACTCTTCCCACTAATCCCCTTATACCTGTCCGTGGTGCTGGAGCTTTTCTTGTAGAGCTTCGCGCACTGAATCCTGCAGGGACAGCGGCAGCATGCCCAATTTGAGCTTAAGTAGAAGACCTCGAGCAGGTAGCGATTCGTTCGGCGACCGGGTACATAGTCGGGCCCTCCCGTTTTGGTAACACTACGAAATCGAGCTGTCGAGAGGGCCGTGGCAATCTGCGCTTCCGACCGGAAGACTTCCGATGAATTCTCCTAACACCCTGCTGATTTTTCGACCATTCCGGATTCGAAGGCGATCGAATTAAGGACGGACAGCGCGACTTCTGTTCCGGCCGCGGCGCGGCTCCAAATTCTGAGTCTGGCGCCAACTCTTTTCGCCCGTTGGCGCACACCCGCGAGCCCCCGATGTCCGTCGCGTCCCGCATGCAGCACTTGAGGATCGATCCCGCAACCGTCGTCGCGGACGACCATCCTGAAACGCTTGGGGGCATACTCAAGCTCGACTTCGATGCAGCTGGCTCGGGAGTGGCGAAATGCATTCACCAATAGTTCCCTACCGATTTGATAGACCTCGTCGCGAATAAGCGGGTGTAGTTTTCGGGCCGAACCTAACACAATGACCCGAAACTTAATTGGCCCCTCGATGCCCAAATCTTGCAGGATTCGGGAAAATGCCTGCCCTAGATCGTCGGAGTCTGAATTATCGGAGTCTGCACTATCGGAGTCTGCACTATCGGAGTCGGCACCGTCGGAGTCTGAATTATCGGAGTCTGCATTATCGGAGTCTGCATTAGATGAGCGGAGTCCCCGAACCGCGTTGCGGCCCTCTTCCATGAGGTGTCTCATCAATTCGAGAACACGGCTTAATCGCAGCTTGGCGGGCGAATTCGCCGGTAGCCAGTCCACCGCAACATGTAGCTGCATAGCTGCGCTGACAATGCCTTGCCGCACTGTATCGTGTAGGTCTTGGGCCATTCGCGTACGCTCTGCTAGGCGTTCCTCGAAGCGGGCACGCATCTCCCCGAACGTCGGCCGCAAACGAAAGAGATAGGGGCTTCTATACGCAAGAAAAAACCCATCGAGCCGCATGACAGATCCTCCCTTTGCAAGTTAAGACTTTCTTCCTGTCTTCTTGCGCTCACCAGCCCGAATCCAGGCGGCGTGACTCATTGGACATCGGCAGCTCCCGTGTTCGAGCTTTGTACTCGTGAGCACGGGTAGATACTGTCAGGAACGTGCCACACCGGTCTTGAACGATTTCGCTGCGGTCGGGACGTTCTTGCTCAATTGTGAGGAAACCGCTCGGGTGCTTTGTGCTTGTTTTCTTGTGAGGGTCCACTCCTGTAACTCTTGACAGTAGATCGCCCCACAATCGAATCCTCTAATAACGCATCCGCGCGGCTTCCGATGTTTGCGAGGCGTTATTGAGTCCACACATCGAAGGGTTCGTTCGGCCCTGACACTTGGAGTAGACAATGGCCACGAGACCGAATGTTATTTACTTTCATGTAGACAACCTGGGCTACGGAGAGTTGGGCTGCTACGGCGGCGGGATCTTGCGGGGCGCAGACACGCGTCGAATCGATCAGTTTGCCATGGAGGGATTCCGGCTGCTCAACTTTGCGCCCGAGGCGCAATGCACGCCATCGCGCACGGCGCTGCTAACCGGCCGTCATGCCATTCGCACTGGCAATCACACCGTCGCGATGTCAGGAGCTGAGTCTGGCATTGTCAAGTGGGAGCGCACTCTAGGGGATGTGTTTTCTGACGCTGGCTACGCGACGATGTGCATGGGCAAATGGCACATTGGCGACTGTGATGGGCGCTGGGCCACAGATCATGGTTTCGATGAATGGTATGGTCCGCCTCATTCCTACGACGAGGCACTCTGGGAAACCGATCCCTGGTACGACCCTGCACGCGATCCTGTCGCGCACATGCTGGATGGGCGCAAAGGCGAAAAAGTCAAGAAAGCGGAGAAACTTACTTATGATCTGAAACGCAATATCGACATCGAGTACAAGCGGCGAGCGTTCCGCTTCATGGAGCAAAAAGCGGAATCAAAGCGCCCGTTTTTTCTCTACTACAATCACTCGCTTATGCACATTCCCGTTGTGCCACGGGACGAGTACAAGGGCAAGAGCAGCAACGGCGATTGGGGCGACTGTCTGCTCCAACTCGACGGCGACTTCGGCGAGTTCCTGGATAAGATCGACGCGTTAGGGCTCCGCGACAACACGATCGTGGTCTTCGCCGGAGACAACGGCAATGAGGAGATGCTTTTGCATCGCGGAACTGCCGGATATTTTGAAGGGTCGTACTTCACCGGCATGGAAGCTTCGTTGCGCACCCCCTGCATCGCCCGCTGGCCAGGGAAGATCGCTGCAGGGCGAACAAGTAACGAGATCGTTCACATCACCGACTGGTTCACGACGCTCCTTGTCATGACAGGCCTACCTGTTCCGAATGATCGCGTGATTGACGGCAAGGACCAGTCGTCATTCCTCGCAGGAGAGCAGGTGAAGTCGATGCGGGACGGATTCATCTATTGGAACGGCGAGAAAATGTATGGCGTAAAGTGGCAGAACTTCAAGCTGGTGTTAGTCGAGCAAAGATATCTGACCGATCCCGCCCTGCCCCTGAACAATCCGCATATCGTCAATCTGATCACAGACCCCAAAGAACGTGAGCCGTTCAACCCCGTGTACTTTCATTCGTGGACCATGGCCCATTTCGGGCGGCTGCTCAAGGAGTTCCAGATGAGCCTGGTGCGCGAGCCGCTCATTCCCGCAGGCGCACCACTCGACTACGTGCCGAACGCCGGGGCGCCGCCGATCAAAAAGATCGCCTAACCACACGGGAAGCGAACGAATGCATCATTCGGACCAAAACAGGAGCAAGACGGAAGAAGCAAGTCAATAAGCAGGAAGCCGACTGCTGTCATTGTTTACAGTACCGGATAGGACCTCGTTCACTAGACTTTTCAAGCAGCCCAAGGAGGCCGTGTGATTACGACAGTCCAGACCGGATCGCAAAGGATCGAGTCGCGCATCGGCACGCTCGAGTTTACCCACGACTTCGCCAACGGGTATCCCAATGCCAAAACCGTCGAGATGCTCTATGACGAGCGTGACTTTCAACGCGCTTGCCAGGTCTATCTCTGGTCGCTTCCTGCGGTCGCGTTCACGTCGTTTCAGCACGGACTCACGAAGGGGCTTGGCGCTAGGGACGGACAAATCGTCGCTCTTCTCTCTTACGAGGCAAAACGCAGCGTCCTGACCGCCAATGCCACGACGCCGTACTACCTCGGCTTCGCCGATCTCTCCTCGGGGCCGCTGGTATTGGAGATGCCCGCGCGGGGCGTTCAAGGCGCGATGAACGACTCCTGGCAGCACGCCATTCCGGGAACCGGAGCGCCCGGCAAATATCTGGTTCTGGCGCCGGGGCAGAAGGTGCCAGACAATGTTGAGGGCTTCATCGTGTGTCAATCGCCGACCGTCAATATTTTCCTCGGCGTGCGACTGACCGATCCCGACCCGGGGACTGCGAAGGCGGCACTGGCGCAGTTGCGAATTTATCCTTACGCGCAACGCGACAACCCCCCAAAGGTGGACGTCCTGGACGCGGGCACCAAACCATGGAGCGGCCTGCCGCCGCGCGGCATGGAATTTTGGGAGCGGCTCAACGACGTGATCCAAAGTGAGCCAATCGAGCCGCGCGACACCTTCTTCTACGCAATGCTGCGGCCGCTCGGCCTGGAGAAGGGCAAGCTCTTTAAGCCGGACGCGCGGCAGACCAAGATCCTGACCGACGCCGCGATGGTCGGCGAGGCGATGGCAAAGGCCAACACAGCGGAGCGTCGCTTCGCGGGTGTGCAATACCGGCCCGATGACCACTGGGACTTCGCTTTACAGCTGGATGCCGACGATCCTAATGGTTTCTGGAATTTGCTCGACGAGCGCGCCTCTTGGTTCTACGAGGCCATTGGCGCCGGGCCGGATATGGCGCCCAAACACCCTGGCCCTTCATCGGCATACCTCAGCGCGTACAAGGACAAGGCCGGCGAGTGGCTGGACGGCGGCACGTCATATCGGCTGCGGGTACCGCCTAATCCACCTATCAAGCTGTTCTGGTCGGTCACCCTCTACGACGTTGACACACGCGCATTAATTCTGAACGATCAGAAAATTGCCGATCGCTCGTCGCGCATGGACCTGCGCAAGAACGCGGACGGCTCGGTAGACATCTACTGCGGGCCGAAGGCGCCGGCCGGTTTCGAGAAGAACTGGATCCCAACCTTCTCCGGCAAGAATTGGTTCGCATATTTCCGGTTCTACGAGCCCACCGAAGCCTACTTCGATCGGTCCTGGCCGTTGCCGGACTTCGAGCAAGTGTAGAACCAACTCGAGGGAACGTTCGACTCAACCAACGCTACGTTATGGACGTGGGATTGCCAGATTCAACATCTGCGCCGAGGAGCGGTTCAGCCTCGCGATGGCGCGGCAGTAAGCGCAGGCCGTGAGTTGAGCGCGAGGTAAGACGTTGAGTGAAAGCAGACGGTCATCCCAAAATGGGAACACTGCCACCAGGAGTAATAGTTATGCCATCGCCGACATTCACATCCGCCGAACTAGCTGAACGCACGTTGCACCGTCGTGCCGTCGAAGCGGTGATCTGGGGCATGCCGGCGGTCAACTACGACCTTATGTATCAGGCGATGGTCCGCGCTAAAGGAACCTTCAACCAGATCGTCTATTGGTCGCGCCTTCCGGACTGGAAGATCCAGACCCTGACCCCAAACCCCGATGCGATCTACCTCACGCCGTTCATCAACACGAAGGACGTGGGGCCGGTAGTGCTTGAGATTCCAGCCGCCGATGAGGGTTCAATTACCGGCACCGTTATGGATGTCTGGCAGTCGGCCCTGGAGGACGTCGGACCGCCCGGCGTGGACAAGGGCCAGGGCGGTAAGTACCTCATCCTGCCACCGGATTACACGGACAAGGTGCCTGCAGGCTACATCCCCCTACCATCGGACACGTACGAGGGCTACGCCCTGCTGCGCTCCATCCCGAAGAGTGGCAGCGAGCACGACGTTGCCAAGGCGGTCGCCTACGGCAAGCGGGTCAAGCTCTGTCCGCTCTCACAAGCCGCCAAACCGCCGGCGACGACCTTCGTCGACGTGGTCGACATCGTGTATGACAGCAACATCACCTACGATTTGCGGTTCTTCAAGTCGCTCAACCGCATCGTGCAGGCGGAGCCATGGCTGGTGCGGGACAAGGCGATGATCGATCAGCTCAAGTCGATCGGCATAGAGAAGGGCAAACCTTTCAATCCCGATTCGAGGACCCAGGACGTACTCAACGAGGCCGCCTGCGAAGCACACGCCTGGCTCGTGGCTCAATACGAGGCGTCCTTTTCATCGCCCTACTATGAAGGTAGCCACTGGGCGTTGCCGGGATCGCGCGAACTGCTCGAAGGGCAGGCGACGTTTTTCGCCAAGCCCGATGTCTACCCCGTCGACGTCCGCGGCGTTACGTTCTCCTACGCCTATTTCACCCCCAAGCATCGGAACGCCGGTTCGTCCTATCTGCTGACCATCGCGGACAAGGATGGCCGACTCCTCGACGGTGGCACGACCTATCGCCTCACTGTGCCGGCAAACGCACCGGTCAAACAGTACTGGTCAGCGACAGTTTACGACCGCGACACCCACACGCCCATACGGAATGCCCGATGGCCGAGCCGCTCTTCCCAAACGCCGGGACTGCAAAAGAACGCTGATGGGTCCGCGGATATCTACTTCGGACCCAAGGCACTAGCCGGCAAGGAGTCGAACTGGGTTCCCACGAGCACCGACGGAGGGTTCGAAGTTCTCTTCCGCTTCTACGGCCCTGAAAAAGCGCTGTTCGAAAAGACGTGGAAGCTCCCGGACATCGAGCAAACCGCAGCTGCAAGCGCGGAGCACGCGGCATAACAAGTAAGGAGCAAATTTCATGGCTGCAAGACCATTACCGCTCAGCCGAGTCAAGACCGTCGACTCGCACGGCTGGATCGGCACCGAGATCGTAAAGAGCCGTTTCGGCGACTTCGAGTTCAAAAACGGTCGAGAAGACGTGAGCATTGTCGGATTGTCAGCGTCTGCCGAACTGTCAGCGTCTGCCGAACAAATCCACTCTGGGTTTGCCCTCGTTGTATTTCCCTTTCTGGTACCAGATTTCGACATTCCTGATCTCGCGTGCGCCGCCGCGAAGCGGAATGGCTCGAGTGCGACTGCCGGAGCGAACAACTTCACCGACAGGTAGAACTTCGTCTCCACCATTGCGGAAATGGATAACGATTCGCTCGAAGCCGATCGAGCCATTCGTAACTCCCAGTTCAAGGGCGGAAAACGTTCCTCCCCCGACTTCGATTTTGTCGTGATCCGCTCGGCCGTCTACATGAGCGTTGCCCAGATGCTGCCATCCGCCCACCGCGCCCCTACCCGCACGATATTGAGCAGCCACGAAAGACGTAAGGCTGAACAGAGTCAACAGAAGCATGCCCTTAGTCGCAAACTGGTTTATTGAAATCGTCTTCATATATCCTTCCTTCCGTCGATTCATGCCGATTTCTTCGGAGATGCGTCGTGGCCTACGACTAACGACTCTTGAGTCTTCGCCTCGCATTCAACCAGCACCGTTCTCGGTGTAAGCGTGCGAAGCAGTTTCATCCCGATGAGGAGAACTGCCAGATCGTCCAACTGTCCAATTACAGGAATGAAGGTGGGTATTACCTGGATCGGACTGAGGAGGTAGCCGAGCGTGCAAGCGGCAATCACTTTGGCGTGCCAAGGCACATCCGGATGTCGCAGCAGCAAGGTGATTACGCGGGTTTCCCGAAGCAGGAACTTAAAATCTTTATTCCACTTTGCCGATCGCTCGCAGGCGAAATGGTCGTCGCTTGCTAAATCAGGAACCGGAATTGCAATCTCATTGTTCATGAGGCTTAAGAAAAGAGCCGCTGCGCCGCCAGATCTCTCTTGCGGCGCAGCGATGGACTGTCTTCATGCGCCTTCAACCGTTGCCTAGGCCGCCGCTGCGCCGCCTGCCGCCCCGGCCATGGACTTCTTGGTCTGCCGCGCCTTCTCCAGGGCTTGATCAATACTGAAGCTAGCCGGTTTTTGTCGTGGCGGGAACTCCTCAAAGGTCTTGAGAAATTCGCCAACGATCGCCTGCGCCGGTACCAGCACAAACGAGCGGTCTGCCATCCATTTGTCATAGAACATCGAGGCATCCTCGGTAGCTCTCTCGAATGGATCGCTCCTTAGGTTGTAGAGATCGGGGGCACGCAGCGATTCGAAGGGCTGCTTCCATACGCCGAGACCATGGGCGTTCTGCACCATGAAATGGACCTTCCAGTTGTCCACCCGCAGTGCCATCAGGTCGCCGTCGTCGCTCCAATACAGGAATCCCTTTCTGGGATTCTCTTTGACCTCCCCCTTGAAGAATGGGATGAGGTTGAAGCCGTCGATGTGGACCTGGAACGTCTTGTTGCCGGCTTTGTGGCCCTTCTTGAGTTTTTCGACAATGTTCGGTTCACCTGCGGCTGCCGCCAATGTTGGGAGCATGTCGGTGTGGGAGAACACTTCATTGGACACACTTCCGGGTTTGAGCACGCCCGGCCAGCGGATCGCGCATGGAACGCGCCAGCCGCCCTCATAGTTAGTGTCCTTCTCACCGCGAAAGGGTGTAGCCCCACCATCGGGCCAGCTCATCACCTCGGCGCCGTTGTCGGTTGAATACATGACTATGGTGTTGTCGGCAATGCCCAGCTGATCGAGCTTGTTGAGAAGCTGTCCAACGTGGCCGTCGTGCTCCACCATGCCGTCGGGATACAGACCCAAACCGGTCACACCTTCCGACTCCTTCTTGAGGTGCGTGAAGATGTGCATGCGGGTCGAGTTCCACCAAACAAAGAATGGCTTGTCGTCCTTTGCCGCCTTCTCGATGAAGGTCAAGCTCGCCTTCAGGAACTCCTCATCCACAGTCTCCATGCGTTTTGTGTTCAGCGGGCCCGTGTTTTCGATTTTTTGTGTGCCATCCGGGTTTGCCCAGCTGTGGAGCACACCACGCGGCCCGAACTTCTTCTTGAACTCAGGATCCTTTGGATAGTCGGGGTTCTCTGGTTCCTGCTCGGCGTTTAAGTGGTAGAGGTTGCCGAAGAACTCGTCAAAGCCATGAGCGGTGGGTAGGAACTCGTCGCGGTCACCGAGGTGGTTCTTGCCAAACTGGCCGGTAGTATAGCCGAGCGGCTTCAGGATTTCGGCAATAGTTGGGTCTTCGGGTTGAAGTCCCAGATTGGCTCCGGGAAGTCCAACTTTCGTAAGACCGGTACGGATTGGCGATTGCCCGGTGATAAATGCGGCACGGCCGGCGGTACAACTCTGCTGGCCATACCAGTCAGTGAACAGACAACCTTCTTTGGCAACGCGGTCAATATTGGGTGTGCGATATCCCATGACGCCGTGGTTGTAGGCGCTGACGTTGAACCATCCGATGTCGTCGCCCCAGATGATTAGGATGTTGGGCTTCTTGGTGAGTTCCTTTGCTTTTTCCGGCATATATTCTTGATCTCCTTAAGAGCGGTGAAAGCGGTTGACGGTTAGTGCAGACGCTTCATTTCTTCTGTTCTGAGTTGTGACATGCGCACTTCTCCGCTGCCGGCTTTCTTACAATCAATCGCAATCCGACGTGGCACGTGGATGTGTCTATTGGCTGTGCCATGCGCGCAGCCGGACGGTAGCGGCGGCAATAGTTCGGCGCGCACAAATAGGACCCGCCTTTAATAACCTTGCGTGGGATTCTGATGCCCGGCATTTGCGGATCGTAGCTTTGCTCGATGGATCCCACTTTGGGACCTATGTTTCCGCAACACGGTTTGGTCACGGCATGGCGTGCGGCATACCAATCCGTAGTCCACTCCCAAACGTTGCCGATCATGTCGAAAACGCCGTAGCCGTTGGCGGGAAACTGGCCAACTGGAGAAGTTCGTTCGTATCCGTCGCTCCGCAGGTTCTGCCACGGGAATTCGCCCTGCCAAACGTTGGCCATGTGTTTGCCGCCGGGTGTGAGCTCCTCCCCCCAGGCGTAGGCCGCACTGGCAAGCCCACCCCGCGCGGCAAACTCCCACTCAGCTTCTGTGGGTAATTCCTTCCCTGCCCATTTGGCATATGCTTCAGCGTCTTCGTAAGCAAGATGAACTACAGGATGTTGGCCACGGTCTTTGATCGAACTCTGCGGCCCTTCGGGATGCCGCCAGTTCGCGCCCTGAATGTAGGTCCACCAGTTGTAGTGATTGCTTAGGTCAACGCGGCCCGTTGGTTTCTGAAAGACGACCGATGCAGGCTGCAGCATCTCCGGCAAGGCTCCTGGATAGTCTTCGGCCCGAGGCGGACGTTCAGCCGTGGTGATGTACTTCGTCTCCTCGATAAAGCGGGCAAACTGTTCGTTCGTTACCTCATATTTGTCGACCCAGAATCCCTCGACGGTGACTGAGTGCGCGGGGGCTTCCTCCGGGTAGTGATGATCGGATCCCATCTGGAAGGTTCCGCCGGGAACCCAGACCATGTCATTTTCGAGTGGCGATTGGCTGCTATTAGTTTCGGGAAGCGACTGACTCTCAATGGTTTGCATAAGGACAGTTCGACCCAGATTGGGATACGACTTGCGGAGGAATTCCTCGGCCGAGGTGAGCGGTCGTTAGCTGCTCACGACCTCCGACGCCTGGAAATCTTCTGCCTTGCCAAGTCGTTGGCAATTAGAGTTGCCGGGGGCAGCCCATTGAACTGTCAGAAATGCTAGAGATTGGCACGAGTGTTGGCTGGTAGATTTGTGAGCCAATCTGACCTCTTTGCTCAGGTCTCGTTCGCCAGCACGGCGACTCTGCTTGTTTTCTTGAAGATTACTGAGTGGTACCCTGTCATTTATGGCAGGTAGGCGGACCAATTCAGGACAACCATTGGCTTGTAGACACTATTCTCGGAATTCCCGAAGTGGCATACTTACAGGTTTGGCCACCTATTATTGCTAGTAGTAATCAATTAGACGTTACTTTTTAACTTGACAACGCCAACTTGCCCCGTAGAATGCGAACGCAAAGTAAAGTGACAGAGGAGTTCTGTTTGACTTCGACCTGGCTGCTGTAACCACTCTCGCAGTCCACCAGTCCTTCTGCTGTCACAGCAAGTGAGCGACGCTTATGTTCTCCCACTTCGAGTCGCACGTTTCAAACGAACTGAGTTCCGTTCCTGTGCAGGCGAAAGCAGGCTCCACCGCTGAAGAACTAGGTCTAAGCGGCCGGTTAATCGCCCTGGCGGAAGAAGAACGCAAGCATCTTGCGCGAGAGTTACACGACGACATCGGCCAGCGTCTCTCGTTGCTCGCAGTCGAGCTGGACCTTCTAACAGTTGAGCAGGACTGTGCAGGTTCAGTCCGTGACAAATTGAATCAGGCCCTGGCCGAAATAAAAGAGTTAGCCACGGATGTTCACAACTTGTCGCATCGGTTGCACTCTTCAAAGCTCCAGCATCTTGGCCTTCCAATTGCCTTGAAGGAAGTCTGCAGGCAGATGGCAGGCCAACACCGCATAGCGATCGATCTTCAAGCTGACAACATCACCCCGATTTTGCCCGAGGATGTTTCCCTGTGCTTGTACCGCGTGGCACAAGAGGCCCTTAGCAACGCCGTGAAGCACAGCCAATCGAAACGCGTTGAAGTGCGCCTCAAAGCCAGCAATGGAAGAGTCTTGCTACAAATCAAGGACTTCGGCATCGGATTCGATCCTGCAATGCAAATCGGTGGACTGGGGCTAGCCACGATGCAGGAGCGCCTGCGCATGATCGGCGGAACACTGTCCATACAGTCCATTCCGGGAATCGGAACGGAACTTATTGCAGAGGCAAGGACGGAATTTGTGCGAGACGCAATCAGCGCTGCGTAGTAATTTACCGACATTCGACAACGTTACAGTTAGCGACGCTGAATGGATTATCAGCGTCCAGTTGAAGCGCAGCAAGTTTCTCCGCTGGGCGCTCGACGGTCCGCCTTGTGCAGTTCGTGGCCTGCCCTACACGCTTCGTTCACCCTTCTGCAGGGATAGGAGTCTTCTCTGCTTGAGCATTTGACGCGGATCGAATCGCTTCCAGATCACGCTTCACTCGTCGCAAGCCACGTTTGATCGAGGCCAGCACCTTTCGGGACTCTGCGGTGTCTAAGGGAGATTTGCTAGAAAGGGTTCGCTTTGAGGGCACGATAGATTTCCTTTCCTGGCGTGAGACGCCTGAGGGGGCTCCAAGCAAAATTCGGATGGGATAAGCGGAAGCCAGTCCGCAGCCTACCTACTTCGTTGAGACTATGCCGTTTGCGGAGTCGGGTCAAACGACAAGTTGCACACGTCACTTTGTTTGCAACTGCACGGGCGCTCTTGGCATCTCATGGGTGTCCTGAAAGCTGCAATGGCGCCCCTAATCGGACGTTGACTCATCGAAGATAAATGCTCTCTATTCAACTTGTTTTGTGCTTATATCCCCAACCCGCTGGTGTGATCTGATGAAGAATTCAAGCCAACATTCTCAAGAAACTATTGAGCGGATGAAGGCCAATTCTGAAGCCGCCAAGAAACGTCTCGCTCGTCTAAATGACGAATATCGTGTTCGTCAGCAAGCGCAGAAGCTTTCCCGGCCGAAGGTGGCCGCAAAGGCAGAAACCTTCGGCGAAGCAGTCGCCAGAATTGCCAGAGAAGCGCAAATCGCTCTTTGACACAACAGTATTCCGCTCTTTTCTGGTCGGCACCGACTGCAGGCTCCTTACTTTTTTACGACTATCCTTTAAGATTTGTGCGCAATCACTGAAGCTCATAAACCGATTACGACTCCCATAGTTCCTGGGCGGCGGCGAGCCTAGCCTTGGCGCTTGCGACACCCTTTTGCGCCTTTTCCAGTGCTTCTCGTGTTTTGGCGTATTTAGTCCGGGCGTCCTTTAGTTTCTTCTCCGCCGACTTCATATCTGAAAGCGCCTTTTTGTGACGTGCAAGCATGAAATACCTCAGGCCTGAATGCAATTGCATGTTCGCCTAACCCGGCGTTAGTTTGCCCGTTACGGGAAGTGGCTCAAGCACTTTTGCTCCAACCGCCCGATAGGAATTGCATAGGCAGATCTTGCAAGAGCCGTAATTGCTGGATTTCACAATGGTGTGATCGCGTTTTTGGTGCCCGCAGTTACAGCTTTGGGATGCCATGGAACAACTCGATTCCGTCCATGCGCGCGCATGACGTATTTGGGAATTTCATTTCAGCTTCTGGCCTGGCTGCGCCGCAGCGTTCGGTAAAGGATAGTTTCCGCAGTACAAACACTTGCTCACTGAGGTTATAGGATCGCACCTGGTGTCGTAGGTGCACGTTTCACATCTTGGCTTTTCTTCTCTCACGTTTGTCTCCTTTTATCTACGAGCTACTTCGTGCGGGGTAATCGCTCCAACAGATCCAACGAGCGACGAGAAAGTGCCAGCGTTTTTTTGTGTTGCTGCCGGGCTGGGTTCACGTCTGCTCCTGCGCCGAAACCTCCGGCATCTGGATGCGCAAATGAACCAGCCCTCAATAGGCGGGAGAGATGCGTATAAAGATGTAATTCAATTGTACGCCGGGCAGCAGAGCCTCTCAGCCGCAGCCAGCTCTAGAGCCGTTTAGTTAGGCTGCGGAGACGTATTCTCCGCGTCAGCTACGTTCGATGGCTTATCGGAGAACGACTTCTCCGGTGAGAACGCCACCTTTTGGTATTTATCGCCAACTCTTCGGATCGCGTCGTGCCAGCCATCGTCCCAGCTGATGCGCGCCTCCCCATCGACGACGGTCCAAGTGCCGTGAGCAGCGCCCATAGACTTCATGGCTTCGCCAGTCGGCTCCAGCGTGACAAAGAAGTGCCCGCCTGCGCCATCACCGACTCTCCACTTGCCAAGGAATCGGCCTCTTCCAACCGAGGACTGGCTCGCCGGACTTCTGAACTCAATTCGCGCTATGTCAGACATGGAGAAGGTTTGTTGGCGGCCATCTTTGAATACGATTACCAGCGAATGCGATTCATCACCTGCGAATGGCATGGCTGCAGTGGCAACAGTCAGAGTGGCGAGAGTAAGAAGAACCGAGACGGCAGATCTCATTTGAGGACGCTCCTCCTTCGTGGGGCCCAGTGCTGCTCAAGGAAGGATACGCAAATCGCCAGGAAATTGTTCTCTGGTCGCAGATGCATTGGAAAATGCCAGAGTTATTGATGCTCGCGTACGTCCGGACTTTGGACGTCATTGCCACAATAAACGCAGCTTCACGCTTTCAAAAATGGGGAAATTGGAATTCGCAGAGTCAGTACGGGCAACACTCGCCAGCGCAAGGAGGGATTCCTAGATAATCCCGATCTTCCTGAGTCATTTCTCTGCCATGCGTGCGGCGAAAAACCAGCTGCATTCTCTCTACTGCTGCCGGTGACGGTTTCGTAGGAGGGTGGCTGTTTCCGCATGTTTCAGCAGAAGTTGTTCGTTCGGTGCTCACAGGGGATACCTCACGTACTACTCAGTTGTTGGTCGGACTTGAAAATTTGGATGATGGTGGAGAGCCCGTAGGTTGGATTGGGAGAGCTGCTGGCTACTCGCAACTCGCTTCTGTCTTCTTGAACCTGCTCCCAACTTGGGGCACGAACTCGATGCGCTAACGATGGCTGAGCCGCAACGATTCCCAACTTCCGTCGGCAGTCCACCCACCGTCCACCGTAAGGCAATGCCCATTGATAAACCCGCTCTCCTTGTCGTCGGCAAGAAACGCGATCGCAGATGCGATATCGTCCGGTGTCGCGAAGCGCCCCATCGGGACACGGTTGGTGATGTCCGCGTCTGTATAGGTGCCACGGGCCTGATCTGCCGCATCCATTTCGGTTTTTACCCAACCTGGACAAACGGCGTTGACGCGTACACCTCTTCCGCCCCATTCGGCCGCAAGCGTCCGCGTAAGGCCGATCAGCCCATGCTTTGACGCGTTATAGGCAGCCCTGTCGGCAATACCTACGAGTCCAGCTACGGAGGCCACGTTGATAATGCAACCGCGTTTGGCTGTGAGCATCTTTGTGCCGAATGCCTTGGCCAGCAGAAAGGGCGCCACAAGATTCACTTCCAACACGCGACGATAGTCCGCTGCCGAAGTGCTCTCGCTGGGCGCGATTAAGCTAATGCCCGCGTTGTTAACCAGGACGTCCGATCGGCCCCAGGCGTCGTACACGCTGCGGACAAACTCCTCGACAGTCGATTCCTCGGCGACGTTCCCAGAGTGGCCTATCGCTTCGCCTCCTCGAGACTGAATCGACCGAATCGTCTGGTCTGGCATACGCAGATCGTTGAGCGCGAGTCGGTACCCTCTATCAGCTAACACCTCCGCCACCCTGCGGCCGATTCCTTGTGCCGCACCTGTAATTGCCGCTACCGGCTTCTCCTGAATCAAAGCGCCTCCGATCAGCCGAGCCGTTTCCCGCTTTCGATCTGTGCGACTCGGGCCTTCGCCATCTTCAATTTTATAAGCCCTGTGATCCTCTTTCCTTGGCCAGGTGTCGAGCCAGTGCGCAGATTGACGCTGGGATAGCTGGAGCGTCTTGACTTGTCGATTTCATTTCGGGACGTGGATTGGGCTGGAATACCATGCGCTGCTCCTTCGGTGCTCGGACGCGGCGACATTGAGGCGAGCTTTTGATTGCCCAATTCGCGAGCAGGTTGATCGAATCCGTTACGTTAAGTCGTAAGCTATTGAGCGACGTACTGTCACAAATGACAGAGGCGACATCGCATCAACCCTTGCTTCAATACTCGGCGGAAGTTGACGCTTGCTGCGGGCGTCCAATTGCGGGAACTTTTCTATCTGGCCCGAGCGGTAGCTTTCTCTCCAGTTTCGACAACAAAGCTCCGACTCCGGGGTTTGGATCCATGAGGGGGGTGCTTGGAAACATCAACCATTCGGGTTTTGGTGGTGGATGATTACGAACCTTGGCGCCTTCTTGTCCGTTCGATTCTTGGGAAAGAATCGGAATTGCGAGTCATCGGCGAAGCTTCCGATGGATTAGAAGCAATTCAGAAGGCTGAAGAGCTGCAACCAGATTTGATCCTGCTGGATATTGGCCTTCCAAAACTCAATGGAATCGCGGCCGCTCGGAGTATTCGTTTGCTCGCCCCGTTCTCCAGGATCATCTTCGTAAGTCAAACCCGCTCTTCGGACATTGTGCACGAAGCTTTAGGGACTGGTGGAAACGCCTACGTAGTAAAGGCGAATGGTGCGACCGAGCTATTACCCGCAGTAGCAGCCGTTCTTCAGGAAAAGCAATTTGTCAGCGCAAATTTGGTCGCCACGCCTGCTGGGTTTGCAGGTGGCTCTCAACCTTGACGGTATGTTCCGCCTATTAGCCCACTGCTCGTTCACAGACCTGCACTGGTGTTAAGGGAACGCGAACATGAATTCTGGTGCCGCCCGCTAACTTCGATTCGACGGCAATTGTTCCATTCACCAGTCGAACGCGTTCGCGCATGCTAATGAGGCCCAAGCCTCCTTTATTCAGCGCCGCTTCAGCGTCGAAGCCGGTTCCATGATCTGTGACGGTGAGATGAAGCTGATTGTCGGAGTGACTCAGGTTCACTTTGAAATGCCGCGCTCTGCTATGCTTGGCAGCATTATTCAACCCTTCCTGCAGAATTCGGAAAAGACATAGGGAAACGTCGGACGATCCGACTTGTTGAATCTCATCATGGGTAAACTCAACCTCTACATCGTGCTGTGCGCCAAACTCTTTGCAGAAGCTCTTCATGGCAGCAACCAGGCCCAAATACTCGAGTTGTGGCGAGTGAAGCTGACGTGATATCGATGATACTTCGTTCGCAGTCGCAGTAATCTGTTGCCGAATCTCGCTCAGCCGGAGATCCATTTCGGCAACGGAACTGGGACCGATCTTTAACCTATCGATTTCGACTGCCAGCACTGCCAGACGTTGGCCGATATCATCGTGCAGCTCTCTCCCGATCCGGGCACGCTCTTGCTCCTGCGATTCGATGAGCTTTCGACTCATACCTGAGATCGCCTCTTCCATCTCTTTGCGGTGAGTAATGTCCTCGGCGAAGATCAGAATCCCTCCGACCTCCCCGCCAGGTGTCCTCCACGGACGAATCTCCCAGCGAACCCAGGTAGTAGTGCCCCCTTCACGATCCCAGGGGTCTTCCTCGACTCGCAAGGTTTCTCCGTCAAGACCACGGCGATGCATTTCCTTCCAGCGCTCGGGAACATCAGGGAGAAGTTCGTAATGCGAACGTCCAATTACCTGCGAACTGTCAACTGAGTAATCCGCACACCAGCGGTCGCTCACTTGCAGGTAGCGCATGTCACGGTCGAACATGGCCACTCCGGCTGGTACGTTCTTGACGAAGATTTTCAGCAGTTCCTCCCGAGATTGCAGTAATGCGGCCTGCGCTTCTAAGGTGCGGTTCAGTTCCAAAACCGCTTCTTCCGCCCGCTTGCTCTGCGTGACATCTATGTTGACGCCGATCATCTTTGAAGGCTCGCCAGACGCATCCATGAAAACTTGCCAGCGCCCTGCGATCCAATGAACGCTCCCGTCAGCCCAGACCACCCGCCATTCACCCTTAGTTGGTTGTCCGCTTTTCATCGCGCCGTCAACCAACTTGATGACTCCGGCGCGGTCGTCTGGGTGAACAAGATTCTCGAATGCAGTCTGTGTCCCGCCAAAACCGCCCGGCGGCAAACCGTACATTGCCTCCAGTTCCGGCGTCCAAGTATTCACTCCAGTCCGATTATTCCAGTCAAAAGTTCCTATGCGAGCGGCTTGCTGCGCCAATCGCAGCCGTTCCTCGCTGGCGCGTAGTGCCTCTTCTGCCGCCTTTTTATCGGTAATCTCCTCCACCATCGCAATTACCAGTGGAGATGGCCGACTTTTTAGTAAAGAGATACTCAAGTGGCCCCACACCAACGAGCCGTCCCGTCGAAAATAACGCTTCTCCAGTTGGTAGTGATCTATCGAGCCTGCTCGCAATTGCTGGAAAAGAGCCCAGTCCTTTTCGGCATCTTCAGGAGGAGAAAATTGAACACAGTGTTTGCTCTGCAACTCCTGTTCGCTGAAACCTAGCAGTGAGCAAAATGCTGGATTGACGAAGAGCGGTTGCCCGTCTAAGTTCTCCACGGCAATCCCGATTGGACTCGCGTTGAAAACGTCACGAAAGAGCTGAGCGTCAGGCGTCAGGCTTTGTGATACCTCTCCCATAGCACCGGTATATAGCACTGTTTGAATGTAACAGCAACGATGTTGGGGCAACAAGGTAACAGAAACTTAAAGCTCGGTTTGGTTTGCGTCGTACTGTGAAGAACCGTAAAGGAGCGCCAATTTTGCACAAGAGTGAGAGTGTGTGCACCTTCGTATTTAGTTTTCATTTGTAGAATGCTGACTCGGGCCCAGAGTGTACACAGGATGACCACGAGCTGCTAGCCGCCGCCGGATTCAATACTCCCGGAATCGACGATCGGCATGACATGGCCATTCCGCTCATAGTTCAGGGCGCTGTTACTTTTGTCTAAATTGACCACCCTGCCGGGAGTCACTTGAGCAAGCCTCACTTCCTTCATAAGCTTTGGACAGAAGTGAGGCAGGTGGCAGGCATGCCAATGGTCATAATTAAAACCGGAATCACTGGCGCGGATGGCTACGAAGAGCAGCTCGGCGAATATCTGTGCGATTCCCCCAATTGCCCCAATTTCGCGGTGCATGTAGCGGGGTTCGTAAAGGAGCTAAATCTTGTGGCCGTATTTTGCGAGGAACACGCAAGAAAGCTCGGAGTGAAGATTTGAAATCTGGTTCTTGTGTGCACCAAGATCTTCTACCGACCTTCTCCGGACGCAGTGACGACATTACGCCACCAGTTTGACGATCGCCTGACGCAAATCCCTTTTTAGCACTGCCATCCCTCGCGCGTTTGTTGCGCGGGGAATCTGCTTTTCTGTGCGCATCGAGAAACAGCAGATCCCCCACTCCGCGTTGAAATCATTGGCACAACAAAGGCTTGGCTGCGGAGTGGGGGATGACAGTGCTTGGAGTGAAAGGGGACATTAGCTCGCCCTCACCAGAGTCGCACTTGCCTAAAACACGATCTCTAACCGTCCGCCAGGAACAACCGCGGTCTGCGCTACGGGCCGCGTGGGGCGAATGATCTGCAGATCGGCGGTTAGCCTGAACCACGGAGTGATGTGCAGGTTGTAGAACGTTTCCATCTGGTGCTCGGGCTGCGGTCGATTGATTCTGAGCAGGCTGAGGTTGTCCTTTAGAACGCTGCTGAGGTCAGTGAATGCGTAGGAGATTCCGAACTCGTCGCGTTGGCGGCTTTTGAAAATGCCGTTGCCGCCGAGGCCAATATCGAAAAACGTAGTGATCGGGCTGGTGCCATTGTCGGCGAACGATAGCTGAGTGAAAACGCCCCAGCCGTTTTTGGGAGCTCTCTCGACAATGTATTGTCGAGCTGTGTAGCTCGCCGACCACGAGCCTCTTTGCGGCGTGATCGGGCGGATCGGAGGTCCGGGTATGACGATCTCCTTGATCGCGTCAAATGGCGTGTATGCCTTGGTGGTTACGGCCACGCCAAAAGAATGCTCGCCCGTCTTCCCGAAGAACTTAGAGGGTAGGTTGATGCTCGGATAGAAAGTCACACCGTCGGCAAACAAGTCAGAGAGGCCGGCAGTCGTTGAGTGATCGTTAGGATCAAGCACGGCTAAGCTGATGAACGGCTTTCCTCCGCGAACGTAAGCAACTGACGCGCCGTTCGTGATAAGCGCGACTTGCCGTAGAACCGTCAAAGGTCCGATTTGCGCGATATTGAAGAAGCGCTCTATGCCACCGCCGGCGAAGAAGTCCTCCTCTAACAGGTCGAGCAGGTTATAGCGCCCCACCGATACGGCTAAGAGGTTGCCTTTCTTCAGGTCAATCGGGAATAGCTTCGTGACACTTAGTGTAGTGATCGAGAACACTGTTCTGGAAGCGGCGGGAATGATAGCCGCCGTGTTAACCAGGTTGATCGTTCCAACTCCTCCCAATGCAGGCCCGCCATAACGTGTCTCGGTCTTGAAGTCGGCCGACCAGAACTGCCAACCCGCGAGTTTCCCGAAATCGAACTTGAAATCGGTCTGGAAGCTGCCGTTGTACGCGCCGCTTCTGGTGATACCCCCGGCCGCTACACCTTGGGCGAACTGCGAAAGCGTAATCTCCGTGGTGACGCCTTTTTCCTTCATCCGCGATCGAGCACCGCCCCAATCGCCCGTCATCTCCTCCTGCTCCCAGAAATCTGGCGCCGGCACTGATGCGGGTGCGCGGCTCACGGCGTCAGGCGTCGGGGCCGCGGGTGCGGCGATCTTTTGTTTTTCCGGAGGCGATTGCGCTGTCGTCGTTTCCTGGCCATAAGTGGCAGGATGTAGAACCAGCAGCGCTGATAGAAATACCGTTGTTGTGATAGCCCCTCTGGTCGCAATTAACATTTCATTCACTCCACACAACAGAACGGGTCGCAACTGACCGCGCTCTACTGTGACCGACAGTGGTTTTTCTATTGCCGCGCCACGGCGATCATGAATCGCTCTTCGGCCTCGATCATGTGATCGGCATCCTTGGCGGCGGCATCGATATCGATCTGCACCCAGTTAATCTTTCCGCTGAACTCATTGCCGCCCGGTCCGTAGTCAGCCGAAACGGGCTCGCCCACGTCGCAGCCAACTTCCAGCGTCTCGTCCAGAGAGAAGAGGAAGCGGTGCGTGCGCTCGACGCGGCCTTCGCCGACTTTCTTTCCATCTACATACAAGCCGATGGTCGCGCCCTTACCGAGGCCACCTCCGTCGTAGACAAACTCCATCCGTACCTGGTGCTTGCCAGCCGGCAATGGTGAGGTCGCGGTAACGTCGTAGCGCAGGATGCCGACGCAGTTGTAGCAATACTTCAGCTTGCCCTGGTACGCGTAGAGGCTCCAGCCCCCCATGTTGCCCCCCTGGGCGACAATGACGCCGCCGGCGCCAGACGATGGCACCTCGATCTCCGCACTAACCGAATGCGACTTGTTCTTCGTGTTGATAACTGAGTTTTCCTGCAGGCGACGCATGCCGGGAAACAGGAGCTGCGTTGTGCCGTGCACGACTGACGGGCGTCCTGCGAGGTCCGAATTGGCACGTTCGACCTTGCGGTCATCGAGTGGGAAGACGTTGTACTTCGTCGCCTCGAGCTCGAAGAGTCGCTTAAGTTCACCGACCTTCTCGGGCATCTGCCTGGCGAGATCGTAGGCCTGTGACCAATCTTTGTTTGTGTCGTACAGCTCCCAGACGTCGGCATCGAGCGGAGGCTGCGCCTCTGCCATTACCCAGGGCGCGACGCCGTGCCTCGTCACGGCGGTCCAGCCTTTGTGGTAGATGCCGCGATTGCAGAGCATCTCAAAGTACTGTGTCTCATGCCGCTCCGGCGCCTTTGCGTCATCGAACGAGTACGCCATGCTGACGCCGTGCAGCGGCTCTTGAAGGACGCCATTCACGATCGTCGGCGCCGGCAGCCCCGCCACCTCGAGCACTGTGGGCGCGACATCGATCACATGATGGAACTGTGAGCGGATCTCACCTTTGGCCTTGATCCCCTTCGGCCAGTGGACGATCGTTCCGTTGCGGGTGCCGCCCCAGTGCGACGCAACTTGCTTGGTCCATTGATACGGAGTGTCCATTGCATGCGCCCAGCCCACTGCATAGTGGTTAAACGACCGCGACGTGCCGAGGTCGTCAATGCGCTCGATCATGAGCTCCGGCGTTATCAGATCGGGCGCGTCGCCCATCGCGACTTCGTTAATGGTCCCAATCAGCGAGCCCTCCGCCGAAGCTCCGTTGTCGCCGATGACGTAATAGATGAGAGTGTCGTCCAGGATTCCCAAATCGGTCAGCGAGTCAATGATCCGACCGACGTGATGATCGGCGTACTCGAGAAAAGCCGCGTAGATTTCCATCTCGCGCGTCAGCACCGGACGAAGTCTCGCTTCGGTCTTGTCCCACGCCGGAATCTCCTCCGGCCGCTTGGTTAACTCGCATTGGGCGGGGATAACTCCCAGTTTCTTCTGGCGTATGAAAGTTTCTTCGCGAACCTTGTCCCAACCCTGATCGAACTTGCCTTTGTATTTCGCAATCCAGTCTTTGGGGACGTGGTGCGGCGCATGGGTCGCGCCCGGGGCGAAATAAATGAAGAATGGCTTGTCGGGCGCGATCGCCTTCTGCTGGCGAATGTATGCGATCGCCTTGTCGGCCAAGTCTTCCATCAGGTGGTAGCCCTGCCCAGGCGATCGATCCGGCTCGACCGGCGTGGTTCCGTCGTACAACCCCGGATAGTACTGGTCGGTTTCGCCCCCGATGAACCCGAAGAAATGCTCGAAACCGGAGCCCGTTGGCCAGTGGCCGTATGGCCCTATCGGAGTGGCCTCGAAGACCGGGACTTCGTGGCACTTCCCGAATTGGGCCGTCGAGTAGCCGTTCAGCTTGAGGATCTCAGCCAGCGGCGCGCAAGTATTCGGCCGCAATGAGTTGTAGCCGGGAGCCGCAGTAGCAACCTCAGTAATGGCGCCCATGCCAACCGCGTGATGGTTGCGTCCCGTGAGGAACGCCGCCCGCGTCGGCGAGCAGAGAGCGGTGGTATGGAATCGGTTGTATCGCAGGCCACCTGCCGCCAGCCTCTCTGCGGTGGGCGTCTTGCACGGACCGCCGAAGACGCTCGACGCTCCAAAGCCCACATCGTCAAGAAGGATCCAGAGCACGTTCGGCGCGCCCGCCGGAGGACGCAGCGGCGTGATCGGCGGAAACTTTGTGTCCGGATCCTTGGCGTCGTAAGTAGTCAGGCCGACCGGTTTGCGGTCCGGAATGGGTAATACTTGGCGTTGAATCGAATCGTTAGAAGGCATCTCTAGATTCCTCTCATTCAGCCGCCAAGCCTAGCCGCGCGATAGCGCCCTCGTGGACTGGCAATGTTGCCAGTCTTGGCGCTGGACTTTTTGCGTACTTCCCGGCTATGTGCGTTGGAGCGCTGGCCGGGCAGTTGTTCTCCGCAGGATCAGTCCCGGAATCTGTCAATCTTGACAGCCGCTAACTGATGTCGTCGTAGACGCTTTGTCTCTCCTGTGCCCTCCTGGTGCGTCGTGGTTCATCGCGACGCACCGTTTTTCGTTTGAGGAATGAAAGTTCAACACGTGGAGTAGTTGCGGCTGTCAATGCTGACAGTTTTTTGCGACGCAGACTCCTCATAGGTTTGTTATCTGAATTCTCGGCGCGCTGATCACGCGCACTTCACGGAGGCAGCGACATGGGCCAGGCGGTGACTTTGCAAGCCGTTCCGAATTCCACTGATTTGGCCTTTCAGCGTACGCGCATGGCCGCGGAGCGCACGCTGATCGCTTGGATACGAACGGCGTTGTCGATGATCAGCTTCGGCTTCACGATCTACAAGTTTCTGCAGGCGATGCAAGAATCTCAGAAGTTGCCGATCCGGGAAAACGGCCCGCGGAATCTCGGTCTGACTTTGATCGCGTTAGGAACCGCCGGACTCATTATCGCCTGTGTTCAGCACCGTAGCCTGCTTAAGCAGTTGCATTATTCAAGTTCGATCGGCACTCGTTGGTCGCTCGCAATGATGGTGGCGGTCGCGATTTCGTTATTGGGAACCCTAGCGTTCGCAAGCATCGCACTGCGCATGGGACCCTACTGACCGGACACTCCATGCACGAGCTGAGCCCGGAATTTGTAATTGCTGCGCTCCTGTCTTCGATGTGAGAACGACTAAGTATTTGGAGATTTTATGGCGACCGTATTGTGGCCCACAGACAAGATTCTGCTGTTGATCTACATCGTTCTCGCAATGATGTCGATTACCTTGGAAGCGACGTTGCGCCAAATAGCAGCGGCGCTGCGCAATAGGGCTTTGGTCACACGAGCCCTGCTGATTAATTTTGTGCTGGTGCCGCTTCTGGCTATCGTGTTGGTGCAACTCATACCGATGGCGCAGGACGTGAAGGATGGAATCCTTCTGCTTGCGGTAGTTCCCGGAGACTTTCTGGCCTTTAATTTCACGCGAAAGCTCGGCGCCCGAATCGAGTTCGCAGCGGCAGTGCTGTTCCTCCTGACCTTTGTGGGGGTGCTCCTGGCTCCGGTCTTGGCCCACTGGATAATTCAATCGCAGCTCCCCGTGAGCGTGCCCTATGCAAAGGTGATCAAGGCAATCCTTGTTTACGTCGCCCTGCCTTTGATCGCGGGCCTTGCGCTCAATAGGTGGTTTCCGAAGCTTGCTACGGCATTACAAAAGCCATTCACGGTCCTTTCGACTTTAGCCTTCGTAGGATTCACGATTTCTACCGGATCGACTAAAACCGCAGCTGCGAAGGCTATTGCAGGTGGGGGAGCGCTGCTAGGCCTTGTGCTGTTCATCCTTGGTGGAATGATCCTCGGTTGGTTCCTGGGCGGTTCCGACCGCGAAACGCGGGGAGTTATGGCGCTCAGCAGTGCGTTGAGAAGCTTTGCAATCTGCCTGGCCATCGCGGCGGAGACGTTCCCAGACAGCAACGTAGATCTCACGATAATTGCTTCCGCCGCGATAGGAATTCCGATGGCGTTGCTATTTACCGTGTATCAGGCACGAAAAAGGAAGAAGAAGATAGCCGCACACTCACTGGCGGGCGCAGCCTAATACAATTTGATATCCGCGGCATCATAAGCTTGGTCTCTTCAGTGTCGATCCAACCTTATACACTGCCAGCTAACACCGACCGTCTTGAAAGCGGTGCCGGCTCTCGCAGTAACGCCTGAACTGTAAGCGACCTTTATCGATTGCACTTTGCCGATGGGCAGAGACAGAGTTCCGCCTACTCGCGTGTTGCTCTGGCGTGACTTTCCCGGACCGTTGTTCAGATGGACGGCGCCGCCGCCATACCAGGTCGAGTCGAACGCAACCCACAGTCCGCGTCGCACGGTATAGCTTAAGTGCGCCTGAATCGACGCTAGGAGATCCTGGCTGCGCGTTGAATCTCCGGGAAAATACGCTTCGTTGGTGGTGAACAAGCTGGCGGCGGTGTACAAGTCGAAGTTAAGCTTTTTTATAGGCTTCGAAAAACCAATCTCAGGTCGAAAGGCCCATCGGTTTGTAGCCAGGTTGATGAGCTTTGCCGAGTTGTACTGACCAGTTGGAGTATCTACCGACAAGCTCGCGGCGAGGATGAATTTGTCATGTTTGGCTGCGGCGAACTCTCTTGGCTTGAGCGCCGGTGAGCCGAGGATGTTGAATGCAAAACGGAAATGAGCGGCTGCGAGTCCCGATCTTGAGATCGAACCGCTCTGTTCACCCACAGTCCCGGAAACGTCTCCCCAGACATACGGCAAAGCCGCGTTGATTAATGACTGCCGTCCGAATAGTCCAAACGTTCGCCCAATGCCGACAAACGAGGAATATAGCGTGGCCTGAACGTCTGTGACCGGAACCGTTGGATCGAAAATCGCGCCACCACTAGAACGCGTAAAGCCAACTGCAAGGAAACTGGTACCCACAGGAGAAGGTGAATAAGCACGGGGTTCGAGCTGCTGCGGGAACATAGAAGAGGTTGAAAAACAAACGAAGAAGCCAATGAGAAGCCGAACGACGAAGTCGGGCAAGGCAGGCTGACAAGCCCGGACGGCGAGAACCGCAGTCATATGCAAGTATTGCCAGCGCGGCTTGGGACTGTGCCCTTTCCCGAAACTCACTTCCGAGCCGTAGTGGCTAAGTGAGGCATCACTGGCATTTTGTTCGCAAGAACAGGCTAAGGTCGCGACCGGTAAGGCAGAACTGTCAACTCTTACAGGGGGCTGGTCTTTCCAGCACATCTGCAGGAGGGGGTTGGGAGACTCATCGAGTCAGGAAGGGGTAAATTCCCCAGCTCACAAAAATCAGAACAATTAGCCCGATAATTACTGCCAGTTCCTGATCGGTGAGCCATGAAGTGAATGTCGTCTCAAGTCTCTTTAGCACCTTGCTCATCCTCCGTGAAGTTCCACGCTGTGCTTTTCCGAGCGTAACGAACAATGATGATGCCAATCGTCCCGAGGTCCCGATACTGTCAGAGTTGCCCGTTCTGGACTGTCAGTCTTACGAGTCCACACGATGTATCACTCTCTCAAGACTCCAGGGTGCTCTCGAACCGCCCGAACTGAGATACCCGCATCCTTGCCGTTCCGGGAATCTGCTCTATAGCGGCGCACGTACTTCTACATGGTTGCCGTTGCTCCAGCGCAACGACAGATTCCCGTTCTAGCAATAAGGTTTTACTCGTGGACTAGTTGTCCTCAAATCTTTTTTGGAATTGTGAGTGATGAGAGTAGAGAGTTCTTATAAGCCCCACCTGTGTTCCCGTTGTGGCGTTTGGTTCTTTTCGATGAAGGCATTGAGCGCAAAGATTGCCTGGGTTTGCAGCGATTGCGCGATGGCAAAGTGGTTTGCCATCTCTCAATCTGCCTCCGTTCCTCGGTAGTCCTCCGCTGGCACTTCTGCCAGTTGCGATTTCCGCTTAGAGAAATACGATTCGAGATACGAAGCGACTCCTGATGGGGACTCCGTATTGCGAGGGCAGGTGCGGCCCTCGCCATTGCGGCGTCCCCACAGGTTTGCGGCAACGATGACGGATGCGATATCTACTCTTTCTCGTTGACGCTTTACTCCGTCACGCTTCCCATCTTCTGCGCAACGAGTACATATCCCAGGCCGCAAATTTGCGGTAAGCCGTGTGCTTCGTCATGATCGACACCGATGTCTACTTGTGGCTCGGGTCGAAGATTCTTTAACCCTTTGAAGATTGGCACGTCTGTCCTTTCCTGTCCTGCGCTTCTCCTACTTCTGACAATTCTTGCCGCATTTGTCCGACTGAACTGGCGAGTGGCTGCCTTCTGAAAACCTCAGTCAGGGGGTAACGATCATTCTAAGAACGAACTCTCTTGGTCCGAAAAAACACTATTCGTCACAAAAATGCAATGTAAACGCCACCAGGACGTCACGCCTGGGCTCCTTCTGCACCCTATTCTGGCTACGTTATGCGTGGAGCTTTCGTAGTTCGTTTGGCACCTGAAACGGAACCAACTCAAGGTCGGGTTGAAGGCTGGGTTGAAGAAGTCGATTCGGGCGTGGAGGTGAAGTTCAGATCTGGCGAAGAATTGCTCACTTTCTTAAGCCAGCGCTTCGAGGCAATTTTCCCCACGCGAGTATGTACTGCGCAAAGCAACACTCCCGACCACGATCAAGACTAGGAAAGTCGCGCGATAGCTAGGTGCGGGATTACGGGCCCATCGCAAGAGACATATAAGGAGTCGCCGATGTGCGCTAATCAGATGCAATCGAACCAGGGATCGCTTTCCGAAAGCGGACTGGTTCATGCGGCGAAACAGGGGAATGTAGCCGCTTTCGAAGAGCTGGTACGGCGCCACACCTCGCGAGTTTTTCGCATCGCCCATCACATCAGCCATAGTCTCGACGACGCGCAGGAGATAGTCCAGGAAGTGTTTCTGCGGGTATTCCAGCATCTCGAGAACTTCGAAGAGAAAGCCTAGTTCTCCACATGGCTCACGAGAATCGCCGTGAACGCTGCTCTCGCAAGGCGTGGCCGTCCGCAGCCGGCCATGGTGTCACTCGATGAAGACTGGCAGGACGAAGAGGGTTTTAGGGCGGAGCATCTCCCGGATTGGCGACCGAACCCAGAGCAGCTCTACGGCCGATCCGAACTTAGGGACATATTGCGCCAGGCTCTTGAACAGTTGCCGGATGGTTACAGCCCGGTCTTCGTGTTGCGAGACATCGAAGGACTCTCCATTAATGAGACCGCCTCAGCTTTGGGCTTGAGTGTGCCGACCGTCAAGACGCGCCTTCTTCGTGCGCGACTGCAGCTTCGAGAAGCGCTGAGCAAGCGCTTCGGGCAGAGGAGCTCTCCTGCAGGTCTGTGGCCGGAAACATGACGGCGATCCCGATCCCAAATGTCCAGCCTTTAGGCGAAGTCGCCAAAGTAACTCCGCAGATCAGTGAAGCAGATCCCAGATGAAAAGATCAGTGAAATACATTCTTGGTCATCTCCTCTTAGCCGTCGCATGCTTTGCGCAGGATGGTCTGACGGTTCAAAGCGGAAGGCAGAAGTGGCCGGCAGTAGAAGCTCAGAAAGTTTATGCAGCGGCATGCTTAGTAGTTGCTCAGGAGTACCGCGTGAAGGGGAACCTGAAGCCGCAAGTAACACTAATCTTGGGCGCCGATAAAGAAGACGTGTGGCTCCAAGGACACGAGATAAGGCTTACAAAGTGGAACCGCTATATGTTCGCTCAGGGAGTGGTGATGCTCGCCCTGGCAGATGCGGTGTCGTTCGACAAACGACTTGAAATGACGAAGAGGGCTGTTAATTGGGCGGACGCGACCGTTGAAGTTGGAGACGTTGGCAGAAGTGTGTCGAGCGACAATGGTCGGCCGTAGCAAACGATCTTTCGTCCCGTCATGACATCGTCTCTAAAGGTCGAGCTCGCTTACTAACACGCTGCCAGCGTTTTTGCGAGCTCAGTCCCATCCAAAATGCGCTGGATTGGAGAAGCCTTGAGGAAGCCGTCTTTTAGTGATTCGTCGCAATCGAGCGACTTGGCCATTGCGAGGATTAACGATTCGGCTCGACTCCGGTGCTGTTCGGCTTTGTCGGCTTCTCTTACTTGTCTGTAAAACTCCCAGGCTGTGGCGTGGACTCGCCAGGCCGCCAGCGGCACCTCAAATCTATCTACAATTGCGAAGGCCTTCAGGAGAGCATCTTCGGTTGCGATCCATTCTTTCTGAGCCATTGCTACTCGTGCTTTCGTCATCCAGGCGAGCGCCTGCAGGTTCGGATCTGAAGTCGACAACGCCGATTTCAGGAATCGCTCCGCCTCACGCTGAGCATTCGCAATATCTCCTGCTTCTAGAAAGACATTGCTTAGCCCAAGCTCCGCTTGCATACGCCAGTACCAATGCAGGAAAAATTTTTGCGTCGACTTCCGATCGCGTACTTCGGTGAAAGATTTCGCCGCCTCCTCATAACGTCCGTCATAAAGTGCGGAATGTCCTCTGGCGATGAGCGACATGGCATTCGGATGGCGTGCGAGATAACCTGGATTAGTATCGACTAGCCTCGCACACAGCTGCTGCGCTCCCTCGAAGTCGAAGATCACAGTATGCAGCCAGGCTTCACGAAGGATAAACATCCACGCATTGTTGCCGTTTTTCTCTGCCCTTGCTCTGGCTGCCCGCATAGCTTCCAGCGCCCGCCCGAACTGACCCAGATGTAGAAGTGCAATTGTCTTCGCGCTCAGCGCAAGGACATAGGCGACAAGGCTCGTGCTTTCATCCACTTTGGAAATTCCCGTCTCCGCAGTCCTGAGCGCGTCGCGATACTCGCCTTGAAGTGTCTGTCGATCTGTATCCCACACCTCGTAATATCTGGAGATTCCGGCTTCGCAGGTTCTAAGTGCTGCCTGGCTTTCCCCCTGCAACGACTGAAGATTCGTATGCCAGATTTCCTGGTAGGACGGATGCTCAGGATCAGTCAGACGGCTAATGGTCTGTCTCGCTAATGCGCAGGTCTCAGCATCTTCTTGTCGCCACTCGTCGTAACCGAGACGCAGCGTGGCCGCAAGCATTTGTGTGCGGGCAACGATCAGGGGATTATCAAGGCCCTCGCATGCTTGCAGCGCTCGCTCACAAACTGCAAGGCCCTGGTCTCCATCAATCAAGACTGTGGTGCGCGCCAGACAGCTCAACGCATTCACCTGCGCTGCTCTTAAGCCCGCCTGCGCCGCGCGATTAGCTTCCTTTTCAAACGCTCGGGCCGATTCCAACATATCCCCCAAGGTGTACTGAGCGTCTCCCATGCGTCCAAGAATCCGAATTTCCAGCTCGATGGCGGCACGCGACGGAACTCTAGATGCAAGGCGGAGGGCGTGCTCGAGTATGTGGACCGAATCCCGATAGGCAAATTTCCTGGTTGCGTTCTCCGCAGTTATCAAAAGATATTTGGCCGCGCGTAAATACTCGCGCCCGAGTTCAAAGTGCAGCGCAATCTCTGAAGCCATCTCAGGCTGGTCGGAGGCACAATCGGCCGCGAGACGCTCTCCCAAAGTCTTATGAAGCCGCACGCGGTTGCTCTCAGAGATTCGCCGGTAAAGAACTTGGCGGTGGAGCGAATGGATGAATTCGTATTGCGCAGCAGTATCTCCATCCGGAAATTCCCGGATGCCTGCATAGCGAATGAATTGCTGTTTTTCTGCTAGTGATTCGCAAGCCTCTTCAACCTGATCTGACTCAGTGTCCAGCATGGAGCTCAGAGTGCACACAGAGAAGCGGTCTCCGATGACACTGGCGTGTTTCAGGACACGTTGCTCGAGTGCGGCCAGCTGATCGAATTGGACTTCCAGCAGCTGCTGTAAGGACTCGGGAACACCGGGGGCGAAGTTCTCAAGTGGCACCGTGACGGACCACGTTTCGCCGTGCGCTGCGATCAATCCTTTCTTAACCATGTCCTGGACGATCGCCACCATGAATAATGAGTTTCCGCCGGAATGCCGGTAAATCAGTTTTGCGAGAGTGGGAGGCAAGTTACTGCCCGGAAACTCTGCAGCCAAATAATCCGCAATGTCTGTCTCTTCGAGCCGCTCCAATGGGAGTTCGTGGCACAGATTGTGAATCAGCAGGTCCCGCTTCAAACGCTTTAGCGGGTTTTGAGACAACACTACGTCTGCTGGCCGATAGGTGCCGAGCAGGACGAGTTTTGCTAGACCTCGTTGCCGAGCAAGCGCTGAGATCAGATCGAGTGTGGATGGGTCGGACCAGTGGAGGTCTTCTACCACGAGAACCAGCGGATTCTCCGTGGTGATCGCTTCCAGCGCTTCGCAGATTTCACGCACCATGCGTTCGCGCGTGGCTCCCAGGATCTCCCGCTGAAGGGCTTCTCTCTGCTCGCTTTTTACCAGGGAAGGAAACTGCACCAGCCATGTAGGCGCACGCTTCGCGAACGTCTCTACGACGGCATTTCCCTCCGGACCTCGCATAAATCGACCGAGAGCCTCGAGAAGCGGATAGTAAGCTTCTTTTCCCCCGAAGCCCTCGACGCACTGTCCGCGAGCGACCCGAAGATTCGGAATACGTTTTGTCCGAGAATGGAACGCGTCCACCAGTGTGGTTTTGCCAATACCGGCTTCCCCCGTGACAAAAATTACTTGACGCTGGCTGACCAGTGCCTTATCGAGGAGTCCATCGAGTGCGGATAGCTCGGGCTCCCGTCCGACGATACTTCTCAAATTCTCAGTACTTGGAACCCCTTGTGGTGTGTCGATGATTTCGTCGGTAACCGGAGCTACGAATTGATATCCCCTTTTGGGAAACGTTTCGATGTACTGCGGATTGTCCGCGTCGTCACCGAGCACCTCGCGGATTTCTCGAATGTACTTCCGCACCACCTCGGGATTTACGTACGTCTCCGACCAAAGCGCCTCGAGAACTTCGTCGACCGTCACCAGGCGGCCTGGGTTCTCCACTAAATAGCGCAAGACATCAAAGCCCTTCGGCGTGAGCGGAACCCGGTCCTTTGCTCGCCAAAGACACTGGTTCCCAGTGTCGAGCCGAAACGACTGAAAGGTCTTCATGGTGATGTCCTGCTGATGCTACCCAGGTGGAACGCGCTCAAAAAAAGACGGCACGCGAGAGTTTTTACGTGGGACGAATCGGATTGCTGGTGTTCGGTAAGGCGGGCTAGAGCTGCGAGCTCGGTCACTTCCACCTAGCTGTATGCGCGGTCCCCTCGTCACGGAAATTGTAAGAGAACGGCACTGATACGTCACACGATAATTTCGCTACTTGCCTAGTCTGACGTTGCTGCAACCAGCGAACGGCAGGAGGGACTCCCCGAGCCTGCTGCATGAAAGGACCAATGGCAATGGAGATTGTCTGGCGTAATCCCCTTCCACCGTCGCTAAACGAAAACCGAATCATAGGAATTGCTGATGATGACTCTCGTGCCGTCTACATGGTCCGCATTGCAGGCGCGGTGGAGGAGTTCGAACTGATTCTGGGCGGAGCTGCATAAGAAGGGCTCCGCTCTTTGTGTTTGGGCCCGAACATAATTCAATTCAAGAAAAGGAAGAACGTACAGAAATGAAATCGTTACGCAACCATGCCAAGACAACGGTAGTAGGTCTCTTCACAATTTTGCTGCTTGCCGTAGCTTCTTTCGCGCAAGACCACGACGATAATGGCGTTCGCTGGAAGACAATCGTCGGCAATATCACCGTTTCCAATAACGATGCGGTCGCGGGAATCAACCCCGGGACCACTCCTTGGAGCACGACCGGCGGAAGGGCTCGCGTCAATCTTTCGACCGGACGTGTTTCCTTCGATGTCGAAGGGCTCGTATTGAATGGTGGGAATGCCACCGGCACGCCTGGACCAGTTGATCAGGTGGAAGGCTCGCTGGTGTGCAATGCCGGCACTGACGCGCAAGCAGTCCTCACTACGGCCCCCGTGCCGCTCAGTTCGCGTGGCAACGCCGAGTTTTCCGGAAACATCGGGAATGTCCCGTCTCCGTGCGCAAATCCTCTCTTCCTCATCCGCATCGGACCCGATCTTCCTGGCGCTGGCCAGCGCTGGATCGCGACTGGAGCCGTACGCTCCAGCGGCGATGGCGACGACCGATAGATTCATCGATGTCTCCTTGTGGCGGGGTCGTAGGACCTCGCCCTTTTTATTCCCTCAGGCAATTCCAAACGCCTTTGGAGAATCAATCAGCCGACCGCATTTCCTTCCGCACAGAGTCACAAGAATGGAGCGCTGACGTCACGCGTGATGCGATTGGGGCTCGTACTCCCATCCCAGGCACGACACAGGCCAGTGTACGGAGAAAGCGATCCCGTAATGAGACTGCAACCCACCCGGACGTCCCATCTAAATGGGTTTAGCCAAGTTGTCTCTGACTCTTATCGCCGCGCTTGCACATCTGAAGTGCGCTCGATTCACTCCGCAGGAGATTCTGAAGCTTTGAAAAATCATTTCGCTGTACGTGTGTCCTTCTGTTGTCTTGCTCTGCTGCTGCTTCTGACAACTCATCCCGCATCAGCGCAATCCCCACAATTCCCTGTATTTCACACGGCCGGCCTGGCGTCGGACCATCCCGGCGCCGCCCACCAATCGCCAACGCTGCTCAATCCGTGGGGAATGGCATTCCTCCCGGGGGGAGACTTCTTCATCGCCGAAAACGCGAGCGGACGAGTGGACTCTTACGATGTTACGGGTGTTCCCGGAATCGGAGTCGCGATTCCCGCTCCTCCCGGTAGCACCGCTCCCTTTTCGAAGCCGACAGGTATTGTCGCAATCACCGAACCCAATATCGGGCCCGTCGGCACCAGCTTCCAGTTCCTGGTTGCTGCCGACAACGGCACCATCTGGGGCTTTACGACTGCTAACGGTGCACCTCAAGTTGCGACTAGGTTTGTCGATAATTCCTCCGACCCGGCAAGCTATACCGGAATAGCTTTCATACATCCGGACTGCTGTGGTCCGTACATCGCGGTTGCCAACTTCGGCGAGGGAACCATCGACACGTTTACCCGCTTTGGGGATCGGCTTTCGCTTAGTCCAAATACTCCGAATCCGTTCATCGATCCGAGGCTTCCCGATGGTTTCGCGCCGTTCAACATTCAACTGATCGGGGACCAGGTATTCGTGACGTATGCCGCGCAGGACTCCAACCACCAGCCCGTACTCCAGTCAAACACCGTGGGCCTTGGCCTGGTTGACGTCTTCGACACGAGCGGGAACTTTGTGAAACGGTTTGTTCCACCATTTGGACATCTGGAGGCTCCCTGGGGAATCACCCAAGCTAGCGCGAACTTTGGACCCTTTCCCAATGACATCCTTATTGGGAACGTAGGCCGGGACGGGGAGATCAACGCTTTCGATTCCAATACGGGACAGTCACATGGGCCACTTTTCGGCGAAAACGGAAGTCCGCTGTCTTTTGCCGGCTTGCACGGCCTGGCGTTCCGAGCCGACGGAGTCGGAAATCCTGACGCTCTTTATTTCCTTGATGGAGCAGCCCAGGGTGAGGCTCCCAGCGGTGTGTTCGGCACCATCACTACCGGAAGTTTTGACAGACTTCACTTATCGATTCCACCGAATCCATTGCCAGGAACTCCGCTAACTGTCACCGCCACAGTGACCACATCTTCAGGCACTCCCACGGGTACCGTTAGTGTCGTCGATAACTGCTGTAGGGATAGTATCGGCCAGGTCACGGAGACACAGTTGGGACCGATAACGCTTGTGAACGGAGTGGGCACGATCAGCGCAACCTTTACATCCGGAACTCACCTCGTTGGCGCCCATTATTCCGGTGACGACACTTTTGTACCAAGCAATGACTCATTGACGCTGATCGTACCGTTCGCCACGGAAACATCTCTGCTGGTGCAGTCGGCCGCTTTCGTGGGGGCTCCAGTGGACCTCGTGGCCAATATCACCGCGAATGCGACAACTACCAGTGTCATTTCAGGACAGGTTACATTCCTGGATGGCAACATCAGCCTGGGAAGCCCCGTGGTTGTGAATGGACAAGCGCAATTGACTGTTAATTCCTTGTCTCCGGGCCGGCACACCATCGTAGCTGCGTACGGCGGAAATCAGTTTTTCCTCAACAGCCAGTCCTCGGCGATGACGGTCGCCGTGGGCAATCCTGCTCCGGAAATCACGTCATTGACGCCGTTTTCGGCGAAGCAAAACTCCGGCGCATTCAACTTGACCGTTAACGGTTCTAATTTCGTCAATGGAGCGGTCGTCTTTTTCAACGGATCAGCCCGAGTGACGACGTTTGTGAGTTCGACGCAGGTTACGGCGGCAATCACGGCCGCCGATCTAGCCGCCTCGGGAATAGCGATCGTGATCGTAAACAACCCTCCCCCTGGTGGTGGCAGTTCCTTTGGGGAAATGTTTGCCATCGATACCGCGACCGCGACCTCAGTGACACTGGCGAGTGGAACACTCACCGTGACTGCAGGACAGAGTGTCACCGTGAGAGCTCAACCCACTGGCTTTGCGGGAGCTCTTACTGTGATGTGCCTCAACGTTCCGGCAGGCGTGACATGCGCGTTCGACCCGACAACCACTTCCCTCACGATTCAAACCGCCGCGGTGACTCCTAAGGGCACACACACGCTTACGGTCGTCTTCAGCGCTCAGGCTTTGGCTGGCAAATTGTCTCCCCCAACGTTCCTCGCCATGTCCTTGGGTGCTTTCATGCTGCCGCTCGGAAGCGTAGTCATCAGCGTTCGCCGGCGCAAACTGAAAACAACTTACTGGATTCTTCCAGTCGCTGTGCTCTTGCTGCTACTGGTGGCTGGTTGCGGTGGATACGGTAGCTCCGCAGGCACGCAACCAACGCCCACGCCTCAACCCCAGTCTGGACAGGCATCAGCAAGTGTGACTCTGACTGTGCAGTGACTCGAAAGCCGGACGAGGGTCCGGCCATAGGGTAATTAGTTCCCAGGCCTTGCCACTGCGTACATCTCTTTCGTGATCTGCTTCATGAGCGCCATGCGATCGCCCTTGGCTTCGTAGAGGTCCCCGTGCGTCTTGCCGGGAAGGTAGGTGAAGTGAGCGTCCGCGCCGAGTCGATCGAGGACCTGCTGTAGGAGGCGCGCCGACTCATCGAGATGGAACGTATCAGCCGTGCCAACGATCAGGTGGATCTTCCCCTTCAGGTAACGTGCGTTCACGGGCCACTCGCGTTCAACTTTCTTCGCAATGTCGTAGTGCTCTCCCCAATATTTCACGACGTCAGGATTCACATCGCCCGTCACCCGATTAAACATCAGCGTCGGCGCTCCGCTTGGAGACTTCGGCGAGAACACCCAGTCGAACGACGCCATCTGGCCCCCATAGGGACCGACCACGGCTTCCTGCTGCGCGAAGTCTTCCAGCGATGCCACGTCTTTGCCGTTCATGCGGATCAGCATGTACGCAGAGCTATCTGCTTTGCGATAGACATTCGCGTGCGTAGCATACAGATCTGGCCCGGTGAAGTTGTGGAAGTTCGACGGATCGGGTGCTGTCGACCACGTGCCGCCGAAGACCTTCGGATATGCGACCTGCAGCCACAGAGTCGCCCACCCTCCGCTGGAATGGCCGTTGAGGAACCGGCCGCTCGGCTTGCCATCCATGCGGTACTTCTTTTCCAGTATCGGGATAAATTCTTCCGTGAGCGCCCGCCCCCACGGACCGTTGTTGACCGAATCGGCAAACTCAACGCAGCCCGTCGGGAACGATTCGTCCATCAGCACGAAGATCATCGGCGGGATTGACTTTTCTTCCATCATCTTCCGCAAGGCGAGGGCACGCCCGACGATGTTCTGCGCGTTCCCACCGAATCCATGCGTCATGTAAACGGTGGGATACCGCTCTTGGCCAGTCGCGTACGCCGGCGGGAGCACAACGAAGGCGGTGATGAACACGGGACGTCCCCAGAACCTGGTGAGAGCGGAGCTTTGGAAGTGTGCGGGTTCAATGCCGGCCGCGAGCGACGGCGGCTTCCATTGCGGATCGTCGTTTGCAAAGGTAGCGACGCCCTGCCGCTGTGACTCGAGCGCCAGATTGATCGGCGCTGTTCTCGTGTTCGCGGGATGAAATGCGTTTAGCGTTTCCACCGCACTCTGAGGATCTCCGCCGACGATCTCATAGTTGTAAGCGTGGCGTGTATCGAGCAGTGCCTGCACCTGGTAGTCGCCATCGGGCGCCTGGCTGAACGGCTTCGGACAGGCGATGTCATCGGCATCCACGTCGACCGACGATCCGGGAGCGAGCGCGTCAACCTCGCGCGCCGCGATCCAAGTCTCTCCCGGGAGAAAGCCGCCCCCGAGTTCGCGCTCGCTGGTTCCTTTGTGCAGGAAGATGAGCAGGCGTCCGGATTGACGCTCGTGAAAACTGGAACCAAGCGTCACGCGAAAAAATAGATGTTGCGCCGCAACGGAGCTCTGCGGCGGCCCATCGCTGCGGGGTGTAGACGCCGGTTGCTGTGCGCCAAGAACAAGGGAGAAGAGAAGGGCAGAGAGACCGAAGACGTGCTTACGTAGCATCGGCTGCATCATAGCAGCCGGTACGAGAGCCCGCGGAGGCCCGGTGTTGGCCTTCGTGGGGTAGAGGAGCGGTAGCGCCGGGTGCATTTTTCTAGGCGCTCCGGCCGTGCTGTGCGTGGGCCTTCGGCAGAGCGGATGGGTGAATCGGTCGCCGAAGTCCTACGAACTGACTTGAGTCACTGGCTTCATGCAGTAGCCGCACAACTTTGCCTGAGGGGTTCTCAAGGGCTTGCCGCAGAACGAACAGGGCGGCCCGTAAATCGAGATCCGATGATGAAAGATCGCATTCGGATTTGTCGCATTAAGACCCGTTATGCGTGCATACTCCGCCACCATCGGCGCAAACTTCTTGCGAAGATCTCGCTCCTGGCCTCGATAGAAGAGGGATGTGACCTGCCGGTACTCCTCGTCGTCAAGCATCGGCATTTCAGTCTTGCACCGCCAGCACCACACCATCTTCATGATGGATGAGGTTAACTCAAGCTGGCGTTCCGACACCTCGTTCCTGCATCTTCTCAATCCATTCTTTCCAGCCCTCGCGAAAGCGCTCGCGATTTACAGCAGGAGGTAGAGTGTCGCACTTCGAGATTGCCTCTTCACAATTATTGATTGCCTTAGAGACGTCGCCTTGCGCCCACAGGAGGGCTGTATCGGCTCGCAGCACTATGAACCAGGGAAACGCCTTCAAGTTTCTAACTCGATTCCGCCACTTCAGGCAGTTCTCTGCACTATTTCGAAACCAGGCGTGAAAGACCGAGGCTTCCAGGAAAAGTAAGTTCTGAAGCTGCTTGTTGCCGATCTCAGCACTCAATTGGAGACAGCGCTCTAGGTAGGCGGCAGCAGCAGGTACATCTTCGGAATCGTTGGCGCACAAATAAGCGTAAAAGGTTCCTGTAAGTTCCTCGCGCGAGTTATCGTTCAGCTTGGTAGCCAATGCCAGCCATCGCCGGTTTAAGAATCTTAGGCGTCTGCCTGAGCTCATCTGCAGGCGAAGGGCAATCAGCGCTATCCAACGATGGGTACTCGTCGAGGGAAAGAACAGCATCTTGAGTCTGGCTCCATCCGAAAAAAAACCTGACATCATTTGAAACGGAACTAGATTAACTACGAAGACGATCGTGGACAAAAAACCGAACCACATCGTCCACGTTAAGGCGAAACCTCCCAGCAACCCTGAGCGCGCCAGGACGTAAGCTAATAAAACGCTGAGCAGGCTCGCGAGCGGCCCGCCGGCGATAAATACTCGGAAACGCCGGCTGATTCGTCGGATCGAGTCAAAGCCTACAAATGCGAATCCATCCATCGATCTACGTTTTTGAAATGAAACCCTGAACTTCCCAGAATTCTTCGAAAAGAGAATTGGACCGACCTGCATGCCCAAAATCGTAAGCCCGACTGCTTTCCCCGCCAGCAAGTGCCCAAGTTCGTGAATAGCAATGACCGCCAGGAGCGTTGAAAGCAGCATCGCAAAAAATACGATTATGTCGAGTTTTCCGAAGTCAAATGAAGTGGAAAGCACTTCACTCTGGAGACTAAAGTCGTCCGCGCGGGCGAGAATTGCAATCATCAGACCAATGCCAAGGGTGAAGACAAAAGAAAGCGCGGACGTGCGAAAGAATCCCCAGAAGCCATGCTGGTTGTTGGGGACATCCTCGCGCAAATCCAAAATGGGTGTTGGCTGCTGACCTACCGCGGGAAAAGAGGACATAAGGGTTCGAACCACGAGGATGATATCCCAGCCCGTTGGCTCGTTGGACATGACTTATGTGTAGCAGCGTCAGGTGGCGCGCCTTGTTTCCGCGAGCTGCGTGCTATTCCCAGGTTCCCCCGGTTCTTCCCACTTCGAGATGTGGCATGATCTCCCTGGAGGCATCTCGTGAACAAAGTGAACAAAGGACTCTGTTTTGTGTTTGCTGCATTGATGGTTGTTCCCAGTGCTCTACTCGGACAGGAGAAGTCACAAGCCCAGGCCACTCCGCCGGCGAATCCGATTACCGCCAGCGAAAAAGGCCTCTACTCGTTTGTGAGCAACGCCGTCATTGGTGCGGCGCAGAAAATGCCCGAAGAAAACTACGGATTCAAACCGACACCCGAGGTTCGAAGTTTCGGCCAATTGGTTGGCCATGTGGCCGACGCTTCGTATATGTTCTGCTCGCTAAGTCTCGGCGAAGCCAATCCAGCCAAGGCAATCGAGAAAACCAAGACCGCAAAGGCCGATTTGGTTGCGGCAGTCAAGGACGCAGTTGCTTACTGCAACAAGGCATTCGACAGCATGACCGATGCAAAAGGCAGCCAGATGGTGAAATTCAGGAACTTCGACATAGCCAAGCTCACCGTGTTCTCGCTGAATACGGCGCACACGGATGAGCACTATGGGAATATGGTGACCTACCTGCGAATGAAGGGGATCGTGCCTCCGACGAGTGAAAACCCACCCGGACAAGCGCCAAGATAGAACCAAAAGGGGACAGCCTAAGAGCCTGTCGGAGATGGATTTTTGCGAACGAAGAATCTACAACTTACAAGCCAATCGAGTCCCTGTAAGTTATTGATTCCTGGTTCGGGAATCGTTCTCTCCGACAGGCTCTCCGGCTGTCCCCTTTTTTCACCCCTTTCTTCAGCCTGTTCGGTAAACGCGATTAGAATCTCAGCCGTGCGGCACTTGCGCGCTAGTTTCTTACTCCTGAGCATTACGGCCCTATTTGTTGCTGTCAGTCTTTCCCAGACCAAGAACATGACTGCAACGGGCATTGTTCTTGTTTCGGATCACAGATGCGCGAACACGCAATCACATGATCCGTTCTGTCGAGAATCCGATTGGGCACTGGTTTCGGGGCGCAGCACCTATCTGCTGTATGGTGACGTCTCAACCTTGCAGAAGTTTGAGCGTCGTCGCGCAAGAGTCAGCGGCACGCTTGAAGAGGAGCCTGTTATTCGATACGGGATGCACTTGGTTCGCCGCAGAATCACCATTAGTTCCATCGAGACCGATGAGCCAACCGAGCGCGAAATAGAGAGATTCGTTGAACAGTTAAAAGTTGTTCCGTGGCGTGGCCCGGAGAACCATTGCAGCCCAATGTGCTGGGACTTCGCTTTTACCGATCCTATGATGAATATCCTGCTGGCGGGCCATGCTGCCCAAGATGTTGTGCTGCGACACATAAGCGATGAGCAGATAAAGGATCAAGTTGTGATGCTGCTGGGTGGCATTGGAGACGAAAAGGCTATTCCACCAATTATCGAAAACATGGCAAACGCCAACGAAGCCAGATTCAATCCGAAAGCGAAACGCCTTAATTTGATTGGGAATCTTGCTCTGACGAACCTAACGGTGAGCGAAGTAATTTGGCACCATGGCGGAGGCATTTCACCTGATAAATGCCCAGATGATCCGAAATCGTGTTGGTCGAAATGGTGGAACGGAAACCGAGAGTCGTTCAGAGTTGGAGTTGGTGGGGATAGGCTCTACTCAAATTATCCGAACTACGGGATTTACATGCAGTTTGGCGACACTTCGGTGCGATAGCCGATAGATCTCCACGGCGGGTGCCGCATCCTTTGTGTTTTCCAAAAAGGGTTGCGCTATCGGGATGGTCTACTCGACTATTAGGATTTCTTGGAGCTTCGACCTGCACACATTCCCGTTTACGCACCCTGCGAACACCGCGCAGAGTGCGGCACCCACATCCTGAGAATTGCAGGCAGAAAAACAGAAGGGGTGTGCCACCCGTCCGTCGCTGAGTGACGTACAAAGCCGTCTAGGTTTAGACTTCCCTCGGCCGAGCGGAAGGCGGTCGCAGATCGCCGTGAGTGGAGGCTTCATTGGCCGAAAAGATCGATAGCCCCAAGTGGTCCAACCCTCTCGTCATCGGACTCTTTGCAGCGGCCATCGGCCTCGCCGGAAATGTGTGGGTTACGCGCTCCAACAATATCAATACTCAGAATGTCGAACGCTCCCGTACTCAATCAACGATCATTCTCGAAGCAATAAGGACGAACGGCGATACGAACGCTGCGTGCAAGAATCTAGTCTTTTTTGCAAGTCTCGACCTAATCGACGATACGAATCACAGGATCACACGAGCCTGCCCTGGGAACCCACAAGGTGTGCCGTCGGTTTCGTCTGGCGGTCCTGATAAGTTGGGTGCGACATCGTTTTATCCATTGAGGGTTCAAACGGTGGACAATAACGGTGCTCCGCTACCTGGCGTAAGCGTAGAGGCAAATCTTGTTACTCCAATTCGAATCGAACCAGACTGGGAACACTGGGTTGCATCTGACAAGAGCTACGAGTGGATTGTCGGCCAGGGCAGCGCTCACTGCGTCAGCGACAAGAAGGGGAGCTGTTTTCTGGGGATGGCACCTTCCGACAAGTTTATCGTGATACTTGCAAAGAAAAGTGGCTATGCCGGAAATCGCACGAACATCCTCTTCACGGGAACATCCGTCGCCGTGGCATTACAAAAGAACCCGAAAGACCATTAGCGCTCAGGAGGCTTTCTATCGAGGGCTGTTACGACTTCTCTGATAGCACTTTCGATTTTTTCATCGGACGAGTCTCTTCCTAGATTCATGGAAAATCGGGGACAGGAGGCTGTGAAGAAATTGATTCTCTCATTTTTCCGATTGACCAAAATGTTTACCGATGTGCTGGGAATCATTTGTAGGGCGTTTAAACGCGAAGTTTTCGGGCCAGTAACACCGGCTATTTTTCGGAAATCAATTTTTTCACAGCTTCCAGACGGGACGTATTCCTATTTGCGGAATCGATTCGAAAATACGTTCCCGGACCAAAAAGGGGACATCCTGAAGTGAGCGATCTTGAAAAATACGGAATAGACGGAATGAGGTCGCCAGCAGTCGCACAGTTCACGTGCGTCATGCGATGAGCTGGGAAACTCGGTGACTCGAGAGGAACTGAAGTTACTAAGAGCCAAGCCTATGCCGCGCTTCGCGACCGTCTTCACCTTCAGAACGCTCTATCAATACGTGCTGACGCACACGCGATGAAAACCGTCATATTTGCGCTGCTGACTGGCTTGGGAATTTTGGTCCCCATCTGGTGGTATGTCAGGATGGACGCCATTAAAGCATGGCATGGTCTTCCCGCGACCTTTACTCCTCCTGATTCCGCCGGCAAACCCGTGCCCTTCGAGCACCGCCACGAGCGTTATCTGAAGGTAGCCGAAGTTATGATGACTCTAGCCTCCGCGTCTTTGGTTTTTATCCCAAGCTCTCGGCTCAGCGTCTACCGTCATGCGTGTGCGTTTGCACTTATCCTTTTGGGGTTTTGCGTGCTGTACAGCGTGATATTCATGGCACTGCTGACTTATTTCTATGAACGCTTCTTGTACAACGATCAGTCATATCTGCCCTGGAAATACGGATTGTTGCATGCCCTCGGCTTTGGCGCGCTATTCTGCTTCGCCCTTGCATACATCGTTCTGGCGGGAGGTGTTGCAAATTCCGTGATCTACGCCGATGTTCCCGCCGGACGACCACCTACTTTGCCCTTTTAATATCGACGCAGGCTGGGTGGCCGTCCGTCTTCTGATTAGGTGTTTTTAGAGATGTCCCATTACGGAACTGTGAGAGAAAGAGGAACAGCCTGAGAGCCTGTCGGAGAGAAACTCCATAGCTGAGACGTAATCGACTGTCTGGGAGTGTCGGAACGGGAATCAGCTTCCATCCTGTGTACAGATGGCCTCAGGCCGGCATGAGGCTGGTTCGATGACGGAA